>Ga0326597_10000237_pt1 | contig 104165 bp, 113 predicted proteins | sample RVTome_12_FD_203789 | JGI IMG/M metagenome (GOLD analysis project Ga0326597, IMG submission 203789) | Soil microbial communities from uranium-contaminated site in the Upper Colorado River Basin, Wyoming, United States - RVT100D185 | ecosystem: Environmental > Terrestrial > Soil > Contaminated...
TAGCCAAACTCAGCTTTAATGTCCATCTGCATTGGCATCACAATGAAGTTACAGTTATGAGGATGCCTGCGACCTAGAACTCAAAAATGCACATATGCGAGAACGAAGGGCTTGCTGCCTCGTTAAGCACATACAATGAAACAACTGCGTCAGAGAATATAATGAGCAAAGCAACTAAAACACGACGACAAATTCTTGAGGATTTTTCTGCTCTGCATAGTCGCGAGTTCCTTATGCCTGACGCTGAGAATCTAAGCGACATCTTCACGAGACTCGGTAAAGATATCGAGGAGCAAGTTCTCGGTTCGTTCTGCGGTGAGGAGCATAGTCTCGGTGCGGGCCGTTGCCAGGTCATTAACAGCGTGTGCGCCTTCCGCACCCGACTCAACGGGCACTTCCGCTGCGGCGGAGTCCAAGAAGGCGTGCTGACCAAGATTCGTGAGAACATGCTGCCTGTTGACAACGACAGTCTTTACTTCGAGATCGTCGAGTGGGAAAGCAGTGGCCTGGCCCTCGTCATTGTCAAGCATAATCAGATTATTGGACAACGATACATCGCTCTCGTGGACGCCGCAAGTCTCGACACCATCGACGCATAAAGCGGGCACTACGGCTCCCCACGGGAGCGTTGTTCTACAAAAGATGGGTGCATATCTTACGCTATGATAATTGTGTGCATAAGTCCCATAACAGATACCTGATTCCACATACAATTTGGGCAAGATATTGAGAGTAGTCAAGACAGCCAAAGTAGGCTGTTCATTCACTGCTCGAAGGATTTGAGCATCAATAACTTAGATGGCGGAGCCGCAAAGCGCGAAAGCGTAGGAGACTCCGTTATGGAACGCATCAAGAAGTTGGAAATTCGCAGTCTGTACCTCATCGCTGGCCTTGCTGCTGGCATGGGACTGGCATTGTTCGCTGGCGGTTGCTCAACCGTGAGTGGGCTTTCCCAGTTAGTCGGGGGTGTCGCACGCGACATCGGCGATGCGGCTGAAGGGACTCGTGACCACATGGCTAAGAATGGGCCGCATCGGTAATAAACAGAACAACCCTATTTTCTGAGAAATCAGGCAATAGGGATTTGACCACATAGAACCAAGACACGATGCCGAAAACCATGAGCAACAAGAGTTACAGTCATGTTTCCGAGGATGGAATCATTCACGGCGTAAAGATGCAGAGCGGTATCACTGGATGGCGCGCACGCCTCAAAGACAATTATGCAAACCGCGCCGAGTTCCGCTACTTCGCCGAAACATATGGCCTCATCGAGCGGATGGATGGCTACATTTTCGTCGCTGATGCGTGGAATGACAACCCAATCATCGAGGGTAGCACGAACCCCCGTGACTTTCGCGTTGTGCCCGAGAACGACATCCCCGCAGACCAGCGGGCTATTCTTGGTATTCCCACATAGTGATATATTCAGAAGTCAATCAATATGATACGACCAAAAGGAATCACAGAAAAAGAGTTGTTCATTGAAACTCCTGCAAATCAGTTTCTTGTCTTTCCTATACTCATAGACTGAAAAGGAGAAGTCTATGGCACGAGTCAAAATTCAAGTAGACCAAGCGGAATTGACAAGGGCGATAGAGATCGTTGAGGCCGCTGGGCCACTTGTAAATCGAGACCAGCTTCACAAGGCCGTCGCTGCAAGCGATTGGGCAAAAAATTATACTCCAAAACCTATCACTGCTTCGGTTGTTGCATTGCGCATCAAAGAGTTTGGCATCGAACCTAAAACTCCGCTTGGTCGCCGGTGTACAAGCCGCGTAGCATCTGATGGACAAACTGTGCCAACCCGGGCAAAAACAAAAGCCGAGAAAATGGCGACTCCCCGCGCTATAGAAATTTTCAATCACCTTGCAGAGAATGCGCCCCAAAGTTTTCAGTTAACCATTGAAAGAGCCCGTAAGGGCAGTATGGCAGCGGCGGTTCGTCTTAACTGCGCAGCGTGCATGGGTTTTGAGTCTGTTGCATCAAATGTGCGTGACTGTTCCTCCCGTTCGTGCCCACTCTGGCCCTTCCGCCCTTATCAACAAATCACGGTCGATGGAGAGTTGACAGATGATTCGATTGAGGATGGATACAGCGATGAATTGGACAGCTCAGAACAATTGGCCTAATCCTTGCAGAAATAGAGGCTTATGTTAGCGAGTTTTCCGACCCACATATGACTCGGGCACTTAGCTATACTATCGACTGCCAGACGATTCAGAGCATACGCCAAGCGTATCGGTTCAGCTACCATCGCACATAGCGAAGTGGCTGCAAGATGCGGTTGAGAAGGCGGGCACTTCGCCGTCCGATTTTGAGTAGAAAGGATGCCATGAGCAACATAGACGAGCGAATCCGAGAAGCCGTTAAAGAACTTCCGCTGGCGGCTATCATGCACGGAAACAAGATAACGATCGCAGACGATGTGAGTCATATCTTGGGCGAAACTGTTACCTATCAACAGGTAGAAGAAGCTCTCAACACTCCACATAGTAATCGAGAGAAAGGCCATTAGTTATGAGCAACACCAACCCCAAGCCGTTTTCCGCCGACCGTTTCACTGATACGCAGTTTTACACTGCAAAGGACAAAGCAGACTTTGGGAATAATCTTGTCAAGTTTATTCTCAATGGCTTTCAATGGAAAGACTTCAGCGATTCCCTTTACAAGCGGTTGAGCAACTGTTTCATGCACATTGCGCACTTCAACCGTCGCGGATTCTTCGACAATTGGTTCAGCGACCCGAATCAAATTCTTGAATGGACTGATTATATCAGGGCAGCGCATCCTATCGGTTCGGCGTCGCACACTTTTAGCGACTTGGAGCGAGAGTTTCAATCGTGGATGATTCGCAACTGGGACCTTATTTCTGATGTCATTGCGAGTAAGAAAAGCGATGAGAAGAAAATCGTCGATGCAAAGGGCAGTACGGTAGACTTTGCTATTGTCGCAATCAGCGACAACACCGGCGACTTTGGGCACAAGCGTCATATCCTCGTTGGTCGTAACGGCGTTGCGTTCAGTGGCGACCGCCAGCCCTCGTATCACTCTCCTGGAAATAGAGACCTGAAAGTGGGCGAACAGTTTTCTTGGGAAGTGGATGCCAGCGGTATGCCCATTGAGAGAACCAAATGGTTCGAGATTTCATCGAGACTTCCCCAAGCCCCACCACAAGCCGTTATTGACGAAGCATTCGCAGTATCATCGTGACTCCTTTCAACCCCCGTAAGGGGGCTATCATGCTAAAGATGGGTGCAAGGGTTGAGCCACATAGCACGGTTTCTTCGTGCCGAGGCATAACGAAAGGAACAATACAATGCCAATCGAATCACATGAAGGCGGCGGAATAACAATCACGGGCAATGGAGACCTGCCCAACGGCGGACTCAGTTTCTACACGCTCATCACGGCTCACAGCGCTATGAAGATGCATGTGGAGAGTGGTGGACGCATGAGGTTGACGAGAATGGCGACCCCCGCGAACATCCGTGCCGTCCTCAACAGCAACTATCCCAACCGTCCCGATGGAGAGTTTAAGGGAAAAACGGCCAAGACCCTTCTCAAGGAAATCATAGCCGAGGTTCAACGACAGCAAGACCTCCATAAGGCAGCCGATCCCAATTTCCAGAACGAGGCGTTCGACCGCATCCTCAACCAGTGAATCATGAACCCCTCAATCGAGGGGTTCTTTTTATTTCCGTGCATACGAAAGATGGGTGCAGTTCCACATACAAGAAACTCCGAGCGTCAACACACAACGAAAGGAGCATCAGACATGAAAAAAAGCAGAAGTCAATAGCATCGCAACCGAGGTCTTGAACATTCTCCGTGAGGCACAGAAGCAGGGCAAGCTGCAGGAGTATGACATCGCCCGTGCTGGCGGAACCTTCAACGAAGTGGGGTTCAAGATGAAGGTCAGCATCACGAAGAGACGCACCGATGCCGACCGCGCCCGGGTCGCATCAACCTCGACGACTGAGGTTGTTACGAGAGGTCTCGCAACACCAGGAACCCCCGTCATCTGCCGGATTCGTGGCGGAGCCGCCCAGCGCGGCGAAATCGTCAAGGCCAACCGCACGCGGTATGTCGTCAAGGGCATCGGTGGCAAGTATGACGGACAGGAGTTTACCTTTCCATTCATGGGGACTCGACTCGATACAACCCCCGCGACCGCATGAGCCAAACCCCTGCAAGGGGGATGGCGTAGAAAAGATGGGTGCAATTCCACATACGCAAATTTCTATTGACCGATGACTATGAAAACAGCATTCCTACCATCGTTCGACATCTGCAACATCCATGACCGAAAACTGACGGTTGATCTGCTTCTCATTGAGGCGCGGAACGGCAACCGAGAAGTTTTCTTCTATCTGCCGGGCACGACCGAACACGCCGATGAGATTCCTACTCAAATCGACGAGTTTGAGTTTGAGACAGAGGAAATAGATGCGTGGTGGGAGCACGCCGCACCATACATGAAGGAATCACAATGTGTTTGTGAGTCCTGTACGACCGACCCCGGCGGCAACTGCGTAAACTGTGGGCTGCCTGCTGGTCCCGTCACGAATCTCGACAAACTACTCGAACTCGTGGCAAATCTTGTTCGTGCAGACGAGCAGCGAGAGGATACGAGTTTCGCCGCCCGAGCCATTCGCGAGTATTTCGTGGATACGCTCAAGCGTCCTGACCCGCTCGGACTCATCCCATCAGATATGCCCTCACAAAATGAAGTGGTACTCTTGGGCGATTTCGTCGGAGATTGGCCCTGTGGACAAGACAACGAGGGGCATGAAGCTGAATACGCATACAAGGGTCATAACTATATCATTGGACACGATGATAGTGGTTCATGGTTCTATCGCAAGGACGACACGGACGAAAAGAACCTTGCTCGCCTAGAATACTTGCGAGGCGAACTACGAGCCGAACGAATCAGTTGTGAGGAACTCGTTGAACTTCAAGACCTTATTCCATGGATTAGCAAGGATGATACAGAACTATTGGAAGCCGCTGGTGTTCCCGAGAATAAAGAAAGCAAGGAAACATAACCGAACGGCTTAACGAACTCGGTATTGACAAATCCCAGCCCATGCGATAACCCCAACTACCGACGACTATGTTCGTTGGTAATTTTTGCGCGTAGAAAAAATGGGTGCTAGCCACATACTGCTGCGCGCTGCTATCATTCACTGATTGGAGAGCAACGATGCAAGTCAAGCAAGCCGTAGATTTAACCGAGCAGTTCTTGCGCAAGGTCGTTGGACCTGGCGCATTACAACGAATGACCCCTGAACCATGCCCCGAAGGAACCTTCATTGGTCAATACATTAGCAAGGTTCAATGCTACAATGTTGCTATCAAGCCCACGCACGATAGTCAAGGTACGCCCTTTATCGCCGTACATATTCAGACGGCAGACGATGCTAAGAAGGGAAGCGGAGACTGGCGCATCTATAGCGATGCAAGCGACTATGATATGCCCCGCCAAGTTCTACACCCCTAATCCACATACGAATACCTGCCCGTTCCGTAGATTGAAAGGAGCAACAAATGTGCGAAGGCCACCACTACAACGGGCACCTTATCGACATCTGGGAAGAGCGTGAGGACGACAACACCAAGTTGTTCCATGATGTGTTCCCGCCCGGTTCGTGGACCGGCAAGGGCGAAGTCACGGGCCGCAACTGCCGCGACTGCAAGACTCTCGACCTATCACCGTACGGAACCGATGACCTTTCGCTCTGCGCCGCGATGATTGACCTCGGATTTCCCACCCGTGAGGATGTGCTGCCCAATGGCAGCGTTGGGCCTCTCCGACACGAGGATGTAGAAACCCTCTGGCAAGCCAAGTTCGGCGATAAACCGATGCCGACGATGGCCGACATCACCCGCCTCTAACCAATGGAGCCGCCGAAAGGCGGAGGCCATACAGAAGATGCATACAGAAGATGGGTGCAACACCACATAGCTACCAGTTTTAGCGTCTTTAAGCATGGACACCGATAACCTCAAGTTTGAAGTTCTCCAGCTTCGGCAGCGAATCGAGCGAATCGTCCGGCGTCGGGGGATTATCGAGTCGTATCTATCTATCCGTGCGGTCGCCATTCTTAGCGTTCGTGTTCGGTTGCTTGAGGTTCAAATCAGGAAGGGCAACACATGAAAAGCGTAAACGGCAAGCTCGGAAACATGCGGAAGGCGGTCGATTGGACCGTTTACCCCCAGAATTACAATACAAGCAAAAGCGAGACAACGGGCGCTCAAACGCTTTTCATTCAGAGCGACAAACGCGCCTGCGCCATCAATGTCGAGACCGGCAAGGGGATGCTGAGCAACGGGCGAGGACACCCCGGATTCCATTCGACGCTGGCATCGCTCGGAGCCAAAGAAATCGATGTGCCCCGCGAGTTCATCGACGAGTGTTTGGAAGCTGAACCCAAGAGCGGCGACACTATCGGGCGAGCGGGCACCGTAGTCGTCCGCATCGCATAACCAATGCCCCGCGAGGGGTATCCTCTACAAAAGATGGGTGCTAGAACACATACAATTCTGGCGGCAAACCATTCACTGAAAGGAACGCAAATCATGACCACACGAATCACGATTGATACCGATGAACGATTCGCGCCCGGCTGCTTTATTCTCTGCCAAGTGGATGCCCAAGATAACTGGGATACGCGCGACGAATCAAAGACCATTCTTGTTCAGCGAGACACGGATTTTCCAGCGATGGCGCGAAACTTCGGTTGGACGGGCACTGACTCGGACATTGAGGGAGCCGTTGATTTCCTCAATGACACAGCGCCCGGCGAAATCATCGACGACCCCGGCTATTTCGATTGAGCCGTGCCCTTCGGGGCAGGATCTACAGAAGATGGGTGCATCTCCACATACGGCAACAACGGGCGGCCATGCGATGAAAGGAACAAACCATGCCAGAGACAGTCAAATTCAAGTATCGCGCTACTTATCTCATGGTAGACGCGGAAGAGGACAAATACGAAAATGGATGCGAACCAGAGACCAGCGTCTGTAAAGTTTCTCAAAGAGTCTATACAGAGGCCGACACACTCAAGGGCTTGATTGAAAATCTTGCGCATGAATGGGGGCTCAATGACAATCCCAGCGAAGGCTGGATTTTGATGCGCGATGAAAATACAGATAAGGTTCGCATCATCTACCAGCAAATAGAGAACGCGGACGGCATGGCCATGAGCGACACGGAGAAAAAGCGATGGAAGAAGGGCGAGATTAAGATGTGGCTCGCGGACTACTCATTTACTGTTGAGAAGGTTCCCGTCGAGACAATTAGCATCGACGACGACGAGGCCGCCAGCATCGGACTGGAAGTTAGTTGACACAAAACTCCCCAAAAGGGGAAGCGTTCATAGAAGATGGGTGCAACTACACATACGATAGTTGCAGATGGTCAAGCGTTGAAAGGATGAAAGCCATGACAATCACACGCGACGACCTGAGCCCATTCGCACGCGGATACATCGCCGCTATGCTATTCAGCACGAACGATGAATCTGATCCGTCCGGCGGCGAGCCGATGGATGCCAACTATGATATTGAGGATTTCGTCCCCGAAGCCCTCCATCGCATCGTAGATGACTGCAACGCCTTTGTTGCGGCGAATGAGGCACGATATGCCGACGCTGAAGATGAATCATGCTCGGATGGCGTTTGGACGGGCGAAGAATCGGCGGGTTACGATTTCTGGATGACGCGCAACGGGCTTGGCGTTGGATTCTGGGAACGCGAACGGGAAGACAAGTACGGCAAGGCAAACGCGGAAGCCATGCACGAATACAGCAAGGCCACCGGCGAATGTCACCCCTACATCGGGGACAATGGCAAGGTTTACATCTAAGACACGGCCCCCTTGAGGAAGGGGCCGCAGCCCAAAGAAGATGGGTGCTAATTGGGGTAGCCCCGCCATACTCCCTATTAATAATCTAGGGACTCCCACCGCTCCAGGGGATACCTTAGAGGCATCTCCTGCTCGCTTTCTTCGAGGGCAACCGAGAAGCTGCTCGCTTTCTCTCTTCGGTCAAAGGATGTCACCAGATTTTTGACGAACTTAGATTTATGGGACTCGATTTGAACGATACGAATATTGGCCACTGGTTCACCAGATTTTACAACCGCAACAAGCGGACCATCGCGATGCTCGGAGCTTGCCTTTCGGTTATCGCCGCTATCATCACAATAATCATGCGACTTTTTTGACGCCGCAGACTCCCTCCCCCCCCTAAAAAGAGGTAGGGACTCCTAGATTTTTAAAAGAGCAAAAGGCCCGGAAAATTCCGGAAATAAAAAATCGACCAGAAAAAACGATACCTGGCGGAATCGCAGCAAGCTGCTTATAATAAAAACGATATAGAAAAAACTCACTCAAAAAATGCGAGTGAGTTTTTAATTTTGTAATCAAGATTAAGGCCTTAAACTACTCTTAGCTTAATCTTTGTTGTTCGACTCTTGATATTTGGATTGTTTTTATGAAATATTCTTGCCTTGATAATGGTGTTATCGCTGCCCGTTAAATTTCTATTAATAACTATCGGTCCTGAATATAATTTGCTTGTACTTTTAGGCACTGTATTGTTGGTTGTGTAGCGTATCTCGTAATCGCTACCAACACTATCAAATATTATACTGCTGCCCAATGATATATCAATAGTTGATAAAGTTGTTTCGGTTGTTGAGTCATTTTGGATTGATAATGCCGGTCTTACACCCGCGACCGACAATCTTGGAGATAATTGAGCAGCAGGAGCTATGGTGGGCCGTAGCGTTCGCACGGTGCCTCCAGTATCGTCAGTATCTTCGGGGGCAACAGATGGCGACTCTAATAATATGCCTGCGACTAAGCCACCATAATCTGCTGAATTAAGATTTGTTGCTTCATATTGGGTACGAAGATAACTGGAGGCAGGGTCAATAATATCAATCGTAGCCATTGTTCCTGCGATAACGCCTGCCGCAAGCGTATCAACCAGATCATCAAGGTCGGTGTATCCATTGTCCACGGCCCAATCGCTGACCTGCTCGCCGATGCCAATGATGCCAGGATCTTCGAAGATATTGCCTGATGCTGTTGATCCAGTAACCTGATTGAGGGCAGATTCGAACGCTGCAATAGTGCTGAGAGCAGTACCTTCATCCTCATAGAAGTTGGTCTCTGAACCGCCGACGCGATAGACATTGTTGCGGGTTACATTACCGTCGATACGGCCTGCCGTCTCGCCGTTCTCCCATGTATCATAGTCTGTTTCCAGAGCATTACGGGTAGAACCAGTAACACCAGATCCGATAAGGAACACATTACGGTCAATGAGTAGGTTATGATGTCCCTTACTTTTTGTCGATGTGGTAAGGAAGTCATCATTGTTTGCTATCTCAAAACGAATACCGCGCTGACCTGTAGTAGTTGTGGCATTAAATACGCATGTATTGTTCAGAATATTATTGTTCCAACCGTCTCGTGTATATCCATTCGAAGAGCCTGGCTCATTACGAACTATGAAACCATGGGAAATAATATCTTGCTCAGAGTAAAGTAAATTATCCTTAACAGTGCTGTCATAGCATTGTCCCATTACTACAAGTATTACTTGATTTGTGAGAGGGTTACCCATATCCGTAATGACGTTACGTTTAACAGTGACCCATTTTGAATACGATCCATCAGCGTTAGCAATGTTCGGATATTCTCCAGTTTCGGTATCCTCTGTACGATCGACCTGAACACCAGCCGCAACCTCACCATTGGAATTCAACTCAGCCACCATTTGACAGCGAGTGTATAAGTTGTCTCGAATGGATACACCCCAGCAAGCATCTACCTTCACACCATTACCTGAGCAATAGTCAATCGTATTGTGGGCAAACAGTAAATCACTATATGATTTAGGATAGGCAACATGATCCAGTATACCGCCGCCAACATCGCTGAACACACAATTAATTATAGACCATTCGCGGAAAGTAAAGTCATCAAAATCGCTTGACCCTTGCATGAATGATTCTGCATTGGAGTTTAAGCCAACACAGTTATCGAACACGACTCTTTCGGTTAGCCGTACTTGAGTTCCTGTTTGGTCTGGTGTCGTTGCTACACGATCAATGGTACAGCGGTAGAAGTAAATGTTTTGCATCAAGCCATCAGAACCAACTAATCTATTGAAGTCAATAGATGTATTACTTGCCACTCTCATATCCAAATGACTTACCCAAACATAGCTATCTGTAGCACCCGTTCTGAAGTTCATAACACGGCTACCCTCAGAACCAACAGCAGACGGTTGAAAGATAGGATCAGCTCCTGCTCCATATGCGGTGAACACGAACGGATTGGAAGACGTTCCACCTCGTTCGGGTAATATGCGTTGACCAGCCGCGAAATTTGTAGTACCATCAAAAGTTTCGCCACGTTTGAATAACATCATTGCGGGAGTACCAGTGGGCACTACGGTCATGGCTGCTGCAATGGTTGCGTATGCTACGACCGCACCATCTGGGCTATCAGGGTTTGCGCCAACCTCTGCATCTGTTTTCAGATAATAACCTGCATTACTATTGACCGCTGCCGCATTCGTATCATTGCCTAATGTTGGGTCTACATACACAATACGGTGCGTGTCGCCGATTAATTCGCCAACACTATCAACAGAATAGGATTGGTTGGTTACAGCGAGATCGGTGCTTGTCGCGTTCGTGCGGGTTCCATCTGAAGTTAGCGAAGCAGGAATAGTTACTGTGATAGTTTCACCGAATTTAATCTGTCGAGAAAGACGAAAACAAATTTTGAACTGATTATTAGTTAAATCAACGAAAGGGTATTTATCTTCGAATTCAACTTCGAGCACTGTTACTGCCCCACCCGAAGCAGTTATAACAATATTATCGAGTAGGTCTGTATCTATTGTCGCAGGCTGAGTCAATGTTCCGGTACTTGGGTCCAATAATAAATACATCATGATCCCGGAAGTATGAATACGAGCAGAATTAGCCATTAACGCACCTCTTTCGTTATATTGTCGCGTAAGACTACTTCATATTTGCTCAGTTGTCCTAATCCTGAAAATATGCCTAATACCGTGCTCGATACAATTGATGTTATAGCTGCTATTGTCATAAATTCTCCATAAATATAAAGCCACAGTCTTAACTTTAAAAATAATGAAGAATCAATAAAACTCCTTGTTTTATAATTTCTTATGTTGAAGTCATAAATAGCTAAATAATCAATAATATATACAATGCCTAACAGATAGCGAATATTGAGTAATTCGCGAACGCTTTGCATGTTTGCATGAAGGAACAGGATAAAATAACAAAAAGAAAACCCGGTATTGGCGAGGATTTCGTATAGAGAAGAGCGCAAGATCAATACTAGGAAAGTAGATTTTACTAAACCCTTACATCGCACACACCCAAACGTAACCAGGAGATACAATGTCAGACTTCAGACTCGACCGCAAAACAGCGGCCCTACCTCGCAACACGGTCTTCAATATCGAAAGCCTAGAAGAACTAGAAAGCTATCAGGCAGATAGGTCAGAACCGCCAAAAAACGCGCAAAGCAGAAAAATATTGCTCGCGATGCCAGGTAAGATAGAAAACCAACAAGCTCTATGGGCAGAAATAGAAAAGAATAAAAAGGTCGCAGAGAACATAGATATCGTGTTCCAGGCCAATGCATATCATAGATGGAACAGCCTTTATCCAAACGAGTTGCTCAAAACATACACGGGAAGAGAGCAAGACATAGCGGTTGATCAGTTCAACGCCACGAACGGCCGGTACACGAACCTCAATTGGTTTCCCAAAACGCCAACGCATGGATACCTTGACTACGAGCCGAAGCATGTAGACCCCGTAACGGGCAGAGCAAACACCTGGCAGTATGAGAAGATACAAAACGGATACAGCGATAATGATAAACTGGTTCTCAATCTACTCTACAGGGGAACTCAGATGGCCGTCAACGCACAGCAGTCAATCGGCATGAAACTCACGACATATCGTGTCCCCATCCTCAGCGACCGTGCCGTCACAAAAGAAAAGGCAGCAAGGCAGGTTGAATCGTCCAAACCATTTTCGGAGATGCAGGACTGGATATGGATGGACTGCTATTGGAGAAGCGCAGACGCTATCGATGAATCAAACATCGAGAACTACAAGAACAGACTCAGAACACATTATCGAGCGCTCACGCAGCTAGGTAAACCAGTCATACCGTTCATCGACCCAATATATACTCATATCGAAGGAAAGGACGGGACAGGTTTCGGGCCCGAGAAGGCGAAAGGATATTATCAGGCGTCGCTCAACACGTTCGACGAACTTGGCATCACGACATTCGGCATATGGACAAACATGAGAACAGACGAGGGCGTCGCCAGTCACGTAGAGAATATAGTCGCGGGTCTCGATGTCTTTGAAGCATTCCTGGACAATGAAACAAAGAAAACAAATTGGAAAGATATTGCCGAAGGAACGAACTAAATGCAAACATACTTTCGACTCATAGAATCCCAGAGAGGGCCGAGAGGCCTCGAACTCACCAACGAAGAGAAGAGGCAAATGGTACGGATGTACCAAGAGGGAAAAAGCCTAAGAGAAATAGGTTTCAACTTTCACGGCTTATCGCCCAAGTATGTAAGCACGTTGCTTAGGCAGCAGGGGATAGAAATGAGGCCGAGAGGATGGCCCAGGGGCAAGCCCTTCGTATCGGATTTCAACAAAGGAAACAAGATAAACGAGCAAATCAAGGATGAAGTCGTAAGGCTTTATATCGAACACAACCTCAATCAAGAGGCGGTTGCAAGAGAAACGGCCATCTCGCCGCAGTCGGTCCTGAACATCCTGCGAGAGCGTGGCATACAGGTGAACAGGCAAGGAACGGACAGAACGAGAGGCGAAATAGGAAACTACAACGTCAACCAGGATATCTTTCCAAAATCAGCAAGCAATCTGGCATGGAAACTGTTACAGGAAGAATAAAAATCGCACAAAAGAAACAAAGAAATAGCCCCTGGCTTTAGCCTTGGGCCTTCTTTGCATTTCGCAAGAGAACCGTCCATCGTTCACGCATATCCATTAACAAAGCCTTGCGACAGACGATAAAGTCGCGGGTTTCCCTAATGTGAGAGATCCTGCGTTGTTTCTCTTCTTCCAATAGTTTCAGGTAAGCGTCATCCTGCATACGCTGCGGACACTGCCCATCATGCATGGGACTGAACTTATCGAGGCGAATCCTTTCCCATGCAACAGTCGTTTCGCGGACTTCCCAAATCTTGGTGAGGTCGCAGTTCGCCAACCGCATGTCCATGCCTGGGATGGCGTGGGGGTCTTTGGGCGATATGTAATCGATATATTTGCCAAGAACATGCGCAACTCGCGTGCGACGAGTCACAAAAGCCTCTATCTTGTCTGGGTCCGAGCAGATGTTGGCCCATTCGGTATAGCTGATGATGCCGTTTGCTTGTTCGGCGAACTCGCTGGCAAGTTCATGGATGGCGACGGTCATCGGGATTCTTGGGCCACAAGGAATCTTCTTGGGAACGCTCGCCTTGTTGAGTCTGCGGCGCTTGAGGGTCACGCACCAACGGGAACACCCGACTTGCTCGGCGATCTCGCAGTTGGGGCGGTTCCAATCAATTCTTGACCAATCGTATCGGTCTTCCTGTTTGCGCGTTTTTCTTTTTATTTGGTACCCGAACTCTTTGGCTCGGGCGTAGGCGACTCCCCGCGAGCAGGCGGACAGGTTCATGATGTCATCGAGCGTAAGCGGCTCCTTGCCTTCGAGGTTCGCAAAGAACTGTTCCCAGAAGGACAGCTTGCGGTTCTTCGGCTTGTAACCGTGTTTGCGTGTGAGGGCGGCAGCCGTGGAATAGTTCACGTTAAGCCTGTCGGCTATCTGCTCGATCGTGAGACCTGGTCCCAAGTCACGGAGAGCAAGGCGTCGCCTTGCTTGAAGGTCTGTTTCACGGAGGGCAAGACGCCGCTTTGTTTGAAGGTCTATGGTCATGCCCGATTCTAGTCTCTTGGGTTAAGGTGTTCAAGTGGGTTTTCGCGTATTTTGTTCAAAAAAATAGACCCTGATGATCTTTGCATGTTTTCAAACCTGTTGCGAAACTTTTTGACCGTTTGTATGACGAATTTTTCTGAACGGCCTATTCTCCGCTCTATTTCTGCTTTGCTATAGCCCTCGAACAGGAGTCGAAGGGCTATTTTTCTTTCTTGCGACATGCTCTTTGTTATACAGTCTATGTATTCAAGCGTATCAATCTCGTTGTATGGTCTTTCTTTGTATATGCCGCCGTTGTAGTTCCGAAGAATACCGTTGCTCCATGCAGCGAACCAGGGTTCCCTGAACATTGGCAAAGGCGTAACAACAATGCCTCGTCTTTTTCTTTTTGCTACATCGGTCTTTCGGATGCGTTGCTCTCGTGCATATATGAGGACAATTTGGTCGGCAGATAGTTTTTTACCGTTGCGTATTTTGTAACTTTCTTTTACTTTTTCTATGTACCTTGATGAAAGTATGACCGACGATGGAAATAGCGAGCAGGTATCTTGTACGTACGTTCTAAGCCTCGCCCATACAGCGATTCCCACGAGAGACTGTATTTCAAACGGCCTTTTTCCAAGATGTTTGTCTATGATGGCAAGCGTCGTAAGGTGGGCTTCTGCGAGGAAGTCTTCGACGTCCATTGGCGTGACGAGGCCTGACGTGGCGGGGTAGCCCCGAAAGAACCTGCGGGCAACCTTCTCTGCTCGTGGCCTTAAAAGATCGAAGGCTTCGTGTCTGCTTGTTTTGGTGATGGCTTCGTTTGACTTCATGTAGATTGGTGTGAATATCTGGTATGTACTTGTGGGGCCATAAAAAAAATCGAGTCGGCGAGGCGAGCCACGGCACGAGCGAGTAAAAGCTCTTATGGGCGGGTATTCGGTATTAAGCATTATTCATAATGATACATTTCTTTCTAGTTATTTCCTGCGTGTAACCTTCTTCCGTCTTACTCTTTGAGCCAGCCCTGTTTTCTCGCCCAAAATCGAGTAAAAATACTCGATGCTGCCTCTTCGATTATCCACTCTCTGAAAAGAGTCCTTAAACGAGCCGTTTCTAGGCCCAAATGGTCGAAAATATCTAACAAACGGGCATGATGCTCGGGGAAAGGCGTAGAAAATTCAAAATCGATGATATGCTTGATTTCGCCAATTTTCAGGTTATCTGCGTAATAGTCATTGGCCATTTCAAGCATTCTAGCGCATTCTTTCTGGTAATTGTGAAACACGATCGGTTCATCCTCAGAATAAGCCACGGTCATGCCTCTGCGTTTTCTAGTTGCCTTCGTGCGCATAGCTATATGATATCTGAAAGTTATTTCACTTGATTACGAACAAGGTTTTCATCTATTTTGTGTCGAAAAGATAATCACGGGATGGCAGGTCTATGAACAAAAACGACGCACAGATTTTGGTTTGGAAGCATCATGTCGCAAGGCATTTTATAGAAAAACCATCTCTAAAGATAGGGAACGGAGTCGGTCGCGGCGGTACTGTTTTCTTTAGTTTCGATCAAATGAAGAACTGGTTTCGCAAAAACACGAGCGAAGAGTATTATGTTGCTCCTATTTTGATATCTCGCAAAAACCTAACTAGACCTTCTGAGGGAGATGACAGCATCATGGCAGACAGTCTTGTTACGACAAAGAGTATTGGCCCTTTCGAGTCTGTATTGTATTGGGAGAAAAATAAAGATAATCTTTGCAAGGCATCTTTGTCCTCCGTAAAGATATCTCAGCAAGACAAGGTTCTTTATATTATGCGCGGAATTTCTGGTTCTGGCAAATCTACGCTTGCCAGGCAGCTTGGCGAGGGAGGCGATGTGTTTTCCACGGACGACTTCTTCATGGTCAACGGCGAGTATCAGTTCGACCGCGATTTTATGAGCGAGGCTCACTTCTGGAATCAAACCCGTGCGATTGAGGCAATGGACAAGGGTATATCTCCCATCGTGATTGACAATACGAACGTAGAAGCCTGGGAGCCCAAGTTTTATGTAAAAGAAGCAATGAAGAGAGGATATCGGGTTGAAATCAAAGAATCGCAAACGCCTTGGAGGTTTGACGCCAATGAGCTTGCTCGAAGAAATACTCACGAAGTTCCTCTCGATGTTATCCAAGGAATGATTGATAAATGGCATCCTGATATGACCGTTGATGATATTCTTAGCGCAGAGAAGCCAAAACTATCAAGCTCAAGGGGTAAAACAGTGAAAAGTAACTGGTATAAAAATCTAAAGCAATCAAATCGTTTCAATACTTTTCCACGCATGCAAGAGCAAGACAAAGCATCTATTGTTCAAATGATTAAAGGCCTTGGCAGCAGTCGTGGCGTGAGCGAAGGAACACAGGAAAGTATAATCAACGAAGTTATGTCTAAACTCAACATGGGATATGATGTCGAATCGGTTCGTGATTGGGCGAGAACAGCCGTTCAGCAAGCTGCTTAGGATATGCATGAACTGGTATCAATTAATAAAGTTTGCTCAAGTTCGTGGAGAGTTTTGGCTCGATGACTCAGGCTATGCGCAAGAGGCAAGCGGAGACGGAGACTACAATCACGAGGGCTATGTCATGGCTACTATTCTTGGCAAATATGACCTCGATTGGGAAAATGGCGGAGTTTATTTACAGACTTCACAGGGTCTTGAAGAATTTATAGATAGTAGATGGCAAGATATAGTTGAATATGCTGTTACCCAAGGCTGGATTAATCAACAGCAAGCTTACGAGGCCACGAATAATCCACAGGCAGAGCTTTCTCCTGGCAAGCCGTATAGAGAAGCGATAATCTATGAGTTCACTCCTCGTGACGCAGTCATGATGGAAGGCGGAACTCCAGAGGAAGCGGAAGTGGCTTCAGTCACCGGCGACGCTCGTCTCTTTGCGCAGAAAAACTGGGGCTGGACAAGAGTGGAAGGCAACAACCTGGAAACATGGGATGTAGACCATAGCAGTCTCAAGAACATAGCAGATGGCCTATATAGCGCATATGGAGATGATGTTGACAGTACAAAGTTTACATTGTTCCTACATAAAACAAAGCAGTGGTATCAGGATTTGCCGTTTGATACGTTCCAAGAAGGCAATATGTTGTTTATGAGACGCAATCAGTTCTTGGGGTGGGGGTAATGAACTGGTATAAAAAAGCACAGCTTGACCTTCTTGTGGTTGATAACAATCAGCCACACAAAAACAAGATCAACTTGCATCTTAATCGTGCAATGAGAGACATTAGCAGCGCTCTTGGTCAATCAAGAGATAACGAGCAACAAAAGAAGCTCAAGCATGCTCTCAAGCAGATTAGTCAGGCTCAGAGGAAGATAGACTTTGCAATATGAGATATCTACTCATAGGCAACGGGCCGTCCGTCCTGGACCAAGAACTAGGCTCTGTCATAGATGACTTTGACGGGCTTGTTATTCGTTTCAATGACTATAGAACGGAAGGATGGGAACGATACGCTGGTTCGCGAACGGATGTATGGTGGACTACGATATTCTATCCCCACCCACATAAGTTAAAAGCTGAATATCACGAAATCTTCTTTGTTACAAATGACGCCGGAGAAAGGCAAGATGATTATAATCAGCTTAGAGCTTATTTCTCTGATATAAAGTGGACCGTTAACACAGAGGTTATCGAAAAACTTGGAGGACAGTTTGAGTATCTTGCATTTGGTAAGGCTTCCTCGACTGGCGCGATATGTACTGCTAGCTTAGTTGCTCAAGGACATGAAGTATGGCTTTATGGTTTTGATTGTTTCAATCCTGACACTTTGCATCACTACTATTTTACTCCTGGAGCCTTTAATGATAAACAGAAAGAAATATGCTCTCATAGTCCTGAGTTTGAGAAGCTATTCTTCTCCCATTTGCGAAAACTTAATAAAGTATTTGACCTAGACAGAAATGCTCCTCAAGAAACTATTGAGCCACCTAATAAAGAGGAAATACAGGAATCAATACCATTCTTTCGTGGAACGGGTCGTTATTTTCTTTTGGTCGGTAATGGGCCTTCTGCTGTTCACAAAAAAGCAGGAGAACTGATAGATAGTTTTGATGGGACGGTAGTCCGTTTCAACAACTATCATATTGATGGCTATGAAGATTTTGTGGGAAGCAGAACAGATATATGGGCAACATGCAAAGAGATGCACAAGCCCAATACAGCTAAAATCATACTTTTTGTAACCAGTAGCAAATCAAAACTTAGTGACATAGCCTATGCTCGAATCAAGAATATGAATCCCAAAAAACTGGTTATCCCTATTGCGAAGGAAGAGATTCATCGCATATCTAAATATGAGTATAACTTTCTCGGAGATGACGGGGCAAACTCAACAGGAGCCGCTGTTGCCAATTTGCTAACAGGTCTTGGTCACAAAATCTATCTTTATGGGTTTGATCATTTTAGTAAATCTGTTCATCATTACGGAGATGGGGTACCCCTTGTCGCCATGCATAGCGAGGAACGAGAAAAGAACTTATTTGATTCGCTTGAAAGCCAGGGAAAAGCTGTTCGCTTTGCTTCTCATTTACCCAAAGAAAGAGAACATCCACTAGTTCATATTATTATCCCGAAGCATTTTAAAGATGAGGACAAGGCAAGAGGAATTTTTGGAAACCATCATATTACTAACTCAGTTGCAGAATCAATTGAGTTGTATGAAAAACTAAAAAGCAAAAACAAGGAAGTGTGGATTGTAGGTCAGTCAGATATTGCTCACTTTCTTAATTTAGCCATGCAAAATGAATGTTTTTTCTACAAGTATTTTACGACCTATTTTCATGTCCCCTCTAAACGGGTTATCCCAAACAGTTACAAGTTTCAATATTGGCATGCATACGTCGCAGATAGATGCGAAAATAAAAGCGTTCTTCTTATTGGCAAGGGATTGGCTCATGCCAAGCAAACTTTCGAACAATATGGTGTTTCTATAGTTGAAACATGCGACCCATACAAGAATGACTCATTGCTTGTCTATAATAAAAACAGCTTTGATGTTGTTGTTTCGATAGGTTTTCCTAGTTATTTATGCAATGATTTGCTTATTCGTGATTATGGTCACAAGATTGCTCGACATGCCGTTTATATTGGCTGCTACAATTCGTCTGCCATAGAGATACCCATAGATAACAAAGCTAGACTTTTATCTGGTAACAAGTTCTGGAATAGTTGGGCTCTCGATGAACTTTGGTCTGGCAAAGCATACGAAGCTTTTAATGCTAAGCCGCATCTTGAGAGAAGAACGCAAGGCATTTTTTCCTATGGCAACAACTCTTACCTAGAAAGAGGTCTTGGGAATCTTCGAGAATATAACGGCAAACCGTATGACCCAGAGTTTTGGCTGGGTGTTCGTTACATATAAAACAGCCCCGCCCATCGTCTGGCGAGGCTGCCCTCCGAAGAGGTAGCGGGAAGAATGGGGCGACATAAATCGTCCCATGGATATTATCGTCTTTGTGATTATCTTTCTTTACTAAAATTATTCTGCCAAAAACCGAAAGGGATGGTTGCCTCTAGTAAGGTAGTACAGTAATTATATCTAATCAATTAAAAACAGGAGATAAAAAACAGTGTCTAGAGACCTTATTATATATCTTGAAAAACGGCCTGATTTACTGACAGAAATGACCAAACTGCTCAAGCCTTATACGCAATTTGATCTTTCAGAGCCATCGCCATCCATAGATAGAAAAGTCCGCTTCTTTAGCTGGAGCTTTGGTCCTGACGAAAATCAGTGGCATCTTACCTATCAGTGGATTATAAATAACTCATCGTGGCACACGCCTGTTAGGGCATCCGAAGCGGCTGCTAAACGTTTTGCGTCTATGAATGAGGGCGACAGATGTCTATTCATCTGGAAACCCAATGAAAGCTACGGTTATGAGCCTGTTATAAGTAATAGCGAATTGTACAAAATGCTGACCAAAGGTCCAGATTTTAGTTCTAAAGCCTGGTTTATTGAATTCTTTGCTCATCTCAAAGAGCTGGGTGCGGAGCCAGATGCTATTATTTTGGATTATGAAGGTGGTCCTATTCTTTGGAACATTAATGACGATATCAAGGCTGAACAAATGTCACTCATTCTCAAGGACCCTGATGCTTTAAAAAATCTACCCGAAATATTTTGGGACATTGAACCTGATAATATTCGAGGAGGAGCAGGCGCTCTGCGCAATACTTTGCATAATGAATGGCAGAAATGGGCAAAACCATTTATTGCAGAAACAATGAAGAAACTTATCTACGATGCTTATTTTGAGATTTACGGTAAAGAGATTCCATTCTCTAATTATGCTTATCAAGAAGTATCATTTCCGTATACAATGCAATATGGAGCCATACAAGATTATTCGACTTCGGAAATAGGCTATTCGGCACCTGTTAACTACATGCTTTCTCGCGAACATAGATGGAGCGAAAAAGTTGCCGCCTGGCGAAACGGAGAGAGAAAGCATCCTCGTTGGGGTGTTTTTATCGACCGCATCAATAAGTGTCGTTCGGCAGCCAATGTCAATGGAGGCGACCATGTAATGCCATGGATTGCCCCTCTTGGCTATCAGCACCTAGATAATAAATGGAACCTTGCGCCTGATTTTTTAGATGTTGAGCTATTAAAGCACTGTATTGCCATAGGATGTAATAAGTTCAACTACTGGAATCCTGGGCCTCCAACACAATTCCCTGATAATACTCGTCAGCGAAGCGATATTATCTATGCAAATACCATTACGTTCATGCAGGACTTTGCTCTGCAAGAAAAGGCGGGAGACTTTGAGCCTGTCGATAGAGACGCTGATATCGTAGAAACCCTTGGTCTCAAGACTACTTATGAAGACTTCGAGGCGACAGGTATTGACCCGAAAGATTTCGGCTAATTGCCGATAAGTAGGGCATGAATACCATACCCAAGGTCTTTCATCAAATCTGGATAGGGACTGAGGACTCTGTCCCCGTAAGCTATAAAATCCTCAGGGACCACACTCTAAACTTGCATCCTGATTGGGATTACAAGCTGTGGCTCCCTGAGGACTTTTTGCCGCTCATTAACCAAGACTCCTATGACTACTACAAAGCGGCGATGTATCGCGCCGATGTCGCTCGCTATGAGATTATGGCGCTCAACGGCGGAGTTTATCTTGATTGGGATTTTTATATCTTTCGCAATATCGAACCTCTCATTCGCGAAACAGATAACTTTATTATCGCAGAACCAATGGATTTACCAGTTAACTCTGTATTCGGTCTAAGTCCTAATCATTGGTTTGCTTGGCGGCTTGTCCGAGAGCTTCGTTGCAGCGCGATCACGGAACGAACACGGCTAATGGGTGGGGCAAAAAATCCTCTTCATGGCGTTGGAGCCCGGTATTTTAGCAAGCAAGTTCTTGAATGCGAAGACCGTCTCAATATTCTTCCTCGCTCCGTGTTTACTCCGTATTCGTATTCATATTTCAAGTGTGGCCGTTGGGACTATCGACCTGTTCGAGGCGGATATGGAATCCATCTTTGGAACTCAACATCAACCCCGACTATCTTCAGCCATTTTGTCAGACAGCTTGATGAAAGCAAAAACTACAAAGACGAACTTGATGCTGAAACCCGATTGTTGGAAGAAAAAGAGGCAGCCAACAAACAGCTAGAACTTAGAAGAGGCGAGCGTGAATAGTATACCCAAAATCATCCATATCTATGAAAATAGTGACGGCATGTCCGAATATGCTCAGAGAGCGGCTATTTTGCATCCTGAGTGGGAAATAATAGCCTGGGACTGCTTCGATTCGTTCGAAGCAGTCAACTGTCATTTGGTCAATGAAAATCTACACGACAGGCACATGCTCGCCTTGATGAAGATGGAGATTCTCTGCTATTACGGCGGCGTATGGCTTGGCGACTCTATCTCCCTTAGTAAGCCTATTGATATCTTACTAGAGAACACAGACCATATTTTGCTTGAGGCCTCACGGAAAAGTATTGACCCAGATTTTATGGCATTCAAACCCAATCATCGTGTCTTATGGCAATATCTATGGAAGATACAACCAAGATATTTTGGCTCACAGGATGAAGGCTGGGCGTTCGATTACAAGTTTATTCGGGAAATTGCTGAAGATTTTATACGCTATCCTCTTATTCTTCCTTCTGATTGTTTCTCAAAGAATGACGACGTAACTTCTATGTCATGTTTTGGTCAAAAGGTTTTATCATGAACAGCATACCCAAAATAATCCATCAAATTTGGATCGGAGATGAAAGCAAAATACCCGCCTCGTGTCTTGTTTTTCGTGATCATATGCTTAATCTTCATCCTGATTGGGAATACAGGCTGTGGACTCAAGAGAATATACCAGAACTTATCAATCAAGAAATCTTTGATACCCTTCAGAGTCATGTTGTGTTTCAGTCAGATATAGCTCGTTATGAGATTATGGCGCATCATGGTGGCGTATATATGGACTGGGATATATGTCTAACCAAGCCAATTGATGAACTTACTGAGGGAACAGACCACTTCTTTATCGAAGAAAACGGACTGAACATTACGAACTCTATTTATGGCGTATGCCAGAATCATTGGTTTTCTTGGAAAATAGTAAGGGAGTCGCAGCAAAGCTTCAAGCGGTATTTTAACTCAGAATTGTTTTACTACCCCTACAAGAACTATCTTGTTAGTGTGGGGGCTATTTTCTTCAGCGATCTTGTTCTTAGCGCAGCGAAAAAAGTTCCGCTAAACATACTGCCCTGGCAGCTTTTCAATCCGTTTAAACCAGTTGAGTTTAGGCGAGTCAACCCCGACCCGGATATTCCACCCTATTCATTTGGGATGCATACTTATAACAGCGTTGTTGACCAAACGACAATTGGGGCTCATAGGCGATTGCCCGAATACGAAAAGCACAAAAGTCTCGACGAGAAACAGAAGGCTGAGGGCGTATAATGCAGAGCATCCCCAAAATAATCCATCAAATTTGGTATCAGGGCGAAGAGGAGATGCCCGAATGCTATCATTATTTTGCAAAGCATCTCAAAGAGCTTCATCCTGACTGGGAGTACAAACTGTGGACAGCGGAAAATATGATTCCGCTCATCAATCAGAAGATACACGATGATCAACCTAGATACTTGTTCAAGTCCAACATCTCTCGCTTTGAAATACTAGCTAGATATGGCGGCGTTTACATCGATTCAGATTTCTTGATTCTCAAGAATCTTGAACCGCTCATGCAGAATACCGACCATGTTTTGTTGGGGCATTTTCGTAAAGGAATGTTTCAGGTTTGTAATGGTTTTGTCGGAGCCACACCTAATCATCCATTATGCTGGCAAATGGTCCGTGGCCTCGCAAATCGATCGCGAGAGTTTGTTGGGCAAAACCGATTTGCAAACTGTATCCCGTATTTTGATGACACAGTAAAGCAAGTCGTGCCCGAACCACTCATCATACCAATGGAACTATTTTTCCCTGTCGATGCAAATTTTGTCATGGACAAACAATCCGAGTACTCAGGAATGCACTATGCCACGCATATGTTCAACAACAGGCATGATGGAGAGGGCGTCATAGCTCATAAAAAGCTTCCCTGCTACTTGCGAGAGCCTTCTTACGAGTGAAAATATCAACCCGTATACTAGGCCTAGGATAGTCGCGATAGTGGAGGTCAGGTATGCCGTTTTATATGCTGATAGGTGGATTGATTCTGATTGTTGGTGGTTTCTTCGTTTTGGCAATGATCGAACAAGAGATGCCATCAATCAAAAAGGCAATTGGCAAAATGTTCCAATCGCGTATTGAACTCAAAAAAGCAAAGATTGAACTGGCTCGCCGTAAACTTGAAATCGAACATAAAGAGCGCATGGCCGTGTGGAAGGGTATTGACGACGAGCCTCAACCAATCAAGGGAACCGAACCTGTCCCTTTAAAACCCAAGCAATTTGAAGATGATGAGCAGGTAACAACATGACGTTTTTTTATACATGCAGGTGAATATCTGGTTCCCTACAATGGCATAATGTTCAGTCTCGCTCTTGCAGAGAAGCATCGTAAAGAACAAATCGTTCGAGCAGCGCTCGCTGGTCGTCCTATCGCTCTAATTGCAAAGGACTTCTCTGTTACTGAGCGATGGGTTAGACAGACTTGCAAAGATGCTGATGTTTCGATGCGAGACATTAAAGCCGCGCGTGAGCGACGGGTAGCTGACTGCGTTCAAAAAGGTATGACTCGTGCCGAAATCGAAAGCGAATATGGTGTAAACCTGTCGTTTATTCGAGCGGCATGCGAAAAGTATGGTGTGACCTTCGAGCCTTTGGGCCTCAATACGGATAGATCATTGAAAATTCTCTCTCTTCTGTGTAATACAGATAGAAGTTTGGCCGATATTGCATCTACGGAAGGTGTTTCGGAGAAAACGGTTAGCGACCTGCATATCAAAGCCATTCGACATGGTTTGCCAATCAAACAAAGGGAATTCAGAAGAAGAGAAGAAACACTAAAGATGAAGGTGGGATTGAGCTTTGAAAATACCATTGAAGCTTTTCCAGACCTCTTCAGATTGATTACAGGAAGGATTCGTGATGTCGCAGAACTCCATATTCTCATTTCTGGACAATGGGATGATATTGCTACAGTCGAAGCTCGACTCAGCAGTCTCCAAATTGGATATGATTGCGTCGCTCATGTCGGCGACAACCCCAAATATATCGAGGAACAGGATATCAAAATCGTCATCTCCGATGATGACTCGCTCTTCTGTTCGCTCCCCAAAGAAATCATCGTTCTCAAACTCCGAGAATCTGGTAACTTCGATTTTGAAGACGCTAAGTGGGTCTACCTCAAAGATCACGGCGTCACAGTTGATTGAGTGCTATCCCGACTTTGATAAAAACTGGACCTGCCCTAAGACAATGGGCTACCTTACTGTCGAAGTTATCCGTATACCGTTTGACCAGCTTTCTTCGATGCCCAACGCAACGTCCGATCCTGTTATCGCGGTTGAAGGCGAAAAAAATCTCAACAAAGTTCCCGGCATTATACTGCTTTCAATGAAAGATGCGTTCAGTTCCGTTTCTGAGTTCCTCTTCCAATCTCCGCTCAAGTGGAGTAAAAAAAAGAGCGATGAGACACTAACGAAGATCATCAAGAAGGTCCAATCGCAGACTGACTGGACCTGGAACGAGGCTTTGTTTGCCATTTTCGTTCGAGACTTCATCTATCCCGGCATTGAAAAAGGTCTCGCAGTAACACCGAGCGGCCTTGAGGACACTCTTCGTCTCTATATCACAATTGGAGATGATCTTCGCTTCGCTTCGTTTCCTTATCACTCTCCAAGCCTCGTGCTTGGTGAGGTCATTTCCTATCCGCCTACAGACGGCACTATCGGTGATGGATATAACGATGGCTACCCTCCGGGCGACTACGATCTCGGAGGACCAGGATAAGACAATTCTTACTCAAGGACGATAAGTGGGCATATTTAGTAGTCTTGCCAAAAAGTGCGATAAGAAATCGACAAATATGCTCGATGTCGCAGATTTAAGCAATATTTGCGCTAAGCACTTGCTCAACTCGGCTGGCGCTGTTAGTCTTGGAATATACGCTTGCACTGATTTTGATGACAATAGCGACTCTCCACTTGGTTTTTTGGCGACCTTTTAGGCGCTGCCTGCGTATCATGGGTAGGTCATGCAGGCACAATGGGTTATTTCGCCCATTTTACCACATACAGAAGACCGATGGCCCCGTAGTTCAAATGGATGAACGTCAAGCTGTATAGTTTGAATACGGGGCTCGAATCCCCCACGGGGTTTTTATTACGAGGATTTTCACATGAACCGTCTTGCTTCTATCGCCGTTTTGATCAGCGTCGCATCATTTTCTCATGCGCAGTCTGACATCTCTTCGCGAAAAATGTCTTCTCGTATTGCGCATTCTGGAGCTATCGTGACAACCAGTTGCGAAACTATCGATGGTATCGATGTGTTTGGCACAAGCTTCAAGACCATTTCCAAAAATGGTCATATTGTCCATAGTGGACAAACTGTTGCTCGTAGACCTGATATTCAGGTACCTCGACATAACCATGATTTCTCTACGATGATTTTTGAAGCTGAGACTGGCATTACAGCAAGCGAGGTTGTTTACTCGAACGCCGTTTACTTCGAGCATGACGGAGAACTCAAACCCTCAACTCATGTTCAAGTCTTTGATGGCAAGTATACTCACACGCTCATCGTTGAACAGGATACTTACGAGATTCTGCTTAAAATTGATGAGACCGTTGCGTGTATGCATCAACCGGATCCGGTAGATGTGATTTCTGATAGCTTCGATAACTCGATTCCCTCGGTCAGGTTCCGTCGTTGGGTTGATGATAGCCCGTTTCCTGGATCGCCTCATCCGACAGGTATGGCGGATGCATGGCAGGCACCTTTTATGTCTCACAGTGTAATTATGAACCCTCGCAATCTTGCAAGTCCTCGCGGTTGGACTTTTCCGCCCGCTGAATACTTGACAGGAAACAATATTCGCGCAGAGACTTACGGCGTCAATAATCAGAACATTCCTAATGGACCTGTCTTTGCATCGAATGCATACACGAACCCGATTCAGTTCGAGCATTACTACCGCCTCGATTACGATTGGACTTCTGCGGATTTTCAGACTCTCAAGACAGCGGCAACCAATGCATTTGTTGTAGGAAACTTATATCATGATTGGATTTGGGGTTATGGTTTTCGTGAAGGAGATGGAAACTTTCAAGAAGAGAACTATAACCGTGGCGGCGTGGGCGGCGACTCTATTTTAGCCTATACTGAATACAATTCTGTTGGTTACATCAACAATGCGTTCTTTTCAGGTACACATATTGATGGAACGCCAGCCGCAGTGATTTTGTGGCCCTTCCGCTATTCGCTAAATGGCCCTGACCGTCATAGTGGATTCGATAATCAGCTTTGTGTTCACGAATATCAACATGGCACAACTCGCCGTCTTATCGGAGACATGAATTACGAATGGATTCAGGTTGCAGGCGTTAGCGAGTGTATGAGTGACCTTGTAAGCCTGATTTACAATAATGTTGACCGTGGCGAACTGAATCGTGATGATGTCATTGGCTTTGGCGGCTGGCTTGCATACAAACTTGGTGGCTCGCTAGATTTTGAGGATAACTACTACTTCGGTATTCGCCCTTACCCCATCAATGTCAACCTTAATCCCATGACGCTTCTTTATACGGATATCAATGGAGGCTGGGAGTTTCCCGATGACGATTATCCTCGTGCGCCTCGAATCATCAACTACAGCGGCCATTATGTCGGTCAGGTTCCTTTGATTGCCTTATGGGAAGTCTATCATGAGTTCATCGAAGATTACGGATTCAGAGATGGTACAGACAAGTTTATGCTTCTTGTCGTCGATGCCTTGCGAGTCATCAATCCCAACCCTAGTCTTGAAAACCTCAGAGATGCATTTGTTCTTGCCGATGAACTCTTGAGCAACGGAGAGCATCGGACTCGCATTTGGGCCGCTTTTGCTCGTCGCGGCATGGGCGAGGGCTTTTCGATTGATGAGCAGCTTGATTCTCCGCTTATTCGCGGCGTAACCGAAAGTCATGCCACTCCTAATTGGGCTGACTATAATCAGGACGGCATTAGAGATATTGGCGATATCCAATCTTTCATCATTGACTTTTATCTCAGGAGTATGCGTGCCGACCTGAATTTGGATAACACACTGAATATCCAAGATGTCTTGGATTGGCTTGAACTTTGGAATAATTGATGCATCAGAAGATTGAGAACACAGAATTCTGGCATGAGACTGACCTGCTTACGCGGGTTGGTTCTCGCTTATATGGTTGCGCAAATACTGACTCCGATGATGACCTTCGTGGCTTTGTGGTTGAACCTGCTGAATACCTTTTGGGTCGCGAGAAATTTGAACAGCACGAAGACAAAGTGACTGACCTTGTTATCTGGGGTGTTCAGAAGTTCTTCCACGGACTGACAAAAGGGTCACCAAACGTCTTCGAGATCCTGTTTGTACCTGATGAGTTTGTCATCAGCGCAACCGACCGTGGCCGCGAGGTTTTGCGTCGGCGCGATATCTTTGTCTGCATGGGATCAGTCATCCCTATCCGTGGTCTTGCTCACGCAGAATGGCTCAAGGCTCAATTGAAGACGAAGAACAAAGAGACAGGCAAGGTCTACCACAGCAAGCGAGTTGTAGGAGCCAAGAGGAAGACTTCTCACGCGGAGCATGGCTACAGCGTCAAGAATGCTTACCATGCCATCCGTCTACTCAACCAGGGCCTTGAGCTTGTTCAGGAAGGCCGCATCACCTTCCCTCGCCCTGAAGCCGATTTCTTGCGAAGCATCCGCAATGGAGAGGTCCAGTTTGAACAGCTTGAGCTTGAATATGATCGCCTTGATACTCGGTTGAGCGAACTGATTGAACAGTCACCTTTGCGTCGTTTTCCTGACCGGAAGGTAATTGATGAACTTTACTACGACATCACAGGCGATGTGATTGTCGATTTTTTGAAAAGCCGTTATGCGAATACTGTTTCTTGATGATAATTTGTTGCGACACCAGATTTTTCGTCGCAACAGCATTGGTTATTCTGTAGATGCTGTTCATACGGCGCAAGAGGCGATGGAGTGTCTGCTTGATGAAAAGAAAGAATATGATCTTATCATGCTGGATCATGATCTCGATGCTGCAACTGAGAATCAGTTGAATGACGACGAGGAAGATGGTCGATATGTAGTAAGAAAGCTTGTCGAATCGGGCAGACACAAAGATGTAACAATCGTCATTCACTCGCTCAATGCTGATGGCCGTAAGAATATGAAAGCCATGCTAGACGATGCAGGCTATTCAATAGTTCATGATTTGCCCTTCGCTTGGGAGCGATTTGAGAAGACAGAGAACGGATGCAGTTTTAAATGAAAGTCAAGAGCCTTGAGCTAGAACACTTTTGCGGCTACGAACATGCAATATTTGATTTCAATGACCAATTGAACGCTTTTTTTGGACCGAATGGTTGTGGAAAATCTACCGCGCTTGAGGCTCTTCGTATCATCGGGAATCTTAACCGTATCACTGAGCGAGAGAATGATCTGTTTTTTCGTAAGTTGACGTATCATACTGATTATGACCCGTCTCTTCCTCACTTTTCGATAAGCGAGCAATCTCTTCGGATCAAAGCTATATTTGATGTTGATGGCGAAGAAAAAGTGTGCGAGATTACCAGCAAAGGTGTTGTTGAGGGTGGTAATTTTGATGGTATACTTCGCAAAGAAATAACAGGAAACAATGATATACTGTTTGTTGATGCCGACAATCAGTCAAACATTCAAAAGTTTCAGTTACCTGATAAAGCAAGAGAGAAATTTCTTGAGATAGCCCCTATTGTTTATGGATACGATGTATCGTTAGGAAAAGATGTAATAACAAAAGAAGGAGATATAGAGGAAATTTACTGGCAGGATATTGTTATACAAAAAGGGAAGACCCGCGTTCATTATAAATCGATGTCTGCGGGTGAAAAAAAAGTAGCTACACTACTCCGTAGTCTCTGTAATCCATTTCTTGTCCGAAATGCTACAATCCTACTTGTGGACAATATCGAGATGCACGTCTACTTTGAGCGTCACGGATGTATGCTCGACCGTATACTTGAAATATTGCCTAATAAACAGTTCATTGTAACGACTCATTCAGGCGATATGCTGAGACACATCCGAACATCGTATGGAGAGCAATGCCTCTTCAATGTTCCTACAATCAAAGGCGAACCAATGAATAATGAGAGACCATTATGATCTTTAACAGCCCTATTCTACAAGACCTTGAATGGCGAGGACTTATTGCTCAATCCACCGATGCAAATGCGCTCGATGATTATCTCTGTGAAGATGGAGCTACTGTTTACTGTGGATTTGATGCAACATCGGACAGTCTAACAATCGGTAATCTTGTTGCGCTCATGACGTTGTTTAGGTTCCGAATGCATGGAATCAGAACTATTGTTCTACTTGGCGAGGCTACGGCTCTCATCGGAGACCCTTCTTTCCGCGATAGCGAAAGAGATGAGTGCGGTCGCACAGTTATTCTGCATAATGTTCATAACTTTGAACAACAGGTTCGAAAAGTCTTCGGCACACAAGAAGAGCCCCGCGACCTCTTGATTCGTGGCAATGCGCAGACATTCGACCGAATGAGCTACACGAACTTCATGATGGAGATTGGACGTCATGTGTGCATTAATGATATGCTGCGCCGTGAATCCATGAAACAGCGACAAGACAGTGGTTTGACCTTTGCTGAGCTTGGCTACATGGTCATGCAGTCTCTTGATTTTGATGAACTTTGGCGTACTGAAGGATGTCGTGTTCAAATCGGAGGGAATGATCAATGGGGTAATATCTGCGCAGGCATTGACCTGGTTCGAAAGAGACATCAGCCTGAGCATCCTGCTCTTGGCATGACTGTTCCTCTGCTTACCCGTGCAGATGGTTCTAAGATTGGCAAGTCATCAGGTGCAACTGTCTGGTTGAGCGAAGAGAAAACCTCTCCTTGGGAGTTCTTCAACTACTGGATCAATTTGTCAGATGAAGAAGCGATTCAGCATGCGAAATGGTTCTTGCCTCTCAATATAGAGGCAACCCGTTCAATTCTTGATGCAGCGGCAGACTCGGATGACCCTCGCTCGCTTCAGAAGAGTCTTGCGAGACAGATAACTTCGCTGCTTCATGGAGACGAGACCATGCAGCGATGTCGTCGTGTTTCTGATGCATTGTTCAACAATGACATCCAAGAACTCGATGATAATGATATCGCCACGCTCAATGGTCATATTCCTACGGTTAAAATTAGCCGTGAACATCTCGATACCATTACAGGTATGTTGCTTGAGGCGAAGGTTGCAGCCAGCAAAAGAGATGCACGAACGCTTCTTGATCAGGGAGCTATCTCAATTAATGGCCGTCTCGTGAGGTCCGTTGAAGACTTCTCGGCTAAAAACCTGCATCTTGACAAGTTTGCTTTGATTCGTCGCGGAAAAAAGAACTGGCATCTCGCCGTTGTGGAGGAATGAAATGAAAAAGGGCTTCTCATTCATCGAATTACTGGTTATTATCGCGATTATTGCATTGCTTATCGGCATCTTGATGCCTGCTCTTGGCAAAGCCAAGAAACGAGCGAATGATGTAAAAGCAAAAAATGAGCAACAGGAACTTCTTCATAATGAGGAGAAACAAAAAGAGTTTATCAACGGTATTAGATATATCATCGATCCAAAGACCGGGGTCATTTTTGCTATTATGCCCGATGGAACCGCGCTCATCGTTCCCTTAGATCAGTACGATAATGTTTGGGGGCAGATTGAGAATATAGATGAATGGGAGGGTGATTAAAATATGTCAAACGACAGGAAAGACGAACTACATAGTATTATACAAGACGGCGTAGAAGATAGAATCAACGCGATAAGCGAGTTTTTCTCTGCCGCTACAGAAATATCTATAGAACCATGTCAACAATCAACAAACAGCCCAGATATATGGGTTATCTTGTTGAGAGATAGTGGTCACAATAAGCCACAAAATATCATGGTATTCTTTGAATATTCTGAAGAGCAAGCCAAGATTGCCGCCCGCCAGCTAGCTCTTATATTTACTGCTTTTGGCTATGAAATAGTCGAAAACAGTAAGAGTATAGATTTTTCGGAAGAGGAACAAGATCGCATCAATGAAATGGGCGAGTTTTTTTTGCAGAGCCAGGTATTAACATCTAGTTTTGCCGTCAATGAAGATTCATGGATGATTATTCTTTCATCTGATATTCTTCAGAAACAACTTGAGGTCATGCGCCTTGATAAATCATCGAAGATGTCTGTGGTCTTTGCTGAAAAATGCCTAGGCCTTTTCCTGGCGTCACAAGACAAAAGTCTAACGCTTGCTGATGGAACCGAAATCAACCTGTATGGCTGCGCTGTCTATGGCGAGTTTGAGGCCGACCCCGACGAGGAAAACTAATGTCTCTTCGAGTTGGTTTTGTTGCGGGAACAGTAAGAACAGGCACTACTCTTCTATCTCGATTAATAGCCGAGCATCCTCAATGTGTTTCGTTCAGGGAGATGCATGTTTCTCGAATTATCAATGCAGCCGAGCTAAATAGGCATGTCAAGAATGCCCTTGCTGCCGGATTTTCGCGGCAGGAAATAAAATTACTAGGCCAAAAACTAAAGCTTTTTGAACCATCAACCATGGAGACCTGGCTCAAAATTGCTGGCATTATTGCTCAAGAAAAATACGACAAACCTTTTGCTGATGTTGTTGTTGAAAAAGATCCAGAACTCTTCTTGGAGACCGCGAATATTCCCTGGATACTTGATTACCCTACGATATATACGGTCAGAAATCCGCGTGGCATCCTTGATGCTCAAAACCTCTCTATAGGTAAAGAATGGAGAAAGCGAGCCCTCAGAGAAGCTATATTTGCCTTCAATAATATAAATCAACACCTTAGTCACCCCTCTCTTCTTGTTGTTAGATATGAAGATTTATTGCTTCATACGAAAAAAACCATGAAAAGGGTTTTTGAGCATTTAGAGGTAGATATACCGGATATTGGCAAAATAAACCAGCTTAACGCTTTACAATATCTAAGCGCACAGAAGAAGTCTATGGAAAATGTCGATATTACAAGAGCAACTGCCTGGGTGGGTAATGAAGAACTTGAATCTATATACACAATTGTCTCCGAGCATATTGGACAAAAAAACGTCACAGCCTATGAGAATGCCTTCGGATATTAGTAAGCTACTAAAAGACAGACAGCCTATGTCTTGGCTTACTTGCCTGAATGCAATAGGCTCGGTTCAATCTCATGAATGGGTTAGGCGTTTCGACCATGAATATAAATCTACATTCATACCTATTCCAGATGATATTATTTTTGTTATGCATACGATAAGAAGCGGATCACTTGGCGTAATCAAAGGTAAAGATTTAACAGCATTGCAGGGCAATCTATTTACCGCAAATCTTGAACAACAAACATATGGAAATACAGATGCCGAAAAAACCGTGAAGCGACTTATTAATGCCTTTATAAGCGTGTTTGGTATAATGGATATACAAGTTCATGTAATCAAAAGACCCCTCAGATCAACAGGTGAGGTTTTATTATCAGCAGCCGTAATTTCAAAAGGCGAAATCATCCCGAGAAGGGATTGACAGGTGAAGAAATTCGCTTGCGAAAAGAACGACAGTCTCGATACAATAGAGAGTGGCTGGTCGTCCTTGGCTACGTTCGCGAATGGAAAGAACCTTGCATTACTGTTTATTCAAACGAAGTTGAAAAGTTTGGCAACATAACCCTGAAGAAAAAACATAAAGCAGTTATGGTTGTTGAGGGCAGGGAACCTTTGAGTTACTCGATCCTGTATAACACTGATACCTTTATTTTCCCTCATATGCTCAACCTGCTACTATTTCAAACCGTGGAGCAGCTTCATGGTTTTGTCGATATAATTGCGAACAAGTATCGGGAAGAGACTGGGTTTCTCGATGTCAAAGTCATCGTGGAAAAGAAGACGACCACGGAGAATTGCGAGAGCTGTACAGCTATAATATTTGTGCATGAGGCTTGAATAAATGAACGAGCGATTGAAACAGTTTGATTATTACTTCCTTCGGGCTATCAATCGAAGACTGCCTGAATCGAAGCATATTAAGAATGAAGCAGGAGGGGTTCTTGAAAGATTGATTGAAGCCTACGGCACTCCTGTTTTTGGAAATACGCCTCGCTCATATCATACCTTTGAACACGTTCTTGATTGCATTCAGTCACTCATTGAACACCGCGACCATCTCGGGCTTTCTGAAGAAGCTTTTGATACCCTGGTCGTTGCGCTTGCGTATCACGATATTGTTTATGATACAAATAATACAAGCTCCATTGATACAAACGAGTATTTGAGCGCTGAGTTTGCGAAGCATGAGCTTATCGCCCTTGACCTCGATGACGGATTCATTGAAAAGGTTCATTTGCTTATCCGTCAAACAGATCACAAAGATCTGCTTCATCCGAATTATCTCTGCTCGGTTATCCGTGACATTGATTTGTACGGAATAGCAGCCGATTATGAGATTTTCGCTGAGCGGTCTATCCAGGTTCGTGCTGAGTATTCGCAGTATGATATGGAGACCTTTACTAAAGGTCGTATCGAGTTCATGGAAAAACTCATTGCAGATAATAAGTTGTTTTATACCGACTACTTTAGCAAGCTTTTGACCGAAAAAGCCACTGATAACGTCAAGCGGCATCTTGAAGAGTTGAAAACTACGACCTAAAAACCCCTATAAAACAAGGGTGAAATGGTATAAGACTGTTTTATTAGTTACTAACTGAACTTATTATAATAAAATAACCTAATAAATAGCTTATCCTGGGTGGCTTTGAGCCTCTATTTGCAAAATCCTCGACTCATACTATAAATCTTCCTGTCAAAGAAGAGGGCTATACCACTATATGTTGTGGTTATTAGTTCAATGAGCCACTAATCAGTCGAGAATTACGCAAAATTGGCTAATTTCTTTTTATAATAATATAACTATAAATAACTAGAACTAGGTATTTGCCGAATTCCTGACTATCCAACCATATTTTACTAACATATCCCTAATATAATAGCTTTTTGCAAAGTTTTCGGTCGAGGACTTGACAAATATGGCATAAAATGGCATTATAAACTCAATTTATTATTAAATAAGTTACGATTTATATGGAGCGGGCGAGAAAACCTCCATGCTTGTCGTGGAGGATGAATCGCCATATGAGAGAATAAGCAAATATTTTCCAATTAACTAAAGGATTTACAGAAGTAATGTCGAAACTATAAATATATGATACAAAAAGGTTTCAAATATCGAATCTACCCAAACCAAGAACAAGAGCAAAAAATTGCCCAACACCTTGGTTGCGTTAGATATATCTATAACAAAGCCCTTGAAACTAAAGTCAAACATTATGAGAAAACAGGCAAAAGTCTTTCCTGCTTTGAACTTACTACAGGTTTGCTTAAGCAGGAAAAAGCAGAACATGAGTGGTTAAAAGGACCATATTCCCAATGTCTACAAATGAGCCTAAGAAATCTTGATAATGCTTTTACTAGATTCTTTAAGCAAAAGAAAGGCTTCCCTAAGTTCAAAGCTAAACATGACTCAAAACAGTCGTGCCAGTTCCCACAACATGTGAAGATAGACTTTGAAAACAGCAAAATATGCCTTCCTAAAATCGGTTGGATAAAAACAAAGCTCTCTAGACAATTCAATGGAAAAGTAAAAACTACTACATTATCAAGAACGTCAACAGGTAAATATTTTGTATCTATTCTCGTTGAAACAAATGAAGAAATAAAACTCAAGAAACCTGTTCGAAAAGAAACATCAGTAGGAATTGATTTAGGAATCAAATCTTACATTGTTACCTCAGACGGCGAAGAAATTCAGTACCCGAAGTTTCTCAGACAATCTATTGATAGATTAAAAATACTGCAAAGCAGAGCTTCGAAACACCCAAAAGGTGGGGTGAGGCGTCGTAGAGCAATACGTAAAGTTGCTAGACTTCATGAGAAGATAAGAAACCAAAGGCATGACTGGTTGCATAAATTGTCAACTAAACTCATCAGCGATAACCAAACTGTATGTTTAGAAGATTTAAATGTATCAAGCATGCTGAAGAACCATTGTCTTGCTCAGAGCATTTCTGATTGTTCTTGGGGAACCTTTGTAGAATTCCTCCAGTACAAGGCAGAATGGTATGGAGTCAACATCCTTAAGATTGGAAGGTTTGAACCTTCTTCTAAAATGTGTTCTTGTTGTGGTTGTATGAAGAAAGATTTGAATCTTTCTGATAGGAAATGGTATTGCGAAGAATGCGGAGTTCTTCACGATAGAGATGTGAATGCAGCTTTGAATATCAAGAAGTTTGCATTGTTAAAACAGAATTCAGGGTCGGGACGACCCGGTGAGCTACAGAGTGCTAATACGTCAACGTTGGTTGAGTAAATATCTGTGGAATCCCCCATGCTTGTCATGGGGGAGGTTCAATGCCATTACTAGCAATCCAGATTACTAAAGTCATCTGGATCAGGCTCATCAGGCACTTCTTCGGGTTTGACAAGCGAGTCTTGACTGGGGGTTGCGAGGCGATTTAGTGCCTCAACTGCGCGGAAATGCCTGTTGTAATCGCTCCAACAGCCGCTTGGATTAGAGAGCTTGTTTACGAGTATTGCTGATAATATTTCCCTGGGTATGTCTGCCATATTTATTAGTTCACCCATTTAGTATCCAAGTCCTTGTTGAGTGAAAGTCCGAGTATGCCATTCTCGGTAGGCCGATTCTCTAGATACATAGCGATATCAGGAATCGTCTCTCTAGTATCGCGAACTGTAAAGCGGGTTGAGACCAACAATGGTGTGTTACGAACCAAACTGGACTGCTTGTTCATTAGCATCCGCCATCTTTGCGGAAAATGAAAGGTTCTCGCGAGAGAACAGTGCGCTATATGCTTGGACGATTCAAGTGTGGCGTCTTCCTGTCTGTACATTCAGACTAGCCCCGTAAGAACTTCTGGCAACTCTTCATTCTTACGGTAAAGCGAAAAGAAGCGGTGACTGGCTGAAAGCTGGGCAAAACCGACTAGAAAAAATCAGGCCCAGCACCTTGCTTCTTTTGAACAAGGGGGATTCTTCAGCCATTCCGCGCTCTCTTTTTAGGTTTGTGCGATTGGCTGAAGAGTTGTCCCCTGCTAAGAGATTTAGTTCTTTGGGTAGTTTGAAAACAAAAAACTGGATGGATTTGCTCTGAACTGGATCGCGGAGCGAGACAGTTGCGGAACGAAGTGACGCTTACTCCATTTGCTATTAGAACAACGGAACAAATGAATAAGCGATGTCAAAGACGTTTGACATCTACCAGCCTGAAGCAAATGCTCCGACAATGGGAGGATCTATCTGTATATAATCAAGAGGAATATTCGAACAGTTCGATGAAATATAGACTTGGAGGATACCTACATGGCAGAAGAACAGTTTGACAAGCAATACGGAATCGATAGACGAACAAAAGTTCGGGGACCAGGAAGCAATTCCCCTGATGCGATTGATTGGGATGCTCTTATTATCGCAGGTCTAGGACAAGCGAATAGGACAAATCAACCGGAGCAAACAATTCTCGGTCTAGCAAATCGACAACAGACTAATACCAAACAACCACCGACTCAATAACCACATACAATAGGCTTGTGGTCTCGTATCTCTGTCAGGTGAACATTCGTTCGTCTACGATATGAGGACACTATGAGTCAAGAAATCGAACAGCTTGTCGAAACTCTTCAAACTGCCTGTGACGAATATTATCTCCACGGCAGGTCATTTTTGTCTGATGTCGAGTATGACAGACTTGTCGAGAGATTGGAAGAATTAGATCGCGAACATCCGTTTCTTTTGTCTGTTGGAACAGCTACGCCTACAGATTCAGCGCTGACAAAAGTTCAGCATGAAATACCGATGGGTTCTCTCAAGAAGATTACCCACGACGAAGGACCGAAAGCATTCGCCACCTGGCTCAAGAGTATCGAGCATGTTGCAGGTCAAAATCCTCAACTGTCTGTTCAGCACAAGCTTGATGGCTCAAGCATCGCTCTGACATACAAGGATGGTCGCCTTGTTCGCGCTACTACTCGTGGCGATGGTACGGAAGGCGAAGATGTCACACACAACATTGTCAAGGCACGACAAGTTCCTTTGACTATCTCTCAAAAAGGCACGGTGCATGTGCGCGGAGAAATCATTCTCCCGCTTGTCATCTGGCAGAAACATCTGTCTGAAGAAACAGCCAATCCTCGTAACGCTGGCGCTGGTCTCGTTCGTCGAACAGATGGACGAAACGCTAGCTTGTTGCATTTTTTTGCCTTTGACCTTGTTATTGAAGACAGCGTGCCAATTAGTTCTGTGCAACAGCAAATCGCAAGTTTGGAGGCTCTTGGGTTTAGAGCCGTTGAGACTCATGTTTTGAATCCTGATGCGGTCCAGCCCTTCGTAGAGAAGGTAAATCAGGACCGACCGAACCTTGAGTATGAAATCGATGGACTGGTGGTCAAGGTTGACAGTATTGACCACCAGAATAATCTCGGAGAAAACAAAGGATTCCCTTATTGGGCTCGCGCATGGAAACTGCCTGCTATGGGTGGTCACACTGTTCTTGAGGATGTAACTTGGAACTTGCGGACTCGTGGCATGCTGGCTCCTACTGCCCATGTTAAACCTGTTGCTGTTGGTGGCGTGACTATTACCAACGTGACTCTTCATAATGTTGCAGAAATCGAACGTCTTGGTGTTAAGATCGGCGATACCGTTGAGGTCATCCGCGCAGGCGATGTTATTCCCAAGATTGTTCGCGTTGTCAAGAAAGCCGACAACCGTCGAGATTTTGTTCCAGCAGAGTTCAATGGCAATAGGACTTTCCGAAAAGGTCCCATTCTTTATATGGAGAACTGGGAAGGTACGGATGACATCAAAAAGCACCGCGTTCGTAAGTGGATTCAGAAGCGCAACATTCTGAACATTGGCGACTCGGTTCTTGACTCATTGTGGGAAGCTAATGTTGTTCGCAGTATTTTTGACCTTTATTTTTTGACCATCGATAAATTTAAACAAGCAGGGGTTGGAGAGGGCATTGCTCGTCGTATTCTGCCCGAGATTGATAAGTCTCGGAAGTGTTCGATGGTTGATCTTGTCGGCTCCTTGAGTATTGACCTGCTTGGTCGTCGTCAGGCTGAGATTATCTGGCGAGAGCTTGATGTCTCTACCTACGACGATTGGCGGTCGTTGACTCTTGCCCGTCTTTCTGCCGCGCCAGGTTTCGGAGAAACAAAAGCCGGTCGTATCGCAGTAGGCCTCATCAACCACTTCGATGAAATCAAGGCGCTTCACGACATCTTCGATATCGATACGACACGGGCACCTAAGCAGCCGAGGGGCAAATCTTCAGGTAAGCTTGGTGGGAAATCGTTCTGTTTTACGGGTAAGATGTCTCGCCCGCGCGCAGAGCTTGAGTCAAAGGTCTCTGCCAGTGGCGGAGCCGTTGCGAGCGTGAGCAAAGGTCTCGACTACCTCGTTATTGCTGACCCCTTGAGCGAGTCTAGCAAGGCTGTCAAAGCTCGCAAGCTTGGCGTCAAATTGATCTCCGAAGATGAGTTTATGAGCATGGTGTAGCTCAGTAAAACAAAAGGATAGAGGCTGAAGGCCTTTTATAGTGTGTGCGGATGAAAAAAGAAATCAGAAACGTTTGTGATCTCAAAGAGCGAATGAAAGATGGTGGATATTATCATAGCGAGAGCTTTGATGTATGGTACCGTACTCCTGTGCCAGATTTCGATTATGCTACTCCCAAAGAAATGATGGATAACACTGACTATAAGCAATTGAGTAAGTTGATGAATTGGATTGAAGCAGGCAATCTCAGCATAAAAGCAAGTCTCAACCATTGAGCCCCCGCTCTTCACTTGAACTGTAGGGACGAAAGTTTTTTCTGTTTCCATGAAGGTGAAGTAAAGGCTCAGTATAGTCTACTTGACGAAAGGAAGAATATATTGCAAGAAGGAGTTAGCCTATGTGGTGACGTATTCAAAATTAATGATTTAATGCTATTGTCAGATGATCTTACAGTACGCCTCCTGTGAAGGAAAAACCAAAGCGCAGCTTTTACTCGTAGATAAAAAATAAGAAGAGTATCTGCCCCGGCAAACATTGATAGCCTAGCCGTGCAACTCGGCCAAGCAGGCAGCGTGATCTGGAATCAAAACTGTATACTATAACGGCCCTATTCGTGGGGCCGTTATATTTTTAGGCTATGTTAAGTAGAAGATATTTTCGTCACAAGACAAAAAATCTGCCTTCTTTTCGAGCTTCTTTTCGAGAATAGCAGGATTAGATTGAATAGCCTTTTTCACTCTTGTTTTTATGCTCCCAGTCCTTGGTGAAATAGTTGTAAACAGAGTCGCATACAGTCGATACTGTAGTAGATATTGGAGGAATCATATGGATTTTATATCTGAAGAAAAGGCAGAGATGTGTGCCGTGTCAGGACTTATTGAGTTTTCCAGAGTCTATGAAGAGCGATTTGTTATTGGCGAAGTAGATGAGACAGAAGCCTGTGATTACCGTGCTAAACTCGTTGAGGGGTTACTCTGGGTTATTTATAAAGAGCGTCGTGGAGAAGTACCGATTTCAACTCCTGATGCCACAATGTCTAACCGGGAACTTATTGATTTTATTCATGACGAGGCCCTTTCTTACTATAATCAAGAGAATCCACTTTATTTATCTGAATCTTGGGACGGGAAATATAATATAGCCGAAGACGACATTTTCTAAACAATAGCAAGGAACTCCTATCAAAATCTTGGTAAAAGAAACAATAGGAGTATTCGTATGACTTGGTATCGCGAAATCAAAGCACAGTTAGCAAATGAGTCAATGGAACCTCAGATTGAGGCTCTAGACGATAGAACTGAGCGTTATCGCGGTGTTATGGTCTACGAAGTTAATGTTCCTGTAAATCCCGACCAGAACCTAGAACAAGAGACCGCAAATGAAGCAGCACGAGAGCTTTACCAGAGAATATGGAGACTCGTTGGTGATAACGTTCCTAACTACGATATGCCAAACAAAGCTCCTATTGGTCGATTCTAAGGCTCAACAATAATCAGCGCTTCAAAGGCTCGGTCGATTACTTCATTCTTTTTTGACAGCTTGCTGGCAATCTTGCGAACGCTCTGAGATGAAAATTCATGAGTCGATGCCCTATATGCTTGCTTAGGACTCCGGTTTATAGGGACTCTCGCGACAACTTTGTTTGCCATATTCATTGCTCTTACAATCTCCATGAACGGGCAATAGCTATATTCAAGGTAATCAAAGAAAAAGACAATATTGAACCGATTATCCTGTGGAATATTTTTCATCGAGCCGTAAATAAACTTGTCGTTTCCGTTTTCGCGAAATTGTTTGTGAGTCGTTAAACCCGTATAGTCGTAAATTTCCAGGTAGTCACCAAGGCTCCCATCTATGGCATCTGCTTCGAGTATGCGATTTCCTTTATTGGCATATTGCTTAATCGTTACGCTCCGTTCTCTGTTTTCGTTCTTGCGTCTTTCAAAAAATGATTGCGTGGGTGAGTTCTGGACAAACTCACGGTTTACTTTTTCCATTCGCATAAGATACCGCCGCCGTTGCTCAATTATCTTTATTTCATCGAATCCATTGAATACGTGATGACATCTTTGACATTGCAGATACAGGTAAAAGTGTATCCTAAGGTCTTTTGTATTTTTGCTTTTACAAATGGGACACTGATTAGTCACAACGTATATATCGACTAAGAGAGCTTTACGGCATTGCAAAAAATCTCTTCTGAGGAAGCTGAGGCCATGTACCAGCCAAGAGGACCAGAAGCGACGCAACTGCGAATTTCTTCAGTGTATTGGTCTAGCCAATTTTGTCTTTTAGTGGTCGAGGCTTTGTATAGATTTTTGCGTTCGAGATTGAGCTTTTTAGAGACTTTTTCTTCAGCGTCTTTTCTCAGTTCCTTAAACTCTTCAACCGAGTCTGTAACTGGTCCCCAGTGAAGAAGTTTATCATCCTTAGAGAGAGCCCAATAGTCTACTCTGAATCCTGCACTTTTGATGAATCGCTTCGTGAACGCAACAGCGAGAGGATTGAAGCCTTCTTCTTCGAGTTCACTTGACTTAATAGAGAAAGGTCCAGTTGGTCCTTTCTCTATTGCCAGAAGGTCGCCCGAGTCAAAATCACAAGTTACTAATATGTCGATATCTTTGATGGAAAAAGTTTTGTTTGTAATGTTTTCAGCCAACGAGCCCCAAGCAAATACGCCATTGATGCCATTGAACATAGAAATTTCTGCGGCTGCTTTTTCTACGCTTGGCAGCACGCTTTCAACTGTTGGCAGGGCTCTTTGGTACCATCTCATACTTGATATTTCCCAAAAGATAAAAAAGATACCTTCTTTCACACGTTTTACAGGATAAATAAAAACTGCAAGTGCTAACTAAGTTTTGTAGTCTATCGACAACACATGGAGTAATTATGACAGCAAAGAAGATCAGGCCCGATTCATTCCAGCCTACGATTGATATAATCGCCAAGCGACGACCCGTTATTGACGAACTTATTGAAATTATCAAGCAGGAAATACAGATATTAAAGAGTCACCCACTTTTTCCTCCACCACAACAACTCGTCAACTGGGTTGATGAACACATTCGAGACCATCTCATTGTTCGACGACGATTCGAGTTGTTTACAAAAAAAATAGAAGGAAAAGACCCTCACAAGTTGACAGAGGGCGAATACAGTAAAATCGATGATGAGTTTATAGAAATTATGAGCATGTGCGCTCGTATCACAGACAGATGGAACACAATTAGCGAAGAACTCAATGCCTGGAGAGAAGATTTGGGCCGAATGATAGATATGTTTGTGGATAACTCTATGGAAGATGATAAAGATGCAGCTTACAAGGATTTTCTAACAACCTACAAGAGTGACGGGTTTGATTTTGGCGACGAAGATTGGCGACATTGTGAGAGCGAAGATGAAGAATGGAGTGAAGAGTTTGGTACGGATGATTTCTATGTCGATGAGGACGAAGACGAAGATTACGGTTCTGAGTGAGGTATAATAGATGAAGCAATATCACGATTTACTGCAACACGTATTAGATAAAGGAGCGGTCAAGACAGATAGAACAGGCACAGGCACTTTGGCTGTTTTTGGCTACCAAATGCGATTCGATCTAGCTGAAGGCTTTCCATTACTCACTACAAAAAAGCTTCACACAAGAAGCATTTTTCACGAGTTACTTTGGTTTTTAAAAGGCGACACCAATGTCAAATACTTACAGGATAATAGTGTAAGCATCTGGGATGAATGGTGCGACGAGAACGGTAACCTGGGCCCTGTATATGGTCATCAATGGAGGAATTTCGGCGGTGAAGGCGGAACCGATCAAATCGCAGAAGTTATTCATTCTATCAAGACAAATCCTGATTCACGACGACACTTAGTTACAGCATGGAACCCAAATGATGTATCCAAAATGGCCCTTCCTCCATGTCATTGCCTGTATCAGTTCTTTGTGGCAGACGGTAAGCTTTCTTGTCAGCTTTACCAGCGAAGTTGTGATGTCTTTCTTGGGGTTCCCTTTAATATAGCATCATATTCTTTGCTAACGCATATGATTGCTCAGATATGCAATCTTGAGGTTGGTGACTTCATTTGGACAGGTGGCGATGTTCATATATATCTAAATCATCTTGAACAAGCTAGGTTGCAACTTACCCGTAAACCTAAACCGTTGCCAAAGATACGACTTAATCCAGATGTTGAGTTTATCGATCGATTCACGATTGATAATATAGAGGTCATTGATTATGATCCGTATCCCTCTATCAAAGCTCCTATTGCTATATGATTGAAATAATCGTTGCTGTTTCTGAAAATGGAGTGATTGGTAAAGAAGATTCTTTGCCATGGAGACAGCGTGCGGATATGCAGCGATTCAAAAATACAACAATGGGCCATCCTGTCATTATGGGTAGAAAAACCTACGAATCATTACCTTCTGATTTAGATGGTAGATATCAAATTATTCTTACACGGGATACTGAATATTTTGTTAATGGAGAATCTACTGTAGCGCATAGCCCGCAAGAATCTCTTGATATTGCTTTAAATATAGATAATACTGTTTTTATTATTGGAGGAGAAGAGATTTATAATCTTTTTCTCGAAAAAGCGGATACCATACATCTAACTAGGATATATGCCGATATAGAAGGGGATGCTTATTTTGATGTACCCGAAGGCTGGATACTGGTGGAGGACAATGAGTATCTCCCTGACAATAAGAATCAGTATGGCTACAGTTTCCAGATTTACCGAAGAGCTTGAAGGAGCAAATATGTTTATCCTAGCAGACCTTGAGGCTACATGCTGGGAAAATCGCAATATGCCAGACTATAACGAAGTCATCGAGATCGGCTTTATTGTTTGTAATATCAAGGGTGATATTCTTGCATCATATGAATCTTTTGTTCGACCAGTTATTAACCCGAAACTATCTAAGTTTTGCAAGCAGTTAACTGGTATAAAACAAAAAGATGTCGAATCAGCGAGGCTACTTAAGGATGTGGTTACTGGTATAACCGTATGGTTTGAGGAGGACTTTGCGATGGATTTACGAAAGGTAACTTGGGCCTCATGGGGAGACTGGGACCCGCTTTGCCTTTTAGGGGATTGCGGACGACATAAGATAGAGAGCCCATTCGGAAAACATCTCAATCTACAACAGTTATACGCGGAACTACGCGGCATTACAACGAATCTCAAAGATGCTGTCGAACGCGAAGGCGGAAAATGGATTGGCCCGAGGCATAGAGCATTGTCTGATGCGACAAACTCAATGACGGTTGCGAAAATTCTTGTATGACTGGACCAAATACCTCAACAGTTAGAAACTTCGTTGTTGATATTGATCGACGGCCTGTTCAGGTTATCAATGCTTTTGGCGGTAATTGGGGTCAAAACTGTTATCCCGATGAAGATTTTTATGGACAACCATGCTGGTTTCGTGGCCCCGATGCTATACAGAATTTAATTGACAGAATAGAGGATTTATATGAATCAGGATGGCGAAGAATATGGGTCAATAGACCGATGGGTTCGCCTGAGGGTAATTATCTTGTTCCTAGCATGTGTTGGGAAACAATTACAGAAGAAAAACAAGAAGGCGTTCAAACAATCTTGAAAGACTATCTTGCATCGAGGCCATTATTGAATTTTGGTATCTATATAGGCTATAGACTTACGGCAAATTGTTCTGAATGGCTTATGGTTGATACGAGATTGCCAAATTATACAAATAGAGAAGATATACAACAGTTTCATTGCAACTTAAATGAATGGATAAAAGCAGGCGTTAAAGAGATTCATTTTGATGCATCCGCTGCAACTGTCAACAGAGACAGTTATCCAGCTTTGGTTAGACTTCTTTGGAGTCAGGGCGTGCTTTCTGCGGGCGAGTCTTTTCCAAAGATTAATGTTACATTGACTGATGGCCAAGAAGGACGATTGCCTGATCCTGAATATACAGAGTTAGTTCCTTGGTTATTTTTAGAACAACACTTCAATCAGGGCGGACCTAATGAGAGATCGTGGCCTTATTGGGAAGTTGATCCTGAAAAAACTATGATGCATGTTTGTTTTCAAGGCAAAGCTAATCAAATAACAAACCAAGATTCACCTCAAGCAAGGGCTCATATTGACGATTGGATTGCAAGAGGGTTTATACCATGTAGCTGGAACTCAGATTCTTGGTTCAATGATTATATCCTAGCAACTTATACAGCAAGCCTTACTTCTACTCAGGGTCCGTCATTTGGTAGAGGCAGATTCATCGCAGGCGACGCAATCATTGAATCTGATGGTTCGATAAATAGAGATTCCGCAGGAATCTCTTCCGGTAGCTCTACTGGTGGATTAGCCGGAAATAATAGTAGCAATATATCTCTAAAGACTGGTTTTGGACAAACCCAAAGTGGCGAACAACAAACTCAAAGTCCCTGAAGCGTTTGAACATGATTCTTTGAGCGATTACCTACTTGTCCATACCATCTTGAGTCAACGAGTTCTTTTGCAGCCTCTCGGTAGTCTTTCTTTTCAATGGCTGCGAGGAATTTCGGGAAGCGACTTAGGCGGTCTAGTCCCAAGTTATAGGCCATGTCGGTTAAGATGAGTTGAACGGCGGCAGGTTGCTCGCCAAAAGAACGGAATAATTGTTGAGCATCTCTATTCGCTGTGCGAATATCTTCACGGAAAAGACTAATGGCATCTTTTGCAGAGAGAGGTTGTTCGCCATTGTAAACAGCATTGAAGTCATAACCGAGATTTTCTATTCTACTCTTAGCATTCGGGTTGCCGAGAAAAAATCCATATCCAATAGACTTGCTGTCAGCATCAATATATGCGAATAGGCTAGGCTTGCCATTATATGTTTCCCATTGAGCGGTAAACTGTTCTTGGGGAGTTAGCGAAGATGCTTGTTCTATGAATTCATCGGTATTTGCAGTAGATTGAACTTCTTGATTGACTTGTTGGATTAGCTCAGGCGGAGATTGCTGAATAATGATCTGGGAACCACCGGGTTGAACAGATTCGATTTGATCGATTATAGATTGCGCCCTGCCTTCGTCTCCGCTTATTTGTTGAGTGGCTTCTTGAGGAGTCACACCTTGAACTCTGACAAGAATGATAATAGCAGCAGGCACTGTTCCTAAAGCAGCACCGAGCCCGAACCCTTTGGCCCACTCAGCCGCACGATTAGCTGTGCGATAAGTATCTTGTTGTTTTTGATATTGATACCAGGACATAATGTAGTTTTTCGGCTTTCTGGGGTAGTTTCCTTTGAGAGTTTAGTATCGAGTGATTTTTGTAGATAGAAAAGGAGAAAATGACGATGAGTAAAAGTGTTACTTTGTATGAGGTGGAGAGAATGAATACAGATAGCGAACTAAAAATTCAGGCAATGGAAAACGCTGTTGAGATTATTGACAGCATTGTTAAGGCGTCCCACGACCCCGAGGCCATGATTGCAGGCGAAACCCGTAAGGTTTATGAGGAACTAAAGATGTGGGAATGGCTTGAAAAATACCCTATTGAAGATGAGAAAAATCGTTGGCTTTACGTTACTATGATAGCCCAAACTCAGTACCGTCATTTGAGATGGAAAAAGGATCATCCTGTTAAAAATAACAAACCAAAGAGTAAATGGGAGAAAGTGGTAGGCAGAGCGACTCACTGAATAGCGTCAGCTTTTTTGGAGACCTCGGAATACGGGGTTATAGGGTATCTTATCTTCTTGTTTATCACACTATTCCTCATGATTTCGTATTCTCAACTGATTGTTTTCTTTTATCAATTCATCGCATCCGTGACATAGAAGGTTATGAGTCTATCTGTGATTATTTAGAAAGTTTCCAGTATTTATGGGATTTGGCGTCGTTCCAATTTTAGCAGTTTTGGCCGCGTTTGGTATTGCTGTCCTTCTTTTTGAAAAAGGCGAGGATTGGCCTGTAAAGGGAATACGTTCGCGCCTTGAGTCCTTTTTGGGGCTGCTTCATCCAAAAGCAAGAGAAATGTTTGATTGTCCAGTTTGTACGTCTTTTTGGGCTGCTCTGGTTGTTGATTTATTGATACTTTTCTTGCAAGAAGGAATTTACTTCTTTTGGCCTGTAAGTGGATTTGCGGCCTGTGCCTTTACTTGGATAGTTTATCTTTTTCTAGAGGCTATTGGTGGCAGCAAGGAAGAGGATACAAATGGCTCTCAAGATGATATCTCTATGGACCGGAAAGACAACAGTTAGAAACTATACCTTAGTTCTCGCAGCTATTGGTTTATCTGCTTATATTTTACATATACCCGGATGCTCTTGGAATAAACGCGACGTCCAAGTTGATGAATTGCCAGATACTACTGATGAATCTAAAAAGATTAGTGAAATCAGTAGTGATGTTGGAAAAGTCGGCGAACGGCTTGAAGGTCGTGCTGGTAATATAGAAACTAATACTAATGACGCGAGAGGGATTCTTGATGTGGAGCATCCAGGTTCCCGAAATTCAGTTGAGCCTCAACTAGAAGCGATCGATACCGAGGCGAAGGGGCTGCGTAATGACAGCGCAGAACTTAAGGTAGCTCAAGATCGGTTGACTGATGTTGAAAGTCAGCTTGTACTTGAGCAAGAACGAATCAATAGTTTGACCGGCGAGTTCGCAAGCGCTAATTCTAAGATTCAAAATCTAGAAGATGAAAATCGTGAACTTAAAGAAAAAGCCAATCGACTCTTTAAAGAGAAGATGGCCTGGATTGGTGTTATCTCTGTTTTTGGTATCGGTGTCTCGGTTATGTTGATATTTTTTACGCGAAGCAGTGTCGCCACTATGGTTGCCCTCGGTTTTGCAGCAACTCTGGGAATTTCGATTGCGGTTTCGCTTTATATGCAATACATCGCCTGGGTGACGATCGCTGTTGTAGCAGTTACAGCAGTTGGAGTGATAGGCTATCTTGTTTATAGGCAAATAACCGAAAACAAGACAGTGGATGAACTTGTGAGAACAGGAGAAGTGACAAAAGATTACCTTACACAAGAAGCTCGTGATCATATTTTCGGTCGCGGAGCCGAGCCAGGCGTTGCAGATAATATTCAATCGAAGGGGACAAAAAGACTGGTGCAAGAAATTAGATATTATAATACAACGCCTAAGCGTGGCTTCCAGCTTGCTTCTTCAACTGGAAATGGTGTAAGGGTTGACCGTCAGCTAATCGACGGACAGTCATTCACGGTTACCGAAGACGAGCGTAGTCTAGTTTACTAAAAGGCTTCAACTTTTTATCTAAAAACACACTGGAAAACATTGGTGGGGCGATATGTACATTGCGATAGGAGCATTATGACGACGGACATAAACGACAAAGATGAGAAGATCGTAGAACTCTGGGATGACTTCGATGTAGAAAAGGTCAAAAAAGACAAAGAGGCCAAGTCTTACCTAGATGCAAGGAATCGTCTCATAGAAATTTACTATCCAATGGTTTGCCAAATAGCTAAGCGAATGTCTTACAAGCTAAAGGACGTAACTGAGGATGAGTTATCTTCATTTGGCGTAGACGGCCTTATAGATGCGGTTGAGGGTTTTGATCGTACTATGGACGTCAAGTTTAAGACCTATGCTATGTATCGAATCCGCGGCGCTATTTTAGATAACATACGCAAGGTTGATTGGGTTCCTCGTTTGGTTCGCAAACGACATTCTGACCTAGAACAAATGCGTCGCAAGTTCGAATCTGAGTATGGCCGATCGTTGACGGATGGCGAAATGGCTGAGAGAATGGGCTTGACATTAGGTGAGTATGAGGATATCCTACGCCGCTCTACTCCGATAGCCCTTATTTCGATGGACTCTCGAAGCCGGGGCGAGCAGGGTCATGAGACAGAAACAATTTCCAACATCGCGACGGCGGAGGAAAAAGAGCCATTGGGCAATATGCTCAGGGACGAAATGTATAAAAAGCTACTCGGCAAAAACTTTACGCCGTTGGAAAGAAAGATAATCCTCATGCACTACTACGAGGGCTTAACGATGAAAGACATAGCCGATTCAGTCGATTTTTCGGAATCCAGAATCAGTCAGCTACACGGAGACATTATACGCAGATTGAAGAAGAAAATCGATCGTAATCCACAGTATGCAGAAGACCTGCAAAGAATGCTAAAAGTATAAAGGTACGTCATGTTGAAAGCAATGGTTGGAGACATTACAAAGGTGAAAAATGTGGATGTTATCGTTAACGCCGCAAATGGTATCGGTGTAATGGGCGCTGGCGTTGCTGGGGCAATCTCGCGGTCTGGTGGTGAAAAGTGGTCAAATCAAGTGAGGGATTACGCGCGAGATAATGGCCCCTTCGAAGAGGGTTCTTGCTATTCAAACGATGATGCAGGACTTCTCAAGCGTCGAGGAATCAAGAAGGTTTACCATGCGGTTACAATGAAATACCCAGGTGGACCGACCAATATTGAGATTGTTCTTGAAGCGGTTCGCTCGACAATTTCAAAGGCACAACAGGAAGGCTATACAAGTATTGTTTTCCCTGGCTTGGGCACAGGGATTGGAGGATTGGACAAGACTCAAGTCGCTCAGCGGATGGCAACAGAACTACTTCCCTACCAGAAAAGAATGAATATTGCCATCGTTGATATGAGTCAGGAGTTCGTCAGCGCATTTAGCAAGTCCATAGGACAGGAATCAAAAGGATCAAGAAATGAGACAGGAGACCCACTTAAGTAGACCAACGCTCGTGTTGAACGCGGCATGGAATCCAATCACCATCGCCTCGGTTCGTCATGCAATCTGCAAGGTCACATCGGGTCTCGCGAAGTTTCTTGATACCGAAAGCTACGTCACCTACGACTTTTGGGAGTGGGCGGAGCTTGACGTTCCTGAAGGGCAGACCGGCATCTCCATGGCGAGAGGCAGGCACTTACGTCTTCCTGAGGTCATCGTCTTGGAGAAGTTTGACAAATTCCCGCAGAGGTCTGTCAAGTTGACCCGTAGAAATCTGCTGATCCGAGACGGTTTTCGTTGTCAGTACACGGGTAAGAGAGTATCTGGTAGGGATGCAACTCTTGACCACGTTGTTCCGACATCGAAGGGCGGCACGCACACTTGGGACAATCTTGTGATTGCGTCGCTATCTGCTAACTCAAAGAAAGCCGATAAGACTCTAGAGCAAGCTGGAATGAAGCTCTTGAAGAAGCCCGTGGAACCGAAGTGGAGTCCCGTCTACTCAAAGTTCTCTCGTGTTTCGTTGAAGGGTTCGCACCCTGATTCATGGACTAAGTTTCTGCCGCAGGAGAGACTCTGGCACCCCGAAGACTACTGGGATGTCGAACTCAGTAGGTAATTATGGGCATTCGAAGACACCTGAGATACTCGGAAGTAAGAACCCGTAACTCTATTAAGGGCTGGGGAGATCAGCTCAAAGACATTCCTGCGTTTGTCTTGGGAAACTCTCCGGCTCTTAATGATGAAGACCTGTCTTCGCTTGAACCATTTGTTACTATTGGACTGAACAGGGCCTTCTATAAAATAGACCCAACGATATTGTTATGGCAAGATATTGAGCTTTGGTTTACTGAGCGTAAGAAGATATTACGACTCAACGCGATCAAGGTATGTAGAGATACAGCCGACCCGCAGAATCGTTTCTTTCATTACAGGCTAAGGCCTGGCAATTTTAGATTGCCAGAGTCTCCTCACAACCTTCATGGTTTTGGAACAACCGGACCCATAGGCGTTCAGCTTGCCTATGCGCTCGGTTGTAATCCAATTGTTATTTTAGGTATGGATTGCGTATGTAGAGGTCACTCAACTGACTTCTATGGACGGAACAGGCACCATAAGCCACATACGTTAACAAACTGTCGGAAGGGTCTAAAATGGATAAAGAAAGAAGTTGCTTCTAAACGGGAGATTATCAACTGCTCAGCCGATAATGAATATTTCAAGTATACGCCGCTCGAAGAAGTTATTGCTCGGTTTACTCCGAAGTATTCACAGAATCGAGGCGTTTGGGCAAGTAAACTCGTATGATGCGTAATTGTCAAAAGTTCCCCGTCGAGAAATGGGTTGACCTATTGAGGGGTGAGCCCGTTTTTATATTAGGCAATTCGCCTTCAATACTTAAGCATGACTTGAACCTAATATCAAACTATTTCACTATTGGTATTAACCGCATTTATTTACTTATGGAGCCCACTGTTTTGTTCTGGCAAGATGTGGGACTATATGAGGACGGCGGAGATAGGCTTGTGGCGGAATGCAACTCGATTAAGCTTTGCAGAGTTCAGTGCGATAAAATTAGACAGTACAACAACTTTGAAGTAACATCAGGTAAATATAAATTTACAGGTCGAACAAATAAGTATCAGGGCTCAGGTTGCTCGGCGGTGATCGCGTGTCAGTTAGCTCACGCTATGGGTGCTTCTCATATTGTTCTTCTGGGATGTGATGGAAAATATGCTCAAGATGGTCGAACAGACTTTTATGGAAAGAATACTCAGCATCGTAGGCATACGGTTCGCAACTTCGACAAAGGGTATGACTTTCTCAAGCGAGAGTGTCCCGTCCCAATTGTCAACTGTTCAGAGAATGAAAGATGGCCTAAAGTTTCACTCAAAGATGCAATCGAAGCTACAAGGCCAGTAGGACGAGCTACGGGGCAATGGTTCGCTAAACTGTGTTGAAAGTGCAACAAAATCGAGTAAAATACAGGACGTTAAAACTCAAACAGAGACGATTTTTCTGTTGAGGATTATCTCCCTTTTAAGGAGCCATACAAAATGGCCGAAAACAAACAACCAACTCAAGAAGCAGAAATAATACCGCTCTATGAAAATAAACTTGCTGTACTGAAGGATGGCAGGTTTGAACATGCTGCCATTATATGTCACGATAGCCCTGATCCTGACTGCTTCGCCAGCGCATTAGCAATGAAGGCGATCTCTGAATCGTATGGTTTATCAGCAGATATCTACTACGGCGGAGATGTTGGTCACACACAAAATCGAGTAATGGTTAATGTGTTGAACATTGTTACCACGAAGCTCGATGCAGAAGAAGATGAAGAAACGACAAGCACCATTGAGGACATCCTTAATGCAAGCTATTTGATCGTTGTTGATACTGCAAACTTCGGTAAAGAAAATTGCCGCGCTATAAATAAGTTTGTGAAAGACAAAAGACAACCCGATCTTGTAGTCGATCACCATGAGCATAACCCCAATATTGAATGCTCTTATATTCATGAATCAAGGGGTTCATGTTCGACAATCTTTTACCAGATTTTAAAGAGTTACGGTATCACAATCAATAAAACGCTTGCGACAGCCCTTTATCTCGGAATCAATACGGATACCGCAGATTTGAAGGCAGAAGGCACAACCGATGAAGACAGTGACACGTATCAAGATTTGAAGTCTCTTATTGACCTTGAGAAGTTCTTGCAGATTTTGAATTACCCTAAGCCGTTGGCTTTGGTTGACCTGAGAAGAAGAGCATACGCAGACCTTGAAGTGACAGGTAATATCGCAGTTGGAAATGTTGGCGTCATTACGCCTCAACAAAGGTCGCTGATTGGCGAGTTGTGCGAAGAGTTGCTGGAAGTGGAGAGTATTGATACGGCGGTCATTATGGCTGTTGTGGATGAAGGAATGAAGAGCGACAAATGGCTTGTTGCTTCGTTTAGGAGCAGTGTGCTTGCGATCAATACCAAGGATTTCATGACAAGCGTTTTTGGCAAGCGCAACGCGGGCGGAAGAAAAGGCTCGGGTGCGGCACAGATTGCGCTTGATACTATCCATAGAAATGCTCTCGATCAGATTCGTCGTGATCATGGCGACAACGGAAAACTCTCACAATATACAGGTTTTCTGTTCCAGGCATATGCAGCGAAGATTAGAGAAGAAAAAGAAAATGTATGAGCACACGAAGAAGACGATGGCGACGAGTTGATCGAGAATTAGACAGAATCTTAGAATACGGTGCAAATAAAAGAGGAAATATGAACAAAAAAGAACTGTCTAAAGTTAAACTAATAGATTCTACACTTGATCAATATATACTTGCCATGCGGCACGTAGAAGGCGGGTCCGTACAGAGTGAGGCTATACAAGATTTTTTCGGAGATGATAGTTACGAGAATATTTCAGACAATAGTTTTCATCCATATTCTCATTATAAGCTTCAATGGGTACAGTCTCAATACTTCGAAAAACTAAATATGAAACTAGTTAAGGCATGCGACTATGGATGCACAGGCGAGCAATCGCCACAGATGATAGATATCGAGCATGAGCCCAATAACATATTCAAGGGGTACAAGCAAGGTTCTATATTCTACACATCAGAAGACGGTACAAAGAAAATTGTTATTATAATTCACGAAAGCTACAATTCTAGTGGCTTCACTTATAGTCTCTATCACAACATAGACAATGATACTCTTCTAAAAGATTGGATAGATTTAGCTGATAAAAAGAATTTCTATAAAGGCAAGAAGGTAGATGCTTCATGCCGTTTTTTAGAATTAGCTAACCACTCATGGGAAGATGTTATTCTTCCTGATAAAACATTGGACGTTATTAAAAATAACGTGTTAGATCTTTTTAATTATGCTGATACTTTTCGTAAGTTCGGCATATCAATGAAGCGAGGTATTATTCTTCACGGTCCTCCAGGAACAGGCAAAACACAGGTATGTAAAGCAATAGCGAATGAAGCTAATGTTTCCGTTCTTTATGTTTTACCTTCTGATTTTCAGAGCGATCGCGGTGGCGTGCGACGAGTTACTCAGATGGCAAAAGACCTGGCTCCATGCATTCTTATTATAGAAGATATGGATTGGATCGCAAAGAACCGTCATTCGAGTATGATTGCAGGTTTTACGATGGAACTTATGAACCAGCTTGATGGATTGGAGGAGTTCGGAGAAATCGTAACCATTGGAACTACTAATGCTCTTCAAGACCTAGAGAACGCTGTCAAGAATCGACCAGGTCGATTTGACCGAGTAATCGAGATTCCATATCCCAAGCAAGAGCAAAGGGAAGCAATGATAAAGCTTTTTACTAGCAACTTCACCCTTCGCGATGTCAATATAGAAAAGATCGCAAAAACCTTCGATAATCTCTCCGGCGCTCATGTTCAAGATATTTGCCAGACTGCGGCTCATTTCGCCGTCAGAGATGGTAGTATAGAATCGAATGACGAAGAACTTATTATCACAGAAGAACACTTCAAAAAAGCTTGGAAAGAAGTAAAAGATAAAGATTATTCTTCTTACCAAGAAACTCAATCAATAGAAGGTAGAAAGTCCAATTTTGGCTTCCAGTCAAGGTCTTTATCCGATTATCTCGATGACGATGATAGCCGTCTTTAACTCTTACCTATTTTCTAGTAATTTTCTTTGGTGAAGAAGGGAAGGTAAGGTTTTCTGATGGTCGAATAGTTCTCTTACGACTGATAGTAATGAGACAAGATTAATCGGAGGTTTTTGAATGACTATGTCTACTATTAAAGACGCGATACAGCTTACAAGAAAAGATACTATAGACTTTTTCGGTGGTGATGAACTCGCCACCGATGTTTTTCTTAAGAAGTATGCCATAACTCGCACTGACGGAACTCTTGAAGAATACTTGCCGCCTCAAATGTGGGAACGAATGGCACGTGCGGCTTCGTCCGTAGAGAAAGACCAGGACGTTTGGTATCGTAAATTTTATTCAGTGCTAGAAGGCTGGAAGGCTGTTCCTCAGGGCAGCATTATGTTTGCGCTTGGAAATCCATACCAGCGTTCAAGTTGTTCCAACTGCTTTGTGGCAGGAACCGAAGTTCTTACCAAGAATGGTCCTAAAGCGATTGAATCGGTCACTACAGATGATTATGTTCTTACTAAATCAGGTGTTTACCATAGGGTAGAGCAGCTTCATATTAGCGAAATCGAGGACAGAGGGCTTTTTTCTTTTAAAGCATATCGATCTCCCTGGACTTCGTGTACGGGTAATCATTCTTTCTGGTCAATAACTCAAGAGCAAATTAAGTGGGGAGAAGGGCCATCGTGGAATCCTGTGTCTCATTTGAGACCAGGAGATTATATAGCCATACCAAGGCAGTCTGATTTTTCCAAAAACAGAGAAACGATTGATTTACATATGGCTGCAAAGCAAGGCCTAAATTCTTATCAATTTGATTCTGTTAGTTATGATATTGTTGAGCAGGCAGGAAAATTTGGATTAGTGGCAAACTTTTCCGGCAGAAGAAATGAAAAAGAGTATAAGTCATCAAAATCCCTAAACAAAGTCTCAAAAGGTTTTTATCTGGTTGAAGAATCAGCCTATATGCTTGGAGTCTGGTTTGGAGATGGCTGTGTTTTTGGTAGAACAAAAGAAGATCCTGCGCCTATGGGTATATCTTTTACCTTTGGGGCTCATGAAAAAGAAAACTCATACAAAATTAAAGATATCGCTGAAAGATGTTTTGGTCTTGGGGGTAAGATATTAGAAAATAAGAACGATAACACAATCCAGGTTATATTTCACAGCAGAGCACTTGGGCTTTCTTTTGAGCATCTTTTTGGAAGAGGCTACGACGGTAAGCGGTTGCCAACTATTTTATACAAAATGCCTAATGAGATCGTTTTTGCCTTTCTTCGGGGATTAATTGATTCAGACGGAACAATAACCAAAGATGGCGATATACGAATAGTTCTTAATAATAAGCCGCTTATTAAGCAGGTTTATCATTTGCTTAGGTCGCGTAGCTATCTGGTTGGTTATGCCGAAAGTGGCTCTTCTGCACGAATAGATTTACCTCGAAACGATGATATAATTGACAGTCTCTCAAAGAAATATGCGGACGATAGGCTTCTTGTTGCCGCAAACAAAGAGTCAAGATCACTAAACTCTCTAACCATAGATGAGGCAGTATTTGTCCGCATAATGGACAAGAAAAAACTCCAACACGAACAAGGAGAAAAAGTATACAACATAGGAGTTGATTCAGATCATTCATATACTGTCCACGGAATGGTGGCAAAGAATTGCTTTGTAGTGCCTATCCATGAAGACTCGTTGGAGGGCATTTTTAATGCAGCCAAAGAAATGGCGCAGACTTATGCTTATCGCGGTGGCGTAGGCATAGATATATCACCGTTACGACCGGATGGCGCTGTCGTTTCTAATGCGGCAAGAACGTCAACGGGCGCATGGTCGTTCATGGATTTATATAGCTATATAACTAGGCACATTGGTCAGCATGGCCGTCGTGGAGCCTTGATGCTTACCATTAGTGATAGTCATCCTGATTTACTTAAGTTTATAACATCAAAGACAGACCTAACAAAGGTCACAGGCGCTAATATTTCTGTCAAGATTAGCAATGCTTTCATGGAGGCAATTGAAAAAGACTTGACATGGAAGATGGAGTTTTCTACCAGTCACCAAAAGGTTGCGCAGGAAATGTCTGCACGCGAGATTTGGCATACGCTTGTTGAATGCGCTACAAGCACGGCTGAGCCAGGTATTTTATTCTGGGACCATATAATAGATGAGTCGCCTTCTGACTGCTATGCTGATGATGGCTTCCGCACAATTTGTACAAACCCCTCGTTTAGATGGGATACCAGGATTGTTACAGACAGGGGAGTGATGCTTATTAAAGATATAGCTGAAAAAACCCCGGTATGTAGAGTAAGAAATATCCTTGGAGAGTGGCATGATGCTTTTGCTTTCAAATCAGGAGAAAATAAAAGACTATATAAGATTTCGTTTAGCGGAGGAAGGGAAGTTTTCTGTACAGCAGAGCATCAATGGCCAGTTCTGAATACATCTGGCAATCTTATAAATCTTCAAACTGGAAAGATAAAGAAAAAGAAGACAGAGACCCTTTCAAGAGGAGATAAGATATACCTACCTGTATTTGATAAGCCCATTGACAATAACAACTGTATTTTTACTGAGGAAGACGGATTTGTTTTAGGGTGGTACCTGGGAGACGGATATAAGACCTATCATAAGAGGCATAAATCAGACCAGTTTGGTTTTGTGTTTGGGCCAGAAGATCAAGAATACAAGATATCTGAGACTGTGTTGTCATATACTAATAGGCATTCAAATTCAATTTGCAACCTAACACCGGATCATGGTACCTCAACACAAGCTTATTGTACAAGAGACAAGAAGGTTGTAGGTAAACTAAAGGCAATTGGTTGTGATGATAAAGAAAATGGAATTCCAGCATCGGTATGGGGCGGAAATGATAGGTTTATTAAAGGATTTTTAGATGGACTATTTAGCGCAGATGGATATGTTTATGTAAAGCCAAATCTTGCTAATTGCCAAGTCAAACTTGTTACTAAACATGATAAACTGGCAGATGATCTGGTAAGTCTCCTTATGTTTTATGGGATAAGAGCCACGGTTACCAGAAGCGACAAGCCGTCTACTTTTCCAAAAGTTAAATATAATAATTCAGAAAGACTATATCATGATGTGTGTATTTCTGGATATAATGCCTTTTTGTTTGCCAAGACATTTTCTTTAACGAACCTGTCCAAGCAAAAACGATTGGATGAGATTATTCAATCGGACACAAGTTCATATAAAAAAGAAAGAGTATATCAGGTTGTTACTTCTGTTGAATCTACAGAGATATTTGAAGACGTGTACGATATCTCTGTAGACGATGAAACACATACATTCCAAATGGAACAAGGTATATCAGGTAACTGTTCCGAAATCCCACTTCCTGCCTATGATGCCTGTACGCTTCTCTCGATGAACATGACTCGTTATACGCGAAATGATTTCTCCAGAGATGCTTATTTTGATTTTGAGGCGTTTGCTGAGGACGTAGAGGTTGCTTTGCGTTTCTTGGACAATGTGAAGGAAATTGACCTTGATTTGATGCCTCTTGAGCAGCAGAGAGAGGTCGCGGCCAAGGGGCGTCGTGTTGGTATGGGAACCAACGGTCTTGGCGATACGCTTGCTAACCTCGGTATCAAGTATGACAGCGACCGTGCGGTTGAGTGGGTAGATGAGTTCTACGAGTTTTTTGCGAAGACTGTATATAAGGCATCCGCTGAGCTTGCGAAGGAAAAGGGAGCATTCCCTGTTTTTGATGCAGAGAAAGAGAAAGACAACCCATTCCTTAAGCGGATTGGTTTTGCCGGTGTTCCTCGTCGCAACATCGCTGCTTTGACTTGTGCGCCTACGGGCTCTCTTTCATGCCTTTGCCAAACCTCATCCGGCGTTGAGCCTGTCTTCCGTAATTTCTATAGGCGTCGTCGTAAGATTACTCATAACGAAGCTACGGATATACCGCAGGACCATTTGCACAAGGATGGTATTGGCGATATTTGGCAAGAATATGATGTTGCTCATCGCAATGTTGAACGATTCTTGGATCGCCGTCACATTTCGCTGAAGAACAAGAAGGCTGAAGATATTAAGCTCCCCAGCTATTTTGTGGAATCGGATACAATTGATTGGACGATGCGAGTTAAGATTCAGGCTGCGATGCAAAAATGGATTGACCACGCTATTTCATCAACGTGCAACCTTCCGAAGGGAACGACTGTTGAGACAGTCAAGAAGGTTTATGAAGAGGCGTTTAAGTCTGGATGTAAGGGCTTTACTGTTTATGTAGATGGCTGTCGCGATGGTGTTCTTATTACGAAGGAAGATGCCAAGTCAACTTCGATATCCAAGACCGATGCTCCTAAGCGACCCAAGGAACTGGATGCAGATGTTTACCATATTACAGTCAAGGGACAACAATATTTTATTATGGTCGGTCTTCTTGACGGAGAACCATATGAATGCTTTGCTGGCAAGAATGGTTTTATAGATAACAAAAAGAAACATTGTAAGATTAAAAAGGTCAAGAGAGGTTGCTATCAAGCTATTTTCGACGATGGCGAAGTCATTGAAAATATCGCAGACTACATTGAAGATGACGAGGCGGCAATCACAAGACTTATTTCTCTTTCGCTTCGTCATGGAGCAGATATCAAACACTGCGTTGATTCGCTTGAGCGAGTTCCCGGAGATATGCATAATTTTGCAAGGTCGCTTTCTCGTGCTATCAAGAAATATATTCCTGATGGCACGGAAGTCACAGGTCGAACCTGCGATACTTGTAATGGAGATAATCTTATAAGAGAAGAGGGCTGCATCAGGTGCGCTGATTGTGGATGGGCTGGCTGCGGATAATCTCTCGACACCTTTTCATACGTTTGACCCCTGAGAGTGCTATGCTCTTGGGGGTCTTTCTTTTTGCCGATAATTTGTTAAAGGAGGAAATATGTACAAGATAAAAGTCAAAAAACTAGATGAAGCAGCGATAGTCCCTGAATCAGCAAACGAAACAGACGCAGGATATGACCTAATTGCCATTGACGACGGCACGTTCAAGGAAGATGAGCAGGGCAATATTCTCTATATTCAGTACCGCACGGGGATAGCCATTGCGCCACCATCTGGATACCACACTGAGATATTCCCCCGCTCAAGCATCAGCAAGACCCATCTTATGCTTGCGAACAGTATAGGGCTTGTTGATGAATCTTACCGTGGCGAAATTCTTATAAGATTTAAGGTTATACCATCTGGAATGAAAGTATCTTCGATTATGAAGTACAACGCAGGAGATAGAATAGCTCAATTGGTTATTCGTAAAACAGAGAAAGCGACTTTTGAGCTTGTGGAAGAACTAAATAAAACCGACAGAGGAGAAGGTGGTTTTGGATCAACGGGTGAATAGATGTAGGTAAGTTTGTTTATTTTTACTTCATCTAAGGTTCCAATATGGGTATAGTAACTTATTGTAATGGATATAGCAGTGGCTCTCATAAAAAAGTCGAGGTCACTTGTGATTTTCAGGCTTCTTGTAAATGTAAGAAAAAATGGAGTGTCGAATACAGGCTAGCTCATAGAACAATGAATAATAATGGCGGCAAAATAATATGCCTATTTTGCTCTAGAAGTATAAAAAATTCAGGTCGAAACAATCCTAATTGTATATATTCTATGATAGATGATAATATGTTTGAATCAGTATTGTCTGAAGAAAAAGCATATTTATTAGGATGGATAGCAAGTGATGGGACCATAACAGATAATTGGATATCTATAGAACGAAGCAGAGAACCTCTACCCTCGTGGTAGAGGGTGAACGCGACCAATAGTAAAATATTTCAATCTTACTAAAGGATTATCTACAGAAATGCCGAAGATATATGTAGAATGACACTCAAAGCTTTCAAATACAGATTGTACCCGACACCAAACCAAAAGCAACTTCTGGCTCAACACTTCGGACATTGTAGATATGTCTATAACTGGGGGCTAAATCAAAAACTACAACAATACCAAAAAAAAGGCAAATCAGACTCTTGCATCACGCTCATCAATAAAGTAACAGAACTCAAGAAACAATCAGATACGATTTGGCTTAAGGATGTCAACGCTCAAGCTCTACAGATGAGCCTGAGAAATCTTGACAATGCTTTCACCAGGTTTTTCAGAGAAAAGAAAGGCTTTCCTAAATTTAAGAAACGAAACAATAGACAGTCTTTCCAGTGTCCTCAAGACTGTTCAATTAATTTTGATAACGAACTTCTTGCTATACCTAAGTTCAAAGGTAAAAACCAAATCAAAATCAGAGTCAGCAGAAGGTTCGAAGGCAAAATCAAGACTGTCACTATCAGTAAAAATCCATCAGGCAAATACTTTGCTTCTATACTTGTTGAAGTTCCAGAAGAAGTTCCTCAGAAACCTGTTGTTAGAGAAGATGCAACTATTGGTATTGACTTAGGATTAAAAGACTTTGCTACTATTTCAACAGGAGAGAAGATTGCTAACCCAAAACACCTCAAGAAGACCTTGAGCAAAGTAAAGTATCAGCACTACAAGTTGTCAAAAACGACAAAAGGAAGTAAGAGAAGAGAGAAAGCAAGGCGTAATCTTGCTAAAACACATGAAAAGATAAAGAACCAGCGAGATGATTTTTTGCATAAACTTTCGCACAGATTAACCCATGACAGCCAAGTGGATACAATTTGTATGGAAGACCTGAATGTTCAGGGTATGCTAAAGAATAATAAGTTATCTCAATCCATTTCTGATGTTTCGTGGTCAAGATTTGTTGAGTTTCTTAAGTACAAATGCGATTGGTATGGCAAGAACTTGTTCCAGATAGGCAGGTTTGAACCGAGTTCAAAGATGTGTACTTGTGGTAAACTCAATAATGACTTGAAGTTGAGCGATAGAGAATGGGTTTGTCAGAGTTGCGAAGCAACTCATGACAGGGATGTTTTGGCTGCTCAGAACATTAAGAGATTTGGGTTGATTAGATTAAATAGTGTACCGTGGGAAGCGCGGGAATCAACGCTCGTGGAGACTGCTTAAGGTTCATGTTTGCTTTGCAAACAGGTGAAGCGTCAGCGAAACGAGAATCCCCTACGCTCGTCGTAGGGGTACTTCAAAGAGATTCACAATAAAGATTTGGTCATACTGGGACGCCTAAAAAGCGTTGTATCGAATGACTTAGTGATTAGACACAGAAAGAATAGGCCATTTAGTATATTGAAAATTAGTTCTAAACAAATATCAAAAGATGTTTGTTCGTTATTTCATATAGAACCAGGAGCTAAAGACAGAAAAATATGCTTTCCAGATTTGTCTAGCAAAAAACTACAACTAGCTTTTGTTCGAGGTCTTTTTGATGGAGATGGAAGCGTTAGTAATCCTTATGGAAGAAAAGAATACAAATATCCAGCATGCTCAATAGCAAGCTATTCGGACGATGTAAAAAAGGCCATTAGAGAGCTGTTTGATAGCGTAAATGTAACTTCCTCTAAAATAGAGTGGAGTGGAGATGAAGCGATGAAAGTTATGAGCATGATTTATGATGATGCACTATTGTATTTACCTAGAAAGCGAGAGAGGTTTGAGGTTTGGAAGTGTATAAGATCATTTCGTAAATCCTCTCCCTTCTAAAGGCTACAGGGGCGAAGTTCTTGTAAGATTTAAAGTTGTACCATCAAAAGGAGATGGGGACTCGGCTCAACAGGAGGCATAAATGAAATACCTATTATCTTCTAGCTACATGCGCAAAGTCGCTGGCGATGCCAAGACTTATGAGCTAAACGGAAAGCTCAAACAGCAAGATGACGGATATGTATATGTTGATATACTCGATAGCATTATGCAACCGTTTGTTAGTTTGATAGATGAAGATGTTGAGAAACCGCCCTCAGATTTGGGCGCTCACATCACGGTTATTTCAGCAGAAGAATGTCCTAGCGAAGAAATATTGGAACTAGGAGAAGATATCCCTTTTGTGTTGAAAGGGTTAGAGAAAGTCAATCCCGATGGCTGGGATGAGATGAAGAATGTTTGGTTTCTTAGCCTTGATTCGCCAAGGCTAGAAGAAATCAGGAAGAACTATGGCTTATCAGCTAAACATAAAGGGCACAACTTTCATATTACAGTTGCAGTTGAGCCTAAATGAGCTTAATAGATGGCAGATTTTGGACCAGAACACGTAGTTGTTGTATATAGAGATACTGACAGCGAAAGCTTAGAGTTTGCGGAACGGTATCAAGAGATACATGGTCTAGCTGACGAACAGTTGGTCGCTGTCTCATGCTCAAGTAGAGAGGTTCTTGACACCTATACAGATTTTCAAATCGAAGTAGAGAACCCTCTCAAGAGCGCTCTTTCTGATTCTGGCTCAGACCTTCTTGATAGAACAGTCTATGCATTCGTGCTGATGCCTCGCGTGCCGGGTGGATTCCGCGCAAACGATGAAGTTATATCTGCTACGTCTCGACTATCAAGGCTATATAGCTCGTTTGACCCCGGTCTTAATAACCCACTTTATGATCCTAAAGTCTTTCGTCGATACCGTGAGTCAGATACAGATATCGCCTACATCTGCTCTCGCTTTGATACCCCCCAAGCCGCGATAACTCGAAACTGGTTTGACAATACACAAACAGCAATCAATCAGCTATTTGTATCTGGTAAATTCTTCATGGACTCGTATGCTGCTATCTTTGCAAGCGGAGCAGAGCAATACGAGGAAGAGCTTGTCGGTTTTGAAACCGGCTTTATGACAAAGCTTGGTATCGATACAAGAACCACGGTTAGAGTCGATCCTTATGTTGATCCCATAATTCCTAAACTAAATGATGATTCGTTTTATTGGGGCTGGGGCACAGAGGAGGGCAGCCTAACTTTCTTCGGAACCTCTACAAATATACGCGGTTTCTTCTATAACGCCGATTTTACTGGCGCAGAAACGATGCGAAATATTGACGCCCGTAACTGGCCATTGCTTGCGATACGTCAAGGTTACGTTGCGACCGCAGGCGCTATGTCAAACATGAATATTGATGCCTTTTTGAGACCGTTCCCATTGTTCAACGCTCTGTTTAGAGGCGCAAGAATGGGCGAAGCTATGCTTTACGCTCAACCAAAGTTTGACACGCCTATGGCAATGTTTGGCGACCCACTATTGCGATATACTTTCCCACTTGCCGTAGATTCAACTACATTTGTAAACGAAAATGTTGCGTGGATTCGTGCAACAGACTGCTGCGCTCAGTCCGTAATAACCATGTTCCGTAAGAGTAATATCCTTATGGATATGCGAAACGATATTGTGTCAGGCGATGATATCGATGTCCAGCTTGAACTGAGCCGACTTGCAAATAGGCTAGGCAAGACATACGAAGACCCAAGTTGGCGGAATGACTACATTAATCTTGTCAGGTCTTTGTTTGACATGGTTGTGCAGCGGAATAAAACGTTTTATCCGGCCCACTATCCGATTCTTAACGACTATCTTGACGAAACAGATGGCATCATACCTGAAATTATACTTGATGTTTTGGAAGATGAAATATTTAAAGCAACCATTTCAGAAGAACATCTATATGAAGAGGGAACTTGGGAGTTTGAGTTTGATCTCGAACATCCCAATGAGGAAGATTTCGCTTTCTATCAGTTTGAACTAGATATTTCAACTGATATTGATTTCGATGAGAGCGATATTGTTTTGAGCAAGAGAAGCGAAGATTCGGTTCGCGGCTGGTTCCGACAGGACGAAGATGATGTCTATGGGCCGATGAATATAAATGGCGTGACTTCCAATTTTGTTGGCAAAAACATAAAATACGTAAACCAGACTGGTGAAAAACTTGAAAGGGGAAAGTTCTATTATTTTCGAATAAGACAAAAAGACCAGTTGACAACGTATGATTATAGAACTTTTAGAGAAGTTATATATAGATGATAGGTACAAAAAATTACAGGATGGTATCAGAGGTTATTGCCGAATCGCAAGATTTAGCAGGAGACGCTCTGGATAGGCTTCTTTGTATGAGGGAGCACATTGTATCTTCAGAGGTTAACCAATATAATCAATATAGAAGACGGTTACTGAATACGCTAGATGGAACATATAACTATGTAGCCGCCAGACACTTTAATCTAAGCAGACAAGTTCAAGATTTTGTTAAAGGCTTACAGCAGCATGTCTTAGACAAGTATGGCGCAGATTTCGGCTACCTGACGTTAGACGAGTTTTTGCAAGGACAATATATTCAGGTTCCTCAGACATTTGCAGCAATATCTAATTTCTTGGGATATACAATTACGGAGGTTGGAGACAAGGCTGCAACATGGGAAGACTTGGATAATGTAAATTGGAACGATCTTAATTTAAGATGGGACCGTATAGGCTGGGATAATTTATAATGGAGAATGCACATGCCCGCTGATATTTCAGAAAGCACACCAGCAGGGACTTATAAGGATTTGCTGCATATAAATAACAGTGGTAACGGCGCTGATACGTCGCTTCGTACTTTGCGAGATGGAGCCGGCAACGCTACTCCTTTGCAGTTATCAACGAGTAAGGTTGCATTTGACGCAGGCGATGGCGTTCTTAGTAATGTAGTTTTGACAGACGTAAAACAGTCCTACAATGATAAAGGTAATATCAATACGTCAGCAGTTGATTTTGACCTGAGCGAAGGTAATGTCCAAAAAATGACTATAGACACGAACATTACCAGTATTACCTTTTCAGGCACTCCTACTTCCGGAGATGCTTATGAGCTAACTCTAATCGTGGAACAAGGTTCGGGTGGCGCGAATACAATAACATGGGGCGGCTCTATTCTTTGGAGCGGAGGAAGTTCTCCAACCGTAACGACCAGTCTTAGCGCCATTGATATTTTTAAGATGTTCTCTACGGACGGCGGAACGACCTGGTACGCATGGATATTAGGACAGGATTTTAGCTAATGCCCCCCAAGAAAAAAGATTCTAAATCATCACAAGCTGAGCTTTCAGACTTTTTGCGCTCACTCAAAAACGACCTCAAGGCGGACAACGTGCGTCGCAAGTTTGGGGGTAAGCTGCCGAGTATTATTGAATTCGTAGAAGGTGAAAAATGGCTTGGATTCCCCTTCTACACGAATCCAATTCACCTATACCCTATGCAGAAAGTTCTGCTCAAGTGCTTTTATCGGGGCTCTCCAGGTAATGAAGACCTTAAGCTAACTGAAGCAGAAATTAAACTTATTAAGGATTCCGGCTTAACCGATGTTGAAAACGGTAATCTTCTTGAAAAGTGGAGCAAAAACGAAACATTCCGTGAACTTGTGCTTGTATGGGGACGCCGTTGTCTTTCTGAAGACGCAACTATTATCGATCCTGCTACAGGCAAAGAGTGGTCTTTAGGACAAATGTGGGATTATGGTAAAATAGACAATATCATGTCATGGACCTTCGACGAAAGAGTTGAAGACATGAAAGTAATTCCTAATTGTAATTTAATATATCAAGGTAAAAGAGAGGTATATAGGGTTGTAACAAAAAGTGGCCACGAAATAGAAGCGACAGCTAATCATCCATTTATGACCCAAAGAGGATGGGTCAATCTCGAAGAGCTAGATAAAGACAAAGATAAAATTGCAGTAGTGGAGTCTGTTCCATTCTTTGGGACATCAGATGCAATATCTGAAGATGAAGCTGCTATTCTTGGCTACATGACCGGAGACGGAAACTGCTCCCAGTCGGCAACATTTTTTACATGCGCAAATGAAGAAGTATTGGAAGATTTTACAAAAAGAATAAGTCGTATAAGCGACAATCTTGTTGTCTTTAATGACCCATGGACAGGCACTAAATCTAAACAATATCAATATAAGATAACATCTAAAGAACGTAAACAGGAAAAATACTATAACGATAAAACCCAAAAGGTGATGAGTCGATTTGCAAAGACAGACTTACAAAAGCTTCTCATTAAGCATGGTCTTATGGGCAAAACATGCCACTACAAAGAGGCTCCAGGGGCACTGTTTGAGTGTCCTAAAAACGTTATAGCAGCATATCTTAAGGCTCTATATAGTTGCGATGGTGGTATAAGTATTCGAGACAAATCTACAGAAATATCTTTTTATACAGTCAATAAAAAACAAGCGCAAAAAATTCAATCTCTTTTATCAAGGTTTGGAATATTTTCAACACTAAGACCCAAGGTATCTAAAACAAAGATAAAAATAGAAAACAAATCATATGATAGTATTTCTTACAGAGTGTGTTTTAGTAAATCTTTATATGTTTATAAGTTTCTTAGCGATATCGGTTTTATTGGAAAAGATAAGTCAAAAATTGATTTAGCCCTAAAAGCATCAGATTTAAAACTTAATGCTAGGAAATCAAAAAATGGATTATGCTTTCAAAAAATAACTAGTATAAATAGTTTTGGTTTAAAAAGAACTTTTGATATACAAGTAAGTAATAATATTTTTGAACAAAACTTTACTAGTAATAACTTCCTGGTACATAACAGTGGGAAAGATTTTATTGTTTCTATTATGGCTCTTTATGAGGCTATGAGGCTACTTGAGACGCCTGGCGGGAACCCGTATGCCACATACAATCTTGGTCAAGCTGCTCCGATTACAATTCTTACAATTGCTAACGCTATGCAGCAGGCCAAGATTCTTTTTCGTGAGATGAAAGAGAAGATTCAGATGAGCCCCTACTTTGAAGACAAAGTAGGAAAGATTACCGATGATAGAATCTATCTTCTTACTCCACATGATAAGGAAGGTAACAAGAAACAGGCCGAAAGAGGGCTGCCCATGCATCATGGTTCGATTCAGATCGTGGCAGGTCACTCAAACTCCAACTCGCTAGTCGGTCTTTCATGTTTCGCTATTCTGTTTGACGAGATTGGTACATATAAAAATACCGCAGGTTCTTCAGGCGGAGATCAGCTTTATCACAACCTCGTTCCTGCAACAAAGACATATGTTCGCAGAGAGCCGGTCCTCGATGAGGGCGGCAATGAAAAGAAGAATGCCAAGGGCGAGATTGAGATGAAGTCGGTTATCGATGGTCGTGTTATCTGTATCTCGACACCTCGTGGTAAGGAAGGTATCTTTTACGAACTATACAAGAACGCAGATAACGTAGACCATCGTTTTATGATGAGGGCACCGACATGGGTTGTCAATCCAAACCTACCAAAACATCTTTTGTTGTCTGAATCACCTGACATGACTGATATGAAGTTTGCAATGGAGTACGGTGGTGAGTTCTTTGGTACGGCTGGTGAATCATTTTTCAGTCCTGATGATGTAGACAGAGTCTTCCGTAATCACCATTTACCATTCGTGAATCATGGCGTGCCAGGCGTCACTTATTTCGCCCACTTAGACCCTGCAACATCAAGCCACAACTACGCTCTTGTAATCACGCATCAAGAGGAGAGGCTTGATAGAGAAATAAATAAGCGAGACTATGTTGTTGTCGTAGATCATATTATGTACTGGTCCCCAACTCCTGACAAGATGATTGTTGTGGACGAAGTTGATGAATATGTAATTGAACTCAATAAACGGTTCCACTTCGGCGAGGTTACGTATGACCACTGGAATAGTAAGGCGAGTATACAAAAACTCAGAAAGCATGGTATTCCTGCACGCATGACTCCCTACACAAGGCAATATAAGCAGGAGATATATGATAACTTATTTCAGCTAACTATCTCAAAGAGACTTTTATGCCCGAGACACAAGCTTTTAGAGACAGAAATGAAAAACTTGCAGAGAAAATGGCAGGGCAACAGTTTTAAGGTTATGCCGAAGCCAGACGGCGATTGCACGACGGATGATATTGTCGATGCTCTTGCTGGCGCGTGTTTTAATGTTCGTGGTAAGGCTACGCAGGGTTTGCCACAAGGAAAGTTGGTCTCAATGCCAGTATTACCACAAGGGAATAATATTGCATGGCGGTCAATGCAGGGTACGCCTTATGGCGTTGGCTCAGGGCAACAAGTCATGAATGATCTAGGTAAAAAAACAAGGGTTCATCCCTTGTGGCATAGGAAATAAGGAGCAATTATGTCTTTCAACCTGAAAAATAACAAGAAAGTCGCTCAGAACAAGCCTTACCCAAAGAGACTTGTTGACGACCAAAAAGAATTGGGCGAATCCATTAGTTCGGATACCGATTCATACCAGGGACGACTCGAAAGTGTGCGAGGCGAAGGACAGGGAGAAAACCTTGATATTGCGATGGAAAGCCAAATGACTTCTGATGCCTTGGGTTCTCATGCTAATGATGACTCTTCGCAAGTTAGAACAACCGAGGGCCAAATGGGTGATGCTAGAGGCGGTTATATCTCACACAGAGACCCAAATATAGATGACCATGTTATGAAACCAATGGATGCATTGGCCGAGGCCCATCACCAAAAGCATCGTCAAGCTTATCTCGCTGTGGAAGATGATGGCGAAACTGAGTTTTGGGACAAACATCTTGGTGTTCAGCAGCATCGTGACTATCCCAAGAAGATAACGGTTAATCCTGCTTCTGCAAGTCAGCTTGCAAATCAACCTGAAAGATTTGAGAGTCTAGCTTCTCAGCCTACAGAGGTTGACGCAGAAGCAAACGCCGCGAACGCGGACAAGAAGGATAAGGTGAAAAAGCTACAGGCTGCATCTATTAAGGATATTGATAAGGCTTTGTTTGATATTTTCTATAAGGCCGCATCAGAAGAGAGAGAACTTACAGATGATGAAGCGGATGATATCGTTGAAATGTCGTATATTAAGGCATCAATGCTATCTGAGATTCAGAAGATAGCAAAAAAGAAAGAATGAATTTCAATCTAAGTCATTACAAGGAAGCACGAAGAGGTTCTGAGCCTCCGCAGGTTTTTACTCGCCCCTATTTTCGTCAAGAGAGAGATGTCTATGATACGACTCGTTCTCCAAATGACGGTAAGGGCGACAAGTTGACCACCCCCGGCAGTGAGGGCCTTCCTGGTCAGCCAGGAGATATGTCTGCTCCTGCTTTTGGAACGAGAGGTCGCGATGGTTCTCCTGAGCCAGACGATTTCTCTGAGTTTGGCTCACGTGACGATAGGAATATCCGAGACCCGAATAAGAAGCTTCCCAAAGACACAGACCCTCCCAATCCGTTTGCCTCTGATTTTCTTAGTAATCAAGACACACAGTATGGAACTGGCCAAGACACTAATTATGGGCAGGCTCAACATGATGGGACGAATCGAGAGAGGTCAGATTCGGCATTAAGTATGGAAAACACTGTTCAGAGACAACTCAGCGAAAGTGGAGAACTTGACCGCAAGCCCGAAATTACGAACATGCCATCGAACGGAAGTTACAATTCATTAATTAATAATGACGATACACCATTAGGACGTATTCGAAAAGTCCAGAGGAGATAAATATGAAGCTGAAAGTTACGAAAAAAGCAGGTGGAGAATTGTTTATTCGCGCAGTTGGTAGAACATATAAGGTTGGTTCTACTATTAAGATGACTTCTGAGCAGTATCTTGATTCCACGACTCAGGCGGCAATACGTAATGGTTTTCTGGAGCTACTCGAAGGCCAAACAGAGAAGAAGCCAGATGGCGTATTCTATGCAAATATTCATCGTAACGAGCTATCTTTTCAGTCTCTTGGAATAACAGTCCCAAAAGGGGCCCGTTTCTTTGTTCCTACGGAACACGTAGAAGATATGGAAATTGTCATTGCTTATGGTAATGGTCACATTGAGTTGGCTGAAGAAATTGATGCCAAGATTGCTGTGGCAGAGAGGATAAAAGCTGAAGTAAAAACCGAGGCAAAAGAAGAGCCTAAGAAAACAAAGCGTGTTACGAAGAAAAAATCTACCAAGAAGACTAGTAAGAAGACTGATACAGAAAAGAAAGATGCTGTCAAGAAAACAAAAACGGTCAAGAGGATTAAGTCAGAAGAGTCTTTTTCTATTGATCCTAATGAAGGGCAGCCTGAAACTCACCTGCCGGAGGCCAAGAAAGTAGACGCACCGCAAGGCATGTACGCTCACGACCCTACGGGTGAGGGTATGACAGTCCGAACTGCCGAGAAGCCAAAGCCGAGTCCTGAAACTAAAATAAAAGAAACGAAGGATAGTTTTGATGATCTATTTATAGATGACTCGCAAGATAATGTTGAACCTATTATTTTTGTAGATCAAGAACAAGACCGAGAAAGATTCGCACAGTTACGCGGCCAGGAGATGCCGAATAACGATGAGGTTATCTAAGAGTGTTAGATACGATTTTGAAGGAACTTGCAGTGTTTGGCATATCCGTTCAAGACGGAACTTATACTATGCGCGGCAATTCTATGCAGGGCAAGGATTTTATCGAAACCCTTGAAAGCAAAATCAAGAGAAATAAAAAGCTTCTTTGGGCGATGTGGCACGAGGTATGTTCTGAGCTTCGCAACGAGACAGAGAACTCAATGCCAGCAGATTCTCTCAAGAACCTATTTGTACCTGCAATGCAAAACCTATATGACATTTGTTGTTATTTTGATGAGCTTGATTCAAATGGCATAGCCAAGAAACTTAGAGAATCGCTGGATAGAGATGTTGATTCTTTTTCAGGCGCAACAATGTCTCGCATTATTGATTATTCTATTGGCATTCAGTGGTTAACGCACCTTGTTCGTAGAGATATGTATGTCTCGCATCTTGTCCTGAAGTTACAGGAACCGAAGAAGGCTGTTGCGATTGGGGTTTCAGGTCCATGGTCAAGAACAGATATTCCTATGCGAGAACGAACTTTTAAGTGGGACGAGATTGCAGAGGAAACGGCTGGTCGAGCCAGCGATAGACGACATCAGCGGAGATATCGCATGGGTCTAGAACAATATAAAGACCCGTGGCCTAATGAAGGGTTTTATTGGAGAGAGATTCGTAATGAACCATTTAGCTTTAGCGATAATTCTTCAAACCCATACCCGCACCGTAACGTACTTTGGAGGTCATAATGACTAATCATATAACTAAAGAGGCTCAGCAATCCTTGTTTGATTTTCTTGTTGACCTTATGCCAGATTTGCAAATCACGAGGGTTAAAAAAGGGCCTTCCGTTGAAGAGAAGAAGCTCTTTTCTATGTGGTCTGATACCACAAACAAGATTACTGGCAAGAAGTTTCACCGTCCACCTACTATGAGCGAAGTTGAGGTCGCGAGACTGGAGGACGCCGGCCTTATCCAAGTTCAAGGTCGCAGTCTTCGCGTTACGGAAAAGGGGGCTAAGGCTATACAGCAGATTATTCTCTCGGAAGAGAAGTCGATATTCGAAAAATCGGCCTCTGGTTCTAGGCGTGTTAAGACTGCATCATACCAAACAATGACCGATGAAGAACGAGAAGAAAGAGAAAAGGAACTTGCTGATCATACGCCAAGCTTTGCTGAATATGTTAATTTTCAGCACAGCCAAAAAGGTAAGAAGCGTAAAGCGTGCAATTGGTATCAGCATTTAAAGAGTAATGAAGACGTATTTAATTGAGTTTACCGAGACAACCAAACGAGTCAAAAACAGGGTTCTTAATAAGCTATACTGGTATGATTCGATTGGAAAGAAGATGTACACCATTCTCGGTGACCAGCTTCGTTTTGAATGGAAACCAGACATAGGCAGGTCGGTTCCTTCCGCCGAGTGGTCACCGGAACATCAATCATACGTGATGAAAGAAGAGGTTTTCGGAGTCGGCTATCAGCGTTCGAACAATCAGGATGACGTAAAGGAATGGGTTGAAAATGTTGGTAAGAGATTTGGCATAGAGATAGACCGAAATGAATCCGATAATAAGGGGCTTGCTATTGAGGTAGATGATTCAGTTTCGCAACAGGTTGAATACGCAATGGATAGACAAAACTTTAGGTTTACAGAGCTATGAAGATAATTAAGTCAAAGAGCTATGAAGATAAAATCAAGGGTGGTCTTGCAGATAAGAAGCGTCCTTCTGATTTTGATTCATCTCAGCTTGAGGCGGGTATTAAAGTCGAGATGGAACATACCGACAGTCGTTCTGTCGCCAAAGAAATCGCTATGGATCACTTGATCGAAGACCCAAATTACTACGAGAAGCTTAAGAAGATAGAGAAGCACTAATGCTCAATGACCCTCCAAAACTTTTTGTAGATATTGCAGACACCCCCTATAAACAAGCGCAGGGGTTGATGTTTGTTAATAAGCTACCTGATAACGAGGGTATGCTGTTTGACTTTGCGAGACAGAAGATTCTTTCTTTCTGGGGCGAAAACACCTATATTCCGTTAGATATCGCCTTTGCCGACACTGAGGGTACGATTCACGAAATAACTAACATCAAGCCATTAAACCGAAAGCCCGTTAGAAGTATCGTTCCGTGTCGTTATGCGATCGAGGCTAACACAGGATATTTTAGAGATAATCGAATCGATATCGGCGACAAAATTAGCATAGAAGATGATCCTGTTAGAGGGAAATATGTATGTTTTGCTAAAAAAAGAAGGAATGAGAAGTCAGGAAAAGGAAAAACTAATCGGACGCAAGTTGCGCAGCTACTTAGCTCGGACCCGTCTGGACAAGTAGGAGATGCATACCAACCACAAATAGATGAACAACAGTCACGATATGAGTCGCTTCCAAAGCTCTCGCCGCAAGATATTGGAATGGCTCTTGAGGATAACCTCGAAGAGCCTTCTCTTGAAGTTCAGCAGCCATCAGAAGCTCCTCCGCCTGATATGTCAGTCGAGCTTCCGGAGATTCCGGACAGTCCGATAGATGAAGTTCCTGATTTTGAAAACGCCTTCGACGCGACCGAATGGTCAAAGCCAACGGCACAGAATCGGTTTTCTGGGCATTTGATGAGGATTAGTTACACAACAAAAAGTGGAAAGAACATTATTAGAGATATTGAGCCTCACGGCACTTTTCACGCAGAAACGACGGGTAACGAAATATTGGTAACGTTCGATAGAACTGTAGGAGACATTCGAGCTTTCATAATCAGCAACATTAGCGCATTCGCAGTTGCCGATGAAGAGTTTGAGCCGAAGTTTAGGGTATAAAGTTTATGGATAATCATGTCAATCAACTTGTAAAGATTGCTAGTAGCCTTGACAAGGCTGGCGGCGATAAGTTTGCTTCGCAGTTGGATGATATATCCGACAAGCTTCTTTGCGTGAAGGTCGCTCAATACGTTGGCCTGCAGGGTTATTGGATTCGCAATACACGTTGCTGGTCAAACTGTTACCGTCAAAAAAGAGCAGGTAATCCTGAGATGCCAGCCCAAGAGGTTTGGGGTAAGTGCCATGAAGAATATCTTGCTTCGATAAACAACGATGGCAGCAAATGGGACAAGTATGCCGAAAGCGAAGAAGGCCAAATCAAAGTGGCCTCCGCAAAGGCCGAATTAGACGCGAAGCTCGCCAAAGCAATCGAAAGAAACACAAAAGAAGGCGTGTCTCTAGGGAATGCTATTTTTGCAGGCATTGAAGAAATGCAGGGCGATAACTCTCAAGAGTTTATTCGTATTGCCACAGAGTTGTTTGAGTTGGCATCGGATGCTTTTGAGAAATATCCATCCGAGTCTATAACTCTTGCCAGTGTTGCCGAAAAGCTAACTAAAGAAGCACAGAGCAGTATCGGTAACTTTTTTAGAGGCGTTAGTAATGTGGGGCGGGGCATCGGAAACGCGGTTGGTGATGCAGCTTCCGGTGTTAGACAGAATGTAACTATCAATACTCAGCTTGGTGCGATGGACCGGGCAGTGCAGCAAATTATGACCGAGGTTACTCGTCTTAACGAAGCAAAGAATGGGCTTGTTCAGTTCTTGAGCAACAACCCCGGTCGCACGCCAAATCAGGTTCAGAACTCGCAGCAAGTACTTGCGTCTCTTCAGCAGCTTATGCCTGGAGATGCGAGGCAAGTGGGCCAAAAATGGCAGAACATTAGACAGCAGATACAGCAGAATTTTCAAGGCCAACAGCAGTCCCCGCCAGTAGCTCCCGCAGCACAGCAGCAAGCAGCGGCTCCTGTAGCATCGCCAGCCGTTACAAGTGCTGACCAAGCTATGCAGGCTATGGGGAATCTTGATCCATCAACGGCTCTTGAGGTTGCTCGTAGGCTTGAGCAGGCAGCGAACGCGGCGGGCATGGGTGGACAGATGTCAGGAGCCCGCGTGGGCGATTACTTGGGCGGAGATCAGACCGCTCTTGCTAAATCAATAAAAACAGTTAGACTCGGAGGCTATAACCGAGCTAAGCAAAAGGTTCAAAATATTGGAGGAGCCTAAGTTATGAAGTTTTACACAAACAAAATCTCAACTAACAACAGTGGTAGTTTCTCGGAGCTAATTAAGACGGCTTTGGGCAACGAGCAGACCGTTAAGACTGCTTCCTCGGAGGAAGAGCTTAACAAGACTGCACAGGAAGCCGGCATTAACGATGAAGGCGAAGGCAAGCGCGAAGACAAGCATTGGGTCGAAGGTTCGCCTTCTGATGACAATGGCGAGATTGACGCTGACCCCGCAGACAGCGTTGAACCCGCAGGTCTTGATTCCGGTAAAGAGACCATGAGCAAAGCTGAAGGCGAAACAAAGCTTGCTTCTGACGAGGGTGATTCCGGCCCCGCCAAGGGCGATGGTTCTGGCGATGGAGAAGACCTTGAAGGCAAGAACGATGGTCGCTTCCCTGAGCCAGACCGTGAGTCAAGCGACTGCTACACGCAGGAAGCTGAAGACGAAGGCAAGGCTGACGTTAAAGCCTCTACTAAGAAGCGGACAAAAGAAGCTGGCGAATTGCCTGAAGCCCTTAAAGAGCATCAGTTTAAATCCAAGGATTCGAAAGATGACGAGGGTAACGACGATGCCGATGGTGAAGATGACGATGCTGAAAAAGAAGCATGCAGCGCTTCTTCTAAAGTTTCTAGCCTTGAGAAAATCGCGAACCTCACGCCAAAGGCTAAGGCTCGCTTGAAGTCTTACTGGAATATGGTCTATCCTGAAGCATATGCTGATGCGATGACTCAGGATAAGTAATCGGTTTGTCAAGGCTAAAAGGAGTCAACTATGAGTTTAGTTCCATCAGGTCGTCGTAGAATTCAAGTTGCTCAAGGTCTTCCTGCTCAATCTACAGGATTGGGTGGCGATGATGTTGCGCAAGATTCGGTCTACGCAGACCCTCAGCAACAAGGGCAGCAAGCTCCAGCTTTCGATTTTAATGCTCTACAGCAAAATATGGAACAAGGCGATACTGCTCCACAGCCTTCGGCAGAAGATATTGACAGCGCGGTAAACGGCGGGCAGGACGGAGATTCTGATCTTGCCGGAAACTTAGAAAGTTTTATTATTCAGAAGCTTGTTTCACTGGGCGTCCCCGACAGAATGTTCGGAGGCAAGGATGGTGTTGACCCATTCTTTCAGTGGGATGAGGATTTGGATAGCGAAACAAGTTCAGGTTTTTATCTGATTCCATCGTTTACAGCAACGCAAAAAATTGGCCGAGATACGGCTAAGCAGTTAGCAACTGAGATTGGTCAAAAGTTTAACCTTTCTCAGAAAATTACCAAAGAAGGTCGAAACTATAAAGTTAAGTTTCAGACCAAAATCGCAGAACCCGAGGCCGCTCAGTTCGGAACTTCATTGGATGACGTTATCAAGCCAGGCACCTTCCAACAGGGAGGAGCTAAAGCAGCTTCGAGTAAACATTCATATATTACAGGTTCTCAAAATAGTATATTGGCAAGCATTCAAAAACAACTCAATCAGGAGAGTAAGTAATGGGCAGACTTCAGAAATCATCTGATCAAGCAAACTTGAGCATCTTTGACACGCTCGCTCAGGAACACATCAATATCGAGGATCGTGAGCCTGAGATGAAGTCACGTACAGAGAAGCAGTCGGCTTTTGACCGTTCATTTGAAGAAATATCTGGTTCTCCTAAATTATCACATAATAGCATTGACGAGATTGATCTTGTTCGAGGTCGTCACAGTATTCGCTCGGCTGCGTGTGGTAATATTAGCGACGAAGGCTCCTCCAATAATGCCTACGGAGTCGCTGGTAAGAACAGTGTTTTTGATCCTAACTTGCTAGACCGAATGGGACAAGCTTCATCAAACCGTGAACGCACAGCGGCAGAGAAGGCATCTTCTCACGCTATTCGTGCTGCGAAACAGTCCGAGTATCGTAGTCAAATGTCACCACAGGTAGGCGAGTCTGATGAGTCTTATATCGGTCGCCAAGCGTCTTCAGTGGTTTCTAACTCACAGACAGCGCACCGTCATGGCTGGGTTCCTAATGGTTCTATTAGTATCTTTGACAATGAAGATTTTGAAAGAGTTAAGCCAACACAAGGCGAGTCTATGGAAAAGAAGGCAGTCACAGATGACAAATCATGGCAGCAGATCAAGAAGGCAAGCACAACCAGGGAAGCTGCCTCTGGTCTTTTTGATAAACTAGCAACGGAAGATGATTCTGCAAATCACAAGAACACGCAGAAAGAATCGACTGACCGTTTGTTTAATATTCTTCAGTCCCGCATAGGCACTGAGGGGGAACAATGAATGGCCTTGCCTCCGATCGCAGTAGATGCGCTAAATACCAGTAAGATGGCGGTTGACGATTTAGTCAACAATAATCTCGGGCAAATACCCGACGGACTGTCGCCTGAAGAAATAACGGAGTATATGGCAAGACAAAGAACAATGCTTGAACAAGCAATGCAGACTATCCAAGTTTTGAATACTACACAGGACCAAGTAGGAGAAATAGTAGAGGACGGGCAGGTTGCTCTTCCTGTTATTGCTTCATCCTATTTTAGATTGGAGAGAGCAGCTCAGGGTATGGGCATTGAAGCACCTATGACAGAGGAATCTCCAGTCATGGACACTTTGGAAGCTCCTGCGCAAAGTGAAAATACTGGACCGAACCAACCTCTCTCCTTTGGTTCGCATATCGATTTATTTAATTGGATGGAAGAACAGGTTCAGGCAGGGTCAGATTCTACAGCCCTTAGACAGCAACTTATTTCTGCTGCTGGCGACAATGACATCATAACCTCAGATGGTCTGCCTATAGAACCGGCAGAGGTAATCGCTGATATTGTGCCGAAATATGTAGAAGCCTTTGGCCCCGAGCCCTCCAATACGGAAATGAGAGCACAGTTAGCAGAGAGGATTTTTCAAGTTATGCCACAGCAAGATTCAGGTTCAAATGAAATTTCGGTTGTTGAGAGAACTGTGGCCGAAACCAATGCCACGATTCGTCGAGCAGCTATGGAATACGCTGCTCATCAGAAGAGAGCGAAGGGGGAGTCCTTTAATCTCAAGAAGACAGCTCAACATAAATCGTTAGAAAATGTAATTGTTCATGGGCCAGGCGGTAATCGTATTGATCCATTCACGGGTTATTTGATTAGCGATTGGCACGTATATGAGCGTAATAAAGGGTGGGGCCTTCGTCCAGGTGATGCTCCTTTTGTTGATTATGAAGCTATTTGGCGCGATACTGTTATGGACAAATACAGTCGCCCGTTCCGCGACAAGGACGGCAACTGGGTTGGTGGTTATGTCCAGAAGCGATTTGAAGTCGATAAGTGGATTCCTGAAATTAATAATCTTCAATTGAAACCTGGTCAGCGTCGCAAGCCGTACCTTCCTGAATATCGCTCGTATGAAGCAAGGTTACAGGATCTTCGCTCCAAGGAAGATTCTCGTGGTCGTGAGTTCAACGACACAAGTAAGCCATTCAACTGGAAAGAAGCCCAAAGCGCTAAAAAAAAAGTAATGGGTTAGTCAAGCAGTCTGACGATTTTCTAGGTTTTGGCGGTAAGAACAAAAGTAAAATACAGAATCAACCTCAAGGTCGAGTTGAAATATCAGCTCCTGACATGGGGCAGATTGGTCAGTTGCGCATTGATGAATACAACGGCCCGCAACCTAATCAAGACTTCTTTGAAGGCGATGAAGTAGAATTGCTCTCAAGGAGTGGCGCACCGACAGGCCTTCGTGGTACTATCCGCAGATTTGAAGGACTGAGGCAGGGTGTTCCTTATGCTTTTGTAGTTATTGATGAAGTTACAAGAGATATATTGCCGTTGAATATGCTTCGTAAGGTTCAGAAATTCGCGCAAGGGCGTCCCATGAGCGACCCTTTTGTTATGCCTGAAATCGGCGAAACACAAGGTGAAGCACAGAAACGAAATTCTCCTGCTTTACAGAAGACCTGTCCTGTATGTCAGTCAACCAACGCACCAGAGGCAACAAATTGTGCAAACTGTGGCTCATCATTGGATACGCCATACATGGTTCCTAGACAGCAAAAGCAAAGATTAGCTCAGGTTGGCAGTTATATGGTAAATCCACCTGCTAACCGTAATGTTATGCGCCCAACGACTGAGACATTTGAGAGACGAACTAAGAGGCCAACTTATCCAGATTTATCTGATGAACATGCCGATATAATTGACGAAGACCATATAAACCAAGTTAGCGAATCTGCCAATGCTCTTGGTTTAGAATAAGGAGATGAAAAACTATGGCCGGTAAAAAGCCTATCAAGATGCAACTTCCCGACAAAAACACAAAACGCATTGCTACTGCTGCACGAACTAAAACAGGCGTAACACCAACTCCCAAGGGGGTAGCTCCTTTCGCTGGCCTTGCAGCAAGCACGACTGTTTCGATGCCGTTGACTCGTTCTGCTCAATCTATTGGCGGCTCGGGCGCGTTATTTACACAACCTATGTTCTTTTCGCCGCTTCATACTCCTCAGAACTGGCAAATTGCGAGCAAAAGACAAGAAGTTTACCAATGGGCGAGGTTCTACTATGAAAATGAGCCCAAGGTAGCCGCAGGTATTGATTTTTATTCGCAGTTTCCTATCAATGGATTCAAACTTGAATGCAAGAGCAAGAAGATACAAGAATACTTTGATAGACTGTGTGACAAGTTGGACCTTCTACGCATGTTGCGGCTTATTTCTCATGAGCGGTTCCTTATCGGCGATGTGTTTGCCTTTCTTGAGTTTGATTCGCCAGATACTCGCGGAGAGACCGATATCCCGCCTGATAAATGGAATCATGCGGATGGAACGATATCCCGTATTATTGTTTTGAATCCCGATTGGGTTGAGGTCTATACAACTCCGCTTGCAGATGACCCAGAAATCGTCATGCTTCCTGATGATGAACTCAAGAAGATTGTTCAAATGAAGCAGCCTCGCTCCATCTATGACCGTCTTCCCGAGCAAGTTAAGGAACTTGTCGCAGCCGGTCGTCCTATCCGTTTATCAAATCGTGCTGTTAGTCATATCAAGCACGGCGGCGCTCCTTATGGTGTTTACGGCGAATCACTTCTTCGTCGTTTGTTTACCGTCTTGGCATACAAGACCAAGCTGATGACGGCTAACTGGATTGTTGCCGAGCGACTCGTTCTTCCCGTTCGTGTTGTTAAGATTGGCGATGAGAAGCGACCTGCTGGTGAAGATGATATCAATGATGTTCAGCAGCAGTTGGGTGCGGTTGCTAATGATCCGAACCTCACTCTCGTTACTCATCACGCCTTTGATTATGAGTGGTACGGGGCCTGTCATTCTGCTGACACAGAGATACTTACTCCTGATGGTTGGAAGTTCTTTTATGATCTTTTAGATGATGCTATTGTTGCAACCTATAACAAAGAATGCGGACAGATGCAGTGGCAACAGATTGACAAATATCACGAGTATGATTTCAAGTCAACTGATACTTTGAAGATGTATAACTTCAACGCAAGGGGCGTTGATATCTCTGTCACGCCAAACCACCGCATGCTCGTTGAAAGAAACGGTCAGCTTTGCGAAATTTATTCGCAAGAAGTTAAGCACGGAGATAAGTTCCTGTCAACGGTTGACTGGGCTGGTCGAGTTCCAAAGAGTCTACCTTATAAGGATGGACCGCTTGCTCATATGGCTCTTGACGATTATCTTGAACTTGCTGGTTATTATCTGAGCGAAGGTGGCGTCAAGAAAGAGCGAAACAAGAATCTTGCGATTGAGAAGCAGATTCAAGCTTGTTCTGTCGGCCAAAACCGTTCGAGCCCGATCTATGATTCGATGCGAGAGGTTGTGAGCCTGGCGTATCCTAACTTCTCAGAAAAAGAAGATGACCGTTATAATGATGCATATTGCCATATGACGATCAATAGTGTTGAGATTGCTCGTTATCTTGCGGAAGAGTTTGGAGATTGTTCCTCGACCAAGAAAATCCCTCGCTGGATTCGAGACCTTCCTAAGAATAAGTTGCAGATTGTTTATGATGCAATGATGGCTGGCGACGGCGATGTTCGTTATGATACTACTCGACCAAGATATCGCTATAGCACTACTTCAAAGAGCTTGGCGGACCATTTTTCAGAGATAGCATTGAAGCTTGGATATTTCACTTCAACTTCTCGGAGTAAGGGAAGTAATGACAGATGTAAGGATGTCTACCGCATTTTTTGGTCCGAGTGGAAAAAAGAAACTCCATTTGAGGTCCGTAAGCAGCATATTTTTCGCGAAGATTATGAGGGCAAAGTTTATTGCGTCAAGGTTCCTAATAAATGGATTATAACTAGGCGCAATGGTTGTATTACTATTCAGGGTAATTCAGGTAAAATTCATAACATTACGAATGAAGTTGAACTGGTTGGTAAGGAGCTTCTTGATGGCATGATGCTCAACCAGGCTTTGCTCAATGGTGAGATGGCTGCATATTGTCATTCAGAAGATACTCTGACATTAACTGATTCAGGATATAAGAGATATGATGATATAACCGAGGAAGATAAAATTGCTTGCTATAATCCTGAGACAGGAAATATTGAATATCATCATTATTACGAAAAATTCGTATATGATTATGATGGGGAAATGGTTAATTTTAACACGGATAAAATAGATATTTGTGTTACGCCTAATCATAGGATGTGGTCTGCTAAAAGAGATAATGATGAATTTTCTTTTGTAGAAGCTAAAGACATAAAACGTCGAGCAAAGTTTTTAGGCGCAGTTAATGGATTCGTTGGAGAAGATTCAACTGGTATATCTGTTAATGGAGAGTATTATAGTATGTCAGATTATTGTGAACTTGCTGGTTTTTTTGTTTCAGAAGGTTCAATAGCCAGAGAAAACAGAGAAAATCGCACAAAACAGATTACAACTCTTCATGTTCATCAGAATGCAGACGGTAAGGCTAGGGAGCAGATAGAGTCGTTATTTGATAGAATGTTTAAAACGGGTTATAACAATAACTCTTCAGTATCTATATATAATCCAAAACTGGCTCAGCATTTTTCTGAAGAGTTTGGACTTAGAGCAGAAAATAAAAGACTTCCAATTTGGTTAAAAAATCTAGATCCAGTATTTTTAGAAATAGTTATTAATGCTATGGCGCAAGGCGATGGACATTATAGAAAAGAATCAGATAGGAAAAACGGTAGAATTGCATATTACACTTCCAGCGAGCAATTAGCAAATGATTTTGCAGAAATTGCATTTAAGTCTGGTTATGTTACAAAAATAGTCAAAAGAGGAAAACTGGGTTTGACAGGTTATAAGAATTTTGCTGGTCATCCTTATAAAACCAATCATCAACAATATGTAGTTTATGCATCTAAGGGTTTTAAGGGTCGTATACCTGTATTAGAATCTAAATCCAAAAAATACAAAAACAGAGAGATAACAAAGAAGTCTTATAAAGGCAAAGTCTATTGCTTTAGTGTCCCATTTGGTCTTTTTGTTACTATGCGCAATGGCCTGACAACGATTCAGGGTAATTCATCTGCTCAGGTCGGTGTAGAAATGCTTATTCGTCGTCTTGAGTCGTGGAGAAACGAGCTTGCGGACTGGGTAGAGAAGAACGTTTTCTTGACTGTTGCTAAGATGCAAGGCTTCATCGATGAAGAAGCAACAAAACAGAGTGGTGAGAAATGCTATATCTATCCTAAGATCAAATGGGATGACCTCAAGCTTCGAGACCCATCTAACCGAATACAACAGGCTATACAGTTAAATCAGAACGGCATTATTTCGAATCAAACTCTTCTTGAGATGTTTGACCTTGATTATGATCAGGAGATCCAGCGCTTGCGAGAAGAGCAAATTATGGCTGGACCCGCTGGCAATATCATGGGTGGTGGAATGGGCGGAGGAATGCCAGGCGGTGGAATGGGCGGAGGCATGCCAGGCGGCGACCCGATGGGTGGCGGCATGGGTGGTCCTATGGGCGACCCGATGGGCGGCGGTGGAATGGGTGGAGCGCCAGGCATGAGCGGAGCACCAATGGGCGGAGGTATAGCCGGTGGCGGCATGGGCGCGACCGCCGAGTCTTCGCCTCAAAAGGTCTATAAAAAAGGCAAAGCACCTAAAGCGAAAGAGCCTTCTCCTGAAGAACAGATGATGTATCAGCCAAAAACTTTGCAACTAACCAAACCTGAAGCAAAAACTTACAGGATATTGAACGATATCAATCCTCCACATCAGTTGTTTGCCCAGTTCAAAGTTCAGGTTCCTGGCGAATCGCAACCTTTTGCTCTTGACTTTGCCTATCCCGATATCGGTCTCAATATCGAGGCAGACGGAGAGAAATGGCATACAAGCGTCGAGGACAAGCAATCGGATAACCAGAGAGATGTAAAGCTTGCAAACATGGGTTGGACTGTTATCCGGATTAGCGAATCTGCTTTGAATGAAAATGCGGATGAAGTCAAGAGATTGTTGTTCGACAGCATCAAAGAAGCTGCTGCCTTAAGGAGGAAACATGGCAAATCTTCAACAAATAAAAAAGGAAGATACGTCCAGGCTTCTTATGAAGAGCTTTCGAGTCCTGGAACAATCAGTATTAGCAAGACAGAGTTCTTGCCCGAGGAACAACCATGACTCTAATCTTTGAACTCATCAAGAAAGCCGAACATACTGGCGGTCGCAAGCCTATCAAGGAGAGGGGCATCAAGTGGGAAGAGTCATATCACGACAAATCTCTTTCTCTCAAGAAGAAGTTTGATAAACAACTTGGACCCGGTGGTTATTTCAGATGGGGCGGTCACGACTCAACTACAAACTCGGATTACTATGTTGTTGTTGGACCTTCGATTCATAAAAAGCAGGGTAAGGTATTTTTCTCAGGCATTAAAAAGATGCCACCCCTTGCAGACCAGAAAACCAAGACATACTCGCCGTATGGAGAGTATTTTCGTACAATGAATGCTGCTCTCGCTTATGCTAATGATAAGTGGGGTGTTCCAACTCCAAAGGGAATGCCAAACTATTCAAAAGAGCAACTTGCTGCTGTGGATATTCCTCAGCACGTTAACTAAGGGGTTATTATGTCTCATAACGAGTTAAAAACACTAATCAACAAACTCGTTCGTACTGCGGATTTTCCTATGTACGAGAATCAGGGCGCAGGCGCAGGAAATGAGGCAGAGCGAGCCCGTGTTTCTTGGAAGAGATTCAACGCAGGCTCGCAGTCTAATCTAATACAAGGTGGACCTTTGCCTACTGAGGTTGCTAGCCGTCTTGAGAACAAAATGGAAGAGTTTCGTAAAGAGTTTGAGCAGTTCGCTCAGAATGAAAAAACGAACAAGGTTCTATCAAAATATTCTGGTTTGATTTTTGCTTACTATGCTGCCGACTTTACAGGTAATGATTATCCAAGTAAAATGAAGAGAATGCCTGAATATCTTCAGCAAACGCTTGAGTTTGTTCGTAGTAATAATATTCAGCTACCAACCCTCGGTCAGGGCGGTGATAAGGGCATTGGTACAACCCATTTTATGAGTCATAACGGTCATGCATGGGCTGAATATTCCCAACAAAAACAGCTTGGCGGAATCAATCAAGGTCGCGGTTCGCAAAACCGCGAAGTTATGATGGTTACGAATCCTGCTATCGCAGAGCGAAATGGCTGGTCTTATGGCTCGTTTGCTGTTAGCGATGGAGCAGCAGGCGCGGGCCTCTTTATAGATACGACAGGCACCACTGGTGAAGGCCTACAGCCTATTTTATCGCTTCAGACAGGTGCGGATGCTCGCAAGAAGTTTTTTCAACAAGGTTTAGACCCAAAAGGTAGTACGATTATTCTTCCTCAAGGTCCAAATAGCGAAACGGCTGAGCCTGCAAAGAAATCTCAAATCGGGCGCTATGTGGAGTTTGACGGTCGCGAAGTCGCGCAAGACGTGACAGGCAATCCTATGTGGAAACCAGGTCTGACTCCTTCTCAACAAGAAAAAGCGCAAGATGCCTGGGAAAGACATCAGCAAAATATGGAAGCAATTGAGAACGGAACTCTTTACCAGATGCGATTACAAGAAGACGGTAGTATCACAGTTCGAAATATACAGACTAATGATATGTATCCAATGACCTCATCGCAACTTCAATCGTTGCTGAAGCCAGGATACTTGAGACCAGATGTAACGCTTGCTCTTAAGCCTGCGGAGAGCGCCGAAGGACAGACAGAAGAAACAGGTAGATTTGGAACTTTTCGCACATCTGATGAGCTTATGGCTGACCTTTCATCAGAAGATGGTCAAGGCTACTTTCGTATGCAGAATGCTATAGGTCCAGGTCGTGGCACAAATCGTAATCCATATAGCTTTGAGTCGTTGCGAGAGCTTCAACATTATCTTGGCGGTGGTCGAGTGTCTTTGAATGCATATCGCTTGGCTGTGATTGGTCCTCAGTTCTCGACTGCCACTAATCTTGGCGAGGGACAGGGCGTTGCAGCGAACCCGTTCATGATGAGTCCAGAACACGCAGTAGACCCTGCTGTTGATTCTCTTGCGGTCGAAAGAGGCGTGAAGTGGGGTGTTTATATGACAACTGCTGCGCCACAGAAAATAGATGCTCAAGGCTTAAGAGGCTCAACCCCTTGGCGCAAGATAGCTTTGACGGATACCATTGAGCAGGCTTTCAACACTTTGGCTAGCGAAGCATCCAAGGCCGACCCGGAGGCAGACTTGGCAGCGATTGGGCAGGACGCTAAACGTATCGCGCAACAGGCCCTTGGTAAGTCTCAAGAGATGCCTGCTGATGCTCAGTTACCTGCTCAGGCTCCCGTTCCGATGCAGCAGCCAGAGGTCAATACACAGAATTTCGATACAGGTATTGTTCAACCTGGAAATAATACAACGGCTTCGTTGCGTCGTTTGATGCGTAAACTTAGCAAATAATAGAGGATTTTTCTAGCGAACATGCGTAGTTAGAAGAACCGCAAATAATAAGAGGAATACTTATGGGTTTTACGAAACGAGCATCAAGCACTGGTAGTCCTATTCATTTAGAGGCCCTTAATGTGCCACAAGGTAAAGAATGGGACTTGATTAATAAAGATTCTCTCATTAAAACAGCATCCTTATCCAAAGGGAAGACTATTGATTTGAATGGTTTTAATCTTGAGGCCGCTGTTGAAGAAAGCCCGGACCATCTCTTTGTGAAGGTTTTCGCAATTAAGCAAGATGAGGTCAATGATAATGGCGATGCCTTCTCCGCTGGTGAACTTAAAAAGGCGACAAGCACGTTTATCGGATGTCCAGTATTCGTTAACCATCAGAATGATGACGTTGAAAAAGCTCGTGGTATGGTTGTTCACGCATGGTTTGACGACGAGGCGGGCGGCATTTATTGCATTAACAAAGTTGATAAGACAGCTTATCCACAGCTTGCTCGTGGTATCGAAGAAGGTTACATTATCGGATGTTTTCCACCGGATGCTCCTGTTTTAATGGCAGATGGCACTGAAAAGCCCATTGTTGACGTTGAGGCTGGTGACGAGGTTTTGACACATCTTGGTAATATTAAAAAAGTTCTTGGCCGTCGCCAGCGAGGATATAAATATCCTTTGTTTAGAATTAAGTTAGAGGGTATTGAACAACCTCTTATTTGCACTTCTCATCATCATTTGATGGCTTATAAGCTTCCAGAAGATTGTCTTTGTGGATGCGGAGAAAGACTGCTCGAAACAAAAGACCCGAGAATGACTGCTAAATCATTTGGCAGAAAATTCAAGACTGGTCATAATATGAGAGGTCAATCTGTTCAACACGAAGCTATACAAAAGACTAAGGCTTGCGATCTGTCGATTGGAGACTTTTTGTTTGAGCCTCATTTTGTCGATGAGAGTGCCGATTCTGTAATTACAGAGGACGAAGCTTTTCTTATTGGTCTTTTCTTGGCGGAAGGTTCTTTTGAAAAGCGCAATAAAGTCCGCTATGCGGCCATCTTTAATTTTGGTTCCGACGAATTAGAAACACTAGCTTTTCGTTGTAGTGAGAAATTGGAGAAGGTTTTTAGTCAATATCATTTGCTTCCTAAGACAGATTATTATCCAGATGCATCACAGACTAGGGTATCTCTATATGGAAAACCAATTGCTGAATGGTTTTACAAGTGGTGTGGCGAATATTCTGACGGAAAAGCTCTTCATCCAGATTTATTAAAACTTGGAACAGAGAAGACCGCCGCCTTACTAGCAGGATACATCGAGGGAGACGGTTACAACGTTAAAAAGAAAACGTATGGAGCTGCAACTGTATCTCCACAATTGTCGAGCCAGCTAAGGCTATTGTTTAGAAAAATTGGTGTGCGGACGAGATATTCTAATCCAGATAACAAAAATAGATGGGGCTACAAAAAGGTTCATGAACTAACTTTTGGTCTTACGACTGCTGAATCTTTGCGCGAAAAACTTATTTATAAGCAAGCTGATATCTCTCAATATGAAGCGGCAGATTGGCATGACATAGAAGGCATGACGCTTCGTCGCATCGAAAGTATCGATGAAATTGATTATGATGGTGTGGTATATGATCTTGAAATTGAAGATGATCATACCTATTGCGTCAATCATATAGCAGTTAGCAATACATCGATGGGCGCTCAGGTCGGTCATTCTGTATGCTCAATCTGTCATAATAAAGCCCACACTGCCGACGAGTTTTGTACGCATATCAGGAACCAGAAGACTCGCAAGTTTCAGATGAGGGCTCATGATTGTAAATATCACGAAAGCTCCGGTAGACCCATAGACGACTGTCCCGTGTGTGGTTGTCGCTCTGGTGAGAAGAGAGCAAACGCCACTGAGGGTCTCAGGGTCTTCGAGTGGAACTATGATATTAACTTCATCGAAGATAGTTTTGTCGTAAATCCTGCGTGTCATGATTGTTTGGTTTGCGATATTCTAAATGTCCCTGCTATTGAGAGCCGTCTTGCATCGAAGGTTGCTGAGTTAGAAAAACTTGCATCTTCATACGAAAACCGCATTTCTACGGGCAAGATGGAAAAAGTTGCAGGCAATATGGAAGTTCAGGCCTTGAATGACGCGATGAATCTTATTGAAAAGGTTACTCGTGCGATTATGGCTCAGAAACAACAGATAGACATGGAATATGCAAGCGACCTTATCGAGGTTCTTGCAAATATTCAAAGTACGACTGATGAACTTATTGAAATGGGTTACAGTCAATTACCCTCGCCCTCGGAGAGTGAAATTATGTTCGGTTCCAATACTGCGGCTTCGCCTGCTGAGGGCGGAGGAGCCGTTCAGGTTGATGACCCTAATATGCTTGGGGCTCAGCAGCCTGTTGCGCCACCTCAGCCAGGTGGAGTAGAAACTGGAAATTATGGAAATCAAATTGGTACAGTTACCCGCCCAACGTTTTCCTCCAATAATTTCAGTTCTAAGGAGGAATTTTTGAAAAGAGCAGAGAACATTAGAGATAATCTAGACAGATTGCGCTCTATCGTTGTCGATCAAGAGCAGTATGAAGTTGCGGGTATGAGTTCGAAAGAAAACAATAAGGAGTCAAGTTCTATGGCTAAGCCTAAAGATAATGAGACCAAGACTGCGGCGGGTCAGGGTGTTACGCCAGAACAGGCAGAGGTAATCACTCAGAAGCAGTTCGATTCTGCCAACCTTTCTTTGCATGGTCGCCAGGAGGCGCATTATGAGACAACTACAGAAGGTGATGAACAAATTGGTGGTTCTGAGAGAGTAAACGACACTACAACCGCCTCGCCTCAAGTTCGTTTTGATAATCCCTACGAGTTTATTACTCAGGCTCAGTTGGCGGAGATTCAGGATGGATATATTGTTCGCTGGGAATCATATCCCGAGGTAGTTACTGAGAAACAGTGGGACGAGATTAGCCGAGAGGTTAGTGGTCGTCTTCCCGAAGACTATACAAATGAGATTACACAGGCTCAGCTAAGAAGCCTGCTTTCAACACATCGTTGGGAAGATCCGGCGACTATTACGCAAGAGCAGCTTGCTAACCAAGGTTCCACAATGCCGCACGGCGGAGACGCTTCGCGATGGAAGGCTGCTTACACGTTTGATCCCAAGGCTCTTGTTAAGTCTGCTACGAATGCTGTAGCTGACGCTATTGCCAATTATGGTCTATCCCCAAGCGATATTCAGAAGTCTATTGTTGCTATGACGATTACGCCACAGTCTCATATGAAGGCTGCTTACTTGACTCTTGTCAACGCATTGCCTCAGAAAATTGAAGACCGTGCTGCCGCTCGTGACCGTAGCGCATACTTCAACCGTGTTGCTGGTTCGAAGTCAAATGACAAGCCAATCAACGGATTCCTTGGCGCTCTTGCTGATAATATTGGTTACGCAAAGGCTGAAGACTTTATCGATGCTATCAAATTTGTTGTAAATGACAAAAACGTATTTGCTTCTGCTGAGCAGCTTGCTCACAAGAAGCTTGCTTCTGTGTCTGCGCCAGAAGAGATTCTTGATAAGAATGCTCGCTTTGCTGAGGCGTTCTCCGAGCTTTATGTGGGGGCAAATGATGGTATCTACAAACTTTGTGGAACTATTAGGGAAGACCTGGAAGGTGCTGATCCACAAGATCAGCCTGTCTTTTTGGAAACTGTTGTAGCTTACTCTGAGAAAACAGTTGGTAAGCCAATCGTTCTTGCTTCGCTCGAACTTGATGAAGAAAATAAAACCTTTGAAGCTATTGTCAAGGAAGAGTCTGTTGCCTCTAATGAAGAGATAAAGGCATTCGCCTCGCTCAAGGAAAACAACTTTAAGTCTGCCGAGCATCAGTTTGGTGGACCTGAAGAAGAAGATTGGGATGAGCAGTTCGCAGAAAACGCAGCCGATGAAGCTGCACGTAAGGCAGAAGAGAAAGAGAAGCAACAGCGCGCCGCTTCTCGTAACGAGAAACTAGAAAAGGCCGCTCAGATGATGGGCGGACAGATGCCAACAGGACTCGGTGATGGCATGGGCGGCGGTGCTTCGCTTCCAACTCCACCTGATGCTGCTGGCGCTCAGCCCGGCCTAGAGAGCATGGATAATGGTATGATGGGGGGCGAATCTGATTTTGCAGACGGCGACCTCGATCCAGCCCCTCCCGGCTCAAAGTGCCCTGTCTGTGGTTCTGAGGACGTTGATATCATGGGCGGTCAGGGCAAGTGTAATAACTGTAGCTCTGAGTTCGTCTTCAAGGTTGACATTGAAGTTACCAAGTGGGCTGACCTTACCCCTGACGAAGAGGGTGGAAATGATATGGAAGGCGAAGGCTTCGCAGTTGATGACGAGGCTGGCTTCGAAGAAGATATTCCTGTTGCAGCCTTTACTCGCATTACCGACAATGCTCTTAAGAAAATTGCTCAAGCCGGAACAAAGCTTGGTTCGGTCAGCCCTTATAATGGCTCGACAAACACGGTTCAGGTTTCTGATAACGAATACCATTGTCTCAGCACTGGTCGTCGCTACTCTATCGCTCAGGCGATGAAGGGAGACGATTGGTATATGCAGTGGACATGGACCCCGCCCGTCGTTGATAGTTGTCCAAGTTGCCGTCGCTTGAAGAAGACCTTCGCAAGCGCTCTTGAACAGTTCGGTATGAACGATAGCGAGTTCGAGGCTCTATCTCTTGAAGACCGTGGTAAGGTTATCATCTCGATGAGTAACAAGGGTCTTTTGAATCGTGTCAAGACCGCAAGCACCGAGTCGGTATTGGCTGATTTCAAGAAGACAGCTTCGCTCGGCGTTGGCGTTGATTTCCCTGTAGAGAACTGCCGTGAGCTTCTTGCTCGTCGCTTCGGTGAGAATGCAATCGCTCTTAGCGGTCCTGATGAGGGCTCTAACCTTGTTGACTCCGTATGTAAGCGTCTTGCTAAGGCAAGTATCTATAGCGATAAGATTGCTGTTAAGATTGCAGAGATTTGGTCCGAGCCTGATGCATGTATCGAGTGTCTCGAAGACTTTATTCGCAGCGGCTTCTCTGCTAAACAGTCTTCGTTTGTCTGCGATCAACTCAAGACCAAGTATGCTCAAGTTGTTGAAATGCTTGCAGATGAGATTGAGTCTGACCCATTCGATCATGTAGCCCCTGAAGGCGGCTTCGGCGGATTGGATGAATTTGCTGAAGATGCAACTAGCGTGTTTGATGACGTTGATCCATTTGCTCCTGGCGCTGAGGATGCTGGTGTTATTCAGATAGAGATTCCTCTCGATGTTCTAGAGAACTTTGATGAAGCAATCGATAAGGCTCTTGGCGAAGACCCTGCTCTTGAAGATCATCATGGTGAGGGCGCATTACCTGAAGGCGAGGCGGAAATTCCGCTTCCCGCCGATGCGGTAGACGCTATCGATGAAGTCGCTGACGATGCTCTCGATGCGGCAACCGTAGTAGAGGATGCCGTCGAAGAAGGGCCTGTAACTGAGGAGCCAATCGGTGAAAACAGTGACGATGATGGCGACGATGATGGTCCTGATGGGGGCGGCGCTCCTACAAGCGAGATGGGCTACCCCGAAGGTAAGGAAGAAGATGACGGCACTCAAGTAGTTGAGGGCATGGACTCTAAACCAAAAGCACCTGGAATGGGAGCCTATGCTAAAAATTCTCAGGGGATTAAGAAGGAATCTTCACAGGAAGTCTTGTATCCCATACAAGAAGAAACCCAGGAGCAGGTCATGCGTAACTCGGAGGCTTTCAAGCCAGGCAAAATTAGCAAATCCCACAAGGTAAGCCTTGATTTGAGTGCTGTTCAGGCCTTGCTTGCTAAGCACGCTAGCGAAAGCACAGTTAAGCAAGTAAACGTGCAAGATAAGCCTGAGATCGAGCCCATTTCCAATGTAAGCAAGTCTCAGATGGGTCATGAAGAGAAGCTTTCTCTTGAAGACCCAACAGCTCCTTCAGTAGGAACTGGCGCAACAATGGGCAAGGAGCCCGATGATATCGTTCCTACCGATTCGCCAACCGTTCCACACGGAAACAGTGAGATGGGCCATGAAGCAGATCAGGGCTATACCGCTGAGGGTGGCAATGAAATGACTGGTGGCGATCAGGGTGCCGGCAACTCAAAGGCTGCTCATATTGCAGACCAAGTAGTTAAAACAAGCGGCATGGTCACTGACCTTGCAGACCGTATTATTAAGAGTGCTGATAAGGTAAATGAGGCAAAGCCAGTTTCGGATGATGAGAGCGTTGCTCCTATCTCTAAGAACGAGGATCATCCTCACACGCCAGAAGGTAGCAAGATAAAACCATTTGAGTCGTCTGACCATGCTGAAACGGATAATATTCCAGAAGCAGGCTCCGGCGCTTACATGGGACATGAAGAAGAAAGTATTGGAGCTGTGCCCAAGGCACCTGAGCATCAGCCTGATATCCCATCTGGCGGTGGTTCCAATGCTAACTATGATAAAAATGACAAGTATTCTCCCGAAAAGCAGGAGAATATCAAAGGCACGGTCATCGCTGGTGGCGATGAGGAGTCTTTGGCAACCCGCAGAGCCGAAGCTATCAAGGTAGCGGCTCGTATGCTTCAAGCACAACTGATCAAGGCGGACGCAATGCCCGCTAAGGTAGCTGAGCTAGAACGATACGATGTTCCGCAAATCCATGACTTCGAAAGAGCTATGTTTGGGGTTGTCGAGAAGGGACTCGATACCGTGGCGCGGGGGACAGAGAAGCCCCTGGTTATCTCGGAAAGCAGCAATAGACGAGATGCCGGAATGGAGCTAAGCGCTCAAATCCAAAGCCTCTTTAGGCTTGACGGCGAGAACCGCCTTGCTGCTGAAGATGAGATTGCCCAAATGAGGCGTCTACGGTAAAGAACCCATAGCCTTAAGGAGAATTGCAAATGGCTCTTATTGAAGTATTCCACGTTGTTGCGTCTAACTATGACGTTGACCCAAACCATGATGCAGTGGGACACCCCATTGTTGAAGGTCAGTTTGTTGCCCTAAACAGTGACGCTTATGTCACACAGTCCAATGGTAACTCTGAAATCACTCAACGCCCAATCGGTCTCGCTGGTGATACCATCGCTACCGACCAGGGCTACACGCCTTACGCTGCTGATATTGTAATCAGTGGTTCTGGTTCGACTCGCTCGACTTCTAACCGTGTCTCTGACTTCTTTGATGAGACTCGTGGTTCGAGTAAGATCACCGTTTACCACGGTGGCGGCGAGTTCTGGACTGACCAGTACGCTACTGGTCAGAACTGGGAGAAGGGTGGCTCTTGCTACGTTGATTCGACTGGTCTTTTGACCATGACAAACCCTGGCTCCGGTCGTGAGGTTGGTCGTTGTATCACTGGCCCATCCGATTACCCAAGTGGTGTTCCTGGCGTTGATGTAGAGGGTTCTATCTCTCTTGGTCAGTTTGTTAGGTTCCAGTTGGTTCTCTAATCTGTAGTTGGATTAGGAATCTGAGGCTAACTAGCCTAATAAATAATAAATAACTTGGTCTCTATAAGGGACTAATGTAAGGAGAAAGAATCAAATGGCTTACACCAAAAATAACCTTTCTGATGAGCAGAAAGAAATGATCATTGCACAGGCTCTTGAGACTGAGGAAGGCCGTACGGCTCTTGCTCAGGCCATGGTCGAGCCCATCCGTCGTTCGCTTGAGTACCAGGCTGTTGGTCGCAAGCTTCTCATGGTTGACGAGTTGCCCCAGGGCGCTCTCGCTCGTTACGAGCGCGACCTTGCTGCTATTGCTCACGTCGTTGCGCGTCGTGGCGCTGTTCCGGACCAGATTCAGGAAGGCGAGGAAATCCTCGTTCCCACTTGGGAAATCGCCGCTAATCCAACGATTCGCCTTTCCGAGATCAAGGCTCGCCGTTTCTACATTGTAGACCGCGCGCAGATCAAGGCTAAGGAAGCAATCCAGAAGGAAGAGGATACTCAGATTTTCGGCGCTCTCATTGCTGCTGCTGACAACCGTGCGGCTGCTGGCTCTGCTCAGATCGTTACCGATATGGGCTCGCTTTCGACTACTGCTCTTAACAGCGCATTCCGTTACATCGAGCAGCACGACCTCGTGGCAACCAAAATCGTTGTCCACGCTAACCGTTACGCAGATATCCGTACCTTTGGTAAGGATTTTTACGATGAAGCTACAGTTCGTGAAATTCTCACGACTGGTCTCTACGGCCACCTTTGGACCGCAGACATCCATGTTTCGTCGCGTATGCCAACGAACACTGTTCTTGTAGTGGCTTCGCCCGACACTGTTGGCGCGTTCCCAATTCGCCAGGACATCACTGTTCTTCCTGCTGACGACCCTAAGAAGCTCCGCCTCGGCTGGGTCATCTACGAAGAAGTCGGCATCGCGGTCATCAACGACTACGCAATCTCGAAGATTGAGGTCTCTGAGGCCAGCTAATCTTTTAGCTAAAACCTTCTAGCCTCTAAAGTTCCTAGAGGGGCGGGCTTATTCAGGCTCGCCCTTTTTTATTTAACTGCCGATACAGTAGAGTGACAGAATACAGATTGAAACCGGCTTGGTCGATGAAGAAATTGTGAATGTCAAGGAGATATAATGGAATTTGAGATTACTTATCGTGAGCTAGCTGAGATGTCTTCAAGCCTCAATCGGCTTGTTCAGGTGAACATGCCCGCGAAGTACGCGTTTCGTTTGCAGAAAACTATGAAGACTCTTCAGCAAGAGCTAAAAGACCTGAATGAGCATAAAGAGACGCTTATCAAGAAATATGGCGAAGAAGTTAATAATGAGCAGGGCCGAAGCATCCAAGTTAAGACTGAGCATGCTGAAATATTCTGGAAAGAATGGAACGAGATTCTTGAAGATACTATAAGTATTTCTGCAAATCCGATTCCGTTGAGTCTTATCGAAGACTCTGAGGTCACAATCGCTGACATGGCGTTGTTAGAACGATTTATTGATGATGATTTGGCTGACGACCCTAAGCCCTTAGAAGAAGTTCCTCAAGCCGTAAGCTAAAGTCGAAAGGTATTTCGATTGGTCCTTTGAATATATAAGTGAGCCTTTTATTCAAGGGGGTCTTTCGATGAGGTTATTCGAGAGCAAGTCCTACTACTTCTGTAAGGCTAATTCAAATAAAACAGAAGATACCCTAATCCTTGGGTCTGTCGTATGTGCGATGAAGACCGAGAGGGTAAGGCTAAGTTTGCGCGATGTATAAACCCTTTTTGCATTCGCGCCTGTTCCATAAGGAGGTTTTACACTATGTATAGACAAAAATATTACATTGCGGTCGGGTTTAGAGAGACTGAACGGCGATGGAGATTGCCAGATTCTCTAATCTGATTCGAACCCTGCCTGGGAACAGGCGCGCCGTCTTCGGGCGGCGAGGTACGCGGGGTCTCGGTGGCGAGGCCAACATGATTGGTAAGAGGGTTCGACTCCCTAGCCCGTGTCTTTTATCTGGAGAGTACTATGCACAAAATCAAAAGCCCCTCGTTCAGTCGTTTACTTGATCAAAAAACGCTTGTGCGTACTATGAAGAGTAAGTCGTATATGAAGGTTGCAGAAGACCTTGGTGACGCTTGCTGGGAAGGCTATGAGGCTGTTGGGACTAAAAAGAAGAATGGTAAAGAGGTTCCCAACTGTGTCCCAAAGGGCAAAAAAAGAAAGCATCATTCTCGGTTCTTCCTGCTTTAGATGAACAACAAAGGCAGGGGGCTTGGAGGTCCATTCAAACAGTCAAGTGGTCATGTTCTTTATTACGACCCGAAAGAGGGGAAATATTATGATGCCTCAAGAGATGTGTATATTGAACCAGATGAATACGAGACAATACAGCAACCTCGTTCATAGATTATTTGACATGAATTATTCGGCACGGTCTTTAGACCGTGTTATCTTTTAAGCCGATATACTTTATATGAAGTTCCTAAACGCAACGCAAAACTCGGTATACCTGGAAGATATTGATATGCATATTCCTTTTGAGGAAGGCAAGGTTATCGAAATCAATACCGATGATGTTAAGAAGAGTCGTGCTTTCCAGAACTTAATTGTTCTTGGAGCCTTTGAAATTATTGAAGCTAACGATGAGCGAATCGAACAAAACTTGCTTCGATTACAGCCAAAGAATAACGACTTAAAAGAAGAGGAAGAAGACCGTGAGACAAGTGGTGGCGCTCCAGAGGTCATTATCAAAGGTCATTTCTATGAAGCAGGCGGGTACGCAAAGACCAATAGAAATCTCGCGATCTGTCTTGCTGCAAAAGGCTGCAAGGTAGAGGCCGATGTGACCTCAACTCGTAGAAGCGACCTGAATGAGCTTGAAGCTAGAATGATGGCTTCGTTTAAGCAAAAAGTAGGCCGTCAAGCGATACGTATAGACAGCATAATTCCAAGTTTTTCCCAGATTAGCCCTAAGATGCCATATCGAATACTTTATACGACAATTGAGGCGTCTTCTATGCCTAAACAGACGATAGATATCTGTAACTCATATGATGAGGTCTGGGTTACGGCTGATTATTGTAAAGAGGTCATGCAGAAAGAGGGCGTATCACGACCAATTTACGTTATGCCTAATGCGATACAAACCAAGATGTTTCACGAGCATTATGAACCTCATGAATTTCGTCCTTCATTAAATTCGTTCGTGTTTTGTAGTCTTTTCGGCTGGGCATACCGCAAGGGGTGGGATTCGCTTTTGAAGGCCTACTTTAGAGCTTTTGATGGCAATGATGATGTTTCGTTGCTTATTGTAAGTAGGTATCAATATTCATCTGAGCGAAGCGGCATTATTAAACAAGACATCGACAAGTATCTTAAGCAGTATGGCGGCAACAACCCTCCGCATGTTTGTCGTTGCAGTAGGGTTATACCAGAGTTCGAGTTACCTCGTATATACAAGGCTTGCGATGTATTCGTTCTCCCTTCGCGCGGAGAAGGATTTGGGCTTCCATATGTCGAGGCCTCGCTTTGCGGTCTTCCTGTGATAGCAACCAATCACAGCGGTCATACGATGTTTTTGAATGAAGATAATTCAGAGCTTGTTGATATAGATTCGTTAGAGCCCGTTCCTCGCGGGTCAAGCCATGTCCATTATTGGGACGGTCAGCTCATGGCAAACCTCAAGTCTGAAGATTTTATAGATAGGCTTGCCTCCTCTATGAGATACGTTTATGAGAATCATGAAGAAGCAAAGAAGAGGAATAAGCTGCTACAACAAGAAATAGCTAATAGTTATTCTTTCCAGAATGCTGCTGATAGATATTCGGAAAGAATTAGCGAGATATGGAAAAGGGTTAAGGAGACGCAGCAATGATGATTGTATTCATAGACGCAGAAAATGCGACGGTTACGATCGTAAACAGCGAACGAGAATTGGTAAAAACCTATCCTTGGAACGATTTGAAATCGATAATTCCTCGTTTAGGTTTGAGCGAAGTTTATTATGTTACCGCAGCCGAGTTTGTTCCAGCGAAAAACGTTGCAGAGTTACTTGCTTCGTTGACAGGCGAAGTGATAACCGAAGAAATTAAGCCAACAGGACGAAAATTTATTCGGTCAACTGTTCCTGGCAAGCTCATTGTGCATGGTAATAGTGGCGAACCTCTTGAGTTTGATAGTCCTATTGACTTCAAGCCGCTTGATGTTTTACCTCTAAATCGAGAAAGCGAATATCCAAGTCTTTCTATATATATGAATCAAGGCAAGATTGAGATTATTGATGAGTGCGATATTGGTGATATACGAAATAGCTATCAGTCGAAGATGGGTCGTTTTAGAAAGAATTTCGGAAGCAATAGAGATGAAGCTTTGGATAATATACTCGTCAAAGGGAGTGTTAATGATTTTCTAGATCACATGGATGAAGACGAAGATACATCCGATACGATAGAGATAGGACAAAACGATCTAAGAGGTAATGTAAGAGAGTCTCAAGAGTTCTTCAATACCATTAGACAATCAGGCATAGAAGTTACTGAACAAGATATAAAAGCAGTTGAATAATGACAAACCTAAAGCATCAAGTTCATTCGCCGTTCGCTAGGGCAATTGTATTGCATTACGGCCCTAGTTGGGAAGCTCTTGCGGCAACATCTATTATCAAGAGGCTCGTACAGGAGCATGGAGGGAAGCTGCGTCTTGATTGGGCAACAACAAACGAAAACTATTCGTTGTTTAAATACAATTCTAGGATAGAAAACTTGTTTATTGGCGAACCTACTTCAACTGATTCATATGATGTAATTTATGACTTAAGCAGAAACGAACAATCGACAGAAGTTTGTAAGTCATTGCAAGGCAATGCATGCGCGGTCAAGGATTCGTATTGTTATTCGTATTTAGCAAGTGAGCGAGTTGATAGCCATGTTCTTCAGGTTTTGTTTAAGTTAGCTGGATTATCTTGGAGGGGTGAAGGATATGATTTAGCATATTATCCTAAGAACAAAGTTAAGAAAGGCAAGACAGGCGTTGCTATTTCTAGAGATGACCTGAGATCATATGTCAAAGATAATCTTCAGTTATCTCTTTCTGATTTATGGCATATTCCATTACGAAAGAACCTACTTAAAAGAATAGATGAAATTAATCGATGTAAGCGTATTGTGACTGACGACCTATTTACGGCCCACGCCGCTATAGCGTTGAGAAAGCATGTGGAGTTTTTGGACAAAGACGACTTTCATGCAGAAATTGAGTTCTTTGGTAAGGGCAATCATTTGCGTTTAAACGATGATAGATGGAAGCTTTAAATGTCCGAAACCTAACTCTCGATATGCTGTTGACAGAGTTAAAAAAACCGCCCAATACAGTCCTGATTATTTTGGAATCACCGGCCTCAAAGGAAGCGGGCTGGGTGTGTCTGTCTGCGTAATAGATACGGGTTATCCCAAGCACAAAGATATTCCATGTTCTATGGACCAGGTTATCGATTTTACAGGTTCGTCGCATGGAGCCCTAGATGTTCATGGTCATGCGACTGGAATTGCAGGCGTTCTTAAGGGCCATGGCGATATTGTGGGAATGACGCCATCCGCGAGTATTCATTATGCAAAAGCTATCAACGACCAAGGGCAAGGTAATCACGGAGCGGTTCAAGCTTCGATACTTTATGCTATTGTTCAGCAAGTTGATATTATTGTAATGGCATTTGGTTCAGATGTTCGCCATCCTTTACTCAAGGATGTCATTAAAAAAGCATATAATAGTGGTATTTGTCTTTTTGCGGCTTCTGGTAACGTTAGCTCAAAAAAACGAGATATGCTGTTTCCTGCGAAGTTTGAGCATGTTGTATCAGTCGGCTATTCTGGTTCAAAAAATATAGGTAAAATTAAAGAAGATGCTCCAGGCATTGCTTTTCCCTTCAAGAGTTTGGACACTACTTTCAAAAATGACAGGTATATCAAGATGTCAGGCACGAGTATTGCTACTCCTGTTGCAGCGGGCATAGCCGCTCTGATTATACAAAATAACAAAAAAAGACCTGAGCCGAAAGAGGTTTACAGGCAGATAATGGCATATTGCAAATCTTGAATATCAAGGATTTTTAGCTTTTATCAAGAAATACTAGAAGGCAATTTACTTGATGGAGAATGTCTAAATGCCGCATATTCCACGTAATAAATCCAGCGCAGGCGATGTCGATGCGGCTGATGTGACCTATGCGCCGGCGGATAATTCGGATTTTGGTGGTTCTGATCCAGGGAATGTAGATGACGCTCTTGATTATATCGCCGATTGTTGCGCAGGAAATGCAGATTTGCTTGATGAACTACTGCCAGCAGCGGCTCCCGACCTTAGCAGTATGTCTGCTTCGACTGGTGTGTCAGGCAACCTTTCCTTTGGTCCTTCGGCTGTTTCGAATCCCGCAGGATATACAAATCATCCGACTCTCGACATCGGCGGCACAATTGATACGACCTCACCGAACCGAGGGATTATATCTGTTACAGCAGACCCAACGGGAACCCTTGCAGACAACATAGCTGCTGAAGCGAATGACTCATACCCGGCAAACGCTTTTGGTCCAGGAGATTCAGGAACATTGAGTCTATTGGTTAACGGCTCATCTGTGCATAATGTTGACTTGTCTTTATTTGGTTCAGGCGCAACTGTTAATGGCAACGGAAGTGGATTTACGTTATCAGCCGCGACATCAGTACAATTTCCTAACGGCAATCCTTTTGCAAACCGCAAATACAGAACAGGCACTTGGGTTGTGGATAGTGCTGACTTACGAACAGGTTATAATACGATTCAAGTTCAGCACGCTGAAACAACAACTAATACCACACAGACTTTTGTTTATATAGTAGATGATGATACAACAAGCACAACCATTACAGGGCAAGAGTTTATAAACCTAAGCGCTACCGGTAGTAAATATTTGTCAGGTATTGAATATCATACATCTGCTTCGGCAACATTCCAGTCAGACATAAGCAATGCGTATCGTAACACGTATTCAAGTTCTTCATCTGCTGTATCATATCCGACTCCAGATAATTGTTCCATCAATAGTCAAACTTTGACGACTCCAACAGAATACACAAACTCTCTTACTAATTTTGGACAGACTGCAACACTTAATTCAAGTCGTATCATTACAAATCTTACCACATATAATGGCTTTAGGGCCAGAACTCGTGTTCTTCGAACTATACAGGGCACTACAACTGCAAGTTATGTTGAGGGGTTCAGTTTATTGATTGACACCGTATCAGACGATGCGACAGACTTAAATGACAATATGCTCGGCGAAAGCTATCGTATACCAAGCAATGCAGATTTTGATACCGACTTATCATCGACTTGGGATGAAACCATTTCTCTTATATCTGCAACGTCTGGTTATTCTGATGGCTTGCAAATCATCAACGCCACGCTTGATTATCCTGTCCTTGATTTCACGGCGGCGACTAATGGGCCTGCGGGCAACCCTAACTATTCGACTGCTTCAGGTACTAGATATTGGTATCGCTATTTTACGAATGCTACAGGAGCAGGCAATTTTAGACTAATACTAGAAGGCAATGCCTCTATTATTGCCGAATCAGCAAGTTTCACAGGTGGCGATCATAATGAGGTAAAGATATCGGTTAAGTTTCCTCAGGGTGCTGGCTCTGGAACTGGATGGCTTGATATCACGCAAAACTTTGTTCCTGGCTCATGGAATGATGGCGATGGCTGTTATGCATCCTCATTTGGTAGCGATACAACTTTGCCAACTTCTACCTGGGGGATTTCAATCGGAACAAGAAACTCAGCCGATGCATACGATAAGATGTATGTAAGGGTTACGACTGACACCAATTTTATTGGCGATTTGACACAGTTTGGAGTAGAGTGGGCGGTAACGTAAAATGGCCTTTGAAGCAGCAACAGAAAGAAATATAGCGCTCAAGAAACTGTTGGCAAAAGCTCATACAACCAACAATAAAGGCATCAACAACGAAGCCATCGCTTCGCAAATTTCTATTGCTGCGAATCAAATAATTGGTGAAGTTATTCCTTCGGACCCCGCAACGGCATATCACCTAGGCCTTGTTGAATATATTGAGGCCGAGCTTGAACTAGATAATACTTCGAGTGGGAAGAGCTATCGTCTAAAGTTTCCTGACGATTATGGCGGAGACTTTGGTTCAGGTTCGCAGGGGCTCTATATTGGCGATGTAACATTTGCGGTCCCGTTCTTCTACAATGACAATCCTGTTCAAAGCGACGATAGTGGAGGCTATCAGCCTCGTCTTTTTGATAATGGGGTAGAAGTTCCTTTGCTCGATGCAAGCGACTGGTTTTTTGACTATTTTGCATGTCTGCTAACTTCAGAGGATGATCTGAGTCTGGGATCTACAGGAACGATCCAATTGTATATTTATACAGGAACGACAGTTCAAGATCATATCGATGATACGGCGAACCCTCACAACGTTATTCCTTCGCAAGTTGGAGGTATAGCTTTATGGCAGCCATTTGCAGAATATTCGTCTGGTTCTTTTGTTTACTATGATTTGACAAGCTCTTTGGGTGATAGTGATTTTTCGAATGGGATTTATGTCGCGACGAGTTCTCATACATCGAGCGCTACTTTTTCCTCAGATCAAGCAAACTGGAAGGCATTAAACTCATCTTTTCAGTATGATCAAGGAGTGGGAGCCTCAACTTGGACAATAGATCATAATTTGAATAGATATCCCACTATTACGGTATTGAGTTCTTCTGGTTTTCAAATCGAGCCAGAGGTAGAATACGTTAATCTCAATAGAATAACGTTAAGGTTCTCTCCTGCCGCTAGTGGGACAGCATATATGAACTAGGTGATTTATGGCTCGTGAATTTTTTACAGATATTGACCTTAATCAAAACGAGATGCAGTTCTTGGTTATGCATCCACTCGCTTCCGCTCCAAGTAGCGGAAGCGAGGTTGAAGGTCAGATGTACTATGATACCGTTGCTCAGCAGCCGTTCTTTTGGAATGGTGCGGCATGGACATCGATGTCTTCGGGCGCAGCTTCTAGCGTTCCGTTTAGTGGTATTACAGGTGGCACAAATATTTCGGCAACGATGCTCGTGGGTACGGGCGCTTCGCTTTCATTTGTGGGATTAGGAACTATTGATGCCAACTTGCTAGATGGTCGATTAGTTGACGCTCCTGCTGCGCAAGATGGCGAGTTTCTTATATTTACGGGCGGCTCTGTTAATGCATGGCAGGCTCGTAAAATTATTGCTTCTGATTTTCCTGAATTAGAGTTAGATGATCTTTCAAATGTAGATGTAGCTTCTGCCAATGATGGCGATATACTTGTATTTAGTGGTGGCTCAATAACTTCCTGGGAAAACAGGTCGTTTGCATCTCTAAATGTTAGCGTATATGGGCACACTCATGATGGTTCTGATATTGTTTCAGGTACTATAATTGATGATAGACTATCAACAAATGTAGGTCTTCTAAATAGAGGAGCCCAATGGACCTCCGGGCAGCAGTTTGATAATTTTTCTATAACAGGATCAGGCGGCAGGTCAAATATTAGCAGTTCCGCTACTGTTGCTAGAATTCTTACGCTGGCTGATAGTGATGGCGAGTTGCCTATAGTTTCAGATGTTTCTCCAGCCGAAGGCGAAGTTCTTGTTAGAAACTCGTCTGATACATATGATTCAAGGTTTCTTGAATTTAATGATTTATCAGATGTTGATTATAGCGGCAATGGACCTTCAGATGGTGATTTGCTTGTTTATCTCGGCGGGTCTGTTGGTGCATGGGTACACCGTAGTCCTGAATTTATTCTAACTGATCTTCCATATCTTGGCGGTGGAGGAGCGGTTAATCAAGTTGCTTACTGGGAAAGTGGCGATTCTCTCATAGGGGAATCAGAGTTTACATATAACGGAACAGATTTGACGCTTTCTGCAACGGGTTCATCGTTACACTTAACAAGCTCAACATCTGGTATGACAATCGGTTCAAGTTCTGTTGTCCATGCTTCTGATGAAGCTATATTGATTATCACTGAAAGCGGCAGCGATGATATAACTTTTAGAAATACTAACACCAGTAATGATGCTGGTTCCGCTGTAGAGTTTCAGAGATCAAGGGGCACTATCGATTCGCCCTCAGCGGTAAACAATAACGATATACACGGTGAAGTAAGATGGTTTGGTCATAATGGATCAACATACATTGAAACCGCAACTATTGTTGCTCAATCTACCGAAGCTGCTAGTGTTAGCGGTGCAGGGACTCGGCTTGTGTTTTCTACGCTCAATAACGCGACGCCAGGTTCGCCTTCAACCAAGCTTATTCTCGATAACGACGGCGTAAAATCACAAGACAATTTCTTTATTATTACGGCTAATTCTGAAGTAACTACACAGACTCTTTTCCGAAATAGCGGGACAGGCGAAATCACGATTGGCGATTATTCGTTTGAAAATTTATCAGATATAAACTACAGCAATGGTGGTCCTTCAGATGGAGATTTGCTTGTTTATATAGCAGGTTCTATAGATGGTTGGGTTCATCAGAGTTCTGAATCTGTTCTATCAGAATATGTTCATATAAATCCTTCAACATCTACAAGAAACGATATATCAGCACAAGGCTCGATAGTTGTTCCATTGAGAATCGTAGGAGCTTCTGGCCAAACAGCTAACTTGTTTGAAATTGAAGACAACTCAAATACCGATTTGTTTATTGTTGACTCAAGCGGTAACGTAAATATTGCGGGTGACCTGACTAT
>Ga0326597_10000239_pt1 | contig 104091 bp, 89 predicted proteins | sample RVTome_12_FD_203789 | JGI IMG/M metagenome (GOLD analysis project Ga0326597, IMG submission 203789) | Soil microbial communities from uranium-contaminated site in the Upper Colorado River Basin, Wyoming, United States - RVT100D185 | ecosystem: Environmental > Terrestrial > Soil > Contaminated...
AGCCCCGCCACCGCCGGCTCGCCCTGCACCCCACAGGTGAACGGCGGCAACCCCGAAAATCCCTCCGGCCTACTGTCCCAACAGGCTTTGCCGCGGCCGCAGAAAATCAGAGCCGACGATCAGGGGGGAGCGCCATGACTGGGCTCTCCAGGGGCGACCGAGCCATAGGGTGCGCCAAGCGCCGTCCCGCAGCCGCCCCGGAAGAGCGACCATTTATCCATCTGAGGAAATTCACGCATGGCTTGCCCCGGCCCTTCCGTGCCCGTCCGTGGATTCCGTGGCCATCCTCCGATCGTGGCCCATCCCCCACCTGGCACCTGCGCTGTCATGGCGCCATGATGGACCGGTGAACCTCCTCGATGTCGTCCTCCTCGCGGTCCTCGGGCTGCTCGCCTTGCTGGGTGTGATGAAGGGGTTAGTGAAGCTCGGCGCGACCCTCGCCGGACTGATTCTCGCGGTGCTGTTCGCCGGGCGGCTCTCTCCGCCGATGGCGGAGATGTTCACCGCCAACGGTGTGCCCGAGGGCGTCGCCGCCGTGGCCGCCTACGGGGTGGTCGCGTTCGGCATCGTCCTGGCGGTCGCCCTCGCGGCGTGGCTGGTGACGCACGGGCTGGAGGCGGTCGATATCGGCTGGCTGAATCGCCTCCTCGGGGGGCTCGCCGGGGTCGCGATCGGTGTGGTGCTGGGCAGCGGCGTGGTGCTCGGCTGGACCGCGATGACCGGGCCGGAGAGCCCGACCCTCATCGAGTCCCGTCTCGCACCCATCGTGGTGCGGGGGAGTGGCTGGCTGCTCGCCACCACCCCGGAGGCGGTCCGGCAGCGCTTCCGGGAACAGCGCGATCGTCTTGAGGCGTTGTGGCAGGCGCGCGCCCACACCGACTAGCCCGTCATCCGCCGTGGATCCTGGCCGGATCGCCGGTACAACCGGCTCCTACCCTCGGGTCGGGAAATCGCGGCGTGGTCCGGCCCACGGTAGGGGCATCGTATGCCGTGCCCCTCCGTCGATCCAGGCCCTTGCCGTGGATCGGCCTTATTGTTCCAATGCGGGCGCGTCGCAAGGGAGGCGCACCTCGCCGTATTCCGTGGCCTTCTTTTGGAAACCTCGGATGATGGAGTCAAACGACAGCCAACCGTTGCGCCGGCAGGCCGACGGCCAGGTGCGCCGCCTGATGGAGTACTACTTCCGGGCCTACGGCCTGGCGGCCACCGAGGAGAACACCCGCCAGTTTCTCGGGGTCTACGAGTGCTTCATGCGGGCCGTCCCGCCGCGAGATCGGGATGCAAAGCGCCTCGATCGCCTGGTTCGTGCGGCCTTCGGAATTCGCGACTCCGACCCCGGGCCGCAGGGCGGCGACGAGGCGCGGGTGATGGCCGACCTGGCGGAGCTCACCGCCCGCATCGCCGAGGAGCAGGTCCTGCGCCAGGAGGAGGAGGCCCTGCGCCGGCAGATCCAGGAGGAGCTACTCAAGGTGGAGGGTACGGTCAGCACGTTGTACGGCGACCTCCTCGATCAGCTCGAACGCCAGCAGCGCGCGCTCGCCGAGCGCGAGGCACAGTTCGTGTGCCAGGAGCGGGAGACCCAGACGCGGTTGCAAGCGGTTGTTGCGCTGGAATCCAGACTCCAGACGGCCCTCGAGCGGCGGCTCCACACCGAGGCCCATAGCCTGCTGGACGAACGGGTCGAGGCGCTGGTGGCGGAGCTGGCCGCCATCCGGAGTGAGCTGGCCGATTTCACCGAGGAGGACCCGGTGTCCGCTGGCCCGGATGTGCCTCCCTTGCTATCCGTGATGCGGCGCCTCAAGGGGGAGGCACGGGCGGCCGGGATCGATCCCCTCACCGGTCTGCGCACCCGCGACCGGTTCGAGGCCGAGCTGGGGGAGTATCTGGAGCGGTTCTCGAAGGCGCTGGGCGCCGGTAAGCCGGAGGCGGAGAACGTCTCCCTCCTGAAATTTCGCATCGACGACTTCCCGGGAATCAATGATCGCTATGGCCGCGGTGTGGGTGACGCCGTCCTGCGACAGGTGGCACGGACCCTCAAGACGCTCCGGCGAGGCAGCGACGCGGCCTACCGGGTCGTTGATGTGGAGATGGCTGTGGTGTTGCCGCGCACCGCGGTGTCCGGCGCGTGGAACGTGGCGGAGCTCTTGCGCCGGCAGATCGCGGACCTCACGGTGGCCACGCCGGGCGGGGCGAGCGTGTCGCTCACGGTCAGCGTGGGTGGCTGCGACGCCCTCGACGCCGGCGCCGCGATCGCCAGTTGCGCGGCCCAGGCCTTGCACCAGGCGGGAGACGAGGGGGGGAATCGCACCGTGCTGTTCTCCGACGACACGACCCTCGCAGGCCTGGCCCATGTCGTCCCCGCCGAATTCGCCGCTGCCGTTCGCGAGCGGTTGTGGCGACCGGAGGGCTTCTCGGTGGTCGCCGTGCGGACCACCGCCCCGGACCGGTTCGCTGAGCTGCAACGCCGGATTGCGGACAAGTTCCACGATCATGTGGTCCGGGCGGATGACGTCATCTACCTGCTGGTCGAGATCGCCGACGCCAAGATCGCCCTGCAGGCGGTGGAGAGCGATCTCGAAGGGATGCCGTCCCGGGCCGCGGCCACCGACGTGAGCGAGGCGCCGCCGGCCACCGAGGCCTCGCCCGGCGCCCGGGCACATGCCCTCATCACCCAGCTCGTGGAGATGATCGGGTGATCCCGTAGCTTGTCGCCGACCAGGGACGGGCGGCACGCCACCGCCGTCGAGACCGAAGGAAGGATTCCCGTATGACCCTTGTGGACCGAGCCTTGCGTTCCTTTTCCCGGACCCTCGTCGTGGCCCTGCTGGTGCTGGCGAGCCTGCCCCTGTGCGCCGGGAGGGCTGCGACTTCCGATCCGGAGCGAGCGGCGTGGAAGGGCAGTGGCCAGCTCAGCCTCCTCACCGCGTCGGGCAATAGCCGCAGCAAGTCGGGGAGCGTGCGCTTCGAGCTGGTCAACGACTGGCCGGAGGTGGACCGCCTCACCTTCACCGCCGGGGTGCTGTACAACGAAAGCGACGGGGAGAAGACCGCCGAGGCGGAGTACCTCAACGGCAAGTACGACTACTTCCACACCCCCGACACCTACTCCCTCTACTATCTTGGGGTGGAGCGCGACGAGTTTGCCGGCTTCGATTACCGGGTCACCGCCCGCATCGGTCTCGGTCACCAGTTCATCGAGAGCGACAACGATACCCTCGACGGGGAGGCCGGCTTCGACTACGTCTACGAGGAGAAGGAGCCGAAGGCCGAGGCCTTTCCGGTCGCGCGGCTCTACGGCAAGTACACTCACAAGTTCGCGGAACGGATCTCCTTTTTGCAGGATCTGGAGTTGCTGGAGAATCTGACCGACACCGAGGACTATCGCGTCAACACCCTGACCGCGCTGGAGGTCGGACTCAACTCCCGCCTCTCCTTCAAGACCGCCGTGACCGTGAAGTACGACCACCAGCCGGTGGAGGATAACCAGACCCTCGACTACTTCACCGAGACGGCGTTGGTGCTGAACTTCTGAACGATGGGTCTTCCCCGCAGGGGCGGATCAGCGGACAAACGGCCGCAACCGCTGGAGGAGGTAGCGGAAGGTGCCGGTGACGACCAGCTCGTCGGTGGCCAGGCGCGCCGGGATCGGGTTGTATGGTGCGCCGTCCGCCACCGCCGACAGGGCTTCACGATCGAGGGCCTGGAAGCCGGAGCCGCGGAGCAGTTTGATGTCCTTCACTCGGCCGTCCTTGAGGATGGTGAACTGGATGACGCAGTCGCCGTGCTCGCCGCGCTGGGCCGCGGCCTCCGGGTAGGCCCAGATGTACTCGATCTGGCGCTTGATGCTCAGGAAGTACGAGATGAATTTGTCATCGTTGGTGTCCAGGGGGATGGACCGCCGGCCGGGGTAGGTGAGATCCGGGGCGCCGGCCCGCGGGGCGGTATACGGGGCGTAGACCGGGCTCTCCCAGCTCGGCACCAGGTCCGCGCGACGCGGGTGCAACGGCGGCTGGGCAGGCGCGGTCTCACTCTCCGCCATGGGTGGCGTTGGTGCCGGTTGCGCATCGGGCGTGGCGCGGGTCGGTGGTGGCAGAAGGTCGCCCTCCCGCTCGATCGGTGGGGCCGGTGGTTGCTTGGCCGTCGTGGCCGGGGTGGGCGGCTTCACGGGGGCCACCGGGGCCGGTGCGGGCCGGGTCTCCCGGGTCGGGGCGGCCGGCGACGGCTTGGGCGCCAGGGGGATGGTCTCGACCTCTCCCTCCAGGGGCGACGCGGTCGGCCTGCCGGTCCCCTCCTTTTGCAGGTTGCGCTCCGCGCGCGCCTCCGGCTTGGGCGGCGGTGGGGACTCCGGGATGGGGGGGGTCTCGACGATGGGCAGCGGCTTCGGTGCGGGCGGCGCCGGTACCGGCACGATCTCGAACCACTCCTCCTCCGGTGCGAGGCGCGGTTGCCACCAATCCGCCCGGAACAGGGTGAGGAGCAGCAGGTGGAGGAGGATCGACAGGAGGAGCGGGATGAGAAACCGCCTGCGCTGGCGGTCGTCGAACGGCGCAAAGAAGGGGGCGGTGCCGCCCGTCATCGGTGATTGAAGATCCATCGACAAGGAGATCGCGGCCCGCCGCCGGCCGAAAACGGTTGACTCGGAGGGGGGGCTGCCGATCAAGTTGACCTATTCTTATCGTCCCACACAAAATCGCAAAGCAGTCCCCCTCGCGGAGCCTTCAGGTTCGCCACGACGGCCCCGCCTCCTCCCCCCAAGACCACAGGCAGTGATGAGCTCAGTCATGCACGACGGAGACGATCCCGAATCCCCGGATCTCGACGAGTCGGCGGTCGAGGAAGCGGAGACGGAGGAAGAGGTCGAGGGCGAAAAGGAGCTTGGCGCCAAGCTCGACAGCCTGAAGATCTACTTCCAGGAGATCTGCCGCGTCCCGCTCCTCACCAAGGACCAGGAGGTGGAGCTCGCGCAGCGCATCGAGCAGGGCGACGAGGACGCCCGCCAGCACATGATCGAGGCCAACCTGCGGCTAGTGGTGAACATCGCCAAGCGCTACCGCAACCGCGGGCTACCCTTCCTCGACATCATCGAGGAGGGCAATCTCGGGCTGATCCGGGCGGTGGAGAAGTTCGACTGGCGCCGCGGCTTCAAGCTTTCCACCTATGCCTCGTGGTGGATCAAGCAGTCGATCGAGCGCGCCTTCGTCAACCAGCTCCGCACCATCCGCCTGCCGGTGCACATCGACGACCGCCTCAACCGCCTCCTCAAGACCCTGGCCAGGGCGACCCAGCGCTACGGCGAGATCCCCTCCGACGAAGAGATGGCCGAGCTGATGGACACCACGGTCCAGGAAGTGCGCAAGCTGCGCGCCCTGACCAAGGACGCCCAGTCCCTCGACGTGCCCCTCACCGACGGCTCCGAGACGACCCTGGTGGAGATGGTGGAGGACCGGGACACCACCTCGCCTGGCCACTTCACCGAGGTGCTGAAGCGCCACGAGCTGATCCAGACGTGGATGGAGCGCCTGTCCGAGGCCGAGCGGAAGGTGATCGAGCAGCGATTCGGTATGCACGACGACGGTGAGGGGATGACCCTGCAGGCGATCGGCAAGGAGTTCGGTGTCACCCGCGAGCGCATCCGCCAGATCGAGGCGGGGGCCTTGAAGAAGCTGCGCCAGATCGTCCGCGAGTACGGTGCGGTGCTGGATGAGTTTCTGCTGGATTAGGAGGGACTAGGGGTTAGGGGCTAGGGGTTAGGGTCGGTGCCGGCCCTTCGGGCCGGCGACAATTCTCTCGTGGGGCTAAGCATCGCCCAATCACTACCCTCCATGGATTCTTGGCCGCCCGAGGCGGCCATCGACCCCTAGTCCCTATCCCCTAATCCCTAGCCCCTGATGTCTGATTCCATCCAAGACCGCCTCCTCGCCGCCCTGCGCGACGTCGTCGACTTCCCCAAGCCGGGGATCGTCTTCAAGGACATCACCCCCCTCCTGGGGGACGGTGCATCCTTCGCCCTGGCCATCGACACCTGGGCCGCCCGTTATCGCGAGCAGGCCATCGACCGGATCGTGGCGATCGAGTCGCGCGGCTTCCTGTTCGGCGCTCCCCTGGCTCACGCCCTCGGGTGCGGCCTCGCCCTGGTGCGCAAGCCGGGTAAGCTGCCCGCCGCGTCTTACAGCGAGAGCTACGACCTGGAGTACGGCAGCGATACCCTGGAGATCCACACCGACGCCCTGGGCCACGGCGATCGGGTGGTGATCGTCGACGACCTGATCGCCACCGGCGGCACCCTCGCCGCCACGGTCAAGCTGGTCGAGCGGCTGCAGGCCGAGGTGGTGGAGATCGCCGTCCTGGTGGAGCTGTCGTTCCTCGCCGGCCGCACGCGGCTCTCCGGCCACGCGGTCCACGCCCTGATCACAATCGATGCGGAGTGACCCCCACCCGTCTGCGAACCGAACGTTACCCTTGGTCATCCAGCCAGGCACGGTCCTGTGCGCTTCCGGAGGCTGCCATGTTGCGACGTACCCTGCTCATCCTGCCCCTCGTCCTCCTCACCGCCTGTGCCACCAGCGTCAAACGGCTCGACGTCGACGAGATCGCGGACGTCAGCGGCCGGTGGAACGACACCGACTCCCAGATGGTCGCCGAGGAGATGATCAGGGACTGCCTCTCGCATCCCTGGGTCGACCAGTTCCGCCGTCGTCACACGGATAAGCAGCCGGTGCTCATCGTCGGCACCATCGCCAATCGCAGCACCGAGCACATCTCCACCCAGACCTTCACCAAGGACCTGGAGCGGGCGATCCTCAACTCGGGCGACGCGACCTTCGTCGCCAGCTCCGGCGAGCGGGAGCAACTCCGCGAGGAGCGCGACGCCCAGGCCGGTTACACCGCCGAGGCGAGCCGCTCCTTTCACGGCGAGGAGAGCGGCGCGGACTACATGCTGATCGGGACCGTCAACTCGATCATCGACAAGGAGGGGCGGCGCGCCGTGGTCTTCTATCAGGTCGACCTGGAGCTGGTCGACATGCGCACCAACCGCAAGGTGTGGATCGGCGACAAGAAGATCAAGAAGTACGTCAAGCGTGCCGGGGCCCGCCTCTGACGAGTCCTCCCCGCAGGGGAGTCCCATGGGCCCCTCTCCCCCCGGGAGAGGGACGGGGTGAGGGCGTATGGACCAACCACGCCGTCTCGTGCACACGCTGGCGCAGCACCGGGCCCCCCCACCCCGACCCTCCCCCGGAGGGGGAGGGGGCCTGTTGCGCTGGCTCTCCGGCCCTTTCCGGCTGCGGGCAGCGGCAGTGGTCGTCACCGTGGTACTCACCGCCTGCGCCCGCGCCACCCTGCACGGCGCTATCGACGCCCTCTACGCCGGCGACGTGCCCGCGGCGGAGGACCGGCTGGCGCGGTACGGCGAGCGGGTGGGGAGCAACGACTCCCTGCTCTATCTGCTTAACGCCGGGGTGGTGAAGCAGATGCGCGGCGACTACCGGGAGAGCAACCGGCTCTTGGAGGCGGCCGAGGTATGGGTGGAGGCCTTTCTCACCCGCAGCGTCTCGCGCGAGGCGGCCAGCTTCCTGGTCAACGACCAGACCCGGCCATACGCGGGCGCGACCTATGAGCAGGCCCTGATCAACTACTACAAGGCCCTCAACTACCTCCTCCTCGGGGATGTCGGGGAGGCGGTGGTCGAGTGCCGCCGCCTCGACGTGCGTCTCAATGACCTGGCAGGCCGGACCGGCAAGGCGGGGCTCTTCGGGGAGGAGGCGTTCCTGCGCTACTTCACCGGCCTCCTCTACGAGGCGGCGGGGGAGTCGGCGGACGCCCTGGTCGGCTATCGCAACGCCCTCGCCCTCTACGGCCGTGCGGCGCCTCCGGCCGTGTCGGAGGCGGTGGTGCGGCTGGCGCGCCGCGTGGGGCTCGCCGACGTGGCGGCGGCCGTGAGCACCGACTTCCCGGCGGCCGCCGGCGCCGCGCCGGCCGCCGCCCAGGTGGTGGTGGTCGTGCACGCGGGGCGGGTGCCGCGCAAGGTGACCGAGTCGGTGGTGGTCCCGACCGTCCACGGTTTTCCGGTCCGCCTCTCCCTGCCACAGCTCACCGGCGCCCGCAGTGGCCGCCACGCGGTGACGATCACCGTCGGTGGCGCCGCCGGCCACGCCGCCCTGGTGGAGGACGTCGCGGCCGTGGCCCATCGTGAGCTGGACGACCGCCGCGGTCGCGACCTCGCCCGCCTGGTGGCGCGCGCCGTCTCCAAGGAGCTGGCGGCCCAGGCGGCGCGCCAGAAGGGCGGCGACGTGGCGGGGATCCTGGTCAGGGTCGCCAACATCGCCACCGAGGTCGCCGACACCCGCTCCTGGGAGTCCCTGCCGGCGCAGATCTACCTCGCCCGGCTACCGGTCGCCCCTGGGGCTGTTACCCTGGATGTCGCGGTCGACGGCCGGCGCGTCGCGCACGAATCCCTGGAGATCCGCGACGGTGCGACGGTGTTCCGCAAATATCGGGTCTTCTGACCGCCGTCGTTTTCCTGACCGCCTGTGAATACGTCGCGCTGAGACACCCGGAGCGCATCGCACCCTGTAGGGGCACGGCATGCCGTGCCCTTTGGTTCCAATGGAAAGGCCCCCCATGAAGACCTCCTCCCTCCTCCTCTCCCTGATCGCGGTCGTTACCTCCCTCGCCTGCGGCCACCAGCGTCCCCTGCGCGAGGAGTTGGTGATTCCGGCGGTGGACGCCACCCGCCTCTCCGCCGCCCCCCTCCCGGAAGTGGACGAGCGCAAGAGCCCGCCCAAGTGGCTCGACCACGAGCGCGAGGACGGGGACGACCTGTTCGGCGTCGGGGTGGTGAAGGGCCGCGGCAACCGCGACGTCGACCTCTACCGGGTCCAGGAGGCGGCCGAGGCGGCGGTGGCCGACTGGCTGCGTGGCCGGGGGATGCAGGCTACGGCGCCGCGCGGCCTGGCGGAGCCCCTGGACGTGGACCTGCGCGCCATCTTCATTGAGGAGATCGCCCACAACCGACGGAGCGACACCTGGTATTGCCTCGCCCGCCTCGACCGCGAGACCGAGGCCGATTACCTGAAGGACCGGTGGGAGGAGGCCAATGACCGCCTCGCGTCGGCGCGCAAGGGGCTCAAGGCGGACGCCCCGGAAGGGCGTCTGGTCGCCGGCCTGGCCGTTCTCTTCGACCTCGACCGCCGCGCCCAGTACGAGGCGCAATACCTCACCCTCACCGGCAAGGACCTCGACCCCGGCCGGAAGCTGCGTGACCACACCCTGGAGCCGGACGCGCGCGCGGTCCTGGCGGCCTACGGGGTCCGGATCGCCACCTCCGGCGCGCCGGCCCCCGGCCTCTACGAGGCGGTGGAGGGGACCCTGCAACGGCTCTCCCTCCAGCCCGCGGCCGATGGCGCCGGCGCGATCGAGGTGCGCGTCGACCGCCGCGACACCGACGCCGACGGCCGGCCCTTCGTCTACCTGGACGGCGAGCTACGCGTCCGTCTGGAGGGGCCGACCGGCCCGGCCCGCGTCACCCCGTTGCGGGTCAAGGGTAGTGGCAGCGATCCCGTAGAGGCCGAGGCCGAGGCCGACCGCCGCCTGGCCGACACGGTCCGCGACACGCTGATTGCCACCCTGCGCGCCATCGCCGAACGGTGAGCTAGTCCGCATCTCCTGGCCCACCTCGTTCGCGGTAGGAGCCGGTTGCCCCGGCGATCCGCGGCCGGTGGCCGCGGCAGGCCCGAAGGGCCTCTCGTCGCCGAAGGGATTCGGCTCCTACCGCGGGTCGGGCAGGATCTCCGGCCATGGGCACGGGCTCGCGACGACTCCTGGTGAGAAATGCGGGCTAGCCGTGCGACTGCTCGGTGAAGCCGGCGGTGGCGCGGTAGTTGGCGACGTAGCGCAGGTAGTTGGGGACGGTCTCGGCGATGCGGGCGCGCTCGTCGTCGGTGAGGGGGCGGACCGCGGTGGCCGGGCGGCCCAGGATGAGGGTGCCCGGCTCGTATCGCTTGCCCGGCGGGATCAGGGCACCGGCGGCGACCAGGGCGTCCTCCGGGACCTCGGCGCCGTCCAGGACGATGGCGCCGATCCCCACCAGGGCTCCCTTGCGGATGGTGCAGCCGTGCAGCAGGACGCCGTGGGCGATGGAGACGTCGTCCTCGATCACCGTCGGGTGGGTGTCGTGGGTGACGTGGATCATGGCGTGGTCCTGGATGTTCACCCGCTGCCCGATGCGGATGTAGTTCACGTCGCCGCGCACCGTGGCGCCGTACCACAGCGACGAGTCCGCATCGATCTCCACGTCGCCGGCCACCACCGCCGTGGGGGCGAGGAACACCGTGGGGTGAAGGCGCGGGGCATGGTCGAGGTAGGGGAAGAGGTGCGATTCCATCGGCGCAGGATAGGGACGGGCCATCGTCTGGGGCAATCGGCGCCGGCGATCCCGTACGGGTCAATGCACTACAGGTTGATTCACGCGGGAACCCAGGAAACCAGGAGCACCACGCCCATCACATTCGTTTCCTGGTCTCGTGGGTTCCCGCGTTCCACAAACAGCCCGGCGGTACGGCTTAGGAAGAAACATTCGTTGTCGTTGGCCGCTTGCGGGCGGCGGGCATCTACGGGAACCTGTGGGCCATGCACGCCTTCCTGAGAGCCTCCACCGTGGGCCTCCTCGTTGGGGCCACGGTCACCGCGATCGTACCGTCGGCGATGGCCGCCCCCTTCGAGCAGGATGTCACCCTGGACCAGGTGGTGGAGTGGTCGGTGGGACGCAACCTGGGGGTGGCGCTGGCGCGCCTCGAGGTGCCGATCGTCGCGGCGGGGATCGACGGTGCGGAGGGGGAGTTCGATCCCACCTTTGCCGTGGGTGCCGCCTTCGACCACCAGGAGACCCCGACTACGTCGGCGCGATTCTTCGGCTCCACCACCGAGTCCTTCGAGCTCCAGGCGGGGCTGGCGAAGCGATTCGCCCTCGGCACGGAGACCAACCTCACCTTCCAGACCGCCCGCAGCCGCGACAACTCACCGATCACCGACACCGAATTCGACCCGCGCTACGATGCCGGCCTGATATTGGCGGTCGCTCAGCCGCTGCTGCGCGACGCGGGCCGCGACGTCAACCTCACCACCGTACGCCTCGCCCGGGTGGCGACCGATGTGGAGGGGCTACGCCTACGGGCCGCAATGGAGGACGTCGTCCTGCAGACGGAGGGGGCGTACTGGGGGCTGGTGCAGAAAGAGGAGGCCCTGCGCGTGGCCCAGACCTCCCTGCGCCTGGCGGAGGACCTGGAGGCGAACATCCGCGAGCGGGTGCGGGTCGGCAACCTGGCGCCGCTGGAGAGTCTTGCCGCGGAGGCCGACGTGGCCCTGCGCCGGGAGGGGGTGATTCTTGCCGAGCAGGCGGTGGAGGATGGGCGTGACACCCTGTTGCGGGTGACCGGCGTGGGCCAGGCCGATCCGGAGAGCTGGGACCTGCGGGCGCGCACCGCGCCCGTGCCGCCGTTCACCCCGGAGGCGCCCGCCGTTGCGGCGGCCCTGGAGCGGGCGCGCAACGCGCGTACCGACCTGCGCATCGGGCGCCTCGCTCTGCGCCAGCGGGGGATCGAGCAGCAGCGGGATGAGAATGGCCGCCTCCCGGATCTGCGCCTCGCGGGCAGTGCCGGGGTCAAGGCGCTGACCGGCGATCACGAAGTGCAGGACCTCTTCGACCAGATGGCCGCGCGCGACTTCCTCTCGTATCGCATCGGCTTGAGCCTGAGCTACCCGCTGGGTAATCGCCGCGCCGAGGCCGCCGCTCGCCAGGCCGACCTGCGCCGCCAGCAGTCCGAGATCGACCTGCGCAACCTGGAGGCCGGCGCGACCCAGGCGGTGCGTACGGCCGCCCGCAACGTCGCGACCCAGGCGCAGCGCATCGCCACCACCGCCAAGGCGGTCACCCTGGAGGAGGCACGCCTGGCGGCGGAGGAGGAGAAGTTCCGCGTGGGCATCTCCACCAGCCACGACGTTCTGGAGGTGCAGGATGACCTTACCGCCGCTCGCCAGCGCCACGTCGACGCCAAGGCGGCGTACCTCCGCGCCCTGTCTCGCCTCCACTACGACGAGGGCAGCCTCCTCGACCGTTACCAGATCGAGATCGCGGTGGGGGAGGGGCGATAGCCGGTCCATGGGCGGGATAGGCGCCCCGGCCGTACCCCGTCTCCGGCGTCGCATCGGGCCGAGGCGGCCGCCGGCTCGTGGGTCCCTAGTCTCGGCTCACGGTCCGACCCCGGCGAACGGCGAGGTGGCCCGTGGGGACGCCCGCGGAGCCGGCCAGCGCGGACCGGAATTCACCGGCAGCCGCCGGGAGATGCGGTGGGAACTGCTGTGGATAACGCGTGGACAAGGTCGATAAGCTACCGTCACTACACGGCTCTATATCTGACCCTGTGTGACGAAGCGGTTACAATTCACCACTCGCAGACTGTAAAAACAATGGGTTGCACTACGTCCAATGGGTTTTCGGCCGATCTTCGAGAAAGTTGGGATGGCGGCGCAACTTTTCCACACCCATTGTTGACGCATTCGTGCTGGCATTTGATTTGGTCCTGATTTTCCCCCACTCGCGGCGGGCGGCAGGCGGTCGGCCCGTCGGGGGCTCAACGGTTCATTCAGCCTTGCCCGCACCCCGCACAAGGGATCTCCGGCGATCGCCCGACCGCCGAACTTTCCTGGCCGTGTCGGTCATCAGTCGCCAGGGGCCAGGGGTCAGGTGCAGGCGGTGGAGATCGGTGCTGCGGGCGGTGTCCCGCGGCGTTTCTCGGCCCCGGCGCCATCCTCCCGTGGGCCCGGGCCTCCCGACGCGGGCCCCTACACTGTGCCCCTGCGGTCTCGGACCCGCGGGCCGGCCCGGGTCGACCGCCGTGGGCACGGGCCGGCAACCTTGCCTCGTGAGGGATCGGGCCTAACGCGGAGCGGCTCCACACCGGCTGTCGGCCATGGTCAAGCTCCTCCTCCGCCTGCTCTCCGCCCTCGGGGTGATCCTGTTGGCGGTGGTTTACCTCCTGTCGTGGGATCGCTTCACCGGGCTATTCCGCGACGAGCTCGCGGCGTATCTCACGAGCCGTCTCGGCACCCCCGTGGAGTTCGACTCGGTGCGCGTCAACCTCCTGTGGCTGCGCCTCCAGGCGGCGCGAGTACGACTCACCCTGCCGGAGGTCGGTGAGGTCGGCCTCCAGCGCCTCGACCTGGACCTCGCCCCCGGCCCGCTGCTGCACGGCCGGCTCCAGGGGCGGCGGCTGCACCTCGTGGAGCCCCGCGTCGCCATCGCCGAGCTGCGCGCCCTGGCGCCGCTATTCGCGGGCCGGGACCGGCAGGCTGGCCACATGGCGCCGTTCCCGGTGGAGATCGAGGCGGGGTCGGTGAGCCTGTTCGATTTCGAGGGCGCCAACGCCCTCCTCCTGGAGGGGATCCATGCGACCCTCGACCCTGGCGACCCCGCGGGGGTCGACCTGCAGGCCGAGATCGCCACGGCCCAGGTGACGGTCGCGAACGTCGCCCTCCCGCCGGCCACCGTCGCCGCCGACCTCGGCATCTTCTCCGGGAAGGTGATCGTACGTGCGGTGGTGGTGGCGAGCCGCAGCAGCCGCCTGCGCGGCTCGGGCGAGGTGGTGGTCGGCGACAGTCTCGCCGCCAGCCGCGGGGTCTGGCAGGGGAAGGTGAACCTCGACCTGGCGGAGTTGCGCTGTCTTCCCGGCGAGCCGGAGGACCTGCGCGGCACCCTTCACTTCACCGGCCGCGCAGACGGGCCGCTGGCCACCCCGACCGTCTCCGGCCGGCTGGGCCTCGCCGAGGTGGTGCGCGGCCCCCTGCAGATTCAGGCGGCCGCCGCCGACGTGGCCGGTAGCGGCGCCCAATGGCGGATCGACGGGATCGATGGAGTGGTCGCCGGTGCGCGAGCCCAGGGCGAGGTCGACCTGGACCTCGGCCTGCGGGAGGTGACCGGGCGTCTGCAGGTCAGCGACCTGCGCTGGGCGGCGATTCGCGACGAGTACCAGCGGTGGCGCGGCATCACCCTGCCCGATCTGCCGATCGCCATGGCCACCGCGCTGGACGCGACATTCGACTACCGGCGAGACGTCGGGCTCACCTTCCAGGGCGATCTGCAAGGGGAGATCGCGGGCCTCGGCCTGCCACGGGAGGGGCTCGGTGAGCGCCCCGGGGCGATCCTCAACGCCCTGCCGCATGCCACCTTTCGCGCCGGCCTGCGACGCATCGCGACCGGGGACGTCCTGGTCGAGGATGGGATCGCCACCATCGTCGACGGCCAGGCGCGGGTCGCCGGTCGCATCCGGCCCGGCGCCGAGCTCGACCTCACGGTCGCCCTGGTCAATGCCGACAGCACGGCGGTGGCGCAGCTCCTCGGCATCGACCTCACGGGCCTCTCCTGGGCCGACGGTCGGGTGACCGGTAGCGGCCCGGAGTGGCGCTTCGACGGCGACGTCCACGGCACCGGTGTCACGATCTTTGGCGAGGCGCTGGCGCGGGTGGAGGGCTGCCTGCACCTGGACGAACATGGCGCGACCATGGCCGAGCTCGATGGCGTCCCGGCCGCCACGGTGGCTGCGGGCCGCTGGGTACGCGGCGATCTGGAGGCCGGTAAGGGGCTGTTCGAGCTTGCCCTGCGCGGGCGTGACCTCCCCCTCGCCGCGATCCACTATCTCGACCCGTGGCCGTTTCTCGCCGGCCGCGGGACGGTTGCATTCGCCATCCACGGGCCCGCGCCGCTGCGTTTCGACATCGATGGCGAGCTGAGTGAGGCGAGCGTGTGGGGGATCCCGGTCGCGCCCCTGCGTATCGCCCTGCGGGTCGCCGACCAGAGGGCCTCGTGGGAGGCCACCGCCGTGGACGGTGCCGTCACCGGTCGCGGCGCGGTCGCGCTCACCGGCGCGCGGCCGGTCCAGGGGGAGGGCGATTTCCACAACCTACCCCTGGAGCGGCTACGCCACTTCCTGCCGCGGATCCTGGCCGAGCGCGAGTCAACCGGCGTCGCCACCGGTCACTACCGGGTGAGTGGCACCACCGCACCGGTCGATGGGCTGGTCATCGAGGCCACGATCGACGACGTCGCGGTCCACGTGATGGGGCGCGAGCTCACCGCCGCCGGGCAGCCGGTCACCGTGCGCTGGCGCAATATGGGACTCGAGTTCGACGACTTTCAGTTGACCGGGGGCGGCATCGCGATCGACCTCCTCGGCCGGGTCGGCGCGGACGGCGCGTTGCAGCTCACCCTCCAGGCGGAGATCGCGGCGCACGCCGTGGCGGAGGCGGTGCCGTGGTGTGCGGAGAGCGACGGCCAGGTGGCGATCTTCGCCGACATCGGCGGCATGGCCACGGCACCGGATCTCTCCGGCGGCGCCGTGGTCGACGGGCTGGAGATTCCCCTGCCGGCCCTGGGGCTCCACCTCGGCGGTCTGAGCGCGGAGGCGATCTTTTCCGGCGGCCAGATCCTGGTCGATCGGGTCCGCGCGGACGTCGGTGGTGGCACGTTGACCGGCGAGGGGTTCGCGCTGTTCGCCGATGGGCGGATCGATCACGTGGTGTTCGACGGGCGCGTGGTCGGGGTGGAGATCGAACGGTTCGGCGCACACGCCAAGGTCAACGGGGAGCTGCAGATTCGTGGGGATCCGACCGCACCGCTGATTGCCGGGGACCTGATCGTCGGCGAGCTGCTCTACGACCGACCGGTGGACGCCGCGGCCCTGGGCCGTGGCCTCACCGCGCGCGAGCCGACCCCCGGCGCGGCCGAGCCACGTGGCCCGCGCCTCGACCTACGCCTGCGGGCACCCGAGACCATCGTGATCCGCAACAACCTCCTCGACCTGCGTCTCGGTGGGCAGCTCAACCTGGTCGGGCCGCCATCCACGCCGGGGCTTCTCGGTGCTCTGACCGGCAGTAATGGCACCTTCCACCTGCGGGATCGGGACCTGCTGCTCAATGCCGTCTCGATCACCTTCGTCGACCCGGAGGGGATCGAGCCCATCCTGGAGGTCCAGGGCGAGACCGTGTTGCGTGGCGTGCCGGTGACCCCGTCGCAACTCGGACAGCAGGGGGAGCGGTTCGATGCCGGCGGGGCACGGAATTATTACGTGACCTTCATGGTGACGGGCCCCCTGGACGACCTGTCGATCCGCGCCTCCTCCACCCCGCCGCTGGACGAGGGCTTCATCTTCGCCTCCCTGATGGGGAGTACCATCGGTGGCGAGCTGGGGGAGACGGCGACCGACCGGTTCGTCTCCGTCGTGTCCGGCGGCCTGCGTAGGGGGCTGGGCTCGACCCCCGTGGCGACCCTCTTCGAGGCGCCGCTCGAGCAACTCCTGCGCTTCGACCGCATCGATATCGACCCGTTCGCCGTCTCCCGGAGCAATGTGGTGAGCCCGCGCCTCACCCTCGGGCGGGACCTCTCCGAGCGCCTCGCGTTGATCTACTCGACCAGCTTTGTGGCCAACGAGGAGCCGTTGATCGAGCTGCAATACCGCCTCTCGGACAAGTGGCAACTCCTCGGCAATAAGAACGAGATCGGCTCCCTCGGCGCCGACCTGCGCTACGAGTTCCGCTTCTGAGCCAGCGCCAGGCCAGCCGCCGGCATCCCCCTAGGGAATGCAGGAAGGATTCGGCTTCTACCATGGGCCGGCCAGGATCTACGGCCAGTTGCACACGCTCGCGACAATCCCTGATGAGAAATGCGGGTGAGAGGAAAACCGCGCCGTGTGTCTCGGGCCGCTGGTCCGTCGGGAAGAAATCACAGATGAACACGGATTGCGGTGGACCACCTGCATCCTCCAGGTCACGGAGGCCGTATCGAACATCTGCATTCATCTGCGTTCATCTGTGTCCATCTGTGGTTCCAACCCCTTCCCGCCAAGGATGAATGACTCCTGGCTTCCTCGCGTCCCGCGTTCCGTGTCGATCCGTGGCTTCCGTGGCCCGTGGCGCACGGGCCGGCGATCGTGGGGAGACATCCTGCATGTCCATCGCGGGCCATCTGTGGTTCCATTTCTCGCCCCCAAGACCCCGTCTGTGATCCGCTCCCCCGCCCTCCGACAAGGCCACACCGCACGCTGGTTTTGCGCGCTCGTCACGCTCGCCTGGCTGATAACCGTCGCGCCGTCGGTGGGTCGTGCCGACCCTGCCCCGCGGGTGGTGAGCGTGACGGTCGACTCGGTCCGCCGCTCCCCGGAGACCTTCGCGCAATTGCTGCGGGTAAAGGCCGGCGACCCCTACTCGCCCGCGGCGGCCGATGCCGACCTGAAGCGCCTCTACACCACCGGCGCCTTCGACGATGTGCGCCTGGCGGTGACGGTGACGGAGGGGGGCGTGCGACTGGTCTACCGCTGTCTCGACCGTACCTTTGTCTCCTCCCTGCGCTTCACCGATCGTCTGTTCCCCACCCAGGTGCTACGCAACGTGGTGGCCATCGCGTCGGGGGAGCCGTTGGATCGTGAACGGCTGGAAGAGGCCCCGGCACGCCTCCGTGGGCACTACGCCGCCAACGGATACCCGGAGGCGCGGGTGCGGCTCCAGGCGGCGGAGGAGCCGGCGACGAAGAGCGTCGCCGTCACGTTCGAGATCGATCGCGGGAGGCCCCAGCGGCTGATCGCGCGCCGCCTCACCGGTGACGTGCCCGTGGCCCGCTGGCGGGTCAAACGCAAGATGGAGCTCCGACTATTCGATCGCCCGCAGGCGTCGGTCCTGGCGGGCGAGCGGCGACGGGTGATCGACTACCTGCGCGGTCTCGGTTATCTCGGCGCCACGGTGGACACGCCGCAGATCGTGGTCGAGGAGGGCTCACGCTGGGTACGGCTCGTGGTGCCGATCGACGCGGGCATGCGCACGCGCTTCCGGGTGAAGGGCAACCGTGCCCTCTCCGACAGCGAGGTGGTTGCGGCCTGCGGCCTGGCTCGCTTCGCCGAGGTGACCGAGGTGGCGCGCGCGCAGATGGTCGAGGGCGTGGCGGCGGCGTATCGCCAGGCGGGGTACGACGAGGTGCGGGTGGAGGTTGCGCCGCCGCAATCCACCGGCAGCGAGGGGGAGCAGCGGGTGACCATCGCCGTGCACGAGGGCCCGCGGCGGGAGGTCGCGGCCATCGACATCGACACGGGTGGCGACATCGATCCGGAGGCGATCCGGGCGGTCATGTCCCTCGCCACCCCGCGTAGCTTCGGCCGCCAGCCGTGGTTCCGCCGGGATCTCTTCGCGGCGGACCGTGCGGCCATCGAGGCGTGGCTTCAGGACCAGGGCTACTATCAGGCTCAGCTCCGGCGCTACGAGGCCGAACCGGCCGGCGAGGAGGCGGTGGCCGTCAAGGTGGAGGTCGAGGCCGCGGTGCGCTCGATGCTCACGGCGGTCGACTTCGACGGCATCACCGCCTTCGATCCCCAGACGCTCCTCGACGGGGTCGAGCCCGGTACGCCCCTGCGCATCGAGGAGGTGAACCGCCTGCGCCGCCGGCTGCTGGACGCCTACCACAGCCGCGGCTACCTGGAGGCGCAGGTGCGGACCCACCTGTCCGCTCTCGGGGAGGGCCGCTGGCGGCTACAGGTGGTGGCCGACGAGGGGCAGGAGGTACGTACCGGCGCCACGCGCATCCGGGGCCTGGATCGCACGCGGCCCAAGGTGGTGAAGCGTGAGCTGCGCTATCAGGCGGGCGAGCCGTTGGATCCCGCGCGCCTCTTGGAGAGTCGTCAGGCCCTGTCGCGCCTGGGCCTGTTCCAGCGGATCGACATCCATCCCGACCCGTTGCTGGCGGGGGCCACGGTACAGGATGTGGTGGTCGACGTGGACGAGGGGGATGCGGGGGAGGTGGCCCTGGCATTCGGTTTCGGCACCGAGGAGAACCTGCGCACCGCCCTGGAGATCTCGCACCGCAACCCCTTCGGCTACGGCCGCCCGGTCAACTTTCTCGCCCAGCTCTCGTCCCTGGAGCGCACCCTCTCCCTGAGCGGCCGGGAGCCCTACCTGTTCGGCACCCGGACCAGCCTGCTGCTCAACGTGGTGGACACTAAACGGAAGTTCGAGAACTTCACCAAGAAGACCACCGGTACCGCGGGGATCCTGCAGCGCACGCTCACCACCCACCTCGACGGCTCCCTGGGCATCCAGTACGACAACGCCAGCGTGTCGGATATCACCGGCGACGTGGTGGTCACCGACGCGGAGACCGGGCGCATCGGTATCGCCAGCTTCATCGCCTCCCTGCTCTGGGACTTCCGCGACAACCTCGTCGATCCGACCCGGGGGGTGCTGCTCGGCGCCGACGCGCAGCTTGCCACCGACTTCCTCCTCTCGGAACGCAACTTCCTCAAGATCGGCGGCCAGCTCAGCACCTTCGTCACCCCGTGGGACGGCTGGACCACCGCGGCGGGGCTGCGACTGGGCGCGATCCTGCCCACGGTCTCGGGAGAGGAAGAGCCGATCCAGGTGCGCTATTTCCTCGGCGGGCGCTCCACGGTCCGCGCCTTCCGTCAGGACCAGCTCACCGGGGACGACCCGAACCATCTCGGCGGATCCTCCTTCTTCCTGTTCAATCTCGAGGAGCGCTTCCCGCTCTACCACCAGCTCAAGGGGGTGGTGTTCGCCGATGTCGGTAATGTCTTCCCTACCAAGGACCCGTTCGACCACCTCGGGGACCTGCGCTACTCCGCCGGCGCGGGACTGCGGATCACCACGCCGGTGGGGCCGCTGCGTCTCGACTACGGCCGCAAGCTCGACCGCCGCGCCGGCGAGAGCACCGGCGAGCTCCACTTCACGTTAGGGCATGCGTTTTGATTGACGGGCGGGGGATGGGGATTGGGGGGTGGGGGGCGGTCGGCCCTGCGGGTCGGAAGAGATTTAGCTGGAATTGTCCCCCGAAGAAATCGGTTGGCCGCGCAGCGGCCATCCACCCCTAACCCCTACTTATACACCCGCATCTCTCTGCGGCGGTGGCGGCCCCAGTAGTCGGCGGTCATGGCGCGGATCTTGGGGGCAAGGATCACCGCCCCGGTGATGTTGGGGAAGGCCATGGCGAGGATCATCATGTCCGAGAAGTCGAGGACGTTGGCGAGGCTGGAGACGGTGCCCAGGACGATGAAGGCGAGGAAGGTGAGGCGGTAGACGAGCGCCACCCGGTAGGTGTGGCCAAACAGATAGGCGGTCGCCTTCTCGCCGTAATACGACCACGAGATCAGGGTCGAGTAGGCGAACAGGAAGACGCACACCGCGAGAATGTTCGGAAACCACGGGAAGACCGTGGCGAAGGCGTAGCTGGTCATGGCCACCCCCTCGCCGGCGGCCGGGTTACTCCAGGCGCCGGTGACGATCACCACCATGGCGGTCATGAAGCAGATCACGATGGTGTCGACGAACGGGCCGATCATCGCCACCACCCCTTCGCGCACCGGCTCGTCGGTGCGCGCCGCGGAGTGGGCGATCGCCGCCGAGCCGATTCCCGCCTCGTTGGAGAACACCGCGCGCCGGATCCCGGTCACGGCGACGCCGACGAAGCCGCCGAGGCCGGCGTCGAAGGAGAAGGCGTGGGCAAAGATCTGGTGGATCGCGTCGGGCACGGCGTGCACGTGGCGCAACAGGATGGAGACGCAGGTCAGGCAATAGAGCAGGGCCATGAACGGGATGAGGCGCACGGTCACCTCGCCGATCCGCCGGATGCCGCCGACGATCACCAGGCCGACCAGGAAGGCGAGGGCCAGGCCAAACAGCCAGGGGAGCGCCGGGTGGGTCGCCAGGCCGGCGGGGAGCTGGCCCGCCACCGCTCGGAAGCTCTGGTTCGCCTGGAACATGTTGCCGCCGCCGAACGAGCCGCCGATGCACAGCACCGCGAAGACCACCCCCAAGACCTTGCCGAGTGGCGCGAGGCCGCGCTCCTTCAGGCCGATCTCCAGGTAGTACATCGGCCCCCCGTACACCGTGCCGTCCGGCTCGATGCGGCGGTAGACCTGGGCGAGGGTGCACTCGACGAACTTGGAGGTCATGCCCAACGCCGCGATCAGCATCATCCAGAAGACTGCCCCCGGCCCGCCGGTGCCCACCGCCACCGCCACGCCGGCGATGTTGCCCAGCCCCACCGTGGCGGAGAGGGCGGCGGTAAGGGCCTGCGCGTGGGTGATCTGACCCTGGTCCTGGGGCCGGTCGTAGTGGCCACGGATGACGGCGATGGCGTGGCGGAACGCGCGCACGTTGATGAAGCGCATGTAGACGGTGAAGAAGGTCGCACCCCCGAGGAGCACCAGGACGATCAGCGGGATGCCGTTGCTCACCGGCGTGTTGGACGCAGCATCGCGCACGACGTGGCCGTCTTGGTCCGTGACGGTCGCCGCCACGGGCTCCCAGAAGAGCACCGCGCTCATCACGGAGACCACCCCGCCGAAGGCGCCGTCGATCCGCTCGGTGAGGGTGGCGGGCGGCTCGGCCGCCGTGTCCACGGCCGGGGTCAGGGACAGCGCCCCGGCAAGGCACAGGACCAGCAGGGGGGAGAGGCGTCGTCCGAGGTCGATCAAGGCAGGCTCACTGGCGCGCGTCGGCGCCATTGGGGAAAACGCAGGGGTCTGATTGGAGTGCGATCCTGGGATCATCAGCACGCCGGCCCGACCCTTGCTCGGAGATGGCCGAGGGCTTGCCGCGATGCAACACCTGAGCCGGCGGGTGACGGAGGTCGATCTGCGTTCATCTGTGTCTATCTGTGGTAGCAAACCCTTCCCCAAACGTCGTTCCGGGTCATGCTGACGCGACAACCGGCACGTCCCTTGGCTGCAGTCTAGGGTAGGGCCGTGACCTCCGCCTCCAGCGCGTCGACGAAGGCCTCGATCACGGTGCCGGTGGCGAAGACCGGGTAATCGGCGGTGGCACCCTTGTCCTCGATGGTGAAGGTGAGGGTGCAGCCGGCGGCGGTAGGTTCGCCCCGTAACGTGACCTGCCACCCCAGGGCGAGGCCGGCGAACGGCTCCTCCGCGCGGACCAGCCGGCGCAGGCCGCGGCCGACCCGGGCCAGCTCGGGGAACGGCATGGCGCTGCGCACCTTCAAATCCGCCGTCCCTCTCCCGCGTTTCTCGATCTGCAGGAGATAGAGCACGGTGCGGGTGTCGGGCCCGATCTGCCGCGCCTCCGGCCGGAGGCGGACCGTGGCCGGGGCGGCGATGCCCGGACCGTCGGGGGGGATGGTTACCTGCATATCTGCCACGTCGTCGCTCCGGAGAGTGTGGGGTTTCGCGGGACGCCCCTTTTTACCGGGCGAGCTGGGAAGAGGCAAAGGGCGGAGCGGATCCCTAATCGTCGACTGACTGGAAGTGGATCAACGCGGGAAGCCAGGAAGCTAGGAGAACGACTCCTCTGAAGCCTCGCTTCCTGGTTTCCTGGGTTCCCGCGTTCCACAACGGGTTAGCTGCGCGGTTCGGGACCTTGATCATGCCACTCCTGCCGTGCCCCACCGTGAATTCCGTGGCCATCCGTTCACCCCGCGGGTGAGTCGATGATTCCACCCTCCGCGATTTCTCCCGACGGGGACAGCCGTCTCCCTGGGCCACAGAGATCAGTGTGGACGATCCGGGCGGGTCGCACCGCGTCTCCTGCGGGGGGATGCCCGGGCCTGGCGGCTCACGCGGGGGCCTGTAATAACGGCTTCCTGCCTTCCTTGGAGGGAAAATAATGCCTCGTCTCCCCGGCGGCCCCGTGTCCGGCGGTGCGAGGGGCCGCGGGCGCCGACCAGGATGGTGAGCCGTCGCCCATGGCGAACCGGTCGGCAGGGGGATAGACTTTTTGCTTCCTCCCCCGCCCCTGGAACTCTCCTATGGCCGTTACTCCCCTCGTTGACTTGCACCGGCAGCTAGAGGCGCGGTTTACCCAGATCCAGCCCGACCACGTGGTGGTCAACCACTACGGCGATCCGATCGCGGAGCACCAGGCGGTGGCGTCCGGGGTGGGGCTCATCGATCGCTACTACCGCACCAAGCTGAAGGTGGCCGGCGGCGAGGCCATCCCCTTCCTCAACGGCCAGGTCACCAACGACGTCGCCAAATTGGAGGTCGGCCGCGGGACCTACGCGGTGGCGGTGGACCGCAAGGGCAAGGTGCTGGGCGACCCCTTCGTCTACCGCTTCCCTGACTCGCTGCTGGTCGACGTGGAACCCCTGGCGACGGAGGCGATGGTGGCGTCGTGGAACCACCACATCATCGCCGATGACGTGCAGATCGATGAGCTCACCGGTGACATGAACACCGTCAGCCTGCTGGGGCCGCACAGCCGCGATGCCCTGGCGGCCGCGTGTGACGGCGAGCTGCCCGAGATCGCCCGCCTGCAATTCGTCGGCGTGCAGATCGCCGGTCAGCAGGGGGTGTGCGCACGCAGCGACTTTGCCGGGATCGAGTCGTATGACCTGTTTCTCTGGACCCAGGCCCTAATCCCCGTGTGGACGAAGCTGATGAAGCTCCCCAAGAAGGTGCGCCCGACGCCGTTCGGCGATGCGGCCCTTACCACCTTGATGGTGGAGGGCGGCCAACCGCGCTTCGGCCGTGACCTCAGCGACCGTAACCTGCCCCAGGAGGCCGGGATCGAGGAGCGCGCGATCAGTTACGCCAAGGGGTGTTACATCGGCCAGGAGGTGATCTGTCGGGTGCACAACTTCGGCCACGTCACGCGCTCCCTTACCGGTCTGCTCGTGGGGGGAGAGGGGCTGCCGGCAGCGAACGAGAAGATCCTCGCCGACGGGGCGGAGGTGGGGTGGATCACCCAGGCGGTGGACTCCCCGACCCTCGGGCGACCGATCGCCCTGGGCTACGTCAAGCGCGATTGGCTCGCGCCCGGTACCCAGCTCCAGGCGCGGAGTCGCAAGGGGAAGGAGTGGCCGCTGGAGGTGACCGCCCTCCCGTTCAGCGTCGGGTGAGCCGATGGCGAAACGTGTCCTGCTCCCCCTCGCCGAGGGATTCGAGGAGATCGAGGCGCTCACCGCCCTCGACCTGTTACGTCGTGGCGGCGTCGAGGTGGTGACCGCCGGCCTGACTCCGGGGCTGGTGACCGCCGGCCACGGCCTGCGGGTCGAGCCCGACACGACCCTCGACGCAGTCGCCGGAGAGACCTTCGATCTGGTCTTCCTCGCCGGTGGCAGCCCCGGGTATCAGAATCTTGCGGCAGACGAGCGGATCCGCGCCCTCGCCCGACGGCAGGTGGCGGAGCAACGGCCGATAGCGGCGATCTGCGGCGCCCCGTACGTGCTGGAACAGAGCGGCCTGCTCGCCGGGCGCCGGGTGACCTCCTATCCGTCGCTCCGCCCCAAGCTCACCTCCGCCGCCACGGTGGTGGACGAGACGGTCGTGGCCGACGGCTTGATCCTCACCAGCCAGGGGGTCGGGACCGCCGTCGAGTTCGCCCTCGCCCTGCTGGAGATGTTGACTGACCGCGAGACCCGCAACCGCGTGGCCTGCGCCACTCTGCTGGAGAGATGACATGCAGGACCCTGCCGCCCTGATGCGCCTGGTCAACACCATTGCCGTGGTGGGGATCTCGGACAAGCCCGAGCGTCCCAGCTACCAGGTCGCCCGTTACCTGATGGGGGCCGGATACCGGGTGGTGCCGGTCAATCCGGTGCTCGACCAGGTGCTGGGGGAGCGGTGCTACCCGAGCCTCGCGGCCATCCCCGAGGAGGTCGCCGTCGACCTGGTGGACATCTTCCGCGCCTCGGAGCACGTCGGGCCGATCGTGGATGAGGCGATCGCCATCGGCGCCAAGGCGGTGTGGATGCAGGAGGGCGTGGTGAACGAGGCCGCGGCCCAGGCGGCCGAGAGGGCGGGCCTTCCCGTGGTGATGGACCGCTGCACCAAGAAGGTCCACATGGCCGAGATCGCAGGGCGCTGATGGGGCGAACGGCCACCCCGGCGCGCCACTGGGTGCTGACCGCGTTGATCGCGCTTCACCTCCTGGTGGTGGGGGCGATCTTCGGCGGGATGGTGGTGGTAGGGCCCATCCTGCCCCAGGTCATGTTCTACAAGCTGGGTCTGGAGCCGCTCACGGCGGCGCGTTACATGGGGTTGATCTTCCGGCAGCTCATCGGGCCCCTCTACGCCCTCGCCGGCGGGGCCGTGGTGGTGGAGGCCCTGCGCCTGGCGACGGGCGAACGCCCCCATTGGGCGGTGGCGGTCATGCGCTACGGCGCCGCAGGGGTGCTGCTTGCGGCCGTGCTGATCTTCGGCCGGTACTACGTCCCGGCCGTGCAGGTGTACCAGACCCGGGGAGCCGACGCCCTCGCCAGCCCCGCCTTCCACGCCCTCCACGAGGGATCACGCCGGGTCTTCGCCGCCGGCCTGGCCGCCTCGGCGGTGGCGCTGGTGCTCATCCCGCGGCGCTGACCCGGTGGTAGTGTTTTGACGGCATGGCTAAAAATGATAATAAATATATATAGTTTGTAGGGGTTGAAGCGGGCGCCGGTTCCAACCGGCGATGGGTTTTCCTCGAAGGGTTCGCGGACGAGCGATGGGTCGACACCCGCTCCACCAATGTGCGGAGCCTCATGGCGGGCCGTCTCGAACTGGCCGTGACCAAGCAATGCGACCGCGTGGTGTCGGACAACGTGGACGGCTACCAGAACGACCCTGGCTTTCCCGTCACGGCCGCCGACCAGCTCGAGTTCAACCGCTTCCTCGCCACCGCGGCCCACAGCCGCGGCCTGGCGGTCGGGCTGAAGAACGACCTCGACCAGATCGCCAAGCTGGTCGGCGATTTCGACTTTGCGGTCAACGAGCAATGCCACGAGTTTAGCGAGTGCGACCAGCTCCAGCCGTTCATCGCTGCAGGCAAGCCGGTGTTCAATGCCGAGTACGAGGCGAGTTTCGTCAATGACACGGGCGGCGCGCGGACCACCATGTGTGCCGCTTCGCTCGCACAAGGGCTGCGCAGTCTGGTCTTGCCAGTCGATCTCGACGACCGCTTCCGGCACTCGTGCGACTTTCCGTAAGCGGCGCAGCTCCCGCCGGGCGAGTCGGGGACGGATCGCGCATCCACTAAGGTGGGGGCAATCGGTAGGGTATCCTGAGCATAGGAGGACGACCCATGAAATCGACCCGAGCTCTCGGTTGGATCCGGCTCGCACACGCCGCGCTCACCTGCACCTTCGCGATCACCCTCGCCGCCTGCGGTGGCAGTGGCGGTAACGCCGGAGGCGGCGATGACGGCGGCAACACCACCACGGGGGGGACTACCGGCGGCACGACGGGTGGCAACACCGGCGACAAATTTGGCAGCAACCCCGGCGGCAGCACGGGTGGTGGGGGTACGACCACCGGCCCACCGGTGGCCCGCTTCCTCCTGTCTGCCAACTCCGACGGTACCGTGTCGTCTTTCCTCGTCGACGGCGCTACCGGCAACGTGACCGCCCAAAGCTATCACTGGGCCTCCGCCTTCCCGGTGACGGGGCTGGCGACCGATCCGGATGGGGCATTCGCCGTGATCGTCGCGGGCAACGAGCTGCAATCCCTCACCGTCGACGAGGCGAGCGGTTTTCTCTCCCACGGGTCCACGGTGACCACCGGCACCGCCCTACGGGAGATCACCCTGAACGAGGATGGCGACTTCGCCTACGTGACCGATTTCGCCGACCGCACCCTCACCGCCTTCGCGATCGGTGCCACCGGCACCCCTACCCGGATCGGCTCGGCGACCACCGGTCGAACGCCCGCCGCCGTGGCCATCCATCCGGGCGGGGAGTTCGTCTACACCGCCGACCGCGATGACGACACCGTCTCGATCTTCCCGCGCGACCCGACCACCGGCGCCGTGTCCGCCGCCACCACGGCGACCGTGGGGAGCGGGCCCACCGACATCGCCTTCAACCCCGCAGGCACGGTGGCGTATGTCACCCACGCGACCGACAGCGACAACCTGAGGGTCTACGATGTCGACGCGATTAGCGGCGCCCTCACCGAGCGGCAGACGGTGACCGCGGGCAGCAACCCCGTGGCCGTCACCGTCGATGCGGCCGGGGAGTACCTCTACACCGCCAACGCCGGTAGCGACAACGTCAGCGTCTTCGCCATCGACGCCACGACCGGCGAGCTTGCCGCGGTCCAGAACATCGCCACCGGCGAGACGCCGGTGGGGCTGATCCTTGGCCCCCGTGGCGGCCTCCTCTACACCGCCAACAGCGGCAGCGATGACACCACCGCCTTCGCCGTCGATGCCACCACCGGCCGCCTCACCCTCATCGCCCACGTGCGCGGCCGCACCGCCCTGAACGCCGTGGCCGCGGTCAACGCCACGGACTATGGCGCGCGCCACGCCGACTACGCCCTGGCGCCGGATACCGATGGCATCCACGTCTACCAGATCACCGATGCCGCCGGCACGTTGAGCCCGTTGGGCACGGCCACGGCCGGGACCGGGTCGGTCGACGCCGGGGTCGACCCCCGCGGCCGCTTCGTCTACGTGCCCGACCGGTACGACGAGAGCGTCCGGCTCTACACCTTCGACGCCACCACCGGCAGCGCCACGATTGCCGACATCGACTCCCCCGCCTTCAGCGGCATGAATCTGAACCGCGCCGTGCCGGAGCCGTCCGGTCGTTTCCTCTACGTCCTCGACGGTCGCAACGTCTCTGACCTCAGCGGCCGGATCTTCTCCTACGAGGTCAACGACAACGGCACCTTGACGGCGATCGCCGCGACCCAAACCGCCACGCTCACCGGGCGCAACCCGGAGAACCTCGTGGTCCACCCGGCCGGCCGCTACCTGTACACCATCGATAGCTTCGGCGACACGATCACCCTGTTCGAGATCAATGCTGCGGACGGGCGGCTCGCCCAGAAGCAGACCTTCACCCCAGGACGCACGGGCTCCGGCGTGGGGCGGCCGCTTGCCATGGCCTTCCACCCCAACGGCCGCTATGCCTACGTCACCCTGCAAGACGACCACGAGATCGTCCGCTACTCGATCAACCCGGGTAACGGCTTCCTGGAGAGCCCGCAGCGCACCACGGTGCCCACTACCGACGGCCGGCCGCGCTCCATCGCCCTCCACCCCTCCGGGGAGCTAGCCTACTCGACGGACTGGGGCGGTGACCTCTCCACCTACGCGGTGGACGCCTCGACCTTCGCCCTCACCTGGACGGCGAGCATCAACGTGGCGACCGGCGATCCGAGCTGGCTTGCCGTCGACCCGCAGGGCGGCTTCTCCCTGGTGACGGTCACCGGTGGTATCGTGCGTTTCACCCTCGATGGCGCCGGCACCGTCTCCACCCCGGCCCAGACGATCGACACCGGCACCGGCAGCTCCAGCGGCTCCCGGACGGTCACCCTCGCGGGCGCCATCCGGTAGGGGATCCAGCGGCACCGCGGCCCTCCCTGGCCGGCGGCGGGGAGGGCCGCGCAGCATCGCGCGCCCGCCTGCGGTCGTTCGCCTGGATAACGATGCATTGCGTGCTTCGCCTCGCACCGGTCAGGCAGCAGCCCCGGCATGCGGATGTTCACCACGCCGTTCAACAAGGCGGATGGCTACGGTGACGGTCCCATGGATTTGACCATCCGTGCGCGTTTTCCGGGGAACCGGCCGACGATCAATGGCACGTTCTTGCGCGTCAACCGTCTCGACGGCCAGACCGGTCTCGAGTGTCACAACGTGATCGACGCCTCCACGTCCCCACCGACTTTGGGCATCGGCGGCGCCGGCGGCTCGGTCACCAACGCCATCGCCATGCCCAGCCAGATTGGTCTGGAAGCCCCGGATCTTGACACCGGGCGGGTTGCGTTCAATGGCCGCTTCATCAATCCGCCGGCCCTACACGGCGCCGGTGCGGTGGAGCTGCTCGCCCGGGAGATGACCACCGACGTGCCCGGCTACGCCTGGCAATCGGTGGCGGCATCCGCGTGCCACTGTTCTCGGATCTGAAACGACACAGTCTGGGCCCCGCGTTGGCCGATGAACTGGACCTGGTCAACCCACGGGTCAACGAGGAATTCATCACCCCGCGGCTATGGGGGATCGCAAGCACTGGCCCGTATATGCACAGCGGTCAGGCGACCACTATCGGCGAGGCCATCGAAATGCACCGCGGTGAGGCAAGGCACGTACGGGAGAATTACCGCGACCTATCCGATACCGACAAACGTGCACGGCACACGTTCCTTCAATGCCTGCGACTCCCCACCGACGCCGTTGCGGACCTGTTGCTCGATGGACCCGGCGGGAGCGCCAAGGACAAGGGGCGTTAGCCGACGGTCCGAAGGTGGCATTGGAACGGCCTACCCCGCAGAGGTGAAGGTGCAGGATGCCAAACCCTGCTCGGCGTCCCGGTGCGCGGATGGTGGGGACTACAGCGCGTTCAGCCGGTTGATGAGCTGGCGCAGGCGGCCGTAGCTGGCGCGATTGAAGGGCAGGACCAGGCGGGTGAGGCCGTCGTCGGTCTCCAGCTCTTCCTCGGGGTAGGGTGTCGCGACCCGCATGGTGCGATCGCCGGTCAGCATGTCGGCGAACTCGGTGCTCAGCCGGGTGAGGGCCGCCGCGTCGACCGCCTGCGTGAGGCGGATCATGAAGTCGTCGCGGATGAAGCGCTGGGAGTGGTAGCGCCGGTAGAAGCGGGTCACTTCCTCCACCGCCTCGTCCACGTCGTCGGTGACCAGGAAGAGGTGGAGATCGTCCGGGGAGATCATGCCCGCGCCCAGCAGGGTCTCCTGCACGAAGTCGAGCCACCGTCGCCAGTAGTGCCCCCCGGGGGCATCGAGCATGACGATCGGGATCGTCTCGCGCTTACCGGTCTGCACCAGGGTGAGGGCCTCGTTGCCCTCGTCGTGGGTACCGAAACCACCCGGGAAGCAGACCACCGCATCGGTCTCCTTAATGAAGGCCAGCTTGCGGGTGAAGAAGTACTTGTAGCTGATGAGCTTCGGATCATCGGCGATGATCGGATTGGCGGTTTGCTCGAACGGCAGGCGGATGTTGACCCCGAAGCTGCGCTCCGGCCGGGCCCCGACGTGCCCCGCCTCCATCACCCCGGAGCCAGCGCCGGTGATGCCCATGAAGCCGTGGTCCGCTACCCGCTGGGCGAAGACCTTGGCTTGTTCGTAGATTGGATTACCCGGCATCACCCGCGCCGACCCGAACAGGGTCACCTTGCGGATCGTCCGGTACGGGGCGAAGACCTTGGCGGTGTAACGCATCTCCTTCAAGGCGGCGTTGATCACCTTGAGGTCGTAGCGCGACGCGCCGTCGTCGATCAGCTTCAGGCCGGTGATTAGGATGTCCCGCGCCAGGTCGGCGTGACGGCTGCCACCGCGCAGCTCGATCAGGCGATCGAGGAGGCGTCCAACCTCGCCGTTGGTGGCGCGGTAGGAGATGGGCTCGATGTCGCGGGGCAGCTCATCCATCAGGGTCCCATTGCCTGCCGTCACACAGCGTCCGGCCGTCGATCACGGGCGGTGTGAACCGCGCCGCGTCCTACTGTTGTGCAATTGTGAAGCGTCCGACGTCGCTGCGCATGGCCCTGGCCTCCTCGCTCAGTTCGCCGGCGCTCGTCGCCGCGCGTGCCACCAGGGCGCTATTCTGTCGCGTCAGGATATTCATCTCGTTGATCGCCTGATTGATCTGCTCGATGCCGGTGGCCTGCTGGCGGTTGGCGGACGCGATGTGCTCCACCGTATCGACGACGTCACGCACCGCACCGCGGATCTGAGCCAGGCTCTCCCCCGTAGCATAGACCAACTCGGTTCCCGCGTTCACCTTCTCCACCGTATCCTCGATCAAAATCTTGATCTCCTGGGCCGCCTTCGCGGAGCGGCGTGCGAGGTTCCGCACCTCCGCCGCCACCACCGCGAACCCGCGGCCGTGCTCGCCGGCCCGCGCTGCCTCGACCGCCGCGTTGAGGGACAGGAGGTTGGTCTGGAACGCGATCTCGTCGATCACCTCGATGATGTCGCGGATCTTCTTGGATGCCTCCTCGATCTCGCCGATGGCCGCCACCGCCTCGCACACCACCACGGCCCCTTCGTCGGCGGCCGTGTTTGCGCTGCTGGTCAGCTCGTGAGTGCGTACGGCGTTTTCGGCGTTGCCCTTCACCGTGGCCGCCATCTCGTCCATGGCGGTTGCGGTCTGTTCCAGGGAGGAGGCCGCCTCCTCGCTGCGGCTGGAGATTTCCTGGTTCCCGGCGGCGATCTCCTCGCAGGTTTTGGTGAGGACCACCGTGCGGCGGATCACCTGGCTGAAGCCCTGTTCGAGATCGGCCACCGCCTGGTTGAGGGCCTCCTTGATGCGCGCGTGGTCGCCCGCATAGACGCCCTGGACTCGCGCGGTGAGGTCGCCGGCGGCGAGCCGCTCCAGGACGGCGGCCGCCTCGTCGATGGGCGCGATGGTCGTGTTCAGGGTGTCGTTGAAGCGCTCCACGAGCTCGCGGTACCCACCGCGGAAGCGGCTGGCGTCACCACGGCGGCCGAGGTCGCCGGCCTTGGCCGCCTGGAGCAGCCTGCCGGTCTCCTCCACGAGCCCATGCATCGTCGCCTGCAGGTGGTGCGCGGAGGTGCCGAGGACGTCGTCGTCGCCATGATGCGGGACGGCGGTGTCGAGGTCTCCCTGGCTCAGGGCCTCGGCGTGGCGGGCGAGGGCCTTCAGATAGTCGATCGCCCTGCGAAACGCCTCGGCCAGGTCACCGATCTCGTCGCGGGAGCGGTGGTCGACGGACTGATTGATGTGCCCAACGGCGATCTCTCCGGCGATCCGCGCGAGACGCCGTAATGGCACCACCACCGTGCTGCGCAGGAGCAGCGAGACTAGAACCAGGCCCACCGCGAACAGCGCGACGTTCACCCGGATGCCGGCCCAGAGGTCCGCCATCATCGTGGCATCCAGGGTCGCCAGGGAGTAGGTGATGCGCACCGCACCGAGGACGGTGCCCTCCGCGACCTGGTGACATTGCGTGCAATCGACGTCGCTTGCGGTCGTGCTCGCGTGCAGCGGCAGCAGCACGGTCATGGCCTCGCCGGCCTCCGTCTCCGCGATCTGGGTGATCTGCTCGCCCTGCAGCGCCCGCTGGTCCAGATCATCGACCGGCTGGTCTTTGTCACCCTTGGCGAAGTCCTTGCTCACCGCTGCGCCGCGGACGATCCGCGCCTCCAGGATGTCGGGCCGAGCCTGGAGGCGGCGGGAGAGCAGCTCCCAGTCCGACATGTTGCCCGTGAGCATCATGATGTTGAGGCTCTCGAAGTAGTCGGTCGCGAGGTCCAGAGTGCGGCGCTCGGCGTTGGTGAGCAGGTGCGCGCGCTGGTTGTGCACCTGGTAGAGGGTGGCTGCGGACACCGTGACCAGGAAGACGACGGCCATGACGAATGTGATCTTGGCCTGCAGCGAGATTCGACGCATCTTCGAGGCACCCCCTACCCACGATGGAGAAGACCACGGCAACCGATTACCCGTGGCAGAACGCACCGTATTGCTGGTACTTAACGGAACACCGCCGCCCTCGGCTAAATGGTGGGCGGAAAATTCGCCGAGCCGGGGGGATCCGACTACACTGCGCCGCCTTTTTCCCCGCACCCGGGAGACCCGATGCGCCACGATGGACGCCGTCCCGACCAACTCCGCCCAGTGGAGATCGAGCGCGGCTACCTGCGCCACCCGGCGGGCTCCGCCCTGATCCGCTGGGGCAACACCCACGTGATCTGTGCCGCCACCATCGACGAGAAGGTACCGCGCTGGTTGCGCGGCAAGCGGCAGGGGTGGCTGACGGCGGAGTACTCTCTCCTCCCGTCGTCCACCAACACCCGCACGGAGCGCGAGGTGAGCCGCGGCAAGGTGAGCGGCCGCACCTCCGAGATCCAGCGCTTGATCGGCCGCAGCCTGCGCGCCGTCGTCGATCTGGAGGCCCTGGGGGAGCGCACCCTGTTGATCGACTGCGACGTGATCAACGCCGATGGGGGTACCCGCACCGCGGCCATCACCGGCGCCTTCGTCGCGGTGCAGCAGGCGATCGATGCCCTGCTAGAGCGGCAGCTTCTGACCCGCTCACCCCTCCGGGAGGCGATGGCCGCGGTGAGCGTCGGGGTGGTTGACGGACACCCCATGGTCGACCTCGATTACCAGGAGGACTTCGCCGCGAGCGTCGACATGTGCGTGGTCATGACCAAGTCGGGCCGCTTCATCGAGGTTCAGGGCACCGCCGAGGGGGATCCCTTCCCCCGTAGCCACCTCGACGCCCTGCTCGACCTCGCCGACGGCGGCATCCGCCAGCTCCTCGAGTTGCAGCGCCGGGCCCGCACCGCGGCGGAGGGGCGCGCCACGCTGTGAACAGGCCCGACCCTACACCGATCGAGATCGTCGTCGCGACCGGCAACCCCCACAAGATCCGGGAGATCCACGACCTGTTGCACATGGAGTGGATCCACCTGCGGCCGTGGACCGACTTCGCCCCCCTGCCGGGGGTGGTGGAGGACGGCGACACCTTCGCCGCCAACGCGCTGCTCAAGTCCCGCGCCGCCCACGCCCACACCGGTCTGCCGGCGATGGCGGATGACTCCGGAATCGAGATCGACGCCCTCGGCGGCCGACCGGGCATCTACTCCGCCCGCTTCGCCGGCCCCGCCGCGACCGACGCCGACAACAACGCCCTCATGGTGGACCTCCTCACCGGCAAGCCCGAGCCGCTCACTGCCCGTTACCACTGCGTCATCGCGGTCACCGGCCTGGACGGCGGCGACCACCTCTTCGACGGCGTCTGCGAGGGCACCCTGACCCTCACCCCCCGCGGTGGCGGCGGCTTCGGCTACGACCCGTACTTCGTCCCGAACGGATTCGAGACCACCTTCGGCGAAATGACCCTGGCGGCAAAGCAGGCCCTCTCCCACCGCGGCGCGGCCGTGCGCAAGCTGGCCGTGTGGTTGGCCAGCCAGGTGGCGGGCGGGGCCAGGGACCGGGGGCCAGGGGCCGGAGGTTAGCCTGCATTTCTCACCAAGAATCGTCGCGAGTCCGCGCCAATGACCGTCGATCCTGGCGGGCCCCCTGCCTGCCGGCAGGCAGGGCGGTAGGAGCCGAATCCCTTCGGCGATTCAGGCCCGCGAGGGCCTGCCGCGCCCCGGGGGCGCGGATCGCCGGTGCAACCGGCTCCTACCCGCGGACGAGGTGGGCCAGGAGATGCGGGCAGTTGCGCGCGCGTAGCAGAGGCATGGTGAGAATGCGGGTTAGGGGGCAGAAGGCCGGGGATGGTCTGCCGGACGGTGGGCGACGACCAGAGCGGCGGTGCTGCCGGCACGCGCCAGAGCGCTCGCCCCTGGCCCCTGGCCCCTGGCCTCCCTATACTCCCGGCCCTTTCTGCCACGGGGCGTAGCGCAGCCTGGTAGCGCACCTGCTTTGGGAGCAGGGTGTCGGAGGTTCAAATCCTCTCGCCCCGACCATCGCCCGTAGTCTCACCCCTGGGCGCCCGTAGCTCAGCCGGATAGAGCAACGGCCTTCTAAGCCGTAGGTCGCTGGTTCGAATCCAGCCGGGCGCGCCAGCTCTTCCAGAGGGTTACGAGATCCTCGGATCCGGAGCCCACGGATTTGTCGACCCACATGCGACTCAAGGGGGGACCGATCCAGGCCGGAGGATCGAGGGGGACCGAGGCCGGGTGGTCGCTCTAGGCGGTCGCGTTGGGAGAGCGCGCTGGATACCGTCTCAGGGTGACGCTACTGATGGGCCGTCGTCGAAAGCGACTGACCCAGCGGGATCGCCGACCCATTGACCATGACTCTCCGGAGGAGAGCCCGTTCTGTCTGGTCACGCGGGCTAGCCTGGGAATCGGCGCGGCGCGTCGCGACGGCGTGCGGAAACCGGTGTTGGCCCCGCCGCGCGGTACTCTACAGGCCACCGCCCTCCGAGGGTGTCCACTGGCTTGACCCCCGGCAGCCAGTCGGTCGGTCCTGTGCCCTCTGCAAGGAGCGCCGTTTCCTGGCAGGCGATCGAATGATGGGAGCGCGCCTAGCCTGCGCGCTCTTCCTGTTCACCCGCGGTGCCGCTGCCTGCGGCGGCGGTGAGCCGCCCGACTGTCCGAATGGAATTTCGGAGCACGCCCGCGGCACGGCGATCGACATGGGGGCGTTCAGCCGTGCCGGAGGTGCGTACTACACCGTGGTCGATGACTGGGTGGTCGATTCCGAGGGAGAGGAGACCTGCGCCGCTACCACCGAAACCGACGCCGACACCTTCCTGCACGACCGCGTTGGCGCGATGCATGCGGCAGGGGTCTGGAACATTGCGCTGACGCCCAACTACAACGCGGGCCACCGCAACCACTTCCACCTCGATCTCACGCCGGGCGAGGGGTTCATCGTGCCGGCTACCGCGCTCGCCGTCGATCGCGGCCCCGATCGGCGCTGAACGACGCACATCGAGCGCGATGTCACGAAGGGCAAGACGGCCATCCCGTCAGCGTCGCCGCCCCAGGGCTCTGGAGGCCAGGTCGGAGGACATCAGAGCCAGATGCCATATACCGGGACGCGTCCGCATTTAGGTGGTCTGGGGATCGCATGAGCTTGAGGTCGCCGTCCCCCTCGGCACTGTGCACACCGCCGGATGACAGCACCCGCGGCGGTGATCGTGTGATACCCCCTCAGGTTACCTGTCTGCCAGTCGCATGACACAGTGGTGCCGTCGCCAGCACACGTCGTCTGGCCGTCCACAGCAATCGTCACCGAAGCCACGCCCGCATCGTCCGTCGCGTGCGCGGATAGGGTGACGCGGCCCCTCACCGAGGCGCCGTCTACCGGCGTGATAATCGCGACGGTGGGTGGCGCGTTGTCGGCGGTGACTGTCACCGGCGCGGCGTCACTGCGGTTGGTCACACGGATCGGCATCAGGTGCGCACCGTATGCGATGGAGGCGACGCCTATGGCGTTATTGGTCTCGGCGGCCACCACACCGGCGACCTGCGTGCCGTGGCCATTCACAGGACTGGTCTCGTCATTGAGAGACACGGCGTTCCAGCCCGGCACCAGGCGGCTCACTAGCTCCGGGTGGTCGTGATCGATACCGGTATCGAGAATGGCTACGGTGATGCCGTTGCCAGTGCTAATGTCCCAGGCGGCCGGTGCGTGGATCGTTTGGAGATGCCACTCGTTCGGGAACTGTGGGTCGTCGGGGATGAATTCCGAGGGCTCGACCCGCATGTCCGGCTCGGCAAACGCGATCAGCGGGTTCTTCGACAATGCCTCGGCGACTGCCCATTCGGCCTGGGGTGGCACGGCCACGATATGGAGGTTGATCCGCCGTTTCCGGGAGAGCGATCGCGCGCTCGTACGCGAGGCCTGGTTGGTATCTCTTTGTCCAGACGCGAATCTTCCGAGAGAGCAGATCGTGTCTGGGGACCGTGCGACGTCCGTTCTCCAAGCCGGCGCTGAGCTCCGACTCGCGCGTCGCGCGTAGACGACCTCCTATGTGCAGGCGCTCGCAAACCGGGAGGCGCGCGAGCGTCACGCTCGGGCCGCTCCGCAGGCATCAGAAGTAGATGCCATACGCCTTGGCGCGGGAATCACCCAGATAGCCGGGAAGTCTCATGAACTCGTAGTCGTCGTCGCCTCTGGGTCGTACGACGACGCTGTGCCAGCTCTCGCCCGGCCGGTGGTCGTACTTGGTTCGAAATCGAATTTCGTCGCGATCCGCGTTGGTGTACGTCTTCGACTCGACCATGGAAGCCTCGCCGCAGGTCGTCTCCAGGTCGTAGTCGATCCGGTCGTCGATGACGAAGGGTTTGAGGTTGGGCACGCTCGCCGTGGTTCCGGCGATGCGGAGTTGGTGCTCCGCGGCATCCGGTGATACGTAGACGGTGGAGATATCGTCGGTGACGATCCCGCGACCGGCGAGACAGGACGGCAAGAACATGCATGCGACGAGGCACGCGCGACGTGGTTGGACATGGTTTGCATCCTCTCCGGCTGGCCGATGATCTTTCGACTGTCTTGCAGCGACGGTTTTCCCGCGATGCCGATTCATCGGCACGATGGCGGTCGGTCCGGGGCCACGGCCTCGGCTGAATGAATTCGGTCTTACGACTCGGCTCCCTTGCCTCCTGCGGCCCATCGTCGATGCGCCAGCGTCGCGGTGAGAGATGTGGGCTAACCAGGTGCGCCACATCCGCCTGACTGCCATTTTCCCCGACACGAAGGCCTCGCGACTCCCTTCACCCGTCCAGCGCCTCGACGTCCACCGAGACCGTGAGGCTGTGGCCGGGGTCGCTTCCGAAGATGACGCCCTTGAGCGGGGTGACGTCCGAGAAGTCGCGGCCCCAGGCGGTCGTCATGTGCCGGCCTTGGGGCATCTGGTTATTGGTGGGATCGAAGTCCAGCCAGCCCGTCTCGGGCAGGAACACCGAGAACCAGGCGTGGGAGGCGTCGGCACCCTGGAGCTTGGCCGCGCCGGGCGGCGGCACGGTCTCAAGGTAGCCGCTCACGTAACGGGCGGCGAGCCCTATGGCGCGCAGGCAGCCGATGGCCAGGTGGGCGAAGTCCTGACATACACCGCGGCGGCTGGCGAATACCTCAGCCAGGGGCGTGGTGACGGAGGTGAAGCCGGGGGAGAACGTGAAGTCGTGATGCACACGCGACATGAGGTCCAACACCGCATCGAGCAAGGGTCGCCCGGGCGGAAAGGCGGGCTCGGCATAACCGGCGAGGTCGGGGGTGGCGGTGACCAGGGGCGAGTCCAGGATGAACTGGCGATTCTCAATCAGCTCGGGGTCCGTCGCATCGGCAAGTCGTGTGTGCACCTCGTCCCAGGGCGTCGGATAATTGAGCACCGCCGGTTCGCTACCGCCATTCATCACGATCTCGCTCACGGCCGTCACGGTTAGCTGCTGGTGCGGTTGCTGGATCGAGAAGTAGGTCACCGGATTGCCGAAGAAATCCCGGTATTCGACGAACTCCAGCGGCAGCGGATCGATCTCCAGGCGATGGCTTAGGCATCGCTGGCCGGCGACCTCGCGCGGCTTTAGGCACGCCAGGTTGTGGCACTGGCTGACCGTCCCTCCGTAGAAATACGCCGTCTTGTGAACGACCCGGTAGATCATCGTGATCCGGTCTCGGTATCAAGGAGCTGGTACGGACCCTCGACATGGCTGAAGTAGGCATCCGTCAGCGCCGCCGAGGCCTCACTCACCGACTGGTAGAGACCGGCGAGCAGCGCATCCAGGTACGGCCGCACCCCACCGTCGATCTCCTCCAGGTGCCGTGCTTCCGCGAGGCGCAGCAGCCCGGAGACCTCGATCACCCGACGCATCTCGGTTGTGAGTGGGCGTTCGTTCTGTCCCGGCAGTTCGCTGACCAGTTGTTCCAGCTCTTTGACCTGGAAGATCAGCGAACGGGGGTTCGTCTCGTCGAGGAGCAGCAGGTCCAGGGCGGTCTCGATCTCCGGCTGGGCGTAGTAGCGACGCCGGTAGAGGGTGAGGCTCTCCGCGGCCAGGAGCGTCGATTCCGTGATCAGCGCCTCGACGCCCGGCTCGGTCTCGGCCACCAGCAAGGAGCGGACGAGGTTCGTCAGCAACAGGGCCCGTTCGATGCGCCGGCCCAGGCCGAAGTAGCCCCAGCCGAGGTCGCGGCTCATGCTCTCGTGGGTCGCGCCGGCGATCGCCATGAGCGCGGTCATGATCCGGTCCAGCGTCTCCTGCATGGATTGCAGATCGGTCGCGGTCCGCTGCCCGAGGTCCATGAGCTCGTCGCCGATGTCGTTCAGCACCCGCCGGGTATCGGCCGACACCAGGTTACGCACCGCAGAGGCCGCTTCGAGGAACATCCCCAGATTGCTGGCCAGGGTACCGGCGCGCCGTGGGTTCAGGATGACATCCAGGATCTCGGGGATCGGGTAATCCAACCGGTCTTCGTTGCCCTCGCTCACGAATCCCGGATAGGTGTAGGTGAGGTGGGTCAGGCCCGTCAGCAGTCGTTCCAGGCACGCCTGGCACACTGGATCTGCGAACTGGAGGGTCTCGTTGTAGCGGACGTTGATGTTGCGGATCAGGCGGATGGTTGCCTCCGCGCGTGCCGCATACCGTGCGAGCCAGAACAGGTTCTCCGCGGCGCGGCTGGGCAGCCCTTCCTTGCTCTCCAGGGTGTAGGCGCCCGTCGGCGTGCGGGGCCACAGGCTCTCGGTCTTCTCGGGCTCCGAGGCGAGTACCCAGGTGTCCTTGCTGATCGCCCCGGCCTGGTTGGACACGATCCAGTCTCCGGTATTCGCGCCCACCCGCGTCAACCCGCCCGGCATGACGACGTAGGTGTCCTCCCGAGCGACGAGGAAGGCGCGGATGACGGCCGGGCGTGGCTCCAGGCCCGAATCCTGCCAGGTCGGGACCGACGACGGCTCGATCCGTTCCTGGCCTACGTAGAGATGGGGGTGGGTGCCAATGCGATCGCGCCATAGGTGCAGGTCCGCCGTGCTCAGTTCATCACCGTACACGGGCAGGACGCCTGGCACGCGGTTGGCATGGCGCAGCACGAGCTTGTCGAGATTGGCCAGCACATAGTCCCGCGCGGTCTTCTGACCACACCACCAGGTCGCGACAGAGGGCAGGCGCAGCTCATGGCCGAAGAAGTGTTTGGCCAGCTTGGGCAGAAAGGCCATCAGACCGGGGTTTTCCACGACCCCCGAGCCCAGCGGGTTGGCCACCGCGACGTGGCCCTGGCGGAGTACGTGCAGCAACCCCGCGACCCCGAGCCGGGAGTCTGCGCGCAGCTCCAGGGGGTCGCAGAAGTCCCCGTCGACGCGCCGCAGGATCACATCCACAGGCTCCCGCCCACCCACGGATTTGAGCCACACGCGGCCATCCGTGACCATGAGGTCCGCGCCCTCGACGAGGGTATAGCCCAGGTGGTTGGCGAGGGACTGGTGCTCGAAGTAAGTTTCGTTGAAGGGTCCGGGGGTGAGGATGACCACCCGGGGATCTTCTCGCCCATCGGGCGCCAGGGCGCGGAGCGCCTCGCGCATCAGCCGGAAGAAGGTCGACAGCCGGTGGGGATGCGAATCGCGAAACAGGCTGGGCATCAGCCGTGACATCACGGTGCGGTTCTCCAGGGCGTAGCCCGCTCCGGATGGCACCTGCGTGCGGTTGCCAATCACCCACACCTGGCCGTCCGGACCACGCGCCAGGTCCACGGCGTAGAGCGTGAGACGCGGAACGTTGACTCCGCCGGTGAAGGTGCAGGCACGCAGGAAACCCTGATGCCCGTAGACCAGCTCCGGTGGCAGCAGCCCTTTCCTCAGCAGGTTCCGGGGTCCATAGACATCATTGAGGATGAGGTTCAGCAGCTCGGCGCGTTGTGCGAGACCGGCCTCGATGCCGGCCCATTCCCGGCTGCCGATCAGCAACGGGACCGGGTCCAGCACCCACGGTCGGTTGAGGCCGCCAGGGGCGCCGTAGATGTTGTAGGTCGCCCCGTCGCCGCGCAGCATCCGGGCCGTGTCGCGCTGCCGCTGGAGCATCATCTGCGGCCCCATGGCCTCCAGGGAGCCGATCAGGTAGCGCCAGTGGCTGCGTACTTCGCCGTCTGCCGTGCACATCTCGTCGTAGGCGCCCGGTGGCGGCCGATAGGTGGAACCATTCCCGATGGTGATGGCCCTAGTCATGGGTCATGCGCACGCGGCGATGTGCCACAGTGCATCATAAATTCATCGTCGCCGTGACGCGTGCCCGTGAATACAAAATGCGCCGAGCCACTGGGACCCGGAACGCCCGCACGGCGAAGAGCGAGGGGGAACACGAAAACACGAAACCTTGAAGACACGAAAGCCATCGACGGTCAGCTCTTCGAGTCTTGCCCCTTTCGTCCTTTCGTGTTTCTTCTGTCCGTGTCCGCCGGTCGGGTGGCGTCAGCCCTGGGGATCCGCAGAAGCGGGCGGGTCAGGTACAACCATGCCGATACCGCAGGTCCAAGGTGTAGGGATACTCTGGGCTGGGCTCTTCGGGCGGCGGGGACATGGGGCCGGTCGGATGGCCTTCGCCTGAGAAGCGGCCCTGCGCCGCGATCTCGGGGGGCGGCTCGATCGTCCCGGGGGTGTGGCCGTAGCCCCAGAACCGGCTGACCCGGCGGGTCTCGGCCACGTAGGCGTTGACCGGGAAGTCCTCGTAGTGGCGACCGCCGGGATGGGCCACGTGGTAGGTGCAGCCGCCGATGGAGCGCCCGCTCCAGGTGTCGATGAGGTCGAACACCAGGGGCGAGTGGACCCCGATGGTGGGATGCAGCGCCGAGGGAGGCTGCCACGCTCGGTAGCGGACCCCGGCCACGTACTCCCCATGGGTGCCCGTCCGATGCAATGGCACCCGGCGGCCGTTGCAGGCCACGATGTGACGGGTATCGGTCAAACCGCTGACCTTGACCTGTAGTCGCTCCACCGAGGAATCCACGTAGCGTGCCGTGCCGAGGCTCCGCACCTCCTCGCCCAGTACGTGCCACGGTTCCAGGGCGGCCCTCACCTCCAGGTGGATATCCCGCAGCGTCACCGAGCCGTAGTGGGGGAAGCGAAACTCCTGGAAGGGGGCCAGCCACTCCGGCTGGAAGGGGTATCCCGCCCGCTGCAGGTCGCACACCACGTCGTGGATGTCCGCCCACACATAGTGCGGCAGCATGAAGCGGTCGTGCAGCTCGGTCCCCCAGCGCACCAGGCGGTGGCGGTAGGGCTGGCGCCAGAACCACGCGATCAGGGTGCGTAGGAGCAGCATCTGCACCAGGCTCATGCGGGCGTGAGGGGGCATCTCGAAGGCGCGGAACTCCACCAGCCCGAGGCGGCCGCTCGGGGAGTCCGGGGAGAAGAGTTTGTCGATACAGAACTCGGCGCGATGGGTGTTGCCCGTCACATCCACCAGCAGGTTGCGCAGAACCCGGTCCACCAGCCACGGCTCTGGCACCTCGCCGTCGGGGATTTGCTGGAAGGCGATCTCCAACTCGTAGAGGTTCTCATCGCGTGCCTCGTCCACCCGCGGCGCCTGGCTCGTGGGGCCGAGGAACATCCCGGAGAAGAGATAGGAGAGCCCGGGATGATGCTGCCAGTAGGTGAGCAGGCTGCGCAGCAGGTCCGGCCGGCGCAGCATGGGGCTGTCGGTCGGGGTAGCACCGCCGATGGTGACGTGATTGCCCCCGCTAGTGCCGGTGTGATGCCCGTCCTGCATGAACTTCTCCGTGCCCAGGCGGGCCGCGCGCGCGTCGGCATAGAGTGCCTGGGTCCGCGCGACCATCTCTCCCCAGTCATGGGCCGGGTGGATGTTCACCTCGATGACGCCCGGATCGGGGGTCACGGCCAGCTTGCAGACGCGCCAGTCCCGCGGCGGGTCGTAGCCCTCGAGCCGGAGCTTCACCCCGAGGGTCGCGGCCGTCGTTTCGATCGAGGCGACCAGGTCGAGATAATGCTCCAGGTGCGTCAGGGGGGGCATGAACACGTGCAGCACCCCGTCGCGGGGCTCCACGCACAGCGCGGTGTGGGCGACCTCCACCCCGCGCTCGCCGCGGCGGTCATCGTCACCGAGCGCCTGCTGGATGATCTCCGGATGGACCGCCTCGGCCGCTTCCAGCCGGCTGAAGCGGCGGGTCACCTCGCCGTAGTAATCGCCCAGCGGCGGCCGGGGCGCGAACATGCACCGCTCCGGATCGATCTCGCGCTCCCCCTCCGCCACCCAGGGCAGGGCGTCCAGCGGCAGGCGCAGGCCCATGGGTGAGTCACCGGGGGTGAGGAACATGCGCTCGCGGCGGAAGGTCCAGACGCTGCTCTGCCAGTGCTCCTGCGTCGTGTCCCAGCGGACCGGCAGCGCAAATCCCACGGGCTGGCCGAGGTCGCCCGCGAGCAGCCGGGCCAGGCGCCTGCGTTCCTCCGGGTCCGCGAGGTCGGCGTGCAGCAGGTCGACGTTGTCCGGCTGCATCCCCTCCTTCCAGAGGGAGTACAGGCTGTCCTCGTAGCCCGCCACCACATACCGTTCGGCCAGGCCGAGGGCCCGCGCCAGATGCGCGATGAAGCGTTCGGCGTCCTCTGATCCCATGCCCTCGTCGGCGTCGTCCGCGGCGAACAGCTGCGGGTCGCGCCACACAGACTCTCCATCGGGACGCCAGAAGCAGTTCAAGGACCAGCGTGGCAGGGGTTCTCCCGGATACCACTTGCCCTGGCCATAGTGGAGCATCCCCCGCGGCGCGAACCGGCGCCACAGGCGTAGCAGGAGATCACCGGCCAGCCGGCGTTTGTGATCCCCGAGGGCGTCCCGGTTCCACTGGGCGGATTCCATGTCGTCGATGGACACGAAGGTTGGCTCGCCGCCCATGGTGAGACGCACGTCTCCCGCCTCGAGGTCGGTGTCCACCTTGTGGCCCAGGGCGTCGATGGCCGCCCACTGGGTATCGGTGTAGGGCTTGGTAACGCGCGGGTCCTCGTGCAGGCGCTGGACGCGGTTGCTGAACTTGAACTCCACCTCGCACGTGCCGGTGGTGCCCGTGATCGGCGAGGCGCTGCCTGGATCGGGTGTGCACGCCAGCGGGATGTGGCCCTCGCCGGCGAAGAGGCCGGAGGTCGGATCCAGTCCCAGCCAGCCGGCGCCGGGCACGTAGACCTCCGCCCAGGCGTGCAGGTCGGTGAAGTCATGATCGGTCCCGGAGGGACCCTCCAGCGGCTTCTCGTCCGGGGTGAGCTGCACCAGGTAGCCGGAGACGAAGCGCGCCGCGAGCCCGAGGTGGCGCAGGATCTGCACCAGCAACCAGCCGGTATCCCGGCACGAGCCGCGGGCCTTGGCCAGGGTCTGCTCGCAGGTCTGGATGCCGGGCTCCATGCGGATGGCGTAGCCGATGTCCTTCTGCAGCCGCTGATTGAGGGCGACCAGGAAGTCCACGATGGGCTGCCGGGAGCGGTCCACCCGCGACAGCCATTGGCGAAGCAGCGGGCCCTGCTCCCGGATCTCCAGGTAGGGCGCGAGCTCCTTGCGCAACTGGGCGTCGTACGGGAAAGGGTACTCGTCGGCATACGCCTCGACGAAGAAGTCGAACGGGTTGATGACCACCATCTCGGCCACCACGTCCACCTCGAAGGACAGGGCGCGCACCGGCTCGGGATATACGATGCGGGCCAGGAAATTGCCGAAGGGATCCTGCTGCCAGTTGATGAAATGGTCTTTCGGCAAGACCTTCAGCGAATAGGCCTCGATCGAGGTGCGCGTATGCGGTGCCGGACGTAGCCGGACGACGTGGGGCGAGACCGCGACCGGGCGATCGAACCGGTACTCGGTCTTGTGGTTGATTGCGACTCTGATTGCCATGATGTCCCCGCCCGGATGGTGGGTCACCGATGTATACACAATATCCTGGCGAATGTACCCGCGCCTTCACAGGCGGATCCTGAGCAAGGATGTCTGGCCTGAGCGGTCACCGAGCCGCCTCTGACCTGGCTTCACCGACCCGGGCGATCGCCGCGAGCCGGGAATGGGGACGACATCGGTTCCCGGCAACGGAGGATGGAACGCCGGTTCGGGTCTGTGCGGTGCGCCACGGGGCGTTCTGGACTTAGCCGCCGATCCATCCGACAATACGCGTCCGTGGTGAGTGTAGCTCAGTTGGCAGAGCCCCGGATTGTGGATCCGGTTGTCGAGGGTTCGAGCCCCTTCACTCACCCCACTATCACGGTTAATATTTCTCGACGCAGCGACGCTGCTGTGGAATGGCGAAGTGTTGGGCCGTTAGCTCAGCTGGTAGAGCAGCGGACTCTTAATCCGCGGGTCGAAGGTTCGATCCCTTCACGGCTCACCAAAAGTTTCAAAGGCTTGGGGCGGCCACCAACAGCCCCCGCCGCCTCGTTGCTCCGTCCTTGCTCCGGCGGGCGGATCTTGATGGTGTCGAGGCGGGTGTCTGCCAGCACGGGCAGCGCCCGCCGGAGTGACGCCTCGCCGCGGTCTCTCTTCGGCCAGTAGCCCTTCGGCGGGGTGGGGATACGGTGCCGCCGGCAGAGCTTGGCGAGTCCGACGTCAGACAGTCCGTACTCGCGTGCGAGCTGCGTCATCGGGATCGACCACACCCGCTCGTAGAGCTCGGCGCGGGTGAGAATGACTGCCGGCGACCGGGAAGGCACTGGGCGGCTCTGCAGCTTGCCGCTCAGAGCATTGAGAGCATCGCGCTTGTGGTCCTCCGCGACGTGGGCGTAGCGCATCGTGGTGGTGAGCACCTTGTGCCCCAGGACCTCCTTGATCGTCGTGAGGTCCACACCGGCCATGGCGAGGTGGCTGCCCGCGGTGTGCCGCAGATCATGGAAGCGGAAGCCCTCGATCCCCGCCTTCTTGAGGGCCGTGCGCCACACGCGCTCCAGGTAGACGAACGGATGCCCGGCCTTGTGCCCGGGGAACACGTAGGCGTTGCCCTGCACCCTGGGCAGCGTGAGGAACCGCTCCCACATCGCCTGGGGCATCGGGATCGTCCGGGCCTCTCCGCTCTTCGAGTCGGGGATGCGAATCAACCGGTGTTCCATGTCGAGGTCAGCGTGCCGGAGATGGAGGATCTCCATCTTGCGCATCCCGGTGTTGAGGGCGACTGCGACGATGGTGGCGAGGTAGGGGTTGGTGCTGTCTTCACAGACAGCGAGGAGCCGGCTCATCTCGTCCTCGGAGAGGAACCGCGTGCGCTGGTTGTTCTCCTTGAACAGCTTCACCTTCTTGACCGGGTTGGCGTCTACGACGTCCCACTCGATCGCTTTCGAGAAAATCGTCTTGAGCAGGGCGAGGCAGCGGTTGGTGGTGGCTACGGCCAGTCCAGCGCCCCGGAGGTCCGCCTTGAGGCGCTCTATGTCTTGCACCGTGATCTCGTCCAGCGAGGAGGAGCCCAGCGCCGGAAGTAGGTGATGCAGGCGAGAGAGGTCGTCGCGCCAACTCCGCTTGTTGGCGCGGGACCAGGCGAGAAACGGGCCGACCTCGGTGCCGCTCTCGATCTGCCGTTCGCAGTCCTTGCGCTCCTGCTCCCAGTTGAGCGCGCCGACTGTGAACCCGGCGAGTGTTGGAGCCGAGCCCGGTCGGCGAATCTTGTATTCGCCCCGGAGCACCTCGCCGACGCGGCTGCTGTGCGCCTCGCGGGCCAACTCCAGCGTATACCCCTGACTCTCGCGGCCGATCTTCTTGCGATGGACCCGCCCCGTGGGTGTGCGGTACTGAATCCACCACGTCCCGTCGTTGTTTTCCGCGCGGCGGTACCCTACGCCGTTGTCCCAGATCCATTTGCCCGGGGCCAGCGCGTTCAGCGATCGCCGCGTGAGCTTGTTCTTGGCCATGTCACACCTCCGGGGTGTTGCAGCCGTTCGGGCACTGCCAGTAGCGGTTGGGAAGGCGCCCGCCCGGTTGGATGTTGGGGCTCCAGCTCTGCCCGCAGCTCATGCACCGCAGGCGCGTGGTCTCCTCGTCCACGATCTCCACGCCCCACCGCTCCATCTCGCTGGCGGTGAACCGGCTCGGCCGGCGGGGGGCGTTCACCTCTTTGGACCGTAGCCAGTCGGTCAAATCGGAGCGGCGGATGCGGTACACGCGCCCGACCTTGGTCGCGGGGAATTCCCCCCGCTGCACGAAGTCACGGACCGTCTTCGGCTTCAGCTTCAACTCGGCGGCGATCTCTTCGACGGTGAGCCATTCAGTAGGGTCGGTCATGGTGATGTCCTCGGTTGCCTGCATCGTCTAGCTCCTTATGAGGCAGTCAAAGCTCTTAACATGACTATACATCCGTGAACAGCCAATAACAACGTCTGCGCCGATCATGGGTTGGGTGGGAATAAAAGTTCCCGCATCGCAGACGTTTGTCTGCTACAGTGTCAAAAAGTAGCCGAGGGACAATTTGTCCCACAGTGCGAGGTAGGCCATGCCACGAGGATCGAGACCGGGGGAATACCGCGGCGGGCGTCGGAAGGGCATTCCCAACAAGCGCACCGCGGAGGTGATCGCGCGGCTGGAGGAACTGGGCTGCGATCCCATCGAAGGCATGGTCAGGATCGCGCAGGACCTCACACCCTGCCGGATCTGCGACGAGGGGCGTCTTGAGGACGGCAAGACCTGTCCCCAGTGCCACGGGACGGGGAAGCTCCAGGCCAGCCCCGAGCTGCGCGGCAAGATGTACAGCGAGCTTGCCGGCTACGTGGCACCGAAGCGCAAGGCGGTCGAGGTCACCGGGGAAGGGGGCGGCCCCATCGCCCTCACCGATGCCCGCCGGGCGCAGATCCTGGAGCAGGCCGCGACGCGGCTCCTTGCGGAAGCGTGAAGGCGCTCCCTCCCACTAACGAGGAACTCCTCGCCCTGGAGGCGGAGAGCTACCAGGCCCGGCCGACGGACCTCCTCCGCAACGGCGTGCTGTGGATTCTCAACGACGCCAAGAAGCTCGTCCGCTTCGTCCCCAACCGCCCGCAGCGTCGCTTTCTCGACCTCGTGGACTGGCTGCGCGAGCAAGGGCTACCGGTGCGGATCCGGCTGCTCAAGGCCCGCCAGTGGGGCGGCTCCTCCGTCGTCGATGGGCTGATCTTTGCGGATTGCATCACCCGCCGGCACCAGTTCGCCTCGATCCTGGCGGACGCGAAGACCAAGTCGCAGGTCCTGTTCGATCGCGTTGACACCTTCCAGACGCAGCTTGAAGGCGATGCGGACTACCGCCACCTCGCCCAGGAGCGCGTGCCGGCGATGGGGCGGGCGATCAAGTGGGGCAACGGCTCACAGATCAGCGTGGACTCGGCCGAGAACCGCGGCAGTGTCGGACGGGCACCGACCCTGACCCACCTGCACGCCAGCGAGAAGGCGTTCTACCCCGAGCAGACCATGACCATGCTCGGCGTGGCGCAGGCGGTCCCCGATGACCCCAACACGGTCATTGTGGAGGAGAGCACGGCCAACGGGATCGGCGATGACTGGTCGGAGGATTGCCTACGCCTCGTGGTGCGCGGTGAGGAGGGCCTCAAGGGACCCTACGACGACGGCAACGATGGCGCGTGGTGCCTCCTGTTCGTGCCGTGGTTCGAGATTGAGAAGTACACCCGCCCGCTGAACGGGAAGGCCCTGGAGGAGGCATGGGAGCACCTCCCCGAGGAAGAGCTGGCCCCGCTCCGGGAACGCGAGCCGTGGCTCCGCGAGCAAGGCGTCAGCGACGAGCAACTGCACTGGCGGCGCTGGCGCATCGTCGAAAAGTGCCGGAGCCGGGTTGAGCTCTTTGACCAGGAGTTCCCCGACACCGCCCGGCGTGCTTTCATCGGTTCCGGCAGTGTGGTGTTCGACACCAACGCTCTGGAGGCGATGGCCGAGGCCGCCCGTACCGCCGCCTGGAGCCGCGGCCGGCTGATTGTAGGCTTCGGCAAGGTGACCTGGCAGGCGGACGCTCAGGGCAGCCTGGAGGTGTTGGAGCACCCGAAGCCGGGCCAGCACTACGCCATCGGCGCGGACTTCGCGGAAGGGATCGGGGGCGACGCGGACTCTTTCCATGTGATCGACCGGCAGACCTGCACGGAGGTGGCGGTGCTGAATGCCCAGCTCGGCACCGACCTTGCCGGCCCCACGCTGGAGGCGTTCGCCCGGTACTATAACCAGGCGGTGATCTGCCCGGAGAGCAACAATTACGGGCTGGTAGCCGTGAAGCATCTCCGCGAGCGATACGACGTCACGCGCCTTTACGTGCGGCCGACCATCAAGGCCGACAAGATCGCGCGGACGGGCTCAAGCGCCTTCGGCTGGCGCACCGACGCCACGACGAAGCCGGAGCTGATCGGGACCCTGGAGGAGGCGATCCGTCACCGGACCGTCGCCATCCGGCACCCGGCCACCCTGCACGAGCTGCGCTGTTTTGAGCGGGACCCCAAGACCGGGAAGATGGGCGCGGCGGCAGGCCAGCATGATGACCGCGTGATCGGCCTCGCTCTGGCGTTGATTGCCAACGAGCGGATGCGGCGCCCGGCACCGCTGCGGCAGGTTTGGGATGATGATTTCATGTTTCACGGCATCTCGCGAAACCTCCTCCCCCCGGATCGGGCGGAGGACTTTGATCCGATGAACGACTTTCAATTGTAAAACCCTCGCGGCCAAGCTTTCGCCGCGGTTCATAAAAAGGAGGACGACGATGAGCAATGAGATGCTGAACGAGATGTACCCCACGATGACGCCGCCGCCCGAGCCGGAGCCGCACCCTGGGCCGATTCGGAAGGAGGATCTCCTCACCGTGGAGGATGCCCGGCACCTCGCCCAGGGACTCTTCCCGAAGCAGGAAATCACGGAGATGCGGAAAGCCATCCCCGCCAACATCCAGCGCCTACGCGCCGAGGACCGGGGATTGCAGAGCTACCCCAACTCGAATTTTTACGGCTCGCTCGGGCTGGAGCAGAAACTCGTTGAGGACGGCACCCACCCAGCGCTCGCCAAGGAGATCGCCATGGAAAGCGGGCGCATGCTCTCCGATCTGGGTGTGAGCGGGGTCGAGGCCACAGAGCTGGTCCGCCTCATCTCCAGCGCCAAGCGCGAGCCGGTGAGCGAGGGCCAATTTAACAAATGGAAGGGGGAGACTCACAAGAGCGCGACCGATCGAGAGATCAGCCTCGCCCATGCTCTCCTGGCGCGCGACAAGCGGCTGCACGACATCATCACCAGCTCCAACCTACACTGGCACCCGGCCGTGGTCCGGATGCTGCACGCGGCAGCGCTCCAGCAGAAGATCAAGGGGCGGTTGTGAGGGGGTTGCAGGACCTAAAATCCTGTGGTCAGCGGCGGAGAAAGCCGTAGCGTGAGGGGGTTACGGCACCGCCGTCTGCCGGTGTAATCGCGATGACATTGAGAGGGCCGATTTCGGGGGCCGGCGTGCCACGGGGATGCCCGCGCTCCACCCACACACGTCGAGCAGCTCCTCCTCGATCTCGCCGGCCAGCACGGCGGGCGGAAGGGTAAACGAGCGATCGCCGCAGCTCTCCGAAGCCGGCCTCCAAGCGAAGAGCGATGCCGGGGATCTCGGGCACGGGCGCCTAGAGGGGGATCTCGTCGCCGCTCTGCGCAGCCTCCATGGCATCGAGCTTGTGGAGGAGGTCCGCGCGCTGGAGGTTCTGGATGTCCGTACGCGAGCGCACGCGTGAGAGCCGCTGTAGCTGACCCTGCATCTTGTGGCGCTCGGTCACCAAGGCAGCGGATCGGCGGGCCTCCTGGTGCTCCTGGTGTTGTCTGAGCGCCGCCGCCTTGGATTGCAGGAAGGCGCGCGTCCGATCCGAAGGGACACCTTGAACGTCGTTGCCGGTCAGGTGGGGGGAGGGAAGACGGGCACCTAGAAGTGTTCGCATCGGATCAAACCTCCCTTGGGGAGTCTGGCGTCTGGAGCCGTGGCGAGAGGGCCTGGAGTCGGGTCCAGAGGATGAAGCTCCACGCGCATACGTCGAGCAACTCCTCCTCGATCTCGCCCAGTAGCTCGGAAGGGGCACAGGTGAAGGATCGGTCGCCGTAGGTCTGCCGGCCGGCCTGGCGACGCTGTGCGGCCTTCGCCACGAAGTCCGGGAAGCGGTCGAGGGGATCGCTCATGGGGGTCACCACGGGATGTCGTCGTCACCGAAGCCGTGATCTCCCGCCGGCACGGGCTCGCGGCGTTGGGTGGGGACGGTCGTCCCGGTGGGTGGGCCATCGCCCCCGCTGCCCCGCTTCTTGCCACCCGAGGGGCGCACGGTGCGACTGGCGTGCAGATCCTCCGCGGTGATCTGCCAGGCGGTCTTCTCCTGTCCGTCCTTGTCGGTCCACCGGGTGCGCACCAGCGAGCCGGAGACGGCGATCAGGTTCCCCTTCTGGCAGCGCAGGAGGTCCTCGGCGGTACGGCCGAAGCAGATGATGGAGAACCACTCGGTATCGGGCGTCTCGCCGTTGTAGGGCGTCACCTCGCACGCCATCGAGGCGCGAGCCATGGGCTTGCCCGACTTGGTGGTGATCGATTGAGGATCTTGGCCAAGCCGGCCGTGGGCAGAGATTCGGATCATGGGAGGGGCTCCTTGGGTAAGCTGGCGATCTTCGAGAGGTTCTTGGACACGCCGAGCTCGGCGAGGGTGGGGGGAGTTGCGGTACTCGGCGGTGACCGCAACTTTTCCTTGCGGGCATTGCCACCCGTCCGCATGTCCCCCGCCGCCTTCGCCTCCTTGAGCATTCCGCCCAGGCGATACTCGGCGCGGCCACGGTCATCGAAATGGGTTGGGGTCATGACGTCCCTTTCACGAGCTGGCGGACGCGCTCCTGCAATGTGGCGATCTGCTCGCGCTCGGCGTGCTCCAGGGCGATCTCTTGGCGAAACCAATCCATGTTGAGGTGGCCCTCGATGGCGCTTTTCACCAGTCCTTCGAGCGTGGCGGGCAGGAGTGCGTCTAGTTCCACTGCCAAGTCACCGAACCGCTCGCGGTACTTTCTGGCGCGCGGGTCCGTATCCTTCAATGCGTCCGGGTTCCGGGGCAGGTCGTACATTGAGACTTGTTCCAAAGTAAGGGCGCAGCGCACACCCTCCACCCTCTCTCCGAGATCCATCTCCTCCTGGAGCGTCTTCAACATGGCTGGCAACATCTCCCAGCCGGAGGGGTCCAGGTCGCCGAAGTAGAGGAGGATGGTGCGTTGGCCGGCTGCGGCGTTGTCCTCGATGCGCTTCCGGGCTTCGTGGACGTAGGAGACGGACGAAAACCCACGGGCCACCACCACCGGCACGCCGTAGGGTTCGGCGGCGCGGTGGCAGACTCGGGACAGTGCGTCCTTCTCGATCCATACCTCCAACGCCACGTCCTGGCTCTGGAGACAGTCGCGCCGGTATCCGGCGAGATAGTCCTCGGTCTCGTCCGCGATGAAGGCTCGGGCGTCGGACCAGCCGCCGGAGGACAGCACCGACCGAGTGCGGTCCTCGATCGCCTCCCACGGAAACAGCCCATCTAGCCGCGCCTTGGTTAGCACACGCGAGAGTTTCTGGTAGGCGGTTCGGTCGTTCTCAATCATCCCGCCGGCGACCAGGCGGTAATAAACCTGCCGAAGGGTCACCGGCCAGTACTCCCGGAGAGCCTCGGCCGCCGCTTGCACCTCGCCGAGGTACGCCGACGAGCTGTCCGACCATCCGCCTCGATTGCGGGTCGCGGTGCTCATGCGGGGAGTACCTCCTCCACGGTGGCGGCCGGGCCGAAGCTCATCTTCGCCAGGTGGGCGCGCTGTACGGCGTCCGCCAGGTTCTCGGGGCGGAGCTTGAGTAATTGCCGCACCTCGTCGGTGGTGTACACAGGCAGCCCGTCACCGGGGCCAGGATCGCCTCGCCCCACCAACCACAGGTCGCAGCCCAGCAGGCGGCTTCGGATCTTGATTCGGGCACGCCGGTGGTCCACCTCCTCGAAGGTCCAGCCGAGCACCTCCTCGGGGGTGGGCACCGGCCGGGTCAGGTAGGCCAGGATCTCCGCCTTGTGGGCGCGCAGGGCCTCGATTAGGTCCGCCGGCAGGGGGCGGGGGGCGGCCATGACCAGGCGGTCGCCCTTGACAGTGAGTCGTCCCTGGACGGCGGCGACTTTTCCGATCAGGTCGCGGGCGGTGCTCATAGTTCGCCCTCCCAGGGATGCAGCGCTTCGGCCTTCACCTCGCGCTCGGAGGGGGCGAAGTCGGCGTCGGTGAGGGGTGGCGGGCCCTCGCTGCCGTTCCCACCACCCCCCTCCGCAGCCCGATTTTTCTTGTTCCCGACCCCATCCGATCCGGCGAAGGCAGGCGAACAAGAATTTTCATCTATTTCGCAAGTGGTTACGTCCGATTTTCGTTTCCTGTTTTCTTGTTCCCCGTATATATAGGGAACAAGGGAACAAGAATTTTCTGGAGCTTCCGCGGCTACCTGTTCGCTGTCTCCAGGATTTGCCAGGGCGTAGCGAAACGCATCACCCTTTTTGCCCTTGCCCGTGCGCGCCACCTCTTCGCCTTGCACCAGTGCCTTGAGCGCTCCCCGGATCGTTACAGTCTTACCTTCTACCTGCTCCTCGATCTCCTCTCTCGTCAACGGAGTCGCGGCGACGGCCAGAACTTTGCGGATCTCCGCCCCGGCGTGGTCTCGGTCCAGGTCGGCGCGGTTGCCGGCAGCTACGGGTCGGCGCCGCTCGTCGAGTTCAATGACGACCTCTTCGAGGTCAACGCCGTACCGCTGTTGCGACGACAGCGAGCGATAGCGGTCACCCCGCCTGAGTATGAAGACGGTATCAACACTCCCCGCAATCGCTGTGGAGCCCAAGATTGCATCGATACCCTCGCGAACCCCTTTTCCGGCGTGATGGAGGAGGTGGACGTGCGCGCCGGTCTGCCGCGCGATCATCAGGAGCGGTTCGAGCACCATGGTCATCACTGCGTAGTCGTTGGTATCCGTGGCCCGGACGAGCCGCTGCATCGTATCGACGATGATGAGCGCGGGCCGCTCGACCGCCGCTGCCTTCGCGAGCTGAGCGACGGCATCTGCCGGCGCCTGGCCTACGAAGACGTGGATCGGGTCGGCATCGGTCGCGCCCATCTCCCGGAAGTGGTGCTTGAGTTCAGAGCGCTTCTCCTCCAGCGCGAGATAGAAGACCACGCCCTGGCGAGTCGCCTTCCCCAGCCATGGCACCCCGCGCGCGACGGCAAAGGCAAGGCCGTGCGCGAGAGTGCTCTTGCCGGCCTTCGGCTTGCCCGCGATTACCGAAATCCCGCCGGAAGGCAGGTGATCGACAACCAGGTAGTCGATGGCCTCGTCCGGCTCGGCAAGCAGGTCGCGCATCGCCGTGAAGGTCAGGCGCGGTTTGCCGTCACCGCCCGCCGGTTCCCACGCCTCCGCCCTCTCGATCGCCTCGCGCACCGCCTCGGCGCCTTTGTTGTTGAGCACGTCCAGCCAGTCGACGCCCTTGGCGCCCTCGGCGATTTCTCCCGCAGGGAGGGCGATACGCACACGCACCCCTTGCGCGTGCAGCCGGGCCGCAAGCTTGTTGGCGGCATCCTCGCCGGCGTTTGATCGATCGAGGTCTGCGGCAATCACCACCTCGCCCACCTCGGCCGGCACAACGAGCGCGGCCATGCCGGCAGACGAGACGGCCGCCCACGTGGCCAAGCCGGTGGCCTCCCGACACGCCAGAGCGGTCTCTAAACCTTCGGCAATCACTAGCGGCTCACCGGGCCTCGGCTCATCCAGGCGAACCGCGCCACCCTTCAACGTGCCCAGGGCTTTCTTGGGGTCCAGTCCGTCCGGGAGCGGCGCCTTGCTGCGCCCATCCGCGGCCAGGTAGATCCGCTGCAACCCGCAGTGCTTCCCTTTGGCATCCGTCACGAGGCACAGGACGGCAGGGAAGTGATCCACCAGCTCGGGCTTACCGTCGATGCCCTGCCGGTAATACTCAAGGCGCGGGTGGAACTGCAGGGCGCTCGGCAGCGGGTCCGGTACCTTCAACCCGCGGCTCGCCCAGTAGGCGCGGCCGGCCGCAGCGGCCGGATCGTCGAGATCGTGGGCGTCGGACCACGTCGAAGCACAGGCGGCCCAGCCCTTCGGCTTTGTCTCCCTCTCCGGCGGCGCGTCAGCCGGGCTCGCCGTGGCGCGCCTAGTGCCGTTGTCGCCCAGGAGGTAGCCGGGCTCGCCTTGGCCACTTCGCCGGGCGCTCCTTACTTTGGTGCGCAGCTCGGCCTCGGTCCACGGCGGCGAACAGCTTGTGTTCCAGTCTGCTAGCAGCAGCGCAAGCGCTTGATCCTCGGTGAGGTCGAAGCCGCGCACGAGGGCGCAGCAGGTCTTAAAGGTGTGCTCATCGCCACCGTTACCGGCCACCGCCGGCGGGATCTTCTCCAGGTAACGCCGGGCGCGGTCGAAGGGATTCATCCCCCCGTCCGCTCCCTCACCGGGGCGGGGGGCCTCACTGTTTGAAATCATGCGCCGCCCCTCCGACCGGCGTGTTTTGCCTCTTGCGTCGAGCGGACGGGCTTGCAGCTATCGATAAAGGCATCGAGCTCTGCCACCGGGTACAAGATCCGAGCGTTCAACTTCACGAACCTCGGCCCCTTGCCATCGACCCGCCACCGCCGCATCGCTTGGGCGCTTCCCGGATACCCCCCCAGCTTTTGCTGAAGGTATCGAAGTGCATCCTCGGCGAGGAGGTATGCGGCGGGCCGGCTCGCGGGTGCGTCGATAGTTTGCATCAGCTCTCCTTTTGAATCGCGCGATCATATGAGGCGAACATATGTGTGGTTCAGTACGTCGAAAAAAAACTACTCCGTCAGCACAGCCTCGATCGCGGCGCGGATCTTTACGAGGTCGATCACGATCGAGACGGAGCAGGGGGTGAAGTTCTCTGGTGGCTTCTTGTCGCCGATGTATCCAGTTCCGATCAGCGCTCCTCGCTTCCCGCCCTTTCCGGAAATCCGATGCAGCTGCCGCTCCATCGTGAACTCCAGCCGCTCCCCATTGAGGAATTCGGCGTCAGGCGCGTGAAACCACCGTTTGACCCACTTCGACGAGCGGGGCACGCAGTTCACCGCGTCGAGGGTGATGAGGGCCTGGATGCGCACGAGATCGGCGCCAGTGAAGATCCGGCGTCGCCCGCGCCCGTGGGTGGTCGAGATGCGAGGACGAAGGACGCCGTACTCGACGAAGCGCCGAATCTCATGGGGCTGCAATCCGAGGGTGGTCGCTGCCTCTTGGATTGTCATCTCGATGTTTTTCAGGGGTGTCGTCATCGACATAATCGACCACATGTTTGGTTAAAAGGTGGTGTATCTTGGCCAGCAGTTCATTGTGTGTCAAGCGGTGCGCGCCGGTGCCGGCCTGTCCGGCCTAAGGACGTCCGGGCAGCGCGCCGTTGCACCGCCCTTGCCTCACCTGGCCGAACATCGCGGCACAGAGGTAGCGGTCGCCGCGCGCGGGTCGAGGCCCAAGCCGCCCCGAACCCGCTGAAATCGCTACCTTGTCGAACAGGCCGGAACAAGGCTACTCTTCCCCTTCTGTGACTCTTAATCCGCGGGTCGAAGGTTCGATCCCTTCACGGCTCACCAACTACAGGAATGGCCGAGAGGCGGCTCTCGGCCATTCTTTTTACGGCTTACAGCGCGCAGCGTTGCGAGAGTGGCGGAATTGGTAGACGCGCTAGATTTAGGATCTAGTGCCGCAAGGTGTGGGGGTTCGAGTCCCCCCTCTCGCACCAGGATGCACAGCCTCTGGGGACAGCGATTCTCATGGAAACCAATGTTCAGGAAGTCAGCCCGTGCCGCTGGCAGGTCCGTGTCACCCTGCCGCCCGACGAGACGGCCCCCCATTTCGACAAGGCATACCGGGCCCTGCAACGCACCGCACGCATCCCCGGTTTCCGCCCGGGCAAGGTGCCGCTGTCGGTGATCCGCAAGCGATTCGGCGATGCCGTGCGCGAAGACGTGGGGAATAGCCTGCTCAAGGAGACCTTTCCCCAGGCGCTCGAGGAACACGCCTTGAAGGCGATCGGACCGCCGGCGTTGGAGGAGCTCACGCTGGAGGAGGGGAGCCCGTTCAGCTACTCGGCACAGGTGGACGTGTTGCCGGAGGTTGAGCTCGCCGAGGTGGAGGGGATGGCGATCCCGCGCCGCGAGGTAACGGTCTCTGAGGAGATGATCGAGTCCACCCTGGAACGGATGCGCCAGGAGAACGCTCAGGTCCGGACGGTAGATGATGCTACGGCCAGCCTCGCCCGGGGCCAGATCGGGGTGATCGACTTCGCAGGCCGGATCGACGGCGAGACCTTCGAGGGGGGGAGCGGCGAGCGGTATCCGGTAGAGGTGGGTGCCGGCGTCTTGTTTCCCGATTTCTCGAACGGCATGGAGGGGATGACCACCGGGGAGACGCGGGAGATCGCCGTCACGTTCCCGGAGGACTACCGGGAGGACTTCGCCGGCAAGGAGGCGACGTTCACCGTCACCCTGCACGAGATCCAGGAGAAGGTGGTGCCGGAGCTCGACGACGAGTTCGCCAAGGATCTGGAGTTCGAGAGCCTCGCCGCCTTGCGGGAGGAGATCCGCACCAAGCTGGGGGAGCACATCGGACGCGCCAACCGGCGCGCCCACCACCAGGAGATCGCGGATCGCCTCCTGGAGCGCCACACCCTGGAGATCCCGCCGACCCTCTTCGAGGGGCAGCTCGACCTGATGGTACGCAACCGGCTGGTCGCCCTGGTGCAGCGTGGCGAGAAGATCGAGGACGCGGAGGCCCAGCGTGCCGCCCTGCGCGACGAGCTCCAGCCGGATGCGCGCAAGCGTGCCCAGCTCACCCTGATCCTCGACAAGATCGCCGAGGTCAATGGCCTGGCGGTGGACGATGCGGCGATCGAGGCGCGGTTGAAGAAGGAGGCGATGGACGCCGGGGTGGCGCCCAACGTCATGCGCCAGTATTACGAGTCGCAGTTCGGCTCCCTCGACCCGATCCACGACCAGCTCCGCGAGGAGGCGGCCCTGGACCACGTCCTGCAGCACGCCGTGTTTGTCGAACCGCAGGCGAAAAGCGGCGAATAGCGACCCGACCCGCGTTCTCGATTCCCCACTTCCCCGACGCGCGCCCCGCCACCCCTGTCGCCGGGCGCCCCATTGATCGCTCAGGAGAGCCGCATGGCACGTCCCCCTTTTGGTCTTTCTGGTGATGGGATGCCGACGCCGGTGTCCAACAACCTCGTGCCGATGGTCGTCGAGCAGACGCCCCGGGGCGAGCGCGCCTATGACATCTACTCCCGCCTGCTCAAGGACCGGATCGTCTTCCTCGGGACGCCGATCGACGACTACATCGCCAATGCGGTGATCGCGCAGCTCCTGTTCCTGGAGGCCGACGATCCCGCCAAGGACATTAGCCTTTATATCAATTCGCCGGGTGGGCTGGTGACCGCCGGGCTGGCGGTCTACGACACCATGCAGTACATCCAGCCGGACGTCTCGACCATCTGCATCGGCCAGGCCGCGAGCATGGGGGCGGTGTTGCTGTGTGCGGGCGCCGCGGGTAAGCGCTACACCCTACCCAACTCGCGGGTGATGATCCACCAGCCCCTCGGCGGCTTTCAGGGCCAGGCGACCGACGTGGAGATCCACGCCAAGGAGATCCTCAAGACCCGCGAGACCCTGAACAACATCATCGCCAAGCACACTGGGCAGAAGCCCAAGACCATCGAGCGCGACACGGAGCGCGACAACTTCATGTCCGCCGAGGAAGCCGTGGCCTACGGATTGGTGGACAGCGTCGTGGAGCGCATTCCGAAGGAGCTCCAGCCGAAGGGCTAGGTCTTGACAGGATTAGTGGGAGATTCCGTGAGGATCTGGTTACACTGACTTCACCCGCCATCGCCTCAACCCATCGCGAGTGACTCGGATGCCGACCTCCAGCGCCACATGCTCGTTCTGCGGCAAACAGCAGAACCCCCTAGCCCTGCTCAACCCGCCGGCCTCCCATGTCGGTCCACGATTGATGATCTGCGATGACTGCTTCTCGCTCTGCCGGCAGCTCATTCATCAGCCGGCGAAGGCGTCGCCCGCGGCGCCGCGGGCGGACATTGCCCAGCTCAAGCCGCGCGACATCCATGCCATCCTCAACCAGTACGTGATCGGCCAGGAGCGGGCGAAGAAGGTCCTGTCGGTAGCGGTCCACAACCACTACACGCGCCTGCGCCATCGCCACGAGCCGGACGAGGTGGAGCTGTCGAAAAGCAACGTGCTGCTCATCGGCCCCACCGGCACAGGCAAGACGCTCCTCGCCCAGACCCTGGCGCGGATTCTCCAGGTGCCGTTCACCATGGTCGACGCCACCACCCTGACCGAGGCCGGCTATGTCGGTGAAGACGTAGAGAACATCGTCCTCAAGCTCCTGCAGGCCTGCGACTACGACGTGGAGCGCGCCGAGCACGGCATTATCTACATCGACGAGATCGACAAGATCGCGCGCAAGTCGGAAAACCCCTCCATCACCCGGGACGTCTCCGGGGAGGGGGTGCAGCAGGCCCTCCTCAAACTCATCGAGGGGACGGTGGCCAATGTGCCACCGCAAGGGGGCCGTAAACATCCCCACCAGGAGTTCCTCCAAGTCGACACCACCAACATTCTGTTCATCTGCGGCGGGGCCTTCGTCGGCCTCGACAAGATCATCGCCAGCCGTCTGCAGACCAAGGTGTTGGGTTTTGGTGCGGACGTCCGGGTCAGCGCGGCCAATAGCCGGGACCTCCTCAAGGAGGTGCAACCGGAGGACCTGCTCAAGGTGGGGCTGATCCCCGAGCTGATCGGTCGCCTGCCGGTGTTGGCGACCCTCGATGAACTCGACGAGGCGACCCTGGTGTCGATCCTCACCGAGCCGCGCAATGCCCTGGTCAAGCAGTACGAGCGGTTCTTTGAGTACGAGGGGGTGAAGCTCACCTTCACGGCCGACGCCCTGCGCGCCGTCGCCCGTGCCGCCCAGGAGCGCAAGACCGGCGCCCGCGGCCTGCGCGCCATCCTCGAAGAGGTAATGCTCGATATCATGTACGACATCCCGTCCGAGTCGAACGTCGTCGAGTGCCTCATCACCCAAGAGGTAATCGAGGGTCGGGAGCTGCCCCTGCGCATCTACGAGCACCAGTCGAAGACGGCGTAAAGAAGCTGTCAGCGTTCAGTGGTCAGCCATTAGCTCCCTCCCCCGCCGGGGGAGGGTCGGGGTGGGGGCGGTTGGATTTCGCTCTTCGTCGCCAAGAGCACGTCGGGGTGTTCCCGACGCCCTCCCGCCAACCCCCTCCCGGAGGGAGGGGGAGCTGAAAGCTGACAGCTAAGGGCTACACCATGATCGAGCCACACACGCGACCGCGTTTTTCCCCGCAGCGCATCGCGGTGCTGGTTCTCCTCGCCCTGCTCTCGGTCGGGGTGTTGGCGCTGGTCGACCGGGTGCGCCGCGGTGGGCTCAACCTGCCGATCGCCGACAACGTCGCACTGGTCATCCTGATCAACCTCGACGTCCTCCTGATCCTCCTGCTGCTCTTCGTCCTCCTCCGGGCGCTCATCACCTACTATTTCGAACGCCGCCAGAGCCTCGCCGGGTCGAACCTCAAGACTCGGTTTCTCCTCGCCTTTCTGGTGCTCTCGGTGCTCCCCTCCCTGGCCCTGTTCGGCGTCGGCAGCCTGCTGCTCACGCGCAGCATCGACAATTACTTCTCGTACAATATCCAGGCGCCGTACAAGACCAAGTCGCGGGACTTGAAGCGCACCCTGGAGCGGGTCCAGGTGATCCTCGAGGCGTCCTTGAAGGAGAGCCGCGACCGGGTGGAGGTCGCGGCCCGCGCCCTCGCCGACCGGCCCGAGCGCCCGGCCAATCTGGAAGAGGTACGCGCCTTGCTGCCGACCTGGCTGGCGCAATTCGGCCTGAGCGGTGTGCGCCTTGTCGATGGCGCCGGCGAGGTGGTCGGCCGGGCGACGACCGACCCGTGGTACACGACCAAGAGTCGGCCCATGCCGCCGGAGGCGGTGGTCGCGCAGGCGCGACGGGGGAGGATAGGCTACTGGAACATCGACGACGAGCGCGCTTGGGGTAGCGGCGCGGTGGTCTCCGTCCCGGTGCTGGCCGAGGGCCAGGAGGCGCTGCTCCTCCTCGACGCGCTCTTGGCGAACGACCTGGTGCGGACCCACGTGGGGGTAGATGACGCCATCACCGGCATCGCCAAGGTCGAGGGATTCCGCGGCCTGGTCCGCGGCACCTATCTGCTCAACCTCGGGGTCGCCACCCTGCTGGTCACCTTTGCCGCGGTGTGGCTGGCGTTCTATATGGCCGGGCGGATCACCCGCCCGATCCTCCATCTCACCGAGGCCACGGAACGGGTGGCGGACGGTGACCTCACCTTCGATACCGATGCCCCGGCGGGCGGCGAGATCGGGCGCCTGGTGCGCTCCTTCTCCAAGATGGTGGAGGATCTGAAGCGCTCTCGCGCGGCGACGCAGGCGGCCCACGAAGAGCTGGCGGCGAGCCTGCGGGTGCTCCAGCAACGCAAGGAGTTCATCGAGACCATCCTGGCCAACGTCGGCTCGGGGGTCATCTCCCTGGACGCGACCGGTGCGTTGCTGACGATGAATCCGGCGGCCCGCGAGATGTTGGGGATCGCCCCCGAGGAGCCGGCGGAGGGGAAGACTTGCCAGCAGGCGCTACGGTTTCCGTCCCTGGTGGAGATCGTGCGACGCGTCAATCGGGACCACCAATCGTCCAACGAGGGCCATGTCACCCTGGATACCCAAGATGGCGAGCGCCGCCTGCGGGTAACGGCCCGTGCCCTGCATGACGAGGACGGCAGCCACCTCGGGGCGGTGGTGGTCCTCGACGACTACACGGAATTGGTCAAGGCGCAGAAGATGGTCGCCTGGCGCGAGGTGGCGCGGCGCATCGCCCACGAGATCAAGAATCCCCTCACGCCGATCCGCCTCGGTACCGAGCGCCTGCGGCGCAAGCTCGCCCGTGGCGACGATGATTTCCCCCAGGTCTTCGATGAGGCGTCGCGCATCATCCTCGACGAGGTCACCGGTCTGGAGCGGCTGGTCAGCGAGTTCTCCGAGTTCTCCCGTATGGCGGAGGCCAAGCTGGCGCCCACCGACCTGCACCGGACCATCCGCGATGCGCTCAGGTTAGTGGCCGTCGGGTCCGGGATCGTGGTACGGGAAGAGCTCGACCCCGTCATGCCCGAGGTGCGGGTCGACGGTGCGCAGATGCGGCGGGTGGTGGTCAATCTGGTGAAGAACGCCGTCGAGGCGATGGACCACGGCGGGGTGATCACCCTCACCACCCGCTACGATCCGGGCGCCGACACCTTTCGGGTGGCAGTCGCCGACACCGGCCCGGGAATCGCCCCCGGGGCTCGCGACGACCTCTTCCTTCCATACTTCACCACCAAGGAGAACGGCACCGGGCTCGGCCTGGCGATCGTCAAGCACGTGGTCACCGACCATCGGGGCTACATCCGGGTGCGCGACAACCCGCCCCACGGGACCGTCTTTGAATTCGAGATCCCCGCGAACGGGTGAACCACAGTGGGGCGACGGAGGTCCCACCCAGCACGACGCCCGGGGGCGTGTAGCTGTGCGTCGATCCTGGTCGGCTCGGGGCCCGACGCAGGCGTACGGGCGGTACGTCGACGGGGCAGGGCCGAGAATCCGGCCAGGAGATGCGAGTAGCTGCGCGCCCGACTACCGTCCCCGGCCGCAGAGGACCACGCCGATGGTGGCGATGAGAATCTTCAGGTCGAGCCACAGGCTGAGGTTCTTGATGTAGTAGAGGTCGTACTCCAGCTTCTCACGATGCTCGTCGAGGGTCAGGGCGTAGTCGGCATTCACCTGGGCCCAGCCGGTGATCCCGGGCCGGACGGCGGTACGGTAGTGGTAGAACGGGATCTGGGTCTCCAACTCTTCGGCGAAGCAGGGGCGCTCCGGCCGCGGACCGATGAGGCTCATATCACCGGCCACGACGTTGAATAGCTGGGGTAGCTCGTCGATGCGCAGGCGCCGCAGCCAGTAGCCGACCCGGGTGATGCGGTCATCGTCCTTCTCGGCCAGGCGCGGCCCGTCCTTCTCCGCATCGACGTGCATGGAGCGGAATTTCCACACCGTATAACGTCGTCCGCCGTGGCCCAGACGCTCCTGCCGGTAGAAGACCGATCCGGGGGAGTCGAGCTTGATGGCAATGGCGACAACGGCGAACAGTGGCAGGCCGAGTGGCAGGAATATCAGGGTGAGGGCCAGCTCCCAGGCACGCTTTATCTGAGGGGTGATCCACCCCTTCTTGAACCCGGCGGCGAACACCAGATGGCAGGCGAGCAGGCTGGTCAGTGGCAGGCGGCCGTGCAGGCGCTCGTGAAAGGCGTGGAAGTCCACGACCTGCGCGCCGTTGATGCGGCAACCGAGTAACTCCTCCATCGGCAGCGCGGTGTGGGCGCAGGGTCGGGTGACGACCACTTGCCGGATCCGGTGCTTGCGCACCACCTGGGAGAGACGTTCGCCACTGCCCCAGACCGGCAGGTCGAGTTGGCGGCTGATTGACGCCTCGGTGTCGAAGAAACCGGCGACCGAGAAACGGCGGCGGCCACTCCTCTGGATCGTGTGATACAGGTTGACGGCGTCCGCATCGGTGCCCAGCAGGAGGATGCGGTGTCGCGGCCGCAGCCCACCTTTGCCCCAGGCGAGGACCATCCCCCAACCGAGGAGGAGCACGTTGAAGAGGTACTGAAGGAGCGAGCGGGCCCCGGGTACTTCGTCGACCAGCACGCCGGCGTTGGACCAACCGGCCGCCTCGGCCCTGAGGATCAGCCAGCCGTTGACGGCGCCGCCGATGACCAGCAGGGCGATGAGGAGCATGCGTTTCATAAGAATTGGAATGTTCCAGTTCAGATGGCGGACGGTCTGGTGGAACTCTCTCGGAGGGGGCGCCGCTCGCGGTCGCGCCCTCACAACGCAGGAAGCGTGCCAGCGGGAGAGGCCGCCGGGGTACGGCTGTATCCCAATAGAAAAAAAGGGAGTCTGCGTCTCGGCTCGGCGTCGGGTACGGTCGCGGTCCGGGACGAGTCTCAATTCAGGACGGTTTGCGTGATCCGCGGCGTTGGGGGCGTCTCACATTGAGAAAACGGAGTCTCGGCGACTAACGGTTAGGTGTGGCTGCGATTTCTCACCGGGAATCGATGCGCGAGCGTGGGACCGGCCGCACACCCGGGCCGCCCCGAAAGTTCGAGCCGGCAGGCAGGATTGCGGGTTGTGGAGGACCCTGACTAGGGCACGGGTTGGAGATGCATGCGGTTGGGGTTTGTCGCAGCGTCCTGCGGAGAAATCCGGGTTGGGCGTCACACGACCCGATTGCGGTGGCTGCCGGCGAGGTGGGCGCGAATGTTTGCTGCGATCTCAGTGATCAGCCGTTGGCGTGACTCGCGGCTCGCCCAGGCGATGTGGGGGGTGAGGATGAGGTTGGGGAGGGTCGGGTCGATGAGGGCGTTCCCGGAGGCCGGGGGTTCCTCTGTCAGGACGTCGAAGGCGGCACCGCCGAGCCGACCGCTGCGCAGGGCATCGGCCACGGCCGCCTCGTCCACCACCCCACCGCGTGCCATGTTCAGCAGCCACGCGCCGGGTTTCATGAGCGCGATCGCGGCCCGGTCGATCAGGTTGGCGGTGTCGCGACTCAGGGCGATGTGGACCGCCACGACGTCCGCGGCGGCCAGGACCTCGGTCAAGGGCAGACGCTGGCCCACGGGATAGGCGACCCGGGGGCGGCTGGCCGCCACCACGACCTTCATCCCGAGGGCCCGGGCCACCTGGGCGACGCCGCGGCCGATGGCACCGTAGCCGACAATGCCGAGAGTCTTGCCGGCCACCTCGACGATCGGCCAGTCGAGGAGGCAAAACTGGGTAGCGCTCTGCCACCGCCCGTCGCGGGCCGCCTGGTCGAATTCTCGCAGATGTACGGCGAGGCTGAGGAGGGCGGCGACGGTGTGTTGCACCACCGACGGCGTGGAGTAGCCCGCCACGTTCGCCACCGCTACTCCCGCGGCCCGGGCGGCAGGCAAGTCGATGTTGTTCACCCCGGTGGCCGCGACCGCGATCAGCCGGAGGTGCGATGCCGCCGCGATCTCGCTGGCGCCGAGGTGCACCTTGTTGGTGATCACCACCTGCGCGCCGGCGATCCGCCCCGCGACCTCATCGGGGTGGGTGAGCGCGAACGAGGTGATGGCGCCCAAGGCCGCGAGCGGGGCGAGATCGATATCCCCCGGGTCCAGGGTGGCACGATCGAGAAGGACGATGGTGGGGCGATCCATGGCGATCTCAGCGGGCGATGAGGAGGCGCGCACTTTGCCTCGCGCCGTGCAACGGGAAAACCCCGCTGAATCCGACCCACCCTCGCCCTCGATCGCGACGCCAATCTCGCCGCAGGCGCAGCCGAATCGGCTCCCACACGGGGAGGGTGTCGAAGTCCTATCCCCCGCGGGGTGAAGCCAGTCTGCGCCGGCCACGACCCCCCGTCTCCATGCCCGGCGATCTGCGGGCGTCGGCGGAGGATCCTCCGCGGCGGCTGGGGAACCGGAAATCATGGCTTCGCCGACGCGCCTGGTCAGGCTTCTCGCCGTGGGGCAGAATGAAGAAACCGGTCGGTTGTACCGAACCAGGGCCAGCACCGGCGTGACACCTAGCCGGTCCATCCGGAGATCCACCATGACCCCCGATACCCCCCCCGTTTCCCCCTCCCCCGACCCCAGCGCGCGTGCCGGCGAAGAGGCCCTCGCCTACCACCGCGACGGCCGCCACGGCAAGATCGAGGTCCGTCCGACCAAGCCATGCTCGTCGTCACGTGACCTCTCCCTCGCCTATACGCCGGGCGTGGCCGTTCCATGTCTGGAGATCGAGAAGGACCCGGATCAGTCGTTCAACTACACGGCCCGCGCCAACCTCGTGGCCGTGGTCACCAACGGCACGGCGGTGCTGGGCCTGGGAAACATCGGGGCCCTGGCAGGGAAGCCGGTGATGGAAGGCAAGGCGGTCCTGTTCAAACGGTTCGCGGACATCGACGTCTTCGACATCGAGCTCAACCTCTCGGATCCGGAGCAGATCGTCCAAGCGGTGAAGGCGTTGGAGCCGACCTTCGGTGGCATCAACCTGGAGGACATCAAGGCGCCGGATTGCTTCTACATCGAGGAACGGCTGCGGGCGGAGCTGTCCATCCCGGTCTTCCACGATGACCAGCACGGCACGGCGATCATCGCTGCCGCTGGGTTTGTCAACGCCCTGGAGATCACCGGTCGCGCCATCGAGAACACCACGGTGGTGTTCTCCGGCGCAGGGGCCGCGGCCATCGCCACCGCCAATCTCTTCCTGAGCCTCGGCGTCCGGCTGGAGAACATGGTGGTGTGCGACTCTAAGGGGCCGCTCACCCACGCACGGCTCGAAGGCCTCAATCCGTATAAGGCCCGGTTTGCGCGCGACGTGCCCTTTTCGACGATGGACGAGGCGCTGGTCGGGGCGGACGCCTTCGTCGGCGTGTCGGTGGCCGACATCCTCTCGGAGGCGGCGGTGCGGTCCATGGCGGAGCGGCCGATCATCTTCGCCCTCGCCAATCCCGATCCGGAAATGGCGTACGAGGAGATCAAGCGGGTCTCACCCGATGCCATCATTGCTACCGGCCGCTCCGACCACCCCAACCAGGTCAACAACGTCCTCGGGTTCCCCTACATCTTCCGCGGCGCCCTCGACGTGCGCGCCACCACGATCAACGAGGACATGAAGCACGCGGCGGTGCGCGCCTTGGCGGCCTTGGCCAAGGAGGAGGTGACGGGCGAGGTGATGCGCGCCTACCCGGGCTGGGACTTCGTGTTCGGACCCGATTACATCATCCCGACCCCGTTCGACAGCCGCGTGCTCCTCAAGGTCGCCCCGGCGGTGGCGCAGGCCGCGATGGATACCGGCGTGGCGCGCCACCCCATCGCGGACATGACCGCGTACCGCGACCGGCTGGAGCGGATCCTCGGGCCGGCGCGCGAGCTGCGGCGCTCGCTGATGCGTCAGGCCCAGTCGAGCGGCGATCACCGCATCGTCTTTCCCGAAGGGCGCAACCCGGCGATCCTGCGCGCCTGCCAGATCCTCCGCGACGAGCAGATCTGTGAGCCGGTGTTGCTCGGCGACGAGGAGGACATCCGTCACCAGATCGCCGAGCTCGGCCTGGATCTCGCCGACGTGACCGTCATGGACCCGCGGCGCGCGCCCGAGCGCCACGCCTTCGCCGACACCATGTATGCGCTCAACCAGCGGCGTGGCATGACCCGCGACGGTGCCATGCGCAAGCTGCGGCGCAACGGCAATCTCTTCGGTCTGATGATGGTGCGGCAGGGGCTCGCGGACGGGCTGGTGACCGGCGCCACCCAGCACTACCAGGAGGTGATCGGGCCGATCCTCTCCATCTTGCCGCCGGAGGAGCGACCGCAGCGGATCGCCGGCGTCTACTGCATGGTCTTCAAGAACCGCGCCCTGTTCCTCGCCGACACCACCCTGCACATCGACCCGAGCGCCGAGCAGCTCGCCGAGATCGCCTGTGCCACCGCTAGCCTGATGGAGTCGCTGCTCATCACCCCGCGGGTGGCCTTCCTCTCGTTCTCCGATTTTGGCTCGGTCCGCCACCCGCAGACGGAGAAGGTGCGGCGCGCCGCCGATCTCTTCCGGGCCGCGCGGCCGGAGATTGTCGCCGACGGTGAGATGCAGGCGGACACGGCCCTGTACTGGGTGAAGCGACGTAACAACTATCCCTTCTCCCCCCTGACCGAGAACCCCAACCTCCTGATCTTTCCCAACCTCGACGCGGGCAACGCCGCCTACAAGCTGCTCTCCCACCTGGCCGAGGCCGAGGCGATCGGCCCGATCCTCGCCGGGATGCCCTATCCGGTGAACGTGTTGCAGATCGCCCCGACGCCGGAGGAGGTGGTGAACATGGCGGTGATCACCTCCATCTGCGCCGCCCAGCAGAAGGCGGGGTGCCGGGTCAGCGAGACCCTGGCCGAACAGCTCATCGGCCAACGCGAGTGACGCGGCCTGCGTTACGGGGCCGGGGACGGGGGCGGGATGTCGCTCTCGTCATCCGTCGGGTCGTTCCCGTCGTCGGTCGGGCGGTTTGCGTCGTCGTCGGGGAGCGGCGCCGCTGCTCTGTCCGGCGGTGGCTCCGCCCCTGCGCAATGGGCATCCGCGCTCGCCATGCGGGGATTCCCGATGACTTGCAGGTTTTCCAGCACCAGATCGCCGTCTGGACAGAGGTCGGCGACCCGCTCCCTGAGCAGGCGCTCCGCTGCCTCCCCGGACGAGAAGTAATTCACCCGTACCAACACATGCCACCAGCCGGGTGCCGTCTCGACCACGCTGTGAGCCATCTCGCGCCCCTCCGGATCGAGCCGTGGATCGGGCAGGGTCGAGCAACCGGCCACGGCGGCGGTCACGGCCATCGCGAGCATCGGACGGCCTGCCCACCAGCCGCGGGCGGCGAGGGAGCGCGGCGCGGTGCGGGGCGCGTGGGTCAGCGGGGGTGGCACTAGATTTGGTCTTCTACCCATGTGTGGCTTCCGGTCTCTCATCGGGGTGCGAATGGGGCCCTCGCGCGATCGTGGCGGGGGTCCGGCGTGCTGCCTCTCTTATCGTCCTGCGCCGGTCGCGGGCAACGGCGCCGTCGGAATGTCCGCGAACTCCACGTCACGGCCGCCATCCTCCCACCGGTAGCGACCACCGTCCAGAGGCCGGAGGCGGTCCACCGGCACCTTACCGTGGCCGGTCGGCAGGTCGACGACGTAGCGGGGTAGGGCGGCCGCCGGAAGCCTTTGGCACAGCTCGCGGTAGATCGCCCGGCCTCGTGCGAGGGTGAGGCGGAAGGCGGCATTGCCCGGTGCCCGGTCGGGGTGGTGGAGGTAGTGGGGCCGCACCCCCGCGGCGAGGAGGGAACGGAACAGCTCGGCAAGCACGGCGTCGTCGTCATTCACGCCGCGCAGGAGGACCGCCTGGTTGAGTAGCGGGATGCCGCGGTTCGTGAACCGGGCGAGGGCTCGGCAACTCTCCGCGGTGAGCTCCGACGGGTGGTTGAAATGGGTCACGACCCGCAGGGTGAGCCGCGAGGTCAACGCCGCGATCAGTCGCGCGGTGATCCGCTCCGGAAAGTGGACCGGTGCGCGGCTGTGGACCCGCAGATGGGTGAGGTGGGGCAGGGCCGCCAGGCGGCGGACCACGGCCCCCAGGCGCCGGTCGCTCCACACCAGAGGGTCGCCGCCGGAGAGGATCACCTCCCGCAGCGCCTCCTGGCTCCCCAGGTAGTCGATCGCCCGGGTCAGGTCGGTGCGACTCGGCTCGCGCCCCGCAGGGGTCGCGCGGCGGAAGCAGAACCGGCAATAGAAGTGACAATGTCCGGTGATGAGCAGCACCGCTCGGTCCCGGTGCTTGCGGATCACGAACGGCACGGGGGAACGATCTCCCTCCCCCACTGGGTCGGCCAGATCACCCGGATCGGCTCGTCGCTCCGCCGGATCGGGCCGGCCCATGCGCCATAGCGGCCCTCCCTCACCCTGGGCTGTGGCCAGGGCGAGGTAGGCCCGCGGCCAGCGCATCGGAAATTGTTCCTCGGCGCGGCGCCACCCGGCATTCGCATCGGGGTCGAGAGACAGGGCACGCGCCGCCTCGGCGCGGGTCGCGAATCGGCGTGGTGCCCCGCCACCCTCGGCCGCGTCGCGGGACGGCGTGGCACAGCGAACAGCCAGGTCCATTGGGAGATCGCGGCGGGTGCGCGGTCGGCTTGCGGGCGGGGCGCCATCTCCGGCACTCTGCGCAGCCTCGCGCGGCTCGGGTCGGGGGACAACCGGAAGGTGGCGACTCCCGCCGGCCGGGGTTAGGCACGATGTCTTTTTCAAGGGAAGCACCATGTATAGCACCAGTGATTTGCGCAAGGGCCTGAAGATCGAGATCGACGGCGACCCTTACCTCGTGGTCGAGGCCCAGTTCGTCAAGCCGGGCAAGGGCAACGCCTTCACCCGTTGCCGTTTGAAGAATCTCTGCACCGGTGCGGTGCTGGAGCGGACCTACAAATCGGGCGAGTCGATCGGCAAGGCCGACCTGCAAGAGGTGCGCATGCAATTCCTCTACGAGCAGGATGGCGAGTACCACTTCATGAACACCTCGTCGTACGAGCAGGTTTACGTCACCAAGGAGAATCTCGGCGACGCCCACCTCTGGCTCCTGGAGCAGATGGAAGTCGACATGCTCTTCCACAACAACAAGGCGATCTCCGTGGAGCTGCCCAACTTTGTCGTCCTGGAGGTCACCCAGGCCGATCCCGGGGTGAAGGGCAACACCGCCACCGGCGCCACCAAGCCGGCCACCCTGCAGACCGGCGCGGTGGTGCAGGTGCCGCTGTTCGTCGAGCAAGGGGAGAAGATCAGGGTCGACACCCGTACGGGGCAGTATCTCGAGCGTGCAAAGTAGCCTGGATTTCCTGCGATCGCAGGCTTATGGGGCAGCGCCGCGCAAGGGGCTAGGGACCAGGCATTAGGGGATGGATGCCAGTCCTGCGGGCTGGCCATGTTTCGTTGGTTTGCCATGGTGGTCTGTGGTGGAGAATACCGACGCCCTCCGCGACCGTCGCCCCCTCCTGGTCGCCCGGGCGCGCACCCTGCGAGAGGTTCGCGCCTTCTTCGACGAGCGCGGCTTCCTGGAGGTGGAGACGCCGCGGCTGGTGGGCTCACCGGGGATGGAGCCCCACCTCCACGCCTTCGCGGTGGAGGGGCAGCCGCGCCGCTATCTGCCCACCTCGCCGGAGCTCCACCTCAAACGGCTGCTCACCGCTGGGTACGAACGAATCTACGAGCTGGGGCGAGTGTTCCGCGCCGAGGAGCGGGGGCGCTACCATCTGCCGGAGCTCACCTTGCTGGAGTGGTATCGCACCGGGGTCGGCCTGGCCGCGTTGATGGACGATTGCGAGGGGCTGCTGCGCCGCGTCGCCGCGGCGGTGGCGCCGCCGATGGAGGTGGGTGCAGTCTGTCTGCGCGACTTGGCCCTCGGCGGACCCTTCGAACGTCTCACCTACCGGGAGGCCGTGCGACGCCACGCCGCCATCGACCTTGCCGAGTTTCCGCCTACCGACGGCGCCGCTCCCCTGCGTGCGGCGATCGAAGGCCTGGGAATCCATACCGCCGATGACGACGACTGGGACACCCTCGTGACGCGCCTCTTTATCGACCGGGCCGAGCCTCACCTCGGCCACGCGCGGCCCTGCATCGTCACCGACTTCCCAGCCAGCCAGGCGGCCTTGGCACGCGTCCGTCCGGACGCCGCCTGGCCGGTTGCGGAGCGCTTCGAGCTCTACGTGGCAGGGATCGAGTTGGCGAACGCCTATTGCGAGCTCACCGATGCCGCCGAGCAACGCCGGCGGTTCGTCGCGTGGCAAGCGGAGCGGTGGCGTCTTGGACGCGAGGTCTACCCCATCGACGAGGCCTTCATGGCAGCCCTCGCGGTGGGCCTGCCGGAGTCCGCCGGCATCGCCCTCGGCGTCGACCGTCTGGTGATGCTCGTGACCGGCGCACCGGATGTGGCGTCGGTGGTCGCGTTCCCGCGAGGGGCGGAATGATGGCTAGGCGCGCGACGGTCCCTAGCCGCCCGGCCGATCGCGTCGCCCTGATCACCGGCGCGTCGAGCGGCATCGGTGAGGCCCTCGCGCGGCGCCTCCGCGACGACGGTTACCACCTGACCCTGGTGGCACGCCGCGGGGAGCGATTGATACGCCTGGCCCAGGAACTCGGCGGGCCGGAAAGGGTATTGCCCCTGGTATGCGACGTGCGCGATCGGCAAGCGGTCGCGGCCACCGCACGCGTCGGGCTGGACCATTGGGGCCGCCTCGACCTGCTGGTGCTGAATGCCGGCGTCGGCGGGATGAGCGACTTCGGCCGGTTCGATGTGGCGGTGGCGGCGCGGGTCATCGAGACCAACCTCATGGGGGCGCTCTACTGGCTGGCGCCATGTCTGCCCGAGCTCGAGCGTGCGGCCGGTACGGTGGTGGGGATCTCCAGCCTGGCCGCCGGGTTCGGCTCGCCGCGCAGCCCGGCCTATTGTGCAAGCAAGGCGGCCCTTTCCACGTTTCTGGAGGGGATGCGGGTGGCGTGTCGTGATCGCGCCATCCACGTCCTTACCGTGGAGCCGGGCTGGGTCTACACGGAGATGACCGCGCCGTTTGGGCGTCTACCGTTGGCCCTCGACGCCGACGCGGCGGCGCGGCGGATTGTGCGGGCGATCCACGGTCACCGCGCCATCCTCCGCTTCCCCTGGCCGGCAGCCCTCATCGTGGGTCTCATGCGCCGAGCCCCCGCGTCGTTGCGCGAGCGGGTCCTGCGGCTGCGTGACCCCCGCCAGGGGCCCCCGAAATCGGGTTAGCGTACGGCGGTCTTGGTCACGATCAACTCGATCGCCTGAATCTGCTGCACGATCTTGCGGCTCAGACGGTCGACGGTGGCGAGGGAGGCATTCGCCGAGTCGCGGTTACCGTCCTGCTTGGCGCGGATGGTGGCGATGACCGCGTCATGCATGTCGCGGTGGATCTTCGCCAGATCGAGCATCTCTCGGAGATCGCCGAACTTCGTCCGCCCTTCGGAGTGGATCCATTGGCCGAGGGCGCAGTCGCGATGGGTGCCGGCCTGTTCGAGGGTGAGGTCCTCTTGACCGGAGAGGAACTTGTTCAGGCGCACGCGCCACTGGGTGTGCTTGTGACAGATCTCGGTGAAGTCGATGTCCATGTATCGTTCCAAGAATGGGTTACGATCGGGGTATCTCTATTTCGGAACGGCTCACTATGGACTTGATGGGGTTGCGCGGCGGCGATCGGCGCCGTCCACGCGCAGCGGGCCGGTCAGCGGCAATTACCCATCACCACGTCGCCGAGCGCCCCGAGTAGAGAGCCCTCGCCCTGACGGCTCCCGCCGGGCTGCGGCAGGGCGGCCAGGATCCGTCCGGCGAGGCGGCTGAAGGGCAGGGACTGGAGCCAGACCCGCCCGGGACCGGTGAGGGTGGCGAAGAATAGCCCCTCGCCGCCGAACAGGGCGGTCTTGATGCCGCCGACGAGCTGGATGTCGTAAGCGATCTGGCGCTGCATCGCCACCAGGCAGCCGGTGTCGATGCGCAGGGTCTCCCCGATCGCGAGATCGCGCTCCAGAACCGTGCCGCCGGCATGGACGAAGGCGTAGCCGTCGCCGCGTAACCGCTCGAGGATGAAGCCCTCGCCGCCGAACAACCCGGCGCCGATCTTGCGCTGAAAGGCGATGTCGATGGCAACGCCCTTGGCCGCGCACAGGAAGGAATCCTTCTGACAGACCAGCTCGCCGCCGAGGGTGGCGAGGTCCATGGCGAGGATCTTGCCGGGATACGGGGCGCTGAAGGCGACCCTTTGCTGGTCCTTGCCCGCGTTGGTGAATGCGGTCATGAACAGCGACTCGCCGGTGAGGATACGCTTGCCGGCACCAAAGAGCCTCCCCATCACGCCGGTCGACTGCTGGCTACCATCGCCGAAGATCGTCTCCATCTGGATCGCCGGGTCGATGTACAGCATGGCGCCGGCCTCGGCGATGACGGTTTCACCGGCGTCGAGCGCCACCTCAACGTATTGCAGGTCCTCGCCCGCGATCTCGAAGTCGATCTCGTGGGCCCGGGCGAAGCGGATGGTGACGGGCGGTGTGAGGCGAAATCCCTGCCGTTTCAGGAAGGCGAGGAAGTCGTCGAACTGGGTCGTTGGGATGTCATGGGTCGCACACAGCTCCGCGCGGCCGACGCCGCGGTTGTAGTCTTCGACGAAACGGCGGTATCGGTCCCTCGTCGAGTCGGCGGCCATGGTCGTTGGCTCCTCGTGTTTATTGTGCGGTGGGTGGACGTGGTGGATCGCCAACGACCGCTGTCGGCGTGCGGAACACGGTAAGCAGCTCGCGCGGCTCATGGATCAAGAGGTCCGGCGCCGCTCCGCGTACCTCCTCTTCACTACGGAAGCCGTACAGGCAGCCACAGGTACGCACCCCGGCCGCCTTGCCCGCCGTGATATCCGTCGCGCCGTCGCCCACCATCCAGGTATATGTCCGGCGCGCCTCGTGGATCTCGATGCAGTGCGTGATCGGTGCCGGGTGGGGCTTGCACTGGGGCAGAGAGTCGCGGGCCAGGAGTGGATGAAAGTAATGGGTGACTCCGAGCCCGTCGACGATCGCGCGGGTGAAGCGCATCGATTTGTTGGTGATCAGGGCGAGCGGGACGCCGCGGAAGTAATTCAGGACGTCTGCCACTCCGTCGTAGAGACGGGTCTGCTCCAGCAGCCGGCGGTCGTATATGCCCATGAAGTGGGCGAGCGCCCCCTCCACGTCGTCGCTTCCCACCGCCCGCACGGAACGCTCGATGAGGTTGTACACCCCGTTGCCGACGTACGAGTAGATCTCTTCCCGCGCCAGCTCCCGTAGACCGCGTTCCCGCAGGGACTGGTTGAGGGAATTGGCGAGATCCGTCTTGGAGTCGATCAGGGTGCCGTCGAGGTCGAAGATCAGCAGGTCGGGCCAGGGGAACGGCGGGGAGGACATCGGATGATGGTACCCGCGTCCGGGACGCTGCTCAGCAGAAAATGACGGTGGCCGTGGGGTGCCAGGCTCGGTATCGATCGTCGGCGCATGCCGACTATACGGGGGGGCCGAGCGTCTCCTGGATGTGCCGGTAGAGGGCGACGGGATCGAACGGCTTGCGCAGGAAGTCGCTCGCGCCGAGCTTGCGGGCCTCCTGCTCGATCGTCGGGGAGCCGTACGCGGTCATGATGATGACCGGGGTCTGCCGGCAGTGTTCAAGGAGCCGCGGCAGGAGGTGCAGGCCGTCAATGTCCGGCAGCTTCAGATCGAGGAGGACCAGATCCGGGGCGTGCTCCACGAATAGGGCGAGCCCCGCCTCACCGGTCTCCGCCGACAGCACCGCGTATCCCTTTCGGGTCAGGAGCTGACCCAGGGACCAGCGGATCAGGTCCTCGTCGTCGATGACCAGGATGCTCGGGTGAGGGAGGTCGGGTATGGGCTCCATCAGGTAGCGGGCTGGTCCAGCCGCGTGGGTTCGCAGCCATTCCTTTGGATCACCCATGGATCCACCATGGACACCCCGGCGAGATATTCGGTGGTGTGCATCTCGCCGATCTGGGGCAGCGAGGTGAGGATCCGTTGGAGCTGCTCCACCTCGCGCTTGACCCGGTCGCGGGCCTCCCGGCGCTCACTGTCGCCGAGGTTCGCGTCCTCCAGGAGGTGAAGGGTGGTGATGATCCCGGCGAGGCTATTGTTCATCTGGTGGTTGAGGCCCACCACCATCTCGTTCACGGTCCGGCGGCGCTCGTCGGCCAGCGCTTGGCGCATGCGGATCCGCTGGCGCTGCATCGCCACACGGTCGCCGATGTCGCGCACCAGCTCCAGGGTCCACGTCGCGCCGTCCGGCCGCGGGATGGGGGTGGTGAAGATCTCGAAGTAGTCGTCCTTGGGCGTCCGCATGCTGAACCATGTCTGCCGGCAGAGGTGCTCGTCCTTTCGCTCGTCCTGGGTCAGGCAGCAGGGGTGGCTCAAGCCGTACAGCGCCTCGTGACAGACGCTCCCGCGCTGGTCGCCGAAGCGCTCGATCATGGGCCGGTTCATGAACACGATGCGCCGCGCCTCGTCGTACAGGGCAACCCCCTCCTTGAGGTGGGCGAGGATCGTGTCGAGGCGATAGCGCTGTTCCAGGATTGTGCCGTGGTGTTCCTGGATCTCCCGGCAGTCCGCGGCCATGCGCCGGTCGGCGCGGTAGATGATCCCGAGAAGGACGAGGTAGAGGGATGCCATGGCGGCGGCGACCAGTGCGAGGATCACCTGGCGCTGGCGGCGATACTCCGAGAGCATGGCCGAGACGTCCTGGTAGACCTCCATCACGCCGATGACGCGGCCGTTGTCCGGCAACTCCTGGAGGCCCGGGGCGATCTCGAAGATCGGCACGTAGGTCGTGGTGATCCGCTGGTCGCCCCCGCCTCCCGGCTGGTGCGCGGGCCATTTCGCACCCGGGGCGTTGGAAACGATATGTCCCTGCATCGCGGCGCGGAAGCCAGGATCGGTCGGGTCCCGGAGGGCGGCCTGATCGGGGTGGCTGCTGTAGAAGACGGTGCCGGTGGGGCCGAAGATCTTGACCTCGTGCAGATCCTGGAAGTGTTTCAGGGGCGCGGCGAGGCGGTTGATGTCCTCCCAGCTCGCCATCGTCTCGATGTCAGCCTGTCCGCCGGCCGTCACCTGGGGCAGGAGAAAGCGGTGGTACAGCTCGTAGATCAGGTGGTGGGCCACGGCGACGGCGTGGGTCTCGGTCCGTCGTACCAGCTCGTCACGAGTGAGCCGGGTCACGATGGCGGCCACCAGCGCTGCCCCGACCACCACCGTGGCCAGGGTAGTGAGGGAGAAATAACGCACCAAGTGGAAGGCAGGGGAAACCGGCCGTCTGCAAGGCATGATGTGGCTCCTCCCACTCAGGTTTTGGAGCGCTGCCGGACTCTCTTCTAGGCGCGGGCCACCGGGATACCTGAGGAACCTACAGCAATTATCATGCCGACGAGAGCATCGGAAACGTCGTGGCCTTTATAGCGGGTTTCCTGTCAGGGCGTCGAGCGTGACCGGTGGAAAATGGGTCAAAAGCCCCGCCTCTGGGTGAAAAGACCCAGTACCGGGTGGCGCGCCGCCAAGCGTTGCACTCGCGAGTCGGCGCGCTAGTCGAGCAGGCCGAACTTTTTCATCCGGTAACGCAGGGCGTCCCGCCCGAGGTGGAGCAACTCCGCCGCCTTGGTCTGGTTGCCATGGGTGCGTTCCAGGGCTTCGAGGAGGAGGTGTCGTTCCAGCTCCTCCAGGTCCACCCCGTCGGACGGCAGGGTGAAGCTGGGGCTCCCTGTCTCCCCGGCGCGACCGGTGTCCACCGCGGCCGGGGGAGCTTTCATCCGCTGCACCTCCGACGGCAGGTCGGCCACCTCGATGCGCTCGTCATCGGCCAGGATGTGGGCGCGTTCGATCACATTGCGCAACTCGCGGACGTTGCCGGGCCACGGGTAGGCGGCCAGGGCGGCCAGCGCGGCTGCGCTGATGGTGCGCACCTGTTTACCCATCTCTCGATTCAGGAGATCGAGGAAGAAGCGGGTGAGGAATTCAACGTCCCCCGCCCGTTCCCGCAAGGGTGGCAGCGGGATGGGTAGGACGTGCAGGCGATAATAGAGGTCGGCGCGGAACGAGCCGCGGGCAACGGCGGTGGCGAGGTCTCGGTGGGTCGCCGCGATGACCCGCAGGTCGACTGGGATGTCTTCGATGCCGCCCACCCGGCGGATGCTCCGATCCTCCAGGAGGTGCAGCAGCTTGGCCTGGAGGTCGAGAGGCATGTCACCGATCTCGTCCAGGAAGAGGGTGCCGCCGCTGGCGCGCTCCACTAGGCCAAGCTTGCGCTCCGTGGCGCCAGTGAAGGAGCCCTTCTCATGGCCGAACAGCTCGCTCTCCAGGAGGTGCTCGGGGATCGCCGCGCAATTGATCTCCACCAGCGGATGGCCGGCCCGGTCCGACTGGTGGTGGATCACCTTGGCGGCCAGGTCCTTGCCCGTGCCGCTCTCCCCTGTCAGCAGCACTGTCGTGTTAGGGGTGGCGGAGACCTTGCGGATCAGGGTGAAGACCTCCCGCAGGGCCGCGGAGTGGCCGACGATCTGATCGATGCGGTAGCGCTCGCGCTGCTCGGCGAGGTATCCCTCGACCTGGCGGTGTAATTGGAGGGGTTCCAGGATGCGCTCGATGCGCCGCACCAGGTCGTTGTTGTCGAACGGCTTGCAGACGAAGTCCTGGGCTCCGAGGCGACACGCGGTGACGGCGGTCTCCACCTGGCCGAAGGCGGTCATCATCACCACCAGGGCCTGTGGAGATTCCCCCATCACCTTCTTCAACACCTCCATGCCCGTCATCTCCGGCATCTGGATGTCCAGCAGGGTGAGGTCCGGGCACTCGCGGCGGAAGGTCTCCAACGCCTCCCGCCCATCGCTGGCCACCATGACACGGTAACCCTTACGTGTGAGGACCTCGTTGATCGCCCAGCGCAATAGCTGCTCATCGTCCGCGACGAGGATGGTGGCGGGGGTGGCGGTCATTGAGATTCCGGTGGTCAAGACGGCCGGGCGACGTCATTCGACGATCGTCCGCGCCCGCCCTTCTGGGGCTCCATGCCGACGGGCAGACGGATGACGAACGATGCACCATGGCCCGGCTTACTGACCACGGCCAGGTTGCCGCCATGGCGCTCGATGATGCCGCGTGAGGTGGACAATCCGAGACCCGTGCCGTCGGTGCGAGTGGTGTAGAGGGGCTCGAAGATCAGCGCCTGCTTGTCCTCCGGTATGCCCGGTCCGGTGTCGGAAAAGGTGACGACCATGGTGTGCGTGCCGTGCTCTATCACCACGCGGGTGGCGATCGTCAGCGTTCCCTCGGCGCCCATGGCCTGCAGGGCGTTCAGTGCCAGGTTCAGGAAGACCTGCTGTAGCTGCTCGCGGTCGATGTGCACCAGCGGTGGGTCTTTGGCCAGGTCCATCTCCAGCGTCACCCCGCGACGCCGGTCGCGTTGGATGAAGAACAACGCCTGGGTGAGTGCCTCGTTGATGTCGATGAACTCCACCAGCATACGGTTCGGCCGCAGCAGATCCAGGGTCTTGCCGAGCATGGTATCGAGGCGCTGGGTGGTGGCGTCGAGCTGCACCAGCACCTCGCGGTTGGGGTCGTCCTCATCCGCGTGTGCGACCAGGACCTGGATGGCGGAGCGCAACCCGGCGAGCGGATTGCGCAGCTCGTGAGAGATCACTCCGACCATCTCCCCCACCGCCACTAAGTGACCCGATTGCTCCATCTCCCGTTGATGGTGGGCCTCCAGCTCCCGCTGGGCCTTTCTCACCCGTTCCATCATATCGTTGAAGCCCTGGGCGAGGACTCCGAACTCGTCACGGCTGCGGAGCCGGATGCGGGTATCCAGGTCGCCGTCCTCGCCGACCCGGCGCAGGGTGCGGAGGATGGCATCCATCGGCCGGTTGACGCGCAAGGTGATCAGCACGAAGAGAAACAGAGCCGAGGAGGCTGCCGCCGTAACTCCGGCCCCCACCATCCAGTGACTGAGCTGGGCCGTGCACGCATCGAACGGATCGCTGGACACTGTCAGGGCCAGCGCGCCCCGGTAGTGCCCACTCTCGTGGTGGCACTCGCCGCACTCCGGTGACTTCCGGATCAGTCGCAGCATCGTGTGTCCGGTACGGCCGCGGATCGTTTCTTGGCGCACGGGCGAATTGGTTCCCTCTGCCAGGACGGCGGGGGACCAGCCGGTGACCGGTTTACCCGTCTCGTCCGGGTCGCTGGCGACCGCAATCGTGCCGTCCATGCGCACGACCTTCAGATCGACGATGTCCTTTTGGATGACGTAGTCCTCGACGTAGCCTTGGAGCTCGCTACCGCGGTGCTGGAGCATCAGGCTGACGAGCCACGACTCCACCGCATCTGCCATCAGCTCGGCCTGGTGGTGGGAAAGGGCGTCGAGGGCTCGGCGCTGGTAGCGGGTGACCTGCCACACCGCCCCACCGATGGTGAACGCCAGGACCAGGTTCAAGGCGACGGTGACCTGAAACTTCAGAGAGTGGGGAAAGGAAATCATGTTGCTTGCGTGATGACCATGGAGCCGTCCGACCGGACGATGCCGGACAGCGGCGTGATGGTGTTCAGATCTCTAACGGCGCCCGCGGTCCGCGGTGTGTGCGGAGTGTCCCGTCGTGGGCGAGATGGGGGATGCGTCACGCCCGATGGCAGGCTAGTGTGGCGGACGCGGCGATCGCGCAGCCAGTCACGACACTCGGTGCGAATCTCCACCGCCCGGCGTGTCGCAGGCGGTGCGTTCGCCGCGCTCCGCCGAGCCGCGCGCCAACGATCCGGTTGGTGTCGCCGCGTCGCGATGGCAGCACGCCGTCATCTCGGCAGCCGGGACGCGATGCGAGTGGCGGCGTCGCATGCGCTGGTGATGCCGTCGCTAGGGATCTCGTTGCGGGGTGCTGCCATGGCGCGTTAGCTGGTGGGCCCGTCGGCCTCGCGACCACGAGGGCGGAGGTTATGCGGCGGTAGCGGGTCCTGCTGGCCGCCGGGTTACCGCAGCCGAACCGCTCCCGGGAAGGGATTGGCTGGGGCCACGGGCTCATTCTGTGCCGCGCCGCAGGGCACAAAAAATCCCCGGAGCCGACCGCAAGGCGAGCGGCTCCGGGGGACGGCCGGCGATTACTCGCCGCGGGGCTTGTCCAGGGTGTGCGCGATCGCTGTCGTGCGCTCCGCGAAGTTGAACGGTGTGAAGTTGGGGCTCTTCTCGTTGTGGCATTGTGTGCAGGTGGCTTCGTTCGGCACGACCATGCCGGCGGCGACGGCCTTCTCGGTGGTGTAGTCCTTTTTCTTCATCATCACCTTGCGGTACTCGGAGCCGGGACCGTGGCAGGCCTCGCACTGGACGTTCTTCATGTCCTCTGTCACCGGACCGGAGCCGGGGTAGCCGGTGGTGTGACAGCCGACGCACTCGGGCTTCTCCGCGTCCGCGCCCTGTAGCACGGAGAAGGCCTGGGCGTGCTTGGACCCTTCCCACGTGGCGTGGGCCGCCTTGTGGCACATCTTGCACTTCGCCGCGCCCACATAATCGGCGGCGGTCGCGGTGGTCGGCGCGATGACGCACAGCATCGCGAGACAGGCGACAACGGACACGAACATCTTCATCGGGGGCTCCTCCATCAGTTGTGGCGCCAGGCGCCGATCAGAGCATTCCCTGGGTCAGGCCGCCCGGGCAAGCGGACCACCCCGAGGTGTGGGGACACAGTTTAATGACAAAGCTCCTGGCCGTCGCAAGTGGTGGAGACTACGTAGAGTTCCCTGAATTGGTTAGGATTCGTCCTTTACACGGCTGGCGATCCCGCACATCGTGCGGTAGAAGTCGTCCCGAGTCACGCCGAGGACCGCGGCGCCGAAGGCCTCGCCCACCTCGCCGGTGGCGGCCTCGCCATAGTTCACGACGACCAGGGCGTACAGGACCGCTGCCACCGTGTCCGCGCTTCGTCCCGCCAGAGCCGGGTGGACATACATCGTGTATCCGTTGGCGGCATCACCGTGCGCCGTCAACGGATAGGCGAGCTCCTCGCCCTGTAACGGGCCGGCGTCGAAGACCACCTGCACCGGAAAGCGTACGGCCTCCGGGTCTTCCAGCAACTGCACCAGTCGGGGGTAGTCCGGCGGCCCGCCGAGGCGGCCGTGGATCGCGCTGCCGGTCGCTGCGGCATGGGCAATCATGGCCTGCCGCGCGCCGTCCGGGGTGATCGGCGGCTCACCGGCGTGCGGGCCACCTTCGCCGGTAGGAGTGGGTGTTTCGTCCATGGCAGCTCGTTGGGGGCGGGCCGCCGGCGAGGTGTCGCAGGCCAGGCAGCGGCGCACTCAGCGGCGGCTCTCCGGATGGGTAGTGCCGCCCACCTCGATCTGGATGGCGATCTTGGCCAGCATGGTGAAGATCAAGGCGCCGAGGGCCCAGATGGCGATCGAGATCACCACCTCGGGGTTGGACGGCCAGTACTCGAAGACCTCCCCCAGGGGGGTGGGGATGAAGGCCGGCAGGACGAGCCCCATCCCCTTCTCCGTCCAGATGCCGGCGAACAGCAGCATGCACGCGGCGTTCAGCGTCACGAGATTCTTCCGGGTGCGCGGCACCATCAGCAAGACGGTGGCGATCAGCATCGCCATCAGGGCGAGCCAGATGTAGGGGCGCAGGATACCGTGGCCGTGCAGGCCAAAGTAGAGATACTCCAGGGGCGCCTGGTGGGAGGACGCGGAGTAGAAGACCGTGAACAGCTCCGAGGCGGTGAAGAACAGGGAGATGAGCATCGCCACCAAGATGATGTTGGCGATGCGGAACAGGGTGGCGTCCGGGATCTCGAACTTGTCGCCGGGCGAGCCGTACGGGGTGTAGCGACGCACGATCTGGATGACGATGATGATCAGGGCCGGGCCGGCGGCGAACGCGGTGGCGAGGAAGCGCGGCGCCATCAAGGCGGTGTTCCAGATGGGTCGCGAGACCATGCCGCAATAGATGAAGGCCGTGACCGTATGGATGGAAACCGCCCACGGGATGGAGAGGTAGGTGAACGGCAGCAGGATCTTCTTGCTCGGCTCCCGGTGGTGGTAGCGGCTATAGAGCATGTAGCCGGGGATGAACATGTTGATGAACAGGTAGCCGCATAGCACCAGCACGTCCCAGGTGAGCAGCGACGCGGGGAAGTTGGGCCGGCCGATGAACGGCAGGAGGTGCCACGCCCGGTCCGGCCGTCCCATGTCCACCATCACGTAGCAGATGCACATGATCAGGGCCGAGCTGGCGAGCATCTCGCCGAGCAGGGTGACCGGCTTGAAGTCCTTGTAGCCGTACAGGTAGGCGGGGATGACGATCATCACCGCCGCCGCCGCCACACCGACCAGGAAGGTGAAGTTGGCGATGTACGACCCCCACACCACCTGGTCGCGCAGGCCGGTGACGATCAGGCCGTAGCGGAGCTGGTAAAGGTAGTAGTAGAACCCCACCGCCGAGATGGAGAGGAGCGCCAGGAGCCACGCGTAGTAGCGGCGGCTGCCGGTAAGGGCGATCCTGATCGAGGCGGCGAGAAAGGTGAGGACTTTCATGAGGGCGCTCAGTCGATGAAGTAGAAGAACTTCGGGTGGGTCCCCAGCTCTTCCTTGAGGCGGAAGACCCGCTTGGTGGCGATGAGCTTGCGGATCTCGCTCTCCGGGTCGAGGAGGTTGCCGAACTTGCGCGCCCCGACCGGACACGCCTCGACGCACGCGGTGTAGAGACCCGCCCGGGAGCGCTGGATGCAGAAGGTGCACTTCTCCATCGTGCCCTTGAAGCGCGGCCGGTTGCCGAGGTAGTGCATGTCCGGGTTGATGCCGCCTTCGTGGTAGGTCGGCGCGGTCCAGTTGAAGCGCCGTGCCCAGTAAGGACAGGCCGCGAGGCAGAAGCGACAGCCGATGCACCAGTTGTAGTCGACCACCACGATGCCGTCCTTCTCCTGCCAGGTCGCCTTGGTGGGACACACCTTCACGCACGGCGGCTTCTCGCATTGCTGGCACTGGACCGGCATGTAGTAGTGCTCCGGGTCGGGGACCCGCTCGTGCTCGTAGTAGTGCTCGCTACCCTCCAGGTCCATCGAGCCCTTCTTGATTTCGAGGACGCGGATCCACTCGATCTGCGGGTCGCGCGACTGGTTGTTCTCCCCGACGCACGCCTTCACGCAGCGCCGGCAGCCGACGCATTTGCCGATGTTCAGGGCGTAGCCCCACAGCACCCCGTCCTTGGCCGGGGTCGTGGCGATCGTGATCTGGTCGTTGTGGAACCGCTCGCGGTAGAGCCGCTCCAGATAGGCGACCCGCTGCGTGACCTCCTCCGGGCTCATCTCCACGAAGTGGTGCAGGCAGAAGTCTTCCTTGGAGAAGATCTGCGGGATGTGCCGGAGGTCCTGGGGCAGCAACGTGATCGCCGCCAGGGCCGTGGCGCCCTGGGTGGTGCGGCGCAGGAAGTCGCGCCGCGAGACCCGCTCCGCCGGCGGCCGGAGGTCGATGGGCTGCGGCGGGGTCACCGCTCGCGGTGGGCTGTTAGGGATCGCCATCAATCTCTCCTCCCGAAGGCCGCGTAGGCCGCGAGCCCCACGAAGGCAAACGCGCCCAGGGCGACGACGAAGGGTAGATCGGGCGCGGCCGGCGTCGCGGCCGGGTAATCGGTGGCTGGCTCCAGCGGGACGGACTTGAACACCGGGTCGTGGGGGTTGTGACAGCCGGTACAGATGCGCGCCGGCTTGGGATCGGCCAGGGTGCCGACCCATCGGCCGTGGAGCCGGTTCTGCCAGTCGCGGTAGATCGGGCCGTGACATTGACCGCACAGGCGCGGCGCCTCGCCCCATTTGACCTCCTCCCCGTTGAAGAGGTGGAGGACGTTGCGGTGGTTCGGAGAGTGGCAGGTGAGGCACCAGAAGGCTCCCTTGCCGTGTTTGAGGTCCTTGTCTTCGTGCGGGTCCTCGAGCTTGCGTGGCGCGGGGTCCACTTCCCACGTCTCGTCGTGGCAGTCCGTACAGGTCCCCTCTTCGAACCGGAACGGCTCTTCGAACTCGCCCTCCATGTACCCCTCGAGGGTGCCGTTCTCCTTGTAGTAGAGGCCGGCGGGCCCCGCCACGCGGATGTCGTCCGGATGGCACACGATGCAGCTCTGGTGGGTCTTCTCGGCCATGGGCACGGTGGCGCCCGCCGGTGGAGTCGGCGCCGTCAGGATGGTCAGGCACAGGCCGACACCGAGCATGATGTGGCTGGGAGTGGAGCGTGGCGTGGGGGGGCTCATGCGGATCCCGTCGGGGGGAAGAAAAGGCGCTGCGTGGTCGTCACTTGTCCTGGAGGGATTCGCGGTGGGCCCGCTTCTTCTCTTCCAGCTTGACCTTCTCGATCTCCTGCTCCTTCTCGCGCAGGCGGCTGAGGATGGCGTCAGAGGTGTCCTGGGCCTGAGCGAGATTGAAGGTGTGCCAGGCGATGCGCTGGTTCTTCACCTGCTCGTAGAACGGCACCATCTCCTGCGGCTTACCCGCCGACTCGAAGTACGCGCCGACCCACTTGAGATAGCTGCCGATCATCATGTTGTGACGGCGGATCTGGCGTGCCCGCTCGGGGTAATCCGGGTGGTTGCCGGTGTCTTCGTTGTGGCATCGCTCACAGACGGTGGCGATCTTCGACGGGGTGAGCACCGTGGTGTTGAGGGAGCCGTGGCAGGTGACGCAATTGGGCCCAACCCCTTGCTGGGTGAGGCGGCGAAAGTGCTTGCTCTGGGTGAAGCTGTTGTAGATCTCCGTGTGGCATTGGCCACACACCTTGGGAATGTTCTTGTAGAAGACCTGGCTGCCCGGTTGTCCCGCCTCCAGGGCCTTGCCATGGGCCCGGTCCTTGTCCTTGGCGCTCGCGTCGCCGCCGTGACAGTCGGAGCAACCCACCCCGTTGGCGGCGTGGGTGGAGGCCTGCCACTTCTGGAAGTAATCGAAGAGCTTCTTGTTGCGTACCGCGAATGACGGATCGCCGTGGCAGGTGACGCAACCGTCCGCCGCCACGGCACACGGCACTGGCACGACCATCAACGCCCATACCACCGCAACCCAGACCATCCTGCCAAGACACAAAGCTCTGCCACTGGATCTCATGGTCGTACCTTTCTCCCTCGGCGCCCCCCGTCTTTCCCCGTTGCGAGAAGAGCCCTGCCGAGTTCGGGAAATATCCACTTCTTATTGCAACTTCATTGCCAGGGGATGTCCCTCGTGTGCGTCGGGCCACCGCACCGGGCTCGCTGGAGGTATCCGAGCGAAATTTCTCCTCTGCCGGCCCCGGGGGATGGCCCCGCACCGGGCTGCGCGATCGGGACACCTGCTCGCAGAACGGGTCGCGGTGGGCTCCCACAGCCCTCGATGGATCTCGCCTGCTGGCGACCGGACCGCTGAAGAAGACGGCCTTCGCACTGGGGCAGAAAAGCCCACTACCCCGATCGAGCTTGGGGAATTCCGTCCCGAGCACGCCGGCGAACGATGGGTCCAGGTCGGTTGGGGCCCCGGGGGTCGGAGGGTCGCCGCCTCCGGTTCCTGCCCGATCCGGCGCGATGCGGATCGGCGTACGGTGGCCCGTTTCAGGGCAGTCGTCGCACGCGGCATCGCTTGGCACATGCCTTGCGAGTACCTTTCCTATCTTTCGGCGGGGCCGAGTCCGCCCGCGGGGTCCCCGTGCAGGCTCGGGTAGGCACAACCGGCCAACATCGCGATTGGAGATCCGCCGTGGTCACGATCAAAGTCGTCCTTCTCGCGCTGATCTACGTCACGCTGCTCGTCGTCATGGGGAGCACGCTGGTCAGCATCATGAGCAGTGACGTGAAGTTCACCGACGACTCCGGTCTCACGTGGGATAAGGGCGCGGCGGTGAGGGCGACGGTGAAGGGTCTGGTCTGCTTCCTCGCCTTCTGCGGCTATCTCTTCATGGTCATCAACTTCAAGTTCCTCGGATAGTCGAGCGCGACTCGCCCGACTCAGGAGCCATCCGCATGTCCCACGAGGTGAGCAAGCACTCCGTTGAGCGCGGCGCGCGCCGGGTGCGCTACGCGATGCTTGTCGACCTGCGCCGCTGTGTCGGGTGCCAATCGTGCTCGGTGGCTTGCAAGAGCGAAAACGAGGTGCCCCTTGGCAAGTTCCGCACCTGGGTGAAGGTGATCGAGAAGGGGCGCTACCCGGACGTCAGCCGGCAGTTCATGCCGATGATGTGCAACCAGTGCGAAAAGCCGATCTGCAACCGCAACTGCCCGGTGAAGGCGACCTACGTGCGCGACGATGGGATCGTCGAGGTCAACCCGCACCGCTGCATCGGCTGCATGTATTGCATGGCGTCGTGCCCGTACGACGTGCGCTACATCAACCCCCTGCGCAAGATCGTGCAGAAGTGCAACTGGTGCGCGCACCGCCTCGATGCGGGTCTGCTCCCGGCGTGCGTCGAGACCTGCTTGGGCCGGGCCCTGGTCTTCGGGGACATAAACGATCCCAACAGTGAGATCTCCCAGCTCCTGGCGACCAACCCGGTGGTCACCTTGAAGTCGGGCCTCGGCACCGAGCCACACTGTTTCTACATCGGTGCCGACGCCGACGCCATGGATCCTACCGCCGGCGTGGACATCAACCACCTCCACTTCCACGAGCCGTATTAGTGGGAGCCGAGCAGACATTTCTCCGCAAGGGAGTCCTATGAACCCCCCTCCCTCCGGGAGGGGGCCGGGGGAGGGCGCACGGAGCGAGCAGCACGCAGGACCCACCGCCCCCACCCCAGCCCTCCCGCGAAGGGGGAGGGAGTAGTCGCTCGCCGCTGACCGCCAAGACAGGAAACCCCTATGGACGTCGGAAGCCAGGTGACGGTGCTCTACAACGCGCCGTACCAGATGCCTTTTCAGCTCCCCATTGCCCAGTACTTCTACTTCACCGGCCTGTCCGCCGGTTCCTTCGTGGTGTCGGTCATTGCCGTTCTCGGGGGCAAGACGGAGTACAAGCCGCTGGGCAAGATCGGCGCCATCCTCGCACCCCTGTGCCTGATCCTGGCGCCGATGAACCTCCTCGCGGACATGACGCAGCCCCTGCGGTTCTGGCATCTGATGACCTATCTGCCGGGTTACGTGAACTTCCAGTCGCCGATTACCTACGGCGTCATGCTCCTCACCTGTTACCCGATCTCGGCAATCGTCTATGCCTACTTCGTCTACTCCGGCAATGTGAAGTGGTCGAAGATCATGGCGATCATCGGTATCCCCCTGGCGATTGCCGTGCATGGGTACACTGGCTTCATCCTCGCCCTGGGTAAGGGTCGGGCCCTGTGGAACACCGCCCTGATGCCGACCTTGTTCATCGTCTCCGCGATGGTTTCGGGGATCGCGCTGATGATCATCATGGCGGTGATTCGCAACCTCTGGATGATGCGCGATGCCAGCCCGGAAGAACGGCAGCGAGATGCGCAGCTCATCCATGGGCTGGGGACGTTCCTCGGTGGCGCCATCGTCACCGACCTGTTCCTGCTGTTTAACGCGGTGCTGGTTATCCTGACCTCCAGCAAGGAGGCATTCCATGCGGCAGAGCTTCTCCTCTGGGGCCATTTCGCCACCGAGTTCGTCGGCGTGGAGCTCATCCTCGGCTCCTTGATCCCGCTATTCATCGTTTTCTATCCGAAGACCAAGCGATCGTTCGGGTGGCTGAGCCTCGCCTCGGTGATGACCATGATCGGGATCTTCGCGATGCGCTTCACCGTGGTCGTCGGCGGCCAGGCCGTGCCACTGCATTGAGGACGATCGGCTCACCGTGATGCCCGCCGCAAGGTAACGAGATCGTTCAAGGGAATGTCGCGATGAAACTGACGCGCAGGCAATTGTTCAAGTACTCCGCCCTGGGCGGTGCCTTGCTCGGGATGGAGCGCTCCTTCGATCACATGGCGCGGGCCATGGAGCTGCTCGAGGGCGGCAAGGAGGTATCCCGCACCACCGGCAAGAACCTCAAGGCGATTCCGAGCACCTGCCTCCATTGCTATGCCCGTTGCGGCAACTTCGGATTCACCGCCTACGGCGAGTTGCTCAAGATCGGTCCGAGCACCGAGCATCCAAACAGCCGCGGGCGTCTCTGCGCCAAGGGCCAGGCGGGACTGAACCGGGTCTACGATCCCGATCGCTTGATGGTGCCGCTCAAGCGGGTCGGTCCGCGTGGCGAGGGCAAGTGGAAGCAGATCTCCTGGGAAGCGGCGTATCACGAGGTGGCGACCCGGCTGAAGGCCCTGCGCGACGCCGGGACGTCCGAGCGGTTCATCTTCCAGTCCGACCGGGACATCACCACGCAGGCGTTCAGCCGCCGCTTCTGCCACGCCCTGGGCTCTCCGAACGCCCTGGTCAACCACTCGGTGGGGGGGGTGAACAAGCACGTCGCCCAGCAGCTCACCTGGGGTGCGGGATACGAGGTGGCAGACGTCGCGAACAGCCAGTACATCTTGATTTTCGGATCCAATCCATACGAGGCGCATTACCTGCGGACCAGCTTCGTGCAGCGCATCGCGGAGGCGCGGGGTGTGCGCCGGGCAGGCACGTTGCTCAAACCGAAGGCGAAGATGGTGGTCTTCGATCCGCGCCTCACCCAGACCTCGGGTCGGGCGGACGAGTGGCACCCGGTACAACCCGGCACCGATGGCGCGGTAGCCCTGGCCATGGCCCAGGTGATCGTCGAGGAGGACCTCTACGATCACGATTTCATGGACAACTGGACCAACTATCCGGTGCGCTCGCTGCACATCCATCTGCGCCAGTACACGCCGGAGTGGGCCGAGGGGGTCAGTGGCGTCGAAGCCTCCGATATCCGGCGGTTGGCCCGGGAGTTTGCCACCACCAAACCAGCAACGACCGTCTCTACCGGTGGCGTCACCAAGCACGCCAACGGGGTCTATACGGAGCGCGCGGTAGCGCTGCTCAACGCGTTGACGGGCAACGTCGACGTCGAGGGCGGCTTCTGTCTGCCACGGACGTATGAGCTCGCCGAGCCGGCACCGATCCCGCCGGTCCCGGACGTGCCGAGCGAGTTATTGCATCCGTCGGCCTTCCCTCTCGCCATGAGCGAGGTGGCCTCGCGGGTCCTGCCGATGCTCAAGGAGGGCAAGGCCAAGGCCGGTGTCTACATGACCTATCAGTACAACCCGGTCTACTCCCACGCCGAGGGACCGTCCTTGGCGAAGATCCTGGGGGACGAGGAGCTGATCCCGTACTTCGTGTGCCTCGACTCCGTCTACACGGAGACCGCCGCGTATGCCGACATCGTGTTGCCGACCGCGACCTTCGCAGAGCGTTGGGAGTTGGAGAGTCCGCCGGCCTTTGAGATGGTGCCGTTTGTCTCCTTGCGCCAGCCGTTGATCAAGCCGCTGGGCGAATCTGTCGCCCTCACCGACATCCTCATCAACCTCGCGGCGCGCCTCGGCGACGATGTCCACCGCTACTTCGACTTCAGCACGCGAGAGTATCTGGAGGCGCAGCTCAAGGGAGTGTCGGGGATCGAGAAGGATGGGGGACTCGATCACCTGACGGAGAAGGGGTTTTGGTTCGACCGCGATGCCGTCCCCGAGTACCAGAGCTACCGCAAGCGGGGCTTCAACACCCCATCGGGCAAGTTCGAGGTCTTCTCCCCGCGCATGGAGGCGGCCGGCTTCGCGCCCCTGCCGATCTTCCAGCAGCTACCGGCGCTGGAGAACCTCCAGGAAGAGGAGTTCACCCTGGTGATCTACCAGAGCCGCGTGCACACCCACGATCGTACCGCCAACTGCATGTGGCTCTCGGAGATCGACCACGAGAATCCGGCGTTCGTCAACGCCGGCACTCTGGAACGGTTAGGGATCGCGGATGGCTCGGAGGTCCAGATCGCGTCGCGCGTCGGTTCCATCAGGACCAAGGTGAAGGCGATTCAGGGGATCCACCCGCGGGTGATCGCCATCGGCGACAACATGGGCCACTGGGAGTTTGGCCGGGTGGCCCGGGCGATTTCCTTCGAGAGCGATGTAAAGACCACCAAGCTCCTGTGGTGGGAGGAGCATGGGGTGCACCCCAAGCCGATCATCGGTCTCAAGCATGATCCTATCGGTGGCGGTGAAGCGGTGATGGACACCAAGGTGTGGATTCGCCAAGCGTAGGCAGCGGCGCAGCGTGCCTCCTGAGGAAGCGATATGATTCATATCCCAAAGATTCGCTTTAAGTACTTTTTGATCGCGCTGCCATTCCTCCTGTCCATCCCCAGCGTGTTCGTCCTCGCGCTGGAGAGATTTACCACCTCCGACCAACGCTTCTGCCTGACCTGCCATTACCAGATGTGGGGCAAGGACTTTCTCGTCGATTCCAAGGTTCATCCGCCGGAGGTGCGTTGTCCGGAGTGTCACGCGACGGAGCATGTCCCGTTCCTGCCGCCCAAGGACTTCGCCTCCGACCCCAGCCGGGTGAATGTCAACTGCATGCGCTGCCACGAGGCGATGACGGAGAAAACGGACAATGCCGGTTTCAAGTACAACGTGATGAAGATCGAGTTCCCCCACAAGCTGCACCTGCAGGACGTGGGGGCGATCTGCACGGACTGCCACTACAACGTCAAGCACGACAAACATATCCCCCAGACCAATCGGCCGCGCATGGTGGCGTGCTTCGAGTGCCACGATCAGGAGACCACGAGCTGTCTGAAGTGCCACCCGAAGGGGGAGCATCTCCTGCTCAGTCTGTTGCCGCGCCAGGAGACTATCGCCAAGCCGGTCTGCGACCAGTGCCACGACGGCTTCGAGGAGCGACTCCAACCGAAGTACGGTCTGCGCTTCAAACATGCCAAGCATCTGGACAAAGGGATCGCGTGTGACACCTGCCACGAAAACCGCAGCCGCCACGGCACGATCATCAAGGAGCGCGCGGACTGCATGAGTTGTCACCACGGGGAGGAGGCGCAGGCGTGTACCGATTGCCACGCGACTCAGGTCGCGATCCGCTCCGGTGCGTTGCCGGGCGTCGCCGGGGAGCCTGACGTGATGGCGGCGGATGTGGATTGCGAAGTCTGCCACGCCGGCGTCCGTGAGGGTCACGATCCGCAGGCGATCCGCGGCACCTGTGGTGACTGCCACGAGGAGAAGATCCTCACCCGCCTCGACGAGATCCAGCAGTCGGTGAGTGCCGAGTTGACACGCGTCGGTACGCGTTTCGATGCCCTGCAGGATAGTCACTCCCGCGAGGTCGCGCTCGCGGGGGAAATCCTGGAGAATCTGCGCACCGATGGGAGCCGTGGCTTCCATAATGCGAAGTACTCCGACGCCCTGCTCAAGCAAGCGGATGAGCTGATCTCGGCGGAAGAGCGGGCGGAGGTGCAGTGAAGCGTGGTCGACCCGCAACGCCCGCACTCGATGTTGGGAGGAGAGCTCGAGACATGAAGACGCCCCTCGCCTGGCTGGCCACGGCCCTCCTCGTCGGGATCGTTGCCGGGTGCTCGTCGCACACCGCCGACAGCCCGCCGAACACCGACTTCGCCGGCAAGTGGAGTGGCGCCGCGTACAAGACCGGGAGCGCCAACCCGACCTTTTCCCTCGACCTCCAGCAATCCGGCACCACGGTTACGGGCATCATCACCTCGGGCGATGGCACCTTCCAGGCGGTGGCCATAGAGGACGTGCAGATCGACGAGGACGGAGATCTAATCTTCCGTGCCCGTGCTAACGGCGGTGGCAGGCAGTTCCAGGACCACCTTTTCCTGTTCGATGCCCGCCGCAAGAGTAACCTCCTGGAGGGGACCTGGACCGACATCCTCGAAGGCGCGCAGGGCCCGTTCACCCTCGACCTCGAGGGCCATTAGCCCACAGCCTTCCATCCTGTCGGCGTACTCGCAGTCGATCCCCGCGGGCATTGGCAATGTAGGACGGATGGCTGAAGGGCGATCCGCCGCCTAGTGATGACGTGGCACGGCGGAACCGCCTCCGGCGTTCCGCCCTACGTCCCTGGCGATCGAGGCGCGGATCGGTCTCCCGCGACGGCACCGTGCCACTCGGTAGGGGCACGGCATGCCGTGCCCCTAATCGCCGTGGTGCACAACGTCGGCGGCCCGCCTTGCCTCGCAAGGGACGCGGGCCGCTGAGGTGACTGCCACGCCGCTGCCGCGGGCGAACCTATTGGTTATGACATTTGCGGCAGACCGGCTGGCTGTTCCGGTCGAAGCTCGATGTGAACCCGGGGGGATGGAATGTGGCGCCATGCTTGAAGCCACCTTCGGAGTGGCAGTTGAGACATACGGGGCGGCTCCCTTCGTGGCACGAGGCGCACAGGACGATGTTGCGGCGGATGAGGCTCTGATTCGCTACGCCGCCGTGGCCAAAGGTCTTGATGGCGGCGCCGAATGGGTGGCCGCCATCATCGCCGAACGGATTCGATCCGCCTTCCACCCATCGCACGCCGGCACGGCCGTGGCAGTCGCTGCAGGTGTTCAGGCGGTGGCAGCCGAAGCATTGCTGGGCGTCGCGTTCCGCGTCGATCCGGTGGCGACTCACGTAGTCCCCCCGGTGGATGAACTGGCGGTCCTCACGGCGCGGCCACTTGGTGGACGCCTTCACCTTGTTGTCCACGCCGCTGTGGCAGTCGGCGCAGAAGTTCTCCATGTGGCATTGCGCACACGCGGTAGGGTCCTGTTGCTCGGAGTGGAGCTGGTGGTCGCGCAGCCAGTCACCGTTGTGGGTGAAGCGGGCGAGCTGGGGGCGGTAGCGTGGGTCGCTCAGGTCAGTGTGGCACTTCGAGCAGTTCAGCGCGTCGTAATCGTCCTGGTGGCAGGTCATGCACGCCGCCATATCTGGCAGCTTCTGGTCCGTGGGGCGAGTCGCCTCGAGCACCCGCTCGTGGCACACGAGGCAGTCATGGTCGGCCCGCGGCAGATGGTTCGCGTGGGAGAAGGTCAGGGGGATCTCGTGCCGCACCATGCGCTGGATCGGCTGGTCACGCTTCGCCATCTTTAGGGTACTGGCGTCCTGGTGGCAGGTGCCGCAGGCCGTCCCGGCCACGTCCGGCTCGTGACACTGCCCGCAGACCTCCGCCGCCGGCAGGTGACGGGCCTCCGCATCGGTGCTCGTGGCGACGTCCCCGTGGCAGTCCATGCAGGCGATCTCGTTGTCCTTCGCGTGCAGCTCATGGCTGAAGTTGAAGTGCGGTTCCGGACCACGCAGGAGGTGGAGGCAGGCGGACATGCCGCCGACCAGGGTCACGACCAGGACGAGGTAGAGGGAGCGGGGCATCTGCGAGTACATCGTTGTCTCCCGGGACGCTGACAGGCGGTAGAGGGTTTCAGGCCGGAGGGCACGTTGGACACGGGGTCCGGTGCGCGAGTCTGCAAGGTGTTGGGCGGCGCCGAGCGCTAGAAGAACTTGTAGACCACCTTGATAGAGGCATCGAGATCGTTGCGGAAGCCAAGGGTACCCGACTCCGTGGTGGCGGGTACCCGCACGTCTGCGGGAACGGTGAAATCCCGGTAGTCCGCGCGCGTGCCGTAGTCGAGGCTGACGGTGAGCTCCCAGTGGTCGCCGAGATCGGCCCCCAGGGTGCCTGTCGTGCTGTACGTGTAGTGCTGTGCGTCGTCCGGGAAGATGGGCTCGTCGAAGTAGTAGAGAATGAAGTCGAGGCCGTAGAACAGGCGCGCCAGATCGACCCGGTTCGTCACGCGCGGGACATCCATGGTGTAGCGGCCGTAGAGGTGGGTCTTCTTGGAATCGTCCCGGTGCTCGAACTCCCCGCCGACCTGATTGCGGAACGCCTTACCCCACCGGTAACGCGCCTCGGCCCCCTCGGTCCAGTCGTCATCGTCACCGTCGCTGTAGTCGTATTGCCGGGCGCTGGCCGACAGGACCAGGTGTCGGGTGACCTCATAGTCTGCGCGCAGCCCCAACTCGCGCTGCTCCGTGTCGGCGAAGATTATGTTGCCGAAGATCGAGGTGTGGCTGAGGAAGAGGTTGGGCACCACCTGGCCGTAGTCGGCGGAGAGGAAGAGCGCGCTCGTCGCCTGCCACGTTGCCAGGACCTGGTAGTCGTACCATTCCTCCGAGATGCGGTCCCAGAAGCCGTGGGCATTGACCGCCACCGTGTTCGTGACCTGGACCCAGCCGTCGGCCCCGAAGCGAGAGAAGGCGAGCTGGTCGTCGTCGTGCGCCTCCATGCCAGAGACGCCGACCTCGAAGCGGTGATGGCGGTAATAGACCCGGCCACCCCACTCCCAGTCGCCGCTTCCTCCCCCGGTCTCGCTGTTGACCTGGCGCCCGGCGAAACCCTGGAAGCCCACGTGGATCGGGCTCAACCAGTCACCGTAGAGCCCATCGAGGTAGTCGGTTGAGACGCCGCTCCGGACGAATTGCCGGCCGGCCCGGAGGAAGAGGTTATTCGGACGGTCGCGCCATTGCAGGTAGGCGTAGGTGATGTTGCCGTCGACCTCCTGGCCATAGGTCTCGTCTTGGAGGTCGACCTTGCCGTAGCCGTCGAAGTGGAAGCTCAGAGCGGGGTTGCCGAAATCCTGGACGTCGAAGGAGACGAACTGGAGTAGGGGAACCTGCGTGTCGTTGCCATCCACGTCGAACCGTTCCTGGGTATAGACGAGGGTGGTGAGCCGCCCCTGCAGGTCGACTGCGTGGGCTGTGCCGGCGAAGAGGACGGCGCAGCAAACCAGGGCCAAGACACGCATAGCCATGGGGGACTCCTTGGGGATGAAATGGAACGGCGTTGGCGGGAACAGACCGGCCGCCCTGTTGCAGGAGCCCACCCAATCTCCTCCTGTTGCAGGGCGTCTTCCTCGGCCATGGGCGGGACCCCACGGCGCACCAGGACGCACTTAACCCGATCAAGCAGGTCGGGGTCAATACGGTGCGCACGCTCGCCTTCGTCGGGCTGACCGGCAGGGCTCACGTCGCGCTCATCCATGCCCTTGCGTGGCCACCGCGTCACACCGCGCTGGGGGGGCGTGCGCCACCCTCAGGGAGAACCGTTCGGGCGGGGACCGCCCTTCCGAGTCGACCGCTAAGGCAGGGCGACGATCAGGGGACATCACCCGCGCCGGCGGTGGAGCCGGTCCTGGAGACGCCAGGAGGGCCGCCGGTCGCAGGGGAGGAGCAGCGCGGTACTCTGGCCTGAGTGGCTCCCGTGATTTGCTCACCGACACGCTGATCATGGGACGTCGCGCCTCGCGAGGCGGCGGTCGTGACCGCCGGCGAGGCTGCGTCACCGTCGTTGTGGCGTCGGGGAGACCTCCATGTGGGGGAGGTAGAACGGTTCCGGTGAACGCGGTTCGTGGCAATTGCCGCAGGTGTCCTGGATGTCGCTCGCGGTGAGGCGCCAGTGGTGGGCGTGGTGACAGTCGGTACAGGTCTCCATCTGCTCGAAGTGCAGCGCGTGGACCTCGTGGTCGCGGATCGCCGGATGGCACTCGAAGCATGCCTCGGGCTTCGGCTTGGTCCGCTCCGGATCATGCGGTTTGTGGCAGATCGAGCAGCGCATGTGCATGAGCTTCACCTGCTCGTCTGGGTTGGGGCCGAATTGCTTGTGGCAGGTAAGGCACGTGGCGCGATCGGGCTTGATGTCCTGCGTCTTGTCGGTATGGCAGCTTAGGCATTGCACGACCGGCTCACCGGCCGACGTGCCGTGCATGTAGTCCACCTGCCCTGCGTGGCACTTGAGGCATAGATCCAGCCGGGCTGGAAAACCGTGCAGCCGATCGGTGGCGTGACAGTCCGCGCACTCCTTTTCGTGGATGAAGACGTGGATGGCGTGGCCCATCGAGGAGTTGATCTTGGGGGCGTCGGGGTACTCCTCGTTCTTCCGCCAATGGCACTTCACGCAGTACTCGAATGGGACGTTCACGGTGCCCTTGGTCTTGACGTAGGGATCCGTGACCTCCTCAGGGGCGAGGAAGATGGTCTGGATGAGCATCATATTCTTCGCGGCGGTCGTGGCGTGGTGGCACTCGTGACAATTGATCCCGCCGTGGACGCTCTGCTCCCATGCGTTGTATGCCGTCTCCATCACGTGGCATTGGTTGCAGAAGGTCGGGTCGTTCTCCATGTAATCCTGCGCGAAGTAGTTGGCGGTGAAGCCAACCCCCCCAGCGGCCAGCACCAGTACGAGCAGCACCAAGGGCCGCCGGGCCAGAAATAGCCACACGTACCGCAGGAATCTCATCATCGTGCACTACCTCTTCGTGACGCGTGATCGGCCTGGGGGACGGCCGTCACGCCTTTGTTGCCTTCGGAAAACAATGGAACTGTGATGATACTACGGCGCACACCGCCTTAGGGAGGCAGTCCCTGACTGGAGCCGTTACGGTCGCATGAGGTTTCAGAATCAGGCAGCACGCACTCGGTACACGCGCTGTATGGCACGCGGGATATCCATTGCGAAGGTTGTCGAATTGCGTGCGCGGCACAGAGCAGCGGGTGGCCTGGTGATGAACCGCCCACCATTCCCGTGACCATGCGTGCCGCGGCCAATGGTCTCCGGAGGCCGCGCTCGACGCGAGTCGACCTACTGCGCAAGACCGCTCAACATGCTTCCGGCGAGGACCAACAGTTCCTCCGCCGAGGATCGCATCTGGATGCTGATCCAGAGGTCTCCCTCCGTGAAGGTGATCTCGCTACACGGCTCGCCATCGTCGCAGAATCCGCGCTCGACAACCGACTCCCGGCCCTTCAGGCTTACGGAGGAGGTCTGCTGGATGTGCTGGAGCTGGATCTCCGGCCGCTGCCGCAACCGTCGGGACGACGTCTGGGTGACGACCAGTGCGACCTCGCGAGAATTCACGCGACGGAACTCCATAATCACCGCGGCGAAGGGTTTCTTCTGCGCCAGCACCCGCGACGGGGGCCACTCGAGCGTCTTCGGAAAATAGGCCGGCACGTAGATCTTCGGGATACCCAGTATCGCTCTAGCCTCGGCGATGCTGGCGTAGCGACGCACTGCCCCCGGTTGAAAGGCGCCGGGAAGCCAGTCGATGAGCTTCAGGGCGACGATGAGCACACCGGTAAAGGTAAGGAAGGTCAGAAGCGATTTGGCGTGGCGTCGCACGGCCCCTCCGGACGGGTGGTTTCACATCACGTAGTAGTTTATCGCAATGATAACCACGACCACGATAGCGAGGACGAGAAGCCATCCTCCTTCGCGATCGCTATTGACGTGCCGTAGGCGCCGTATTCGTTCCACGATGTGCAGCTTATGACTGTGTTCTTCGAGTGCCGACCGTAGATCAAAGACGCTGTCTATGTGAAACGCTTCGGGTGCATCTGGAGTCCGATAGAGTCTTTGCAACGCTATGGCGAGAGCTTCGGGCTTTCTGGTCCACGATACCGCGACGTCGTCGCAGATATCCTCCTCCGCATGGACAATCCTTCGAAATTCGATCAGAGCGACTGGGTTGAAGAACATAAGGGCCCGGAGAAGAAATAGCATCACCAGCGTAGAGCTCTGGCTTCTCCTGACATGTGCTACCTCATGCGCGATCGCTGCTTGCAGCTCGTCGTGGGTCAGCATCGCCTGGATCCCTCGGGATACGTAGATCGTCGCTTCGGATCCCGTTGTGGAAAAGATCAACGGATCGTCGGCGTCCAGGAGCGCGATCTGTGGTTTTTCACCAGGTATCGCCTTTACCATATCCCTAATGACCTCGCCCTCCGTTGGTGCGAGTCGTCGGTATCCATCCGCGGCGGACCCGCGCAGATGGCGCACGATGGGAAACAATTCCTGGACAAAAAAAATGGCTGCCGTAACGGCAAGCAGCAGGAAGAACAATGGATAGACGGGTACACCTTGACAGAGATCGAGATAGAGCCACTCGTCGGTATTTAACAGGGCGTTCAGGCGAGACGAGATCGTTCCACGGTCAGGGTCGACGAGCTGGTATGCTGGAAAGGCAAGTGCCGGGATAAGGATCACGAGCGCCCGGAGCCGTTGCTGAACCATGGGCTGGCCGATCCGCCACGCCCGCAGGGCGCTTTCCACAATGATGGCCGCGGTCAAGGAGTGGCACACCGACTCGACTAGGTATCTCCCGGGTAGGGTAAGGAGGAGATCGGCGAGGGACATCTTGTTTTCCGGGCCCACCGGGGTGTGGTTGGTTGTCGTGGCATGCGCGACCGTTACGGTCGATTGGGATAGCGAGAAACGATCGGCTTCTAGCAGGCCATCGACGGTCGCGGAGAATTGCGCGGGCCGTCCCGCCGGCGCGATCAGTCCGGCGTCGTTCGTTCATGGGTGTAGGCGGTCGCCTGCCAAGAGCAGGGCGCCGCCGATAGCCCGACGGTGAGGGTGATGTTTCCGCCCGGGAAGTCAAGTAGACTCCCCCGCAGGGCGTGCCAAGGCGTGTTGGCGTGTCTAAGAAAAACGACGGCGAATGCGGAGTCCGCATACGGATGACTCAACCATGCCCGTGATGCCTTACCAGGCATGAACCGAGCCACGGCCCACGCTGGCGACCTTCGCGGATACCGGAAAACGCACCACCCATGGTGCAGGTAAGCCATGCAGAAACGAATCGTACTCATCGTACTCATGAGTATGCTAATGATATTTGTCGGTCTCGGTGTTATCAGCTATCTAAGTGTGCGTACCAGCATAAAAAGTTCATTAGAAGCACGGCTTACTCTGGCAGAGATCATTAGCGAATACTTCGATTACGTGATCGAGAGTAATCTCACCAGGCTCTACGATATGTCGGTCACCGGTAAGTTCGATCTGCGAGACAGCGTTACAAAGTCCGAGTTAAGTGCAATTAGAACGGCATACGAGTACTCTATATTTAGTGATGGAATTTTTGTTCTCGATCGTAGTGGTTCGTTGATTCTCGGCTATCCCTATCGGGAGGAAGCGGGGCTTAGCTTCCTGACTGTACCGTATATAAGCCAGGCCATCGCGCAGGGGCGGCCGGTCATCTCGGACGTCTACACGGATGAAATAACGCAAAAGAAACTGATCTACGCGTTGGTTCCCTTGCAGAACAAGGACGGGGAGTCGATCGGTCTCGCAGGAGGCGAGATAAATCCGACCGACTACGTTTTTTCCCGAGTCCTCAAAGCGATACCACTCCAACCCTCACGTCTCATCGAGCTGATCGATAGCCACGGCATCATCATCGCGTCGAACGACGCCCGCCGGATCCTTAGCCGTACGGATCACAACGAGTTTCTCGGCAATCTGATCCACCAGAGGAAGAGTATCGTCGGCACGTGCCATCGCTGTCATGAGGGGGAAGGGACGGGTGAGGATCGGACGGAGGATACGCTCGCCTTCGCGCCCCTGTCGTTAGCGCCGTGGGGAGTTACCGTCCGCGAACCGCGGGAGCTTGTCTTCGCGCCATCTACCGACCTGAAGATGCGGTTCGCCATCCTCGGGCTCATCGCGCTGGCCACGGCGTTGTTGTTGTCCATCGGGCTGAGCCACGGCATCGTACGTCCGGTCCGGGAGCTCGTCTGGGCGACCAAGCGGATCGGGGAGGGCAATCTCTCGCAGCCGGTGACGCTGGAGAGCGCGGACGAGCTTGGGTCGCTTGCCAGAAGCGTCGACGAGATGAGGGTCAGGCTCGCCGACTCCCTACAGCGCATCCAGCGCCAGAACTTGGTACTCGAACAGCGGGTCGCCGATCGCACCCGGGACCTGGCGGTCAGTCACCGAAAGCTTTCGCGGTTACTCAAGAGGGTAATCACGGCAGAGGAGGAGGAGCGTAAACGCGTCGCGAGGGAGCTTCACGACGAGACGAGTCAGGCGTTGAACGCGATCCTGATGTCACTGGATGCGGTGAGCTTCGGGATCTCGCCCGACGACCCATTGCTCGCGCGCCTTGCCACGATCCGGGAACATTGTCTGGAGACCCTGCAGGGGCTCCATCAATTGATCCGCGATCTTCGCCCGCCGGTGCTCGATGATCTCGGGCTCGAATCTGCGATCCGCTGGGTGCTAGAAAGTCGCCTCGCCGATCGGGGTATCGATTACAGCCTGTCGATGGTGGCGAACTGGGGAGAAAACGCCGCGCGTGCCGGTCCGGAACTGGAGCGTACCGAGGTCGAGCTGCTGCTGTTCCGGGTCATTCAGGAAGCGGTGACTAACATCGTCAAACATGCCCATGCGACGCACGTCGGAGTCGCCCTCGATCTGGAAGGTGAACGCGTGGTATTGCAAGTCCAGGACGACGGTATCGGTTTCAATCCGAATAACCTGGCTGGTGACAGCGCGGAAGTGGGTGGCTTCGGAATTCTTGGCATGCAGGAGCGTGTGACCCTCCTCGATGGCGAGATGACCATCCGCTCGGGCCCTGGGGAGGGGACGGAGATCACCGTCGCGGTTCCCATCTGACCCGCAGGTCTCATAATGAAGCTGCTGCGCCCAGGTTATCATTGGTGGCTCGCTGGTGGTCACAACGAGTCGCGGTCAGGATGCGGGCGACAGTGATTCGAGAGCCACCATGATCAAGATCCTTATCGCGGACGATCACGCCCTCGTCAGGGAGGGAATTACTGCCCTGTTAAGTCTCCACGATCAGGTAAAGATCGTCGGTACCGCCGCCAACGGGCAAGAGGCGGTGGAGAAGGCCGGTAAGCTCCACCCGGACATCATCCTGATGGACATCGCTATGCCGGGACTGGGGGGCCTGGAGGCGACGCTGGAGATCCGCAGGCTCCATCCAGAGATCAAGATCCTCGTTCTCAGCCAATACGACGACAAGGAGTACGTCAGTCGTCTGTTCAAGGCGGGCGTATCAGGCTATATCCTGAAACATGCGGTAGGCACTGACCTAGTTTCCGCGATCCGCGCGGTGTATCGCGGGGAGTGTTACCTCTATCCGGCGATCGCCGCAGGTGTCGTCGACGGCTACCTCGGCCGCAGCACGATCGACGTGGACGATCCGTACGAGAGCCTGACCGACCGCGAGAAACAAGTGCTCAAGTTAATCGCGGAGGGATGTAGCCAGAAGGAGGTCGCGACGTTGCTCAACATCAGCGCCAAGACCGTGGTGGCACATCAGACCAACATCTCCGAGAAGCTGGGTCTTCACGCGCGTGCGGCACTCATCAAATTCGCGATCCAGAAGGGCATTGTCAAATTGGATTAACCCGGCGAACGGTGCGGTGGGTCGTCACCCGTGGCGCCCGGCATTGTGCCGTGTTCGGTGCCGAGGAGCTCGGCGAGGGATCTCCCCTCGATCCGTGCCAGCTCGATGGGATGCTCGTGGAGCATCCGTTTGCGGGAGATCTTGCCCGTAAAGATCGCGGTGTCGATCGGGAAGACCTCGGGACTGAAGACGGCATTGTAGATGTGCCAGACGACGATGACGAGAAGCGCGAGCAGCGCCTCATTGGTGTGCAGCGCCTTCGCGATCGGGATGACCTCGCCGGGTAGGAAGCGGGCAACGAGGGTTGGGAACCACAGCGACAGACCGGTTGCTGCCATCAGCATGCTACCGACCACCACCCCCCAATACTCGAACTTCTGTTTGTAGTCGTACCGGTCGCACCGCGCCCCGTGGTCGGTGAGGCCGAGATAGTACTTCAGATTGTCGACGACGTCCGCGAAGTCTTTCTTATGGATGATCATGGTCGGCTGCCATCGCCGGACGAGGACGCCGTATACGGCGGTCAAGACGTGCACCAAGGTCAGGAGGATTAGAGCGAGACCGGTGACACGGTGGATGATTCGAACGCTGTTGATGCCACCGAGACTCTCGATGAGCCACTGGGATGACGTGGCGTCATGAAACCTCTGTGACAGGCCGGTCACGACCAACACTACGAACACCGTGGCGTTCAACCAATGCTCCGTGATGCGCAGCGGTCCGAGCCGCCGCAGATAGGGGGTATTGATCTGCGTCCCGTTCATGGCTCCTCCCCAGTCACCGGTTGATGGCATACCGCCAGATGTGGAGCAGAATTTGAAGTCCCAGCCCGATGACCATGAAGGGAATGAAGATCTTGTAGGCCAGGTTTATGAGAAACACGCCCGGTGCCTTGTCGAAGCTCGCCTCGTAGTGAGAGACCCAGCTATCGGGAAAATTAGCCGTGGCATCGGGATGGCATTTCTGGCAACGCTTGACAAGGTTTGCCTTGACTGCCGGTGATCCGGGACCAGTGATCTTCGTGATGTCGTGGATGCCGTGGCAATCGGTGCACGTCGCGATCGGACGCATATCCCCCTCCTTCTTGTAGAAGCGGAGCGTGACTCCGTGGAAGTCCTGGACATAGCTCTCCACGACTTGTGTGGAGAGACCATACCTTCCGACGACGCGGCTATCGGAGTGACAGTTTCCACAGGTCTCCGGGATCGTCAGGTGGAATTCGGCGGTTCTCGGGTCCGAGATGTCGTGCGCGCGATGGCAGTCGGAGCACACCGGCACATCCTGGTTGTGTTCGGAGAGCAACGCGGCGCCATGGACGCTCTCCTTGTACATCGCGTAGATGTCCTCATGGCATTGTGCGCAATGCTGGGCGTTCACCACCTTTTCCAGGCGTCCCGTCGCGATGGAATGGGCGCCGTGGCAGTCCACGCACACGGGGGCCTCTTGGCGCCCCGCCGAGAGTAACGCGTAATGGATGCTCTCCAGGGTGCGGGTGTACTTGTCGAAATGGCATCGTCGGCAAGTCTCCGATGACGCCAACATATGGTCCCGCGGAGAGCTAAAGCTCCGCTCGGGGTGGTCCTTGGCGGTGAAGCCAAAGTGACAATCGCGACAGCTCAGCCGTTGGTGGACAGACTTGGCGAGGTCCCCGGGATTCATCTCCAGGGAGATCTGGTCGCCATCCCGCGTCGGCAGGAGGAGGGGTTGGCGATGGCAACCGGTACAATAGCGCGTGTCATGAAATGCGACGGCTACGGACCGTACGGCGTGCCCGGTGTGGCAGTCGGTGCACACCACACGCTCTCCGTTCTGCTCCAACATGGTCTTGTGGATGCCCTGGAAGTCGGCGTGGCAATTTTCGCAGAACTGTGACCAGAACTTCGAGTGCGCCATCCGGTCCGGGAAGACGTGCTCGGGGTGGTCGTCGCCGCTAAAGGTCGTATGGCAATCCTGGCAGTCCAGGTCGGCGTGGACCGACCCTTCCAACTGGCGCCGGTCGACAAAAAGCGACAGTGTCGCGCCGTTCTCGAAGGAGGTGCTCAGGCCGTTGTCGCCATGGCACTCGAGGCATTGGTCCGTGTCGGTGGTGTATCCGCTAATGGCCAGCCCCAAGATGCCGATGGCCAGTACTGCGAGCGTGATCGTGGCTTGTTTCACCTAGCCCTCCCGCCCCTAGTCGTGTCCTTGATCCGGGGCCGGTACGAGACCGTGCGATAGTGCGTAGATCCTCGGCGAGCCGCAACTATGAGCCCACGGGCAACCTTAGCGGTTGTCGGGAACTCCGACGAGGTGTGCCGGCGCTGCGGGCGATTGCACGGTCGGGGCAGAGTCACGGCGAGAGATCCGTCGTCTTTCCGATCTAGGAGACCCGATCTCCGGCACGTCGGATGGGAGGCTGCGGTTCGTCGCAGCCCCCCTGCCTGGCTCGCTAGCGGTCCGACCCCTTTCTCACCGATCGCTTTCCGCCGAGATAGGCTTCACTGGGGTGCCACCGGAAGCCGGCCTCCCTGGCGAGCTGCCCACCCAGGAAGGTCAGCAGCTTGGATGTGATCGTGTGTGCGATCAGCGCGAACCCGATAAACGGCAGGAAGAGGACAAATGCCAGGCCGATGATCGGACCCAGGAGGAGGAGCGCGGCTGGATGGATCCTGAGATAGGTCATCGAGTCGCCGGCGAGCACATCAGTCACGGCATCGCAATGGACCAACTCGCCGGTGGAGACGTTCCAGTAGGCCCCTCGGGATACGGCCTCGCCACTGTGGTAGATGAGCTTCATGATGGACTCCCTGCGTGGTAGTACGACATGGTGGTGAAGGTGCGCGTAAGCCGCGCGGTCAATGGGCTTCCTCTTCGCCGCTGTCTTGCGGCGGGTCCTTTCGGCGCTTGCCGGCGAGATATGCCTCGTTGGGCCGCCACTCGAAGTAGGCGAGGGTGCTGACGGACTGGGCGACCTCCTGCGCGATCCGGGTGATGACGGCCGTGATGGCGGCGGCGGCGGCGATCATGGGCAAGGTGACGACGAATGCCAGGCCAATCACCGGCGCCAGGAGAAACATCGCGACCGGGTGGGTCCGCAGGTAGAGGGTTCGGTGCGTCCCAGGGAGCAGGTGCTCGCTCCTGCCGTCGATCCACGATCCATTTGTCGGCGCCCAATAATGTCCGCGAGCGATGTGAGTTCCACCTCGGAAGAACAACATGACCGATCTCCTCTTGTTGGGGTAGCCGATGCATTCCTACTGTCACCGTTAATTATCGCGGAGAACGCAGCGCCGACTATTGGGAGAAATTCCTAATTTCCAGGAAAAAATGTCTTAGCAGTCTGTCGGACTGGGGGTAGTGGGATTGGGGCCAGGCGGTTGGATTTGGGGCGGTCCCTCTGGGAGGCGGGTCGGGAGAGGACGGACGGGTTTCCCGGTGAGGGCGGGTCGGGCTTGGGAA
>Ga0326597_10000240_pt1 | contig 103554 bp, 95 predicted proteins | sample RVTome_12_FD_203789 | JGI IMG/M metagenome (GOLD analysis project Ga0326597, IMG submission 203789) | Soil microbial communities from uranium-contaminated site in the Upper Colorado River Basin, Wyoming, United States - RVT100D185 | ecosystem: Environmental > Terrestrial > Soil > Contaminated...
CCCTTCTTCCCCGCCCCAACCTCCGGCCCCGCGCTCGCCCGCAGAACCACCCCCATCCCCCCCCGAGCAAACCCGCCTTCCCTCCCGCGCTTCACACCCTCTACAATCACCCCATGCCACCGCCGCGCGCCGGGACGCTCTTCCCCGCCCTCCTCCTGACGCTCCTCGCCGCGGCGATCCCGCTGGCGGGCTGCGATGGCCCCACGCCCACGCCACCGCTTCCGCCGACACCCGCGCCCACGCCAACCGCCACCGCCGCGCCGCTCGCCATTGCCGACGACCTGCGCGCGCGCGTCGAGGCCGCAGCCGTGCCGGCGCCGGCCGATGGCGCGCCTTGCGGCGTCGTCGACGTGCTCGATGCGCCCATGGGGCCCCCCCATGGCGAAGGCTTCGGCGTGCGCTGGCCGTACGGGCGCGTCAGCCGCCGCTATCAGGGCAAGCTGCACGCCGGTGAGGACTGGCTGTCCCGGCACAGCCCGAGCCTGGGCAAGCCCGTGCACGCCATCGGCCATGGCCAGGTGACGTACGCCCAGCCGTTGGGGTGGGGCTCGGATCAGGGCGTCGTCATCATCCGCCACGTCGTGGCCGGGGGTGACGCGTTCCTCTCCTTCTACGGCCACATGGAGCCGTCCAGCATCACCCTCACCGCCGGCCAGTGCGTCGTCCGCGGCCAGCAGATCGCCGCCGTCGGCAAGCCGCGCGGGACGCCCCACCTGCACTTCGAGATCCGGACCCACCTCCCGACCACACCCGGGCCGGGCTACTGGCCTTCCGACCCTGCGACGCAGGGATGGCGGCCACCGTCCGAGTTTATCGCCCTGGAGCGGCTGCGCACGGCGCCGGGCGTGCTCTGGACCCGGCCGTTCACGGAGACGCAACCGCTTGCGGGCGGGATCATGCCCGACGGCACCCTGGTCATGGTCGGGCGCGAGCGCCGCTTGACCGGCCTCGCGCTGGCCGACGGCGCCGTGCGCTGGACGCACGCGCTCACTGCACCCGTGCGGGCGGCCGCGCTCGATGCTGCGGGCGACATCTTGTACACCGCCTTGCGCGGCGGCGGCATCCGGGCCGTCGCCGTGCCGCCGGGGGACGCGCCGCCATTGTGGACCGTCGAGCCGGCGGCGGGCCGGGGTGCCATGCCGCTGCTCATCCCGCTCCCGGACGGCGGCGTGGCGGTGCATGACGGCGCTCGCCTCATCGGCCTGGACCGTCAGGGCGGCCGCGCCTGGGAGGCCGGCGATGTGCCCGAGGTGGCCGCCTGGGCACTGGACGGCCGCCGCCTGGTCGTGGCTCCGCACGTCGAGCCCACGCGGGGTGGCGGCGTCGCGCCGGAGCGCGCGCCTGCGTTCGGCATCCTCCGGGAGGTCGGCGGGCTGGAGCTGGCCGTTGCGCCCGTGCCGGGCCGGCCGCTCGCGGCTGGCGGCGGCCTGTTGGTCTACGGCCCGGGCGGCATCTGGCAGGCGCTCGATGGCGGAGCGCGCGCCGAGCTTCGTTATGCGCTGGACGCCGGCCTCGTCGACGACGGCAGCATCATCGCGGCGCCGGGCGGCGGCGCCATCGTGGCGCACCGCGACCCGCGCGCCATGCGGATCATCGCCCTGGACGCGGGCGGGGGGCACCGGTGGGACCGGGCGCTCTCGGCGCTCGGGCGGCGCATGCCGCAGCTGGTCGTGGCGGGAGACCGCGTGCTGGTCGTGGCCGCCAGCGGCGAGCTCGTCCAGATCGATGCTTCGACCGGCGCCGGGCGAAGGCTGTTGGCCACCGGGACCCCGGAGGTGACGGATACCCCATGGGCTGTGGCCGCGCCGGATGGCCGGCTGGTCCTGCGCGTCGGCGACCGGCTGGTGGGGTTCGATCCGGCGCTCGTCGCTCCGTGACGCCCGGCCCTATGGCCCGGGACGTACAACCCACGCTCGACGCCCTGGATGCGCACGCCACCTTCCGGCGGAGGGCGCCGTTCGTCGTCGACCGCGCCGCGCTGCTCGAGGCGCTTGCCCGCGGCCGACGGGTGCTCGATCTGGGCGCAGCGGATGCCTCGCACCTGGACGTGCACCGGGCGGTGGGCGAGTGGCTGCACGCGCGGCTGGCCGCGGTTGCCAGTGCCTGCGTCGGCGTCGACCTGGACCGCGCGGCCGTCGAGCGGCTGCGCGCCGAGGGCTGGGATGTCCGGCACGGCGATGTGACCTCGCTCCAGCTCGGCGAGACGTTCGATGTGGTGGTGGCCGGCGAGCTGATCGAGCACGTCACCGACGCGGGCGCGCTGCTCGACGCGTGCGCGCGCCACCTTACGCCCGGCGGGCTGCTCGTCCTGTCGACGCCCAACGCCTTTGCGCTTCACGCCAGTCCAGGCATCCTGTCGCCGCTCGTGCGCAACCGCGGCATCCACCCCGATCACGTCGCCTGGTACTGTGCGACGACCCTCGAGCAGCTGCTGGCGCGCCAAGGCTGGGGCCCGATCGAGATCGGCTACGGCGCCTCGCCCTCGACCAGCCTCGCCAAGCGCGCATTTCGGCGGACGGCGTTCCGGCTGCGCCCGAGCTGGTCCGAAACCGTCATCGCCATCGCTGGACACCAGCCGTGAGCGCGATCGGCTCGACGAGCCCGCGGAGCAGCAGGAGCAAGCCATGACCATGCTCACGCCCGATAAGCGAATCATGACGACCGGCGACCCATCGGACGCGGCCGGCGACGGTCACGATCCGGACGCGCCGCCTGCCCTGGGCGATGATGCATCGATCGACGCCGCCTGCGTTCATGCCGGCGCCGAGGCGCTTGGCATGGCCACGCCGCCGCTCTCGCCGCCGCTGGTCATGGGCGCCGTCTTTGCCATTCCCGACCTGGGCACGGTGGAGCGCGCCGTGGCCGGCGAGCCCGGCCTCTGGATCTATGGCCGCGCGGGCAACCCCACCGTGGCGGCGTTCGAGCGCGCGGTCGCGGCCTTGGAGGGGGCCGAGGCGGCCGTGGCGGCGGCCTCCGGCATGGGCGCCCTCGCCGCCGTGCTCCAGGCGCTCGCTCCGCCCGGCGCGCACATCGTCACCACCGGCGCGCTCTACGGCGACTCGCGCGCCCTGCTCGAGGGGCCGCTGGTAGCGGCGGGCAGCAGCCTGGAGCACCGGACGCCCGAGGCGCCGGTAGAGCCGCTGCCCGAGGGGACGGCGGTGGTCCTGGCCGAGGTCATCGCCAACCCGCTGCTCCAGGTGGCCGACCTCACCGCGTGGGCCGCGGCATGCCGCGAGGTCGGGGCGCGGCTGGTGGTGGACGCCACCTTTGCCTCGCCGTGCCTCTGCAGGCCGCTGGCGCTGGGCGCCGACGTCGTGTTCCACAGCGCCACCAAGTACCTGGGCGGCCACGGCGACCTGGTGCTGGGCGTCGCGGCCGGGGACGCGGCGACCCTCGCGCTCGTCCGGCACGCCATGGTCCTTCACGGCGCGCCCGCCGGCCCGTTCGAGGCCTGGCTGGCGCTGCGCGGGCTGCGCACGCTCCACCTCAGGATGGCCCGCCATTCGGCCAACGGTTCGGCGGTGGCGGAATGGCTCGCCGGGCACCCGGGGGTCGCGCGCACGTGGTATCCCGGCCTCCCGGGCCATCCCAGCCACGCGGTGGCGCGGCGCGTCCTCCCGAGCGGCTACGGCGGGATGGTGGCGTTCGAGCTGGCCGGCGGCCGGCCGGCCGTCGAGGCGTTGCTGGGGAAGCTGACCATGATCCGCTTTGCCGCCAGCCTGGCCGACGTGGCCACCACCCTTTCGGTGCCGGCGCTCACCTCGCACCGCAGGATGACGCCCGAGGCGCGGGCGGCAGAGGGCATCTCGGACGGCGTGGTGCGGCTGTCGTGCGGCATCGAGGCGGCAGGCGACATCATCGCCGACCTAGCGCGGGCACTTGACGCGGGTCGATGAGCACGTCCGGGCCAGAGCGCTCCGCCAAGCTAGGGGCCCCCGTCCGCGAATCGGACGGGGGCCCACCTCAGGCTATTCGATTGGGGCGAGGCTTACCGAGCGGTGCTTACCAGCGACCGCCGCCACCACCACCACCGCCGCCGCTGCCGGTGCGGCGCGGGCGCTCCTGCGCTTCGTTCACGCGCAGCGGCCGGCCGTCGAGCGGCTTGCCGTCCGCTTCGGCGATGGCCCGATCGGCATCCGCGTCGTCCATCTCGACGAACGCGAAGCCGCGCGAGCGCCCCGTCTCGCGGTCGGTGATGACCGCGACGGAGTGCACGACGCCGAAGGTGGCGAAGTAGTCGCGGAGAGAGTCCTCCGTCGACGTCCACGGCAGGTTGCCCACATAGATCTTCTTCACTCGCTCAGACTCCCTGTGTGCCTCTCGGGCACGCTGTGCGGTGGTCCCCATGGATGGAGAGCCACCTCCGATCAACCGAGGCCACACCACTCACTGTCTGAGCTCATCACTCGAGAGAAGATCGGGCAGGACTCGTTCCAGTGGCAAAGTGTACCACAGCAAATGCCGAATTGCGCAGGTAACTCGGCGACAGGTTTGCGCCACCTTGACCGCTCCGCCGCGCTCGTTACGATACCGTGGCCCCGCCGCCGCCGTTCCTGACTTCCGAGGAAGCGCTAAGTGATATCCGACCCGACGTCGCGTGCCGCGATCGGCGACGCCGCCACGACGCTGATCGTGAACGCCGTTCAGGTCGATGGCGCGCTCTGCGACATCCTCGTCGCCGGCGAGCGCATTGCCGCCATCGCCCCGCACGACCCCGGCCGGCCCTTGCCGGAAGGGGCGCACGCCATCGACGGGCGGCGCAGGGCGGCGCTGCCTGGGCTCATGAACGGCCACACGCATACCGCCATGGTCATGATGCGCGGGTGGGCCGACGACATGCCCCTCATGCCATGGCTGGAGGAGCGCATCTGGCCCATCGAGCGGCACCTGAGCCGCGAGGACGTGTACTGCTTCGCGCGGCTCGGTTGCATCGAGATGATCCGGACGGGCACGACGTTCTTCAGCGACATGTACTGGCACTGGCACGGCACGGCCGCGGCCGCGCGCGACAGCGGGCTTCGGGCGCTGCTGGCAGGCGCCATCTTCGACCTGGGTCAGCCCGAGCGCGTGCCCGAGCAGCAGGAGCAGGCGCTGGCGGAGGCCGACGCGGTGTCCCGCTACGGCCCGCGCGTGCGCTATGCGCTGGGTCCGCATGCCATCTACACCGTCGGCGAGCCGCTGCTCCGCTGGATTGCCGAGACCGCCGCGGCGCGCGACCTCCCCATCCACACCCACATCTCCGAGACGGCGCACGAGGTGGCCGAGTGCGTGCGCGAGCACGGCGTGCGGCCCGTCGCATACCTCGAGCGCGTCGGCCTGCTCGGCCCGCGGCTCCTCGCCGCCCACGCGGTCCACCTGGACGACGCCGAGATCGCACTGCTGGCGCGCGCGGGGGCGACGGTCCTGCACAACCCGGTCTCCAACCTCAAGCTGTCGTCCGGTGGGCCGATGCGCTACACGGCGCTGCGCGACGCGGGCGTCAACGTGGTGGTCGGCACGGACGGCGCGGCGTCCAACAACAGCCTGGACCTGTCCGATGACCTGAAGTTCGCCGCGCTGCTCGCCAAGCACGCCACCGGCGACCCGACGGCCATGACGGCCGACGAGGCGCTGGGCCTGGTCACCACCAACGGGGCGCGCGCCTTCGGCGTCGACGCGGGCGAGCTGGCGCCCGGCAAGCTGGCCGACTTCATCCTGGTCGACCTGGACCACCCGCTGATGTTCCCCGGCCACGACCTGGCCGCCGACCTGGTGTACAGCGCGGCCGGCCGGGCGGTGGTGACCACCGTCTGCAACGGGCGCGTGCTCCTGGAGGACGGCATCGTCGCCGACGAGGCGGCCATCCGCGCCGAGGCCCGCGAGCGCTGGGCGCGCCTCGTCGCGTCGCTGTAGGGGACGGGCGTGCCCCGGCGGCGCACGGTCGGGCGCCCGCGCCCGACGCAGCCGCCCATCCTATCGGCCGACCCGCTGGCCTTCCCACACCCGGACACCGCTGACGCCAGCGGCCTCGTGGCCATGGGCGGGGACCTCTCGCCCGAGCGGCTCGTGGCGGCCTACGCGCGCGGCATCTTCCCGTGGCCGCACGAGGGCTACCCGCTCCTGTGGTTCTCCCCGGACCCGCGCATGGTGCTCCCGCTGGAGGACCTCCACGTCCCGCGCCGCCTGGCCCGCACCATGCGCTCGGGCCGCTTCGAGGTCCGCCTGGACACCGCCTTCGACGCCGTCATCGCCCGCTGCGCTGTCATCCCGCGGGGCCTCGACGCGGGGGGCACGTGGATCACGCCGGAGATGCAGGCGGCGTACGGCCGCCTCCACGCGCTGGGCTACGCGCACTCGGCCGAGGCGTGGCGGGACGGCGTGCTGGTGGGCGGGCTGTACGGGGTGTCGCTGGGGGCGATGTTCTGCGGCGAGTCGATGTTCGCCCTGGAACCCGACGCGTCCAAGGCGGCGTTCGTCGGGCTTGCCACCGCGCTGCGGAGGTGGGGGTTCCACTTCGTCGACGCCCAGACGTACAGCACGCACATGGACGCGTTCGGGGCGACGATGTGGCCGCGGGGGCGGTACCTGGAGGCGCTGGAAGCAGCCATGGCAGTGCCGACGCGGGTCGGGCGGTGGGAGGTCGGCGCTGCGTGACATCCAGGTGCGGTGGTCGGGGCCGATAGGAACATCACCACGACGGCAGCCACCAAGAGGGCAACCACAAGGGTTGCCCCTACACGGAACGGTGCCTGCAATGCCTGGGTAGGGCAGGCCCCCGTGCCTGCCCTCTTGGTGGTTGCCCTTCCCGCCCCGACCGCGGCAACTGGATGTCGAACGTTGCGCGGCGATCCTAGGCCCGATTCCACCCGTACACCGCGATGTGTCACGCGGTAAGGATCATCTGGTCAGATTCCAGACGTGGAGTTGGTCGAACTCCTCCAGGCAACTTGCGCAGTTACCCATGTGATCTAGCGCCAGTACCCTAGGCAACTCGAACGAATGCCGTAGGGATCTTAGCGGTCACCCTCCTGCGGTCCGCCGGCCCCATTCGCCGCGCCGCGCCGGATGACCTCGCAGGCCCGACGGAACCCGCGCCCACCCGCCGCGTACACCTCCCATTGAGGAGGACGCCACCATGCAGGATCCAGCGAAGCTCTCCGCCGTCGTCGAATACGCGATCTGGGCCCTAATTACTTTGGTCGGGCTCTGGGCCTTGCTCAACGGCAAGTTCCGCCTGATCTCGCCGCGCGACGAGTTCGAGCAGCTGGCCTACGACGTGCTCGACGAGAAGCTGCTCGCGGACCGGCCGAGCCCGGCCCGCTACGTCGGTCGCCAGATCGCCGTGGCCCTGGTGGTGCTCGTCGTCGGAGCCGGCGCCCTGGCGTTCGTCTGGCACCGGAGCGACCTGCCCGGGCCGGAGCTACCCGCCGTCCTCGATCCGGCCTCATGGGCCGACCCCGGGGAGAGCGCGTTCCGCTAGCCTCCGGACCCATCGGTGCACACGCGGTTCGGCGCCGCCGGCGCGCATGGTTCGGGCAAGGCTCGGACAACGACCGGCTCAACATCCGTGTCACCAACACGGCGCGCACCCCCTATCGCCGCGCCGCGTCTGCCGCGATCCTGGTTGTGGTGACCCCGCGCTATTCGCACTCTATGCGGAGCCGTGCGAATAGAAGTGCTCATAGAGGCGGATCGACGCACCGAATGAATTCGGTGCGTTCCCCGCCGACCCCGCCGACCCCGCCTCGCTGCCAGTAAGCCATGTATGCAGAATTAGTCTGCATAGGACTCTGCATATACCCCCTACCGCCCAAACAAAATCCGCTCCCGCTCGAACAACCGAACCACCAGCGCCGTGAGCGCGATGCCAAGCACCACCGTCACGGCCGTGGCCGCCCCGACATGGAGCGGGGCAACGGCTTCGCCGCGCATCACCTGGTTGATCAGGATCTGTTGGCCGAACGTCGGGATGAGCATGGCCCAGAGCGCCGGCTTCACCGGCAGGAACGCCAGGAACATGCCGGGCAGCGCCGGGACCAGCGGGAGCATGGACAGGTAGTTCTGTGCTTCCTTAAAGCTGCGCGTGTACGCAGCGATGAGGAGCTGTAGCGGAACCGCGAGCAGGACCATCGGCACCGTGATCAGGAAGATCGTGGCGAACGTTCCGACGCCCAGGCTCAGGCGGATGCCCAGCGAGTCGCCGAGCGGGACCACGTTGAACAGCACCGCGAAGGCCAGCAGCGTCTCGACCAGGCTGACCAGCGTGAAGAGCATGGTGGCGCCCAGCTTGCCGGCCACGATCTCCCAGCGCGCGACCGGGTTGGTCAGCAGCGGTTCCAGCGAGCCGCGCTCGCGTTCGCCGGCCGTGGCATCGATGGCCAAGTACATGCCGCCGACGAAGATGGCAAAGACCACGAAGTAGGGCATCAGGTTGAGCAGGTTGGCCGCCTGGCTCTGCGGGGTGGCCACGTCGACCTGCTCGATGGCCAGCGCGTCCACCACCGCCGGGTTGATCCCGCGGGCCATGAGGCGGAGCGCGCCGGTGCGGCGGCTGTAGCTGTCCAGCGCCCGCCGCACCCGCCCCACGCTGATGGTGGCCGTGTTGCGCGAACCGTCCACCACCAGCTGCAGCGGCGCCGGCTGCCCGCTGGTGAACGCCTCGGCGAAGTCCTCCGGCACCACCAGCACCACGTCGGCATCGCCTGCGGCCACTGCCGCCTCCGGGTCCGACGGCGCCTCGACGATGTCCAGGCCGTGCGAGCCCAGGTAGTTCATGAGGTTGGGCGCGTGGGCCGCTCCAGCGACCGGGAGCTCGATGTCGGACTCGGCGCGATCGCGGAACGTCCGCCCGACGAGCAGCAGGACGAGCACGAGCAGCGACGGGCCTAGGATCGGGTAGAACAGCGCCGCGAGCAGCGAGCGGCGGTCGCGGAGGTTGTCCAGCACCTCCTTGGTGAACACAATCCCTGCGCGCCGCATCAGTCCAGCCCCTCGGCAGTGCCCAGCACCGCGACGAACGCGTCCTCCAGCGTGTCGCATCCGGTCGTCCGGCGCAGGTCCTCGGGCGTGCCGTCGGCCACCACGCGGCCGCCCGCCACGATCACCACGTCGTCGCACAAGGCGGCCACCTCCTGCATGACGTGGCTCGAGAACAGGACGCAGCGCCCATCTTCGCGCAGCCGGCGGATGATGTCGCGCAGGGCGCGCGTGCTCATGACGTCCAGGCCGTTGGTCGGCTCGTCCAGCAGCACGTTCTGCGGGTCGTGCACCAGCGCGCGGGCCAACGCCACCTTCATCCGCTCGCCGTGCGAGAAGCCCTCGGAGCGGCGATCCGCGATGTCCGCCATGTCCAGCAGGCTGACCAGCCGCTCGATCCGCGCGTCCAGGTCGGCGCCGTGAAGGCCGTGGAGCCGCCCGAAGTACCGCACGTTCTCGCGCGACGTGAGGCGCGGGTAGAGCCCGTGCGCGTCGGGGAGGACGCCCAGCCGCCGCTGCACCTCGCGCGGGTCGGTGACGGGATCGAAGCCGTCGACGCGCACCCAGCCCGCATCGGGGCGCATGACCGTGCAAACGATCCGTAGGGCCGTCGTCTTGCCCGCGCCGTTCGGCCCGAGCAACCCGGTGACCCGTCCGTCCGGCGCGGTGAACGACACCCCGTCGACCGCGACCACCGTGCCGAATGCCTTGCGCAGGCCGCGCGCTTCGATCACGGGGACCTCATGGCGTCGGCCCGGCGAGCCGCAGGAAGAACGGCGCCGGGCGAAGGTCGCCCAGGCACGCGGCGTCCAGGTCGGCCGGCTGCAGGTCGTCCAGGAACGTCGCCGCCAGGCGCGGCATGCAGCCGCGCGCGAGGACGCCGTGGCCCTGGCCGGGCGCGACCAGGTGCCGCCCGCGCGCGAGGCCGGCCAGCACGCGCTCGCCGTACGCCGGCGGGGTGACGGGATCGATTGCGCCGGAGAGGAGGAGCGTCGGGGCGTCGCATGCAAGCGGCGCCTTGAAGGCCGCGGGCGCCGGCGGCACGGGCCAGACCTCGCATGCGGCCGCGAGGCCTGCGGTCACCATGTCGCCCAGGTACGTGCCCCGGTTGCTCGCGGCCACGGCCTCGGCGTCGTAGAACGGGACGTCCTCGCTGCACAGGACGCTGTACGCCATCCCGTGGCTGATCGTGCGCGACAAGTCCTCGGTGAGCGTCAGGAACTGGGCGGCCAGCGGCTCGGGCTCGTCCTTGCGCCCGGCCAGGTCGTAGAGCAGCGGCAGCAGGGCCGCGGTCTCGGGGGCATAGAGCATGAAGCGCGTGACGACGTCCACCACGTCCGCGCTCAGCGTGACCGTCACCCGCTCGGCCGAGGTCGGCTCGGCCAGCTCGACGACCTCGCCCGCGGCCGCCCGCACCCCGAGCACGCGCAGCGTCTCGCGGGCGTCGCCAAAGGCCTGGCGGCAGCCGGCATCGCCCGCGCAGCGCGCCAGGACGGCGTCGAGCGCACGCTGCGACGCCGCCGCCATGTCGGCACCCAGCGCCAGGTCCTGCGGCACGACGCCGTCCAGGATCATCGCGCGCGTGCGGCTCGGATGAGCGCGGGCATAGCTCTGTGCTACGCGCGTGCCGTACGAGATGCCGACGAGGTCGACAGCCTCGTAGCCCAGCGCCGCGCGGACGGCGTCGAGGTCGGCCACCGCCTCGCGCGTCGTATACGGCGCCGGGTCGACGGACAGGCCCGCCCGGCAGGTCGCGACGGCCTGGGCGACGGCTGCGGCGTTGACACCAGCCGCCGTCCGGGGCTCGTCGTCCGGGCAGTCCAGCGGTGACGACCGGCCCGTGCCGCGTTGATCCACCAGCACGATGTCGCGCTGGCGCGCCAACGGCGCGAGCGCCGACGCCATGATCGCGTAGGCCTCGGTGGCCGCCTGTCCGGGGCCGCCGGCGAGGAGGAAAACGGCATCGCCCGCGGCCTTCCGGCTGACGGCTCGGACGACCGCGACGTGGAGCGCGATCGTCCCCTGGCCGGTCGTGCGGTCGGACGGGACGTCGAACCAGCCGCACTCGGCCGGGACGCGCTGCGGGAGCCCGGGCGAGGCCAGCCGGCACGGCGTGAGGGCGATGGCGACCGGCTCGGCCGGCGCCGGATTGCAGGCGCCCAGCGCAAGCGCCGCGAGCAGCACGGCGGCGGATGCCGTCCGCGCATGGGGGTGGGTCATGGCGGGGGATTATAGCGACAGGCGGTCGGGCGCTCGTTCGCGGTCTTGACAAGCTCTAGAATTGCCTCGCCGCCGCTCAGCACCCTTGGAGCCGTGCCATGCCCGCCCCCGCCATCCCGTCGCGCTTCCGCGCGCTCATCGTCGACCGCGATGCGGCGGGCGAGACGCAGGCCGCCGTTCGGACGCTCACCCCGCGCGACCTCCCCGACCAGGGGGAGGTGCTCGTCGTCGTCGAGCGGTCGAGCCTCAACTTCAAGGACGCGCTGGCGATCACCGGGCGGGGCAAGGTGCTCCGCGCGTTTCCGATGGTCCCCGGTATCGACCTGGCCGGCACGGTTGCGGAGTCCGGCGATCCCGCGTGGCGGCCGGGCGATCCGGTCATCGGGACAGGCTGGCAGTTGGGCGAACGGTTGTGGGGCGGCCTGGGGCAGCTGGCGCGCGTTCCGTCGAGCGCGCTGGTGCCGCTGCCGGCGGGCCGCGACGCGTCGTGGGCCATGGCCATCGGCACCGCTGGGCTGACGGCCATGCTGGCCGTGATGGCGCTCGAAGCGCACGGCGTGCGGCCAGCGAGCGCTGCGCCACCGGACGATGCTGCGGACGATGCAGGGCCATTCGCTCACAAGGCGTCGCCCGAGAGCCCGGCGCCGCCCTATGGGCCGGTCGGCGGCGACGTGCTCGTCACCGGCGCGGCGGGCGGGGTGGGCAGCCTGGCCGTTGCGCTGCTCGCAAGCGCTGGGCACCGGGTGGTGGCCTCGACGGGCCGGGCCGCCGAAGAGGGCGCGTACCTCCGGGCGCTCGGCGCGGCCGAGGTCATGGAGCGCACCGAGCTCGAGACGCCGCCGACCAACCCGCTCGGCCCCAGGCGATGGGCCGGCGCCGTCGATACGGTCGGCGGGACGACGCTGGCCACCATCCTCGCCACGCTCCGAACCCACGGCGTCGTGGCCGCGTGCGGTGTGGCCGGCGGCAGCGCGCTGTCTACGACCGTCTTTCCGTTCATCCTTCGGGGCGTGAGCCTGCTCGGCATCGACTCCAACACATGCCCAAACGCGCTCCGCCGGACGGCCTGGGCGCGTCTGGCGCGCGAGGTGCCACCCGAGGCGCTGGCGGCCATCGTGCGCGAGGTGGCGCTGTCGGATGTGCCGGCGCTCAGCCGGACGCTGCTCGAGGGCCGGGTGAGGGGCCGCACCGTCGTCGACGTCGGTCGCTAGCCGGCGCGCTCAGGACGAAGCGTTTTGGTCAGACCGCGTCCCTGGCGCGCCCTCTCGACTTGGTCTATCCTCGGCACCGGCAGCGCGGGACCGCGCGACGCCTCGGGAGGGTGCATTCATGGGCGTGTTCGATCGGTTCTTCGGCGGCAAGAAGAAGGAGTCCGCGCAGCCGGCGGCCAGGCGGCCGATCGCGCCCCGGCGTGCGGAGGAGCACCGGCGCCCGGAGGCGCATGCGGCGCGCCGCGAGCCCCCGCCCGTAACCTCCGAGGACCCTGAGGCGGCACTCCAGGCCCAGTTCGACGCGCTCCAGGCGCTTTCCGCCAAGGAGCTGACGCGGAAGCTAGGGACCAGCAATGCGCAGATTCGTGCGGCCGTTGCGAAGCGGCTGGGCGAGCTGCAGGATCGCGCCGCGCTGCGGCCGCTTGCCAACGCCTACCTCATGCACGGCGACCCGGAGGCCCTGGCGGCGCTGAGGGGCTATGGCCACGCGCTGACCAACCCCTTGCGCGAGTACGCCGCTGATCTCAGCATCGTCGGCGAGCGCCGCGGGCGCCTCATGGACATGCTGGCCGCCTCCGGGGATGATCAGGTGCTCCCGATCGTGCGGGAGAACATCGACCACAAGGACCCGGCGGTCCGGACGCGGGCGTGCGCCGCGCTCGTCCGGTTGGGCGACCTGCACGGCATCTCGCGGCTCGACCAGGACCTGCAGACCACCGACGCCGAGGCGCGCGTCAGGGCGCTGGAGACGTTGATCGACCTCGACATCCCGGAGGCGCAGGCGTGCGTCACCGAGCACATCACCCGCTTCGGGGCCGAGGCGGGCGCCGTGCCACCGATCGTCGAGGTGACCGCCCCGCGCCTGGACGACCCGCAGGTCAGGCTGCTCGACTATGCGCTAAGCCACGTCAAGACCCGCCCGCACGAGCTGTCGGTGATCATCGGCTCGGAGGCCATCAACTGGGCGACGAGCCAGCGCGAGAACATCGAGAAAGCGCTTCACGGCATGGAGGTCCACTTCGCAACGCGCCGGATGACCCCCGAGGAGCAGTTCGCGGAGCTCTCGTCCGCACGCGATGCTGCCGCGGCGGGCAAGAAGGCCGTGTTCGTCGGCATGATCCAGTCGCCGCGCGACGAGCCGCCGCTCGGGCACTTCCTGAGCAAGGCCGGGAACGGCTACCGGGCAGGCATCTTCATGATCGACCCGCACGAGTACTTCCTGGCCCAGTCCTGGTGGCAGTACGTCCAGGACAACGCGGAGGTCGACACCGACCTCGAGATCGTCCTCGGCCTGTCGCGGCCCGGCCAGAGCGCCATCTCGGAGGAAGAGTACGACATGTACAAGATGTTGAAGGACGACGCGCAGCGCAGGCAGTTCGTGCGGGCGCTGATGGCGCGCCTGTAGGGGCACGGCATGCCGTGCCCCAGGCGGACCGGCGAACGCACCGTTCGACGGGAAATTGGGTGTTGACATTGCCCCGCCCGCTGTGATACCCTGCCGCGGTCTGGTGTCACGGCACGTCCACGTACGGACGAGAGGAGCGGAACGCGGATGATCCTGATCACACGCCTGAAGCGCGATCTCGCGCTCGCCATCCGCGTGCACCCGCCCAACTGACGCTGACGCGCCTCCGCTAACCAAAGACGCGCCAGGTCACGGGTCCATGCGGTCCCGTGGCTTTCCGCGCTTACCGAGCGGCCGTTCGCGGCCGCCGGGCACCACGCGCCACGGGTCGGCAAGCCCCCGTGGCGTGTCTGCGTTTGCGCATCGCGTGCGCCGCCGACGCCAGCTCGCACGGCCGGAGCCCCCGGCCGACCACGCATCCAAGGAGTCCTTCCATGCCTGCTCCGCTCAACACCCGCAAGCAAAAGATCACCGTCGACCCACGCCGACCGAACAGCACCCTGAACCGCAAGCACGACCCCAAGAACGTCAATCCGCACGACCCATTGCGCTACCGAGGCCGGTGGCGTTGGCCTGGAGAACCCGATGAGCCAAAGCCTGACGACCAAAGCCCTGACCAACCCGCCGAATGACGCCGCGCGCGATCCGCGCGCATCGCTTGCGCTGATCGCGCGCTACCTCGCCCCGATGCGGGCCCGCGTTGCCGTCCTCATCGCGTTGCTGCTCGGCGGCATCGCGCTCAAGCTCGCCATCCCGCTCTTCCTGCGCGCATTCATCGACGCCGCGCGCGACGGCGCGTTGACAAGCGCCCTGGCCGCCACGGCCGGGCTGTTCCTGGTGTTCGCCCTCGCCGACGAGGCGGCCAACGCCCTGACCACGTTCGTCGGCCAGGACGTGCGCTGGCGCGCGACGAACGCGCTGCGGGCCGACCTGACGCGGCACTGCCTCCGCCTGGGCATGCCGTTCCACAACGCGCAGACGCCGGGCAAGATGATCGAACGGATCGACGGCGACGTCACCGAGCTGTCCAACCTCATGAGCGACTACGCCCTCCGCGCGCTCGGCAACGGCGTCCTCTTGTTTGGCGTCTTGGTCATGCTGGCGCGCGAGGATTGGCGCCTCGGCGTCGCCTACGCCTGCTTCGTGGCCGTCACCCTGGGCGCGCTCGGCCGCACCATCGGCTTCGCCACCGCCCACTGGGAGCGCGCGCGCGAGGCGGCCGCCGAGCTGTTCGGCTTCTTCGAGGAGCGCCTTGCCGGCCTCGAGGACCTGCGCGCCGGGGGCGCCGAAGCCTGGGTGCGCCAGGGCTACCACGACGGCCAGCGCGCGCTCATGCACGTCGAGCGGCGGGCCTTTCTGCTGGGCAGCACATCCTGGATTGCCGCGGTGGCGCTGTTCACGGCGGGCAACCTCCTGGCGCTCGGGATGGGCGCGTGGTTGTTCCAGGGCGGGGCCATCACGATCGGCACCGTCTACCTGGTCTTCCACTACACGGAGATGCTGCGCCACCCCATCGAGCAGCTCGCCGACCAGCTGCGCGACCTTCAGCGCGCCGGCGGCAGCCTCCGGCGCGTCGTCGGGCTCCTGGCCGAGCCAACGCGCGTCGAGCCGGCGCCGGAAGCGGCGGTGGCCGTTCCCACCGGCGCGCTGAAGGTCGCCTTCGAGGGCGTGACGTTTGGCTACCACGCCGGCGCGCCTGTGCTCGACGACGTCGGCTTCGTGCTGCCGCCAGGCCAGGTGCTCGGGCTCCTCGGGCGCACCGGCAGCGGCAAGTCGACCATCGCGCGGCTGCTCTTTCGCCTGTACGACGTCGACGCCGGCGCGGTACGGGTGGGCGGGGTCGACGTTCAGGACGCGCGCCTGGTCGACCTCAGGCGCCGGATCGGGATGGTGACGCAGGACGTCCAGCTGTTCCAGGCGACGCTGCGCGACAACCTGACGTTCTTCGATCGAGCCGTCGCCGACGAGCGCCTGCTCGAGGCGCTCGAAGCGCTCGGGCTGGGCGAGTGGTACGGCCGGCTCCCGCTCGGCCTGGACACCGAGCTGGCCTCGGGCGGTGGCGGCCTCTCGGCCGGCGAGGCCCAGCTGCTGGCTTTCACCCGGGTCTTCCTTAGCGACCCGGGGCTGGTCATCCTGGACGAGGCCTCGTCCCGCCTCGATCCAGCCACGGAGCTGCTCATCGAGCGCGCCGTCGACCGACTGCTGGTCGGCCGCACCGGCGTGATCATCGCCCATCGGTTGGGGACGGTGCAGCGGGCGGACGCCATCCTCATCCTGGACGCTGGCCGCGTGAGCGAGAGCGGCGCCCGCCTCGACCTGCTGGCCGATCCGACCTCGCGCTTCAACGCGCTCCTGCACACCGGCATGGAGGAGGTGCTGGCATGACGACGCAGACGATCGCTTCCCCGACGGTTCCTCCAAACGCACCCAGCACATGGTGGCTCGCCTACCGCCTGGCACGGTATCGCGGCGGCCTGTGGCTGGCCGACGCGCTGGCCTGGGGCACCGTCTGGTCGCTGCCGCTGGCAACGGGCTGGCTGGTCCGCGACGTGTTCGACCTGCTCGCGGGCGATGTGCCGCGCATCGGGTCGCTGCCGGTGCTGGGCGCGCTGTTCGTCGCCGTAGCCGTCGCCCGGATCGGGGCGATCGTGTGCGGCATCTACGTGAACGCCAAGTTCACCAACGTGATCTTCGGCGTCATCCGGACCAACCTCTGGCGCCACGTCCTGCGGCGGCCGGGCGCGCTCGCCCTGCCAGAGGCGACCGGGAAGATGGTCAGCCGCTTCCGGGATGATGTCGGCGACATGGTGTGGGCGACGGAGTGGACCGTCGACCTGGTGGGCATGGCCACGTTGATCGGGATCAGCCTCGTCGTGTTGTTCCAAGTCGACCCGCTGATCACGGTGGCGGTGTGCCTGCCGCTCCTGGCCATCGCGTGGATCGTCAACGTGGCGCGCGCGCGGCTGGAGACGTACCGCCAGGCTAGCCGGGCGGCCACCGCCAAGGTCCTGGGGTTCGTCGGGGAGACGTTTGGCGCCATCCAGGCCGTCAAGGTGGCCACGGCCGAGCACGCGCTGATCGCCCACTTCGACGGCCTGAACGAGGAGCGCCGGAAGGCGGCCCTCAAGGACGCGCTGCTCACCTCGCAGCTGAACGTCCTGTTCGGCAGCGTGGTCAACCTGGGCACCGGCGCCATCCTGCTGCTGGCCGGCGGGCGGATGCGCGCCGGCACGTTCACGGTGGGCGATTTTGCGCTGTTCGTCTTCTACCTGGGCATGGTGACCGACGCCACGTTTGCGCTCGGCAACCTCATGGCGCGGCACAAGCAGGCGGCGGTGGCTCGCGACCGGCTGACCAAGCTCCTCGAGGGCGGCCCGGCCAGCGACCTGGTGCGGCACGAGCCGATCTACATCGACGGCCCGGCCCCGGCCCCCGCGGCGCTGGTGCGCGATCCGGCCGAGCGGCTCGTCGGCCTGGCCGTCGATGGCCTCACGTACCACCACCCGGGCACGTCGCGCGGGATCGAGTCGGTCGACCTGCGCGTCGGACGCGGCGAGTTCGTCGTCGTGACCGGGCGCGTCGGCGCGGGCAAGACGACGCTCCTCCGGGCGCTCCTGGGGCTCCTGCCGCGGCAGGGCGGGCACCTGGCGTGGAACGGCATGCCAGTCGAGGACCCGGACACCTTCCTGGTGCCCCCACGCGTGGCCTACGCCGCGCAGGTGCCGCGACTCTTCAGCGACTCGCTGCGCGCCAACCTGGTCATGGGCCGGCCGGAGGACGCGGAGGCGCTGGCCGCGGCCCTGCACACCGCGGTGATGGAGCAGGACCTCGAGTCGCTCGAGCTGGGCATGGCCACGCTCATCGGGCCGCGCGGGGTCAAGCTGTCCGGGGGCCAGCTTCAGCGCGCGGCCGCGGCGCGCGCGCTGGTCAACCATCCGGACCTCCTGGTGTTCGACGACCTCTCGAGCGCGCTCGACGTCGAGACCGAGGCGCGACTCTGGGAGCGTCTCTTCGCGCACCGCGCGGGCGACGAGACGCCCGCGTGCCTGGTCGTCTCGCACCGGCGGCCGGCGCTGCGCCGCGCGGACCGGATCTATGTTCTCGAGGAGGGCCGGGTGGTGGCCGAAGGCACGCTGGAGGTGCTCCTTTCGACCAGCCCGGAGATGCGACGCCTGTGGCACGGCGGCGACGACCCCGACGGGGACGGCCCGTGGTAGCAGGTCGTCGGTGCCCTCCCTCGATGCTACCATTCCGTGGCCAGGCAAGGAGCCCGCGTGCCCATCTACGAGTACCTCTGCCCGACCTGCAACCGGGTCTACAGCTTCCTGTCGCAGCGCATGACGGCCGATGCAGAGCCGTCGTGCCCGCGGTGCGGGGCAACCGATCTGCGCAAGAAGGTCTCCCGCTTTGCCTTCGCGCGCGGGTCGGGCGAGCGCGCCCAGCCGGCCCACGGCGGCCGCGACGACGCCGGCCCCGACCCGCTGGACGATCCGCGCGTCGAGCGCGCCATGATGCGGCTGATGGCCGACGCCGAGCACATGGACGAGAACGACCCGCGCCAGATGGGCCGCCTCATGCGCCGGATGAGCGAGCTGACCGGCGAGCCGCTGGACGAGGCCACGGACGAAGCGGTCCGCCGCCTCGAAGCCGGCGAGGACCCGGAGCGCATCGAGGCCGACCTCGGCGACGTGTTTGGGACGGGCGGGGACGGCGATGACGGCGGCCCGAGCTTTGGCGCGCGCCCACCGTCCTACGACGACGGCCTGTACCCCATGTAGCGAGGGTCTCTCTAGGCCGGCGTCGCGGCATCGGCGGCGGCAACCCAAGCCTCGGCCGATGGCGCGACGCCGGGTTCGACCGTTACCACGGCCGGATGTAGACCGGCGCCTGGGCCACCGGCACCGCGATCGAGCCGCCCGCGCCGCCGCCGATCACGTGGGACGCCCCCAGGTGGTCCGTCACGAGGACTGACCCCGTCCAGCCCGGCAGCACCAACGGCGTGACGGTGAGCGTTCGCCCGATCGGCGGATTGCTGCGCGCGCCGATGCGCGCGCCGGTGTCCGTAAACGCGACGATCAGCGCCACGCCCGCGTTGGTGAACCGGTATGCCTCGATTTTGGCGTCGCCGGTCTGTGCGGTCGACAGCTGGAGGATGAAGTTGGCCCGCGCCAGCTTCTCGACCGCGGTGCGGTAGGCGGATAGCACGGGCTTGGCCTCGTGTGGCGCCGCGACCGCGTACTCGGGGACGGGGCGCGGCGAGCACGTGCTCATGGCATCGAAGACCGGCTTGGAGCGGAGCAGACCGAACCCCCACCAGTCGTAGAGCTGCGCGCAGCTCCCCGTGTTGTGGTCCTCTGCCGAGAACCAGATGGCGCCGGCCGCGCCCACGGCCTTCAGGCGCGCCAAGACCTGGCCGGGGTACACGGCCTGATACGCCTCGCTGCGCACGGTAAAAGCGTCCGACGGCATGCTGGGCAGCGCGATCTCGGTGAGCTGGAGCGGCTTGCTCCGGAAGTCGTAGAGCCCGCTCTGGAAGAGCATCTGGTTGCGGAAGTGCCGGACCTTGCCCACGAGCTCCTGGTCGACGGGCTGAGCGCCATCCCAGTTGTCGCGGAAGTCGTTGTACACGTGCAGGGCGGCCTCGTCGAAGAACGGGTAGCCGGCCTCGCCTTGGTGGTTGGTTCGCAGGGTCAACAGGACGTTGCGGACGAAGAAGTAGTCGAACGGGCCGGCGTGCTGGGGAAGGTAGCCCGTCTTGTTGTAGAGGCGGTCGAACGCCGGCCCTCCCAGGATCACCTTGGCCGTGGGGTCCCCGGCCTTCGCCCCGAGCCACGCTGCGCGGAGGAGCCCTGCGTACTGCCCCGTCCAGATGCCGCCGAAGCAGCTTCCGTAGTCTGCTTCGCTGCCCGCCCGGGCACGGTCGAAGTCGGGCTCGTTGCCGATCTCCCAGCGCTCGACGCGCGGGTGGCCGGGCGCGTCGTCGACGCCGTCGCCGTCGTAGCGCTCGACGAGGGCGGTCATGAAGGACTGCCACCGCGCCAGGGGCACGCGGTCGACCGGACCGCAGCCGGTGCTGGACGCCCAGGCCGGCGCCCCGACGACGTTTGCGATCGGGGACATCCTGGCCGCCAGCGCGGCGATCGAGGTGTCGAGGCTGCTCCAGAGGTAGGTGGGCGGGGCGGTGTCGGCCGGCTCGACGAAGGCCCATCGGACCTGCAGCCGCCCGTGGCGCGCGTGGGCACCCGCCATCCGGTCGAACACGGCGGGCACCAGGTCGTCCGGGAACACCTGCACCCCCAGCGGCGAGACCTGCGCCAGCGTCAGGGTGGGCGACGGCCCCGGCGTTGCCGTGCGCGTCGCCGTCGCCGCGGTCGTGGCGGTTGCTGTGGGCGTCGCCGTCGCGCTCGCGGTTGCGGTGCGGCTCGGGGAAGCCGTCGGCGTGGCCGTCCGGCTGGGGCTGGCCGTTGGCGACGCGGTCATCGTGGCCGTGGCGGACGGCGTCGCCGAGCTGGTGGCGGTGCGCGAGGGCGACGCTGTCGCCGAAGGGATGGGCGTGGCCGTCGCGCTGGCCGTGGTCGCGAGCGTCGTCGTTGCCGTCGGGGAGGGCGGGGCTATCGGCGTGTCGGAGGCGGTCGGCGAGGGCGACGCCGTCGGGCTGGCGCTCGCGCTGGACGTCGCGGTCGGCGTGAGGGTCGGTGATGCCGAGGGCGTGCGCGTTACGGTCGGCGTTGCGGTCGACGACGAGGTGGCCGAGGCTGCTGCCGTCGACGTGCCGGAGGGCGCTGCCGTGGCCGTAACGCTCGGCGGTGCGGTGTGCGAGGGCGTGCCGGTCGCGGCCATCGTCATCGCAGCCGTCGATGTCGCCAAGGCCGTTGCGGTCGGCGTCATCGTGGCTGTCGTCCCTGTGCCCGTGGCGGTCGCGACATCCACGAGCGTCGCGGTGGCCGAGGTCGTCGCCGTTGGCGTTGGCGTGGGCGAAGCGGTGGCTAAGGTCGTCGCGGTCGACGACGGCGAGGCGGCTGCGGTCGCGGTCGCCGTGGTCGTCGTCGGTGTTGATGCCGTCCCCGTCACCGTCGCCGTCGGCGTCGGCGTGACCGACGCCAACGCGGACGGCGTGACCGTCGCGGTTACCGTCAGCGTGGGCGTCGCCGTGATGGGTGCCGTCGCGAGCGTGGCCAGGGCGGCCGCGGTGCCCGTCGCGGGCGCGTCCGGTGTGTGCGGCAGATCGGGCGTCGCCGTCTCGATCGGCTCGTCGGTCGGGTCGGGCGTGATGGCGGCCGTGCGGGACGGCAGTGGAGGGGCCGTCCGGGAGGCTTCGGCTCCGGGCGGGCTGGCCGTGGCCGGCGGCGCCGTCGCGCTGGGTGCGTTGGTCGGGGTCGGGTTATCGCCGGCGCCTGCCGGATGGCACGCCACCGCCCCGGCGATGCTGCCGCGCCGGGCGACGCCGGAATCCGCGCCGACGCTCGGCGGCGAGTTGCCGACGACGGCGGCGATGGGCTGCGCCGCGCGCTCCGCGCCGCCGCCCCGCTGCGGTTGCCCGTCGTTGCCGGCGGCCGGCTGCTCGGCGCGCTCCGTTGCGTCCAGCAGCAACGCTGCCGGCACGAACGCGCACCACAGGCGCGCCTCCTGGAAGGCGGCCATCGGGCGCCTCGCTGTGCTCAGGGGCGACAGCGCGCCGGCGCCCGCGCCAGCGGCGCTGCCCCCGCTCGCGAGCATGCCAAAGGTGGCCATCAACGCCAACGCCGGCCGATATTGGCGCCCTTGCATGCGGCGTCGCACGATGGTCCTCCTGCGCTACCGAAGCACGGGCTCGGCGCGCGTTGTCATGTGCCAGCCATTGTAACCGCTAACAGCCGGGCGGTCAGCACAGCGCGCGCGATCGGTCGCCCTGACCGCCTCGCGATGGCGATCGGCCGGCCATGTATAATGCCTGCTTCGCCTCCTGGCGCGGCCGGGAGGGTCCCGGTCAGGGAGGATGTGATGGCGAGCCGCGCCCGCCTCCAGCGCACCGAGGCGATCGTCCTCAGCCGCCGCGATTACGGCGAGGCGGATCGCATCCTCACGCTCTACACGCGCGCCGAGGGCAAGCTCGGCGCGATCGCCAAGGGCGTCCGCCGGATCGCCAGCCGCAAAGCGGGCCACCTGGAGCTGTTCACGCACGCCGAGCTGTTGCTGGCGCGCGGGCGCAACCTGGACGTCGTGACGCAGGCCGTGACCCTGGATCCGTTCCGGGCGCTGCGCGAGGACCTTGTCCGCATGGCCTACGCCTGCCACGTCGCCGAGCTGCTCGACCGCGCCGTGGGCGAGGGAGAGCCGAGCCCCGGCACGTTCGACCTGCTGCGCGATGCGCTGACCGGACTCTGCCACGCGGCCGACCCGTCTCTGGTCGTTCGCGCGTTCGACCTCCGACTGCTCGGCCTCCTCGGTTACCGGCCGCAGCTGTTCACCTGCGTTGGGTGCGGCACAGAGCTTGAACCGGACGACAACGCGTTCAGCCCGGAAGAAGGCGGCGTGCTGTGTCCTGCATGCCGGAGCCGCGCCGGGGACCTCGAGCCGCTGGATGCCGCGACGTTCCGCGTGCTGCGCTTCCTGCAGACCCACCCGCTGCGCGAGGCGTCGCGCGTGACGGTCTCGCCCGCGACGCGCGCCACGCTCGAGCGGCTGATGCACGCCACGCTGAGCCACCACCTCGAGCGCCAGCTCCGCAGCGTCGACTTCCTGCAGCGACTCCGGATCGTGGCCGGCGACCTCGATCTGCCCAGAGCGCCCGGGCCGGCGGCGGAGGGCGCGCGCTCGCCAGCTTCCGGCGGCGCACCGCCGGGCCGCGACCATGCCGACGAACCGGCTCCGGAGAAGAGCGCATGAGCCAGCGACCGACGTTTCAAGAGCTGCTCGCGCGGCTCCAACGGTATTGGGCCGACCAGGGCTGCATCGTCTGGATGCCGTCGAACGTCGAGGTCGGCGCAGGGACGATGAACCCGGCCACCTTCCTCCAGGTGCTCGGTCCCGAGCCTTGGAACGTGGTCTACCTGGAGCCGAGCCTGAGACCGGACGACGCGCGCTACGGCGAGAACCCGAACCGCCTGGGGCGACACCACCAGCTCCAGGTGATCCTCAAGCCGGACCCGGGCGACCCACAACAGCTGTACCTGGATAGCCTCGCCGCGGCCGGCATCGACTTGGCCCGCCACGACATCCGGTTCGTCGAGGACAACTGGACGTCCCCGGCGCTCGGCGCCTGGGGGCTTGGCTGGGAGGTGTGGCTAGACGGCCTGGAGATCACCCAGTACACGTACTTCCAACAAGCCGGCTCGATCGAGCTCGAGCCGGTGTCCGTGGAGATCACCTACGGCCTCGATCGGATCCTGATGGCGCTTCAGGACGTCGCGCACTTCCGCGACTTGGCCTGGAGCGAGGCGATGACGTTTGGCGAGCTCTTCCTGGACTACGAGATCCAGACCAGCCGCTACTACTTCGAGCTCGCTGACGTGTCCCGGCTCGGCACGCAGTTCGAGCTGTGCGAGGCCGAGGCGCGCCTGGCGCTGGACCATGGCCTCTCGCGCGTGGCGCACGACTACGTGCTCAAGTGCTCGCACCTGTTCAACGTGCTCGACGCGCGCGGGACGATCGGTGTCACCGAGCGGGCGCGCTACTTCCAGCGCATGCGCGACCTGGCGCGAGCGGTGGCGCAAGCCTACGTAGCAGAACGCGAAGGCGCGGGCTGGCCGCGCGCGGGCGCCATGTGGCCGATCGGAGCACCGATCACCGCACCCCTCGAGGCGCCGGGCGCGCCGCCGAGCGACGACGCCGACTTCGTGCTCGAGGTCGGCACCGAGGAGCTGCCCGCGGCGGACGTCGCCTTGGCCATGGACGCGCTGCGGGCGCGGATGCCCGAGCTGCTCACCGAGCTACGCCTGGGGCACGGCGCCATCCGCATCGGGGCGACGCCGCGGCGGTTGGTCGTCCACGTGCTCGGCCTTGCCGCGCTCCAAGAGGATGTCGCCGAAGAGGTCGTCGGCCCGCCGACGAAGGCCGCCTACGACGCCGGCGGCCGCCCGACCGCCGCCGCGACGGGCTTCGCCCGCAAGATGGGCGTTTCGGTCGACGACCTTGCCGTCGTCGAGCGAGCGGGCGAGGCCCGCGTGGCCGCGGTGCGCCGCGAGGCCGGCCGTCCCGCCTCTGCGGTGCTCGGCGAGCCGCTGGCACGCATGGTGGGCGGCATTGCCTTTGCGCGGACGATGCGTTGGAACGCCTCGCGCGCCACGTTCTCCCGACCCGTCCGCTGGCTCGTCGCCCTGCACGGCGAGGCCATCGTGCCGATGACCTTTGCCGGTGCCATTGCGGGCCGAACGACGCGCGGCGCACGGCCGGCCGGCTCGCCGACGCGGCGGCTTGCGGCAGCCTGCGACTACCCCAAGCTGATGCGCGCCCTCGGCATCGCCATCGATCCGGAAGCGCGATCGGCCGAGATCGCGCGGCAGGTGGCCGAGGCCGCGCGCGCGCTCGGCGGCCATGCCCACCCGGACCAGGGGCTGCTGGCCGAAGTGACCAACCTGGTCGAGCAGCCGCGCGCCATCGGCGGCTCGTTCGATCCCGCGTTCCTGGAGCTGCCCGAAGATCTCCTGGTGACCGTCATGCGCAAGCACCAACGGTACTTCCCCGTGCACGCCGGCCCCGACGCGACGGCCAAGCTGTTGCCGGCGTTCGTCGCGCTGGTCAACGGAGCCGGCCTCGACGCCGAGGCGGTCCAACATGGCAACGAGGCCGTGCTCAGGGCGCGGCTTGCCGACGCGGCCTACTTTTGGAAGCGCGATCGGCGCCAGCCGCTCGAGGCCTTCAGCGCGCACCTCGACGGGCTGACCTTCCAAGCCGACCTTGGATCGATGGCCGACAAGGTGCGCCGACTCGAACGCCTCGTGCCGCGCCTGGCCGCACGGTTGGGCATCGAGGGCGTGGACCTGGCGCACGCGGTCCGGGCGGCCAGCTTGGCCAAGAGCGACCTGGCCACGGCCATGGTCGTGGACTTCACGTCGCTGCAGGGCGTCATGGGGAGCGAGTACGCGCTGCTCAGCGGCGAATCAGCGGCGACGGCCCTGGCCATCCGCGAACAGTACCTCCCGAAGGCTGGCGACGATGCGCTGCCCACATCGCCGGCGGGCATGGTGCTCGCGCTGGCCGACCGCCTGGACAGCCTGGTGGGGCTGTTCGCCGTCGGGTTGAAGCCCACCGGCGCGCAGGATCCATTTGCCCTGCGCCGCACCGCGCTGGGCATCACGCGGATCGTTGCCGAACGGCGCCTGGGCCTTGACCTCGCTGACGCGCTGGCCGACGCTGCCGCCGAGCTGCCGGTGGCGGCCGGCGAAGCCGTGCTGGCCGAGGCGCTAGCGTTCCTGCGCACGCGCCTCGAAGGCCAACTGCGCGAAGCCGGCTACCCTGCGGACGCGGTCGCAGCCGTGCTTGCCGTGCGCGCAGCACGGCCGGCAGCGGCGCACGATGCGGTGGCGGCCCTCACAAAGCGGCGCGCATTGCCTGGCTGGCCACAAACGCTCGACGCCTATGCGCGCTGCGCTCGGCTCGTTCGCAGCCAGGTGCCGGCCTTGGACGCGCCGCCGCCCGAGGCGCCGGTCCATCCCGCCGAGCGCGCCCTCCGAGCAGCGATCGAAGGCGCAAGCGCCGAGCTCGATCTGGACGAAGCCCAGGCGGTGTTGACCGCCCTCGACGCGTTGTCGCCTGCGATCGTCGCGTTCTTCGACGCCGTCCTGGTGATGAGCGACGACGCGGGCGAGCGGGCACGGCGGCTTGCACTCCTATCAGCGATCGCCCAGCTGCCGAGGAACGTCGCCGACCTCAGCCTGCTCGAGGGCTTCTAGCCCAGCCGCCTAACACAACACCGGACAGCGCGGAGCGCCGACCTCAGGCGTTGCGTTAGGCGTCGCCAGGCCCGGGCGTGTCGGCCGCCTTGGCAACGAGGTGCGAGCCGCCCGCCGCCAGCCAGCGCTCGAACGTCGGCGACGTGGCATCATGTCGCTCGGACCACATCCCGCCGACGTACTCACGATAGCGGGCGGACTCCGCGGGCAGCGACCCACCGCGTAGGAACGTTGCCACCCGCCCCGGTCCACCGTTGTATGCGGCCGCGGCCAGGGTGACGGACTCGCGCCAATCCGGATCATCGGGCCTGCCGAACGACCTCAGCTGCTGTGCCAGGTACCACGCTCCAAAATCGACGTTGGTCTCGGGGATGAGCAAGCCATCGGGCGCGAAGCCAGAGATCCGGCGCAAGCGCGCGATGTCGCTGCCCGTGCCGGGCATGACCTGCATGAGGCCGGTGGCGCCGGCCGGGCTGTACACCGTTGCGTTGCCACCCGACTCGACGAGCGCGATGATGGCGAGGAGCGCCGGATCAACCTTGTGCTCGGCGCCGGCGGCCAGAAAGAGGTGCTGCCAGCGCTTCACTGGCTCCGGCAGCCAGGGGATGTCGATGGTGGCCGGCACGCCCGCTGCGCCCAGGCTATCGACGAGCGCCGGCGCGACGGAAGCGCCCAGGGCGGCACCGGTCTGAACGGCATTTGCCGGCGAGAGCATCGCCTCGATGCGAACGCCCCGCAGCTGCAGGCGCGGTGGGTCGCCTGCGACGATCTGCACGTCCGAGGCGGGCATGAACCCGTAGATGGCGTCCGAGCCGTCGTCGACAGCCACCCAGAGCGCGTCATCGGACATCAGCCCGCTCGGCACGCTCACACGACCGCCCAGCGCGAACCGCGCGCCCGCGGGAACGGCATGGATGCTCGCGCCTCCGCCGGGCTGTGCCGAAACGGTCCCGCCGAGCGGCGCAACGCCGATGCCGTAGCTCATGAACGACGGCGTCGCCGGAGCGGGGCGATCATCCGCCTGCTGAAGGCGTGTGAACGCGGCGAGGAACGCTGCGGCCGAGACCGCCAGCAGCACGCGAACGACCGTCCGCCGGGCCGGCAGACGGGGAAGGATCGACTGGGTAACGGCGACGTGCGCCATGGATCGTGGCTCCTACAAGCACCGCGGCACCTTGCTAGGTGCCGCTAATATTGGACATAACGTGAGCTAGATGCGTTACTGAACGGACACGGAGGCCTCTGATGCACGCGATTATACTAGAACGCGTGTTCTAAGTCAATACGGTCGCCGACGTTCGACGCGGCCGGATCGTGAGCGGGCGCCCGGCTACTCCGGGTTGTGCGAGACCGGCAGGAATATGGTTGCGACCGGTCCCGTTCCTGGGGTCACGCTGCCGATCGGGGTCGCGCTGGGCGTCGGTCGAGTGGTCGGCGACGGCGGCGGGGTGGCGTTTGGATCCCACTCGAACGCGCCGACATCGCAGCGGCTCGTACCATCCTCGTTGCCGTCGACGGGGCGAGCCCCGCCCCGCTGGTCGATGCCCAGCGGGGCGCCGTCGACGCCGCGGCAGGCGGCGTCGCCGCCGTCCACGGCTGGGCTGTCGGTGAGCAGCTCGAACACGGCATGGCGGCCGTAGCGCGCAAGCTCTCCGAGCTTCGGCTCGGCGTTGCGGTCGCCGTTGCTCGCCAGGCGGCACGTTCCGTCGCCATCCAGGTTGTAGCCGTTGGAGCGGACCGTCCCGCGACAGTTGTCGCCCTCCGCGCTATGGCTAAGAACGGTGTGTCCAAGGTCGACGGTGCCGCTGGCGACGAGCACTGCGCCGCCGCCGAGCTGCTCGGGATCGGCGCCGTTGCTTTCGAACGTGACGTTGCGCAGCGTCGCTTCGCCGCCGCTCGCGAACAGGCCGCCGCCGCCGATCTCTGCGGCGTTCTGCGCAATCGTCGCGTTCTCGATGCGCAGCGCGCCGCTCTCCGCGACCGAGGCCGCGCCGCCGTACAGCGCCCCGTTGAACAGGAGGGTTGCTTGAGCCAGGGTCGTCGTGCCGCCCGCGACGTGGACGCCGCCCCCATAGCCGCCTTCGACGACGAAGTCCTCGCCCTGTTCGATCTCACGGCCTGTGGCCAGGTTGCTGGCCAGCCGGACGTCCCTGAAGGTCGCGGTGCCCACGCTGAAGAGCGCCCCGCCGGTTGCAGCAGTGTTGGTCACGACGTCGGCGCGCGTCACGGTGAGCGCCCCGTTCTCGCGCACGTAGAATGCGCCGCCGTCGATGCTGCTGTCGTTGGCTTCGACCGACGCATCTTGGACGTCGATGGCGCCGCCGATCGCGTAACCCGCTCCGCCCGCGACGTAGCTCAGGTTGCCGCGGATGGCTCCGCCTACGACATCGATGGTTCCGCCCGAGGCAAACAGCGCGCCACCGTACGATGCGGCGTTGCTGGTCATGAGCACGTCGTTTATGCGCGTCGTGCCCGCCTTGTTGTATACGCCGCCAGCGCGGATGCCCCGATTGGCAGCCAGGCGTCCGCCGTCGATGGTCACCTGGCCGTCTTCGTTGAAGAGGCCGCCGCCGTAGCCGTACTGCGCGGCCGGCAGGTGATCGCTGGCCAGGTTCTCTTCCACGGTGGCGTTGGTGAGCGCTAGCGTGCCGGCGTTGTACACGCCGGCGCCGACATCGCCTTCGTTGCGCGTGATCTCGCCGCCCAGCACGGTGGCGTCGGCATCGTTGATGTACAGGCCGCCGCCATAGCTGGCCCGGTTGGCGGTTATAGTGCTGGCTTGGAGGGTGCCGTCGCCCAGCCCAGCGATGGCGCCGCCGTAACGGCCTTCGTTGCCGGAGAACGTGCTGCGCTCCACGGTCCAGCCACCGCGGGCGAACATGCCGCCGCCGTCGAGCGCGCTGCGGTTGCCGGTGACGGTGCTGGCGCGGATCACGGTGGTGCCCCCGGCCGCGTGGATCCCGCCGCCGCTTGCCAGGCTGATGTTGCCGACGACGGTGCTCTCCTCGACGAGGAGCTTGCCGCCGCTGTACACGCCGCCGCTGCGGCGTCCCGAGTTCAGCGTCACGATATCGCGGTACAACGTCACGTCGCCCGCCTCGCTGACGACGCCTTCGCCGCGCGTGATCGTCACGCCCTCGATACGGACTTTGGCGGCGCCCTGGACGTGGACCACAGGACCGCTGAACGTGCCGTCGACGACCGTTGCCGAGGCCCCGGAGCCGCGCAGCGTGAGGTCCTTGTCGACGACGACGTTCTCCTCGAATGTTCCGCGCCCAATTCCGACGACCATACCGGCTGCGGCCGCGTCCACCGCGGCCTGGATCGTCGTGTGGCCGCAGCCGGAACCGCACACGGTGATGTCGCCCGTCGGCGGCGCCGGCGACGGGGTCGGCCGGGGTCCGGTGTCGGTGAGGTCGAGCTCGTAGGCGCCCATGTCGCAGATCGCGTCGCCGTCGCCATCGCCGTCCTCGGTCCGTCCATACCCGCGTTGATCGGTGGGCAGGTCGTAACCGTTGTAGTCCAGGCAGCCCGCGAGGTCGCCCGCGTCGATGGCGGCGCTTCCGGGCAGGAGCGCATGGGTGATGGAGAAGCCGCCGTTGTCCCGAAGCTCTCCCAACCGCGCGTCGGCGTTGGTCTTGTCGCCGGCAGCCGTAAACCCGCACGTGTTGCCGCTGTCCAGGTTGTAGCCGTCCGACGTGATCGTCCCGAAGCAGTTGGACCCCGGGCTGTCGGCGACGATCGAGTTGATGATGTTGAGATAGCCCTCGTTGTTGTTCAGCGCCCCGCCGATGCTCCCGCGGTTACGCGCAAGCGTGGAGCTGGTCACCACGCTCTCGCCGGAGAGGAGGTAGATACCGCCGCCACCGTAAGCGCCCTCGTTGGCCGAGAGCGTCGTGTTCGAGACGTAGAGCCCGCCGGCGTATTGGTAGAGCGCGCCGCCGAACTCCGCGGCGCGGTTGCCCTCGATCACGCTGTTGGCTACGGCGGCGAGGTCGGCGTTGTAGAGCGCGCCACCGAACCCGGCGGTCGTGACCCGGTTGCCGCCGACGTGCATGGCGTTCATGAGGATGAAGCCGGTTCGGTTGTAGACCGCGCCGCCGCCGAGTCGTCCGATGTTGTTCTTGACCTGGCTGGTGAACAGCCTCACGTCGCCCGTGTTGAAGATGGCGCCGCCGTATGACGCCTCGTTGCCGTCGATCGTGCTGTCCTCGATGAGCACGGTCCCGCCGTAGTTGAAGAGGGCGCCGCCGAAGCTCCGTTCAGCCTGCGTGCGGTTGTTGACGATATCGCAGTCGCGGACTGTTACCGCGCCAAGGTTGAGGATGCCCGAGCCCGAGTCCGAGCTGCCCCCACGCAGGGTCAAGCCGGACAACGTCACCGCCGTCCCGGCGTCGACGTAGACGACGCTTCCCGCGCCACCACCATCGATGATGGTGGTCGAGCGATCCAGCCCGCGCAGCTCCAGGCTCTTGCGGATCACCAGGTTCTCGACGTATAGGCCGGCACCGATCAGAAGCGTGTCGCCGAAGCCTGCGGCGTCGATGGCCGGCTGGACGTCTGCATAGTCGCAGCCTTCCGGACAAACGGTGATAGCCCGAAGCGGGGCGGCCGCGAGGGGCGCGGCACGACCGGATGCGGCGAGGGATGCCAGGATAAGACCAATCGCGACGCCGGATACGAGATGGCGCACCATTGCAGGACTCCACAGAGGATGAGCACGGCATGCGGCCGCACGGGCAGGCCGGCCAGTGTAGCACAGGCTGCGCGCGGCCGCCGGAAGCCGGGCTTGTGGTAACGTTTGCATTAAGATTGCGTTGCGCGCCCGATGTCGTTGGGGCGTTCGCGCAGGGCGGCGGCGCACCGTGGGAGCCAAAACAGCGCCGGACCGCCCGATCTGCCCGTGCCGCCACCATTCCTGGCGTGAGCGTGACAACGCTGACCGGATCGTGCGCGTCGGTGCGGCATGACCGATCGCAGCGGGCGGATGCGCCTATCCGAACCACTTGCACGGTCGTTATAATAGGTGGCAGCGAAGCTCACGCTTCGCCGCTGTCCCGTTCTTTCCGCTTCGGTCCTTATAAGGAGGCCCTCGTGACGCGCCGTAACAGGGTGAACCGTTTCCTCTACTTGCCTTCCGTTGCCGCGTTGATGTCGATGCTGCTGCTCGCTGCGCCGCAGTTGGCGGCCAAACCAGGCTCTCAGACGCCTGTGACGACCAGCAACTGCCAGGTGGAGATGCAGACGATCGTCACGCCCGAGCAGTTGGTCCTTGGAAGCACCGCCGACGTGACCCTGCGCTTGCAGCAGTCGTGCCCGGAGAACCGCCGCCCGGTCGACCTCGTGTTCCTCGTCGACACGTCCAACTCCATGACCCGCGGCGGGCCGGTCCGGCCAGGCGAGGCCAACGATCCGCCCGGCGACCCGATCGCGCCGGTGCCGCCCGATCCGGGCAAGGGCGATCCGCCCCCGCCGGATCCCGAGCCGCCCGCGCCGTTCCTTGCCGCCAGCGTCGCGACCGTGTTCGACCTGGCCGCCAGCACGCTGCAAGACCCGGTGCCCCCGATCGATCCCGGCGACCCGCCGGTGAAGCCGCCTCCGCCAGCCGATCCGCCAGCGCCTGGTGATCCGGGTTCGACCAACCGGCCCGGCGCAGCGGACAGCGAACCGGCCGGCTGCATCGATCCGCGCGGCAACGATGGCGGATCTGGCGCTCCCACACCACCAGGGAACGCGCCCATCGATCCACCTCCACCACGCGTTCCGCCCGGCGACCCAGGTGATCCCACGCGTCCCGTGCCTACGCGTACGCCCAGCCCGCAAGGAAACATGGGAGGAAGCAACTCTGGTGCGGGGAGCGCAGAACCCGCCGGAACCGAGGACCTCGTCCGCCTGGCCAAGCAGTTCATCCGCGACTTCGTCGAGCAGCCACGCATCGAGAAGGACATGGCTGACGGCTCGCTGCGCCTCGGCCTCGTGGCGTTCAGCGATCGCGGGCGGCGCCTTGTCAGCCTCACCAGCGAGGGCCAGCGCATTGCGACGCGCACGAACCTCTTGCGGGGCGGCGGCAAGACGCGCATCGACCTGGGCCTGCGCACGGCCGAGCGCGTGCTGATCGACCCCAACCGGCGGCGCCTCGAGCCGCCCGATCTTCGCGCCAAGGTGATCGTGGTCATCTCGGACGCCGCGTTCTGCCAGAAGGACCTGCGCGTCAACGTCAACTCCTCGATCCAAATCGCCACGTTGCTCGCCGGCCGCAGCCCGTGGGCGCGCCGGATGCGAGACGTGGCCACGGACAACGCGTACGTCCTCAACCTGCGGCCGGCCGGCCTGCCGGACCTGCTCAAGCTCTACGAGCGGGACTTTGCTGAGATCCGCGCGGTGTCCATCGAGACCTTGACGATTCGCGGCGAGATCCAGCCGGACATGGAGCTGGTCGAAGGGTCCATGAACCCCGCACCTGCCAAGCGTGAGGGCCAGGTCATGGAGTGGACGTGGACGCCGCCGAGCGCTGCGGTCGCGGTTTCCTTCCAGGTCAAGCCGCTCCAACCGGGCTTCCGACGGATCGACGTGAACACCACGAGCGCGTGGACCGACACGGAGGCCGACACCGGGCTCGAGCACTTCCCGGCCTACTACGTCGACGTCCTGCCCCTCGGAGGACAGACGCCGACGCCGGTCGAGCCCACGCCGACGCCAGTGTTTGCACCGTCCGCGCCATAGGGCCACCCGTGCAGCGCGCTGCACCCGCGCAGCGATGATCGTCGGGCCGGACGGGCAATCCACCAGGGTTGTCCGTCCGGCCCGCGACGTGCTCTGCAAGTTGCCGCCAACCCAACCACTGCTTTCCGTTGCCTGGAGGTGGAATGTCCATGCAGCTGGTTACGTCTTATCGCCACACGGCAACCGCGCTCGCCACGCTCGTCGCCATGGCGGGCTTCGCCGGGTCGGGGGCATGGCATGCGCCGGAGGCCACGGCGCAGGCGGCCATCTTCGTCAACTCGACCGCGGATCCCCCCAACCCCAGGGAGGAGTGCGCGGAGGACGCGGCGACCTGCACGCTGCGGGGCGCGCTGCTGTTCGTTCAGCAACAGGAGCGGGGCGGCATCATCCGCGCGTGCTTCGATCCCGCCGAGGTGCCCGGCGCCGCCCCGTGCCCGCCCGGCAAGAAGCCCCTGACCAAGCGCGATCCCGGTTACGACGAGACGCTCGGCAAGTGGGTGATCAAGCAGCGGACGGAGCGCGCCTTCCTGCTGACGGAGAACGGCACCATCATGGACTTCCGGCAGGGGCTGACCTGGAATAGCCCGGCCGACAACCGCATCATCCTGGAGCCTGGGCTGCCAAACACGGAGGCGGCCTTCCAGGTGGTCAGCGAGAACAACGTGGTCGCAGGGATCGAGTTTCGCGGCGCCTTTTCGGTGGCCGCCATCTACCTGCCGGGCGGCACCTTTGGAGAGGCCTCGGCCAACAATCAGATCGGGCCGGGCAACATCTTTGCCGGCATCACGCGCGGTGCGGGCGTCAAGCTGAGCGGCGAGGTCACCTTCGGCAACCGCGTGTTCGGGAACTGGTGCGGCATCACCGGCGACGGCTCGGTGCGCAGCGCCGTCCACGAGGACTGCATCCAACTGGATCAGGGCACCTACGGCAACGTCATCGGCGATCGCGCGGTGGAGAACCGCAACGTGTTTGCCGCCAGCGAGCTCGGCAGCGGTGTCGTCGTCGAAGGCCCCGAGACGCACGACACCGAGATCCGCGGCAACTGGTTCGGGATGGACTTCACGGGCGCCCAGCGCATCGGCCTCAAGTCGGGCATCCAGCTCGTGTACACGCCCATCGACACGCGCATCATCGGGAACGTGATCAGCGGTAACGACAACGCCGGAATTGCCCTCTTCGACGCCATCGAGGACGTCCTCATCGAGGACAACATCATCGGCGCCGACCCGGACGGTGAGCGCTGCATCCCGAACATCGGCTTCGGGATCGCGTTGCAGGGCGGGCCGCGCGGTACGCGGATCGTGCGCAATCACATCCTCTGCAACAACGCGGGCGGCATCCTGGCGCAGGGCGGGGGCACCCAGAACAACCTCTTCACCGAGAACCGCATCACCCGGAACAACGGCCACGCCATCGACACCATCCAGGGCGCGCACGCCGGCATCCTGCTGCCCGTCATCGATCTGGCGACGCGTACGACGGTGCGCGGTGCGGCCTGTCCCTCGTGCCGCGTCGAGGTCTTTTCCGACCCGGACAAAGAAGCAGCGGTCTACGAGGGCGTCGTCACGGCCGGATCGGATGGGCGGTTCTCGTTCGAAAAGGCAGCGGGCTTTGCGCACGACAACGTAACCGTCACTGCCTCCAACGATGTGGTCACCTCGGCGCTCTCGGCCGCCGTGGTGGTGTCCGGGGGCCCGGAGCCGACCACCCCGACCGTCGAGACGCCGGCCACGCCGACCGCCACGGCAGAGACGCCCGAAACGCCGCCGACCCCGACCTCGGCAACCCCTTCGCCGACCCCGTGCACCGGCCCGGAGTGCGCACCGGCGAGCACGCTCTACCTGCCGTGGACGGGGAGCAGGGCGTCGACGGGCAGCTGACCAAACGGGCAGCCCTCGCAAACGCGCGGTGCCGTGGAACGGTTGGGCGCGAAACAGGTCCCTAGGCGGGCGTGACCGGCACCGCCCGTTCCGCGGCGGCCGCCGCCATCGACGGGCCGAGGACCTGCCCGCCGACGGCCAGGTACGTGAACCCGGCGGCGGCCAGCTCCTCGTGATCGGCGATCATCCGGCGGCCGTCGATGACCAGGTAGGGCGGCGCCACCGCGCGCTGGATCAAAGGCGCCAGCGCGCGGAACTCCTCCCAATCGGTGGTAATGAAGAGCGCCTCGCTGCCCTCGATGGCTTCGCGGGCGCTCTCGCAGTACGTGACGCGGTCGAAGAGGTGGTTCTGCTCGGGGTCGAAGAACCGCCGCGCCTCGCTCATGGCGAGCGGGTCGTACGCGCGGATCTCGCGCACGCCGCGCGCCAGGAGCGCCTCGACGACCTTCAGCGACGACGCATCGCGCATGTCGTTGGTCTGCTTCTTGAACGCCAGGCCGAGCAGCGCGACGGAGCGGTGGTTGAAGCCAAAGCCGGCCTCGTGGCTGGCGCGATCGACCAGGTAGGTCTTCTGGTACTCGTTGATGGCAAAGACGTCGTTCAGCAGCGATGACGGCCGCCCGTTGCGCTGCATCTGGTACATCAGCGACTGGATGTCCTTGCCGAAGCAGCTGCCGCCGGCGCCGTTGCTGACGTACGAGCCCCATGTGCTGATCCGGTCGTCCGACGTGACGCCGCGCTTCAGGTCCTCCATCGAGACGTTGTCGAACGTCTCGGCCAGCCGTGCTCCGACGCCGTTCCAGAACGAGATGTAGGTGAGCAGCAGGGTGTTGGCCACGTACTTGATGGCCTCGGCCGTCTCCGGGGTGGTCTCCAGGTAGCCGATGCGCACGTGGTTGTAGAACTGGGGATAGACGTGACGGAGGAGGTCGAAGTCCTCGACGGTGTCCGCGCCGATCACCACGCGGTCGGGCCGGCGCGACTTCTCGACGGCGTTGCCCTCCGGCAGGAACTCCGGGTTGGACGCGACGCCGACGTTCGATGCCCCGCATGCTTCCAGGATCCCCTGGAGCCGCCGTGCCGCCCCGATCGGCACCGTGCTCTTGTTGACGACCGCTACACGGTTGGCTCCGCTGCGTCGTGCGAGCAGACCGCCCAGGAAGCGGGCGACATCCTCGTACAGGCGGAGGTCGGTCGACCCGTCGCGCATGGGCGGCGTCGGCGGGCAGAGGAATACGACGCGTGCACCGTCCATCGCGTCCTCGATGCCCTCCGGTCCGACGAAGAACAACGTGCGGCCGAGCGCCTCGGCGATGATGTCGGCCAGGCCCGGCTCGTGCACATAGCGCTCGATGCGCTCGCGCTCGCCGCTGGCGTAGTCGTCCAGCTTGGCGCGGTCGATGTCGTAGGCGTAGACCTCGTGCCCGTTCTCCGCGAGCACGGCGGCGTGCGTCAGCCCGACGAAGCCGGCACCGGCAACGACGATCTTCATGGGGGTCCATCCTCACGTCTGGTGGCGGGGCGGGCAGTATATCCCCAGTGAATGGACGGCCCAACATCCCACCGCCTGGACGTCGTGCGCGGACGGATTGATGCCGTTTGGTTACGGCGCCGGCCGGAGCCGACCTACTCCCAACGGACGGGCCTGCCGCGCGCCGGCGACGGCCGCGATGGGGCGCCCGCAATGCGCGTCCACGCCTGGGCATGCGCTGGCAGGGCCGACCAGTTGCCCGCCGCGTCGGCGGCCTGGGCGGCAAAGTAGTACGTGACGCCGGGCATGCCGAAGAAGGGCACGACGACCTCGCCGATGTTGGGTGTTCCAGGCCACGCGGCCACGGGGCCATGGCGCGTCCAGCCCTCGGGGCGATCGGGCACCCGATGCGCGCTGTAGAACACGCTGTACTGGGCCAACCTCCCGTGCTCGTCGCCAGCGGCAACGCTCAGGTCGAACAACGGCGGCGATTCGGGCGACAGGGCGCCGACGATTGCGATGTACGGTGGGGCGGTGTCGGCCACCGCCGGGTGCGCGGGCGCAGCCGCCGCAGCCGGTCCTGGCGCGCCGCCACCGGGTGCGGTGCCCTCGATTGCAGGCGCCGCCGCGGCGGCCGAACCCGCCGCGAGCATGACCGGCAGCCCGTCGACCATCGGCGCGCCGCCCGGGCCGTTGCGGTTGGTGACGCCGGCAAGGGCCACCCGAAGCCCGCCCGAGCCCGCCGCCGCTGCGACCTCGCGCACAGCGCCCGCGGCGTCGATGCTGCGCGCGCCGGCTCCGCCGGGCAGCACCGCGACCGCGCCGCCCGGTCCCGTCGCCCACGCCACGGACACGCGCTGGCCGCCGCGCGCCAGCGAGACGCCGCGCCAGCCTGCCCCGGCGAGGGCGCCGCCTGGGCGGGCCCCTGTGAGCGCCCCGACGGCGTGGCGGAACGCGTCGTACGCGGGTCGAGGGGCGCCCGCCACGGCAGGGTCGGCGTGCCAGCAGCCGTGGTCGCCGGGCGGCCGCGACCAGCAGCCGGCACCGGCCGCGTTCCGAACGAGGCCGAACGCGTCGAAGCTGTCCGGCCCGTTGCCGCAGTCGTCGGCGAACTGGAACCAGATGAGCAGCTCCGCGCCGGCGGCCACGCCCTCGGCCAGGGCTTGCCACACGAAGGCGGACTGCTCGGCCAGCGACGCACGGCGCGGGCTGGCGGGGTCCCAGCACGGGCCGGGATGCTCGGACCAGACGGGGATGCCGACCTCGGTCACCCACAGGGGCACGTCGGGCAGCCCCCGCGCCCGGCGTTGGGCGCGGGCGATCGCGGGCGGCGTGAGCAGCTTGCTCGGCACGGTGTACCAGTGCCACACCGTCCGATCCGAGTACGCGTTGTAGCGGGCAGGCAGCGGCGACGCGGTGCGCCGCGCGACGAGGGCGTCGAGGAAGGCGGCGTGCCAGGCGGCCGCCGCAGCGTCGTCGGCGATCCCGCCGTGGACCACGGTCGCGGCCGGGTCCAGGAACTTGGCCGTGAGGTAGGCCACCTCGAGCAGCCGGACGTACTCCGCTGGCGTGCCGGGCCAGAAGTGGCGCAGGTTGGGCTCGTTGCCGATCTCCCAGGCGCGGACGCCCGCGCCGGCCGGCCAACCCCGCTCGGCGGCCAGCGTGCCGCCGGGCCGGTAGCGCGCGACGACCTCTCCGACGTACCTCGCCCACGGGTTGTCGGTGTTGACGCGTGCCGCCTCGGCGGGATCGTCAGTCAGCGTGCCATCGGCGCGCACGAAGATGGCGTTGCCCGCGCCGGCGGGCAGCCCGCTGGCCAGGGCCGCACCGGGCGGGTTGCCCTGGATGACGATCAGCGACCGAAGGCCGTGGGCCGAATCGCGTGCGACCATCGCGTCGGTCACCGACCAATCGAAGCCGCCGCTCTCCACCAGGTCCCAGTACGCAGACCATCGATGCCACCGCGCGCCCGTGGCGACGGCCTGCCGGTAGCGCGTCGCGATGACCGCGTCGGCCACGACGGGCAGCCGGCGGGGACCGCTGGGGGTGCGCGCCACGTGCTGCTCCATGACGTCGATGTGCGCCAAGCCGAACTGGGCGCCCGTCGCGGCCTGGGCGCGCGCCTCGCCCAGCGGTCGCGCGGTCGCTGGTGGCACGGTGCCTAAGCACAGCGCGCAGAGGCCCAGGGCACCGGCAGCGACAAGGGACGCCCGCGCCCCGGCCCACCGGCGAGCGCGGGTCAACCGCCCTGAGCCACGGTGGGCGCTGCCCACCCTGCGCGGGCCGCCGTGCGCTGCGCGATCCGCGCCGGAGCTAAACACCCGCGCGCTCGTATGCCGTGGGCAGACGGCCTGCGGTGGTGTTGAAGCCGAGCTGGCTCATGGCGGAGCTCGACGCCGCGGCGTCGTAGCGCCAACCGAGCGCGGGCCAATCCAGCTCGACCGGGGCATCGAAGCGCAGCGCGGCCAGCGCGTGGCTGAGGTCGGCGGACGCCCGGCCGGCGGCCAGCTTGTCGCGCAGGCTGCCGGCCAGCGTCGGCAGGGCCGCGTAGATGCCGGCCAGGTCGCCGTGCGCCGCGATCAGCTTGGCCGCGGTCTTGGCCCCGATGCCGCGAACGCCCGGGATGTTGTCGGACGGGTCGCCGACGAGCGCCTTGAAGTCCGTGAGCTGCGCCGGCGTGACGCCGAAGCGCTCGACGACAGCGGCCGCGTCGTAGCGCACGCCCTCGCGGATGCCCTTGTGGGGATAGAGGACGTGCACGCGCTCGTCGATGAGCTGGAACAGGTCGCGGTCGCCGGTGACGACCAGGACGTCGGCGCCAGGCCGGTCCGACCGGGCATGCCGTGCAAGGGTGGCAATGTAGTCGTCCGCTTCGAACGGTGCGCCGGCGACCTGGTGGACGCCCAGCGCGCCCAGCAGGCGGCGCAGCCGCGTCACCTGAGCGCTGATGTCGTCCGGGATGTCCTCGCGACCGGCCTTGTACGCGTCGTAGAGGTCGTGCCGGAAGGGACGTCCTTCGTCGAAGGCCACGGCCAGCCAGCGTGGGCGGTGTTCCTGCAAGAGCCGGAACAGCGTGCCCATGAAGCCGTAAACGGCCTGGATGGGCTCGCCGTCGGGCGCGCGCAACGAGTTGGGTAGCGCAAAGTAAGCGCGAAACGCCAGCGAGTGGCCGTCGACCAGCATCAGCGTGTCGTTGAACGCATCGCTCACGAGGGGCTTCCTCGCGAATAGACCATGGCCACGACCGTGTAGCGAAACATGCCGGCTCCTCCAAGCCCAAGCGCAGGCTCGGGCCAATTGTAGAGGCGACGCGCACCCGACCCAACGCCATCCGCCGCGGGCCAGCGCGCCGCCTTGCGGATCCTCCCTCGCGACGGGTATCGTACGCGCCCGTTCGCGCCCCTGCCCGCCCGTTGCGCCGGAGGTCCCCATGCCCCCCCGCTCATCGGCCCGTCGTCGCCTGTTGCCGACGGTCCTCATCGCCTTGCTCGTGTTCCAGGTCGCTGGCAACGCCGCCAGCCCGGCTGCACCGGTCGCGGCCAGCGCGCGCGCCGACGCGCGGGCGATCGGGCAGATCATCGTATGGGCTGCGCCGGGCGCCGACCACGCCCTGGACGCGCTCCACGACCGACTCGGGGCGCGCGTCGTGCGCCGGATCCCGGCGCTCGGCGTCCAGGTCGTCCGGTTGGACGGCGCGCGCGACCAGGGGGTCCGCGCCGCGGACGTGCCCCGCGTCGAGGCGGCGCTCCGCGCGTACGCGATGTCCGGTCGGGTCGCGCGCCTTGCGCTCGACGCGCCGCTATCGCTCCCGGAGCGGCCGCTAGCTGCGCGCGGCGGGACGCCGATCACGCGCCTGCGGCCCGTCGCCGTGCTGCCGTTCGTCTTCGGACGCGCACGCGTTGCTGGGCCCTCGCCACGAGCCCTTGGCTTTGCGCCCGCGTCGGCGCTCCGGCCCACGCTCGCCCGCCCGGGCGACCCTCGGCTCGGCGAGCAGTGGCTGGTCGACGCGATCGGCCTGCCCGCCGCGTGGGACGTCGTGCGCGGCGACGGCGTCATCATCGGCATCGTGGACACGGGCGTCGACTGCGCTCATGAGGACCTGCACGGGCGCTGCGTCGCCGGCTACGATGTCGTCAACCAGGACGACGACCCGGACGACGACAACCGCCACGGCACGATCGAGGCCGGCGTGGCGGCCGCGGCCACGGACAACGGCGTCGGCATCGCTGGCGTGGCGTGGGGTGCTCGGATCATGCCGGTCAAGGCGATGGACGCCTCAGGCCAGGGCACGTTGTCCAGCATTGCCGAGGCGCTGGTCTGGGCGGTGGACCACGGCGCCCGCGTCATCAACCTGAGCCTGGGCGCGCCGACCGCCGAGCCGGTGCTCGAGGCCGCCGTGACCTACGCGCACGACCGCGGCGTCGTCGTCGTGGCGGCCTCGGGCAACGGTGGTGTCGCCGGCGTGCTCTTCCCGGCGGCCTATCGGAATGCCATCGGCGTTGGCGCGACGACGCGGGCGGACACCAAGGCCGCGTTCTCCAACTGGGGTCCGGCGCTGGACGTCGTCGCCCCCGGATGGCAGATCCTGACGACCGACCTGGACGACGCGTACGGCATCTACGATGGCACCAGCGAGGCCACGGCCGTCGTCTCGGGCGTCGCGGCGCTCCTGATCGCCCAAAATCCCGGCCGGACCCCCGACCAGGTGGCCGACCTCATCGCGCGCACCGCGTTCGACCTCGGTCCGACCGGGCGAGACGACGTCTTCGGCCACGGCCGGGTCGATGCGGCGGCGGCCGTGGCCGTCCAGCCCACCTCCCCCGTCCCGCCTGCTCCCACACCCGCACCGACGGCGGCCCGGCCCGCCTGGTGCTGGCCGTTCCACGTGGACGTGCTGGCGTTCCCGGATGCGATCGGGGTCGGCGGCTTTGGCTGCGCGGGCTGCGACCGCGTGTACAGCGGCGGCGACCGCCAGTCGGCGGCCTTCTGCGCCCTCGACCCGCTCCGGGTGAACGTGTTTGCCGCCGACGGCTCGCTGGCCGCCGACGCCACGCTGGCGCCCGGCCGCGACGGCGCGGTGCGGGCGCGGCTGGCGCTGTGCGACACGCCCCCGTTCCGCGTCGTGTTGCAGGGCGCGGCCTCGGGCTGCTACCTCTTGTGCCCGACCACGCCGTCCGAGGTCGTCCTGGACGCGGCGCGCTTTGCCGGCTTCGGGCGGTCGGCGGAGGTCATCTGGTCGTTCGGGCACTGCGTGCGTTAGACCCTGGGACCGCCGCCCTCGATAGGCGGCACGTGGAGGTCGTCGATGGGGATGAGCAAGGCCTTGCTTCCGAGCGCGCTCGCCATGCTCGTCGTGGCGGGCGCTGCCGGCTTCGTCGGGCGCCGCGCGGCCGTCGATCGACAGGCGCCCGTGGCGGTCGGCAACGCACCGGGCGCGGTGGCCGATCGCCCAGAGCGCGCCGGCGATGCCGCGTCCACGCCGCCCGTGGCTCGATCGCGGCCGCGCCCTTCCCCGAACGCCGGCGACCCGCCGCCAGCCCGCGCCGATACCGCCGGGCTCTCGGTGGGCATCATCGTCCCGGGCAAGGCCTCCCTGGGCGAGCCGGCGCCGCCGTTCTCGCTGGTGACCCCGGACGACGACATCATCGCGCTGGCCGAGTTCAGGGGCCGCCCGATCGTGCTCAACTTCTTTGCCACGTGGTGCGCGCCCTGCCGCGCGGAGATGCCCATGCTCCAGCGCGCCCACGAGGCCCACGGCGGTGATCTCGCCGTCGTCGGCATCGACCTCCGCGAGGGGCCGGAGCTGGTCGCGCCCTTCTTGGCGGAGCTCGGCCTCACGTTCCCGGTGGGGCTGGACCGCCATGGCGCGGTGTCGGAGGCGTACCGCGTCGGGACGGTGCCCATGACCTACTTCATCGACGCGGACGGCGACGTGGCCACGTCGCGCGTCGGCGTCTTCACGAGCGAAGCCGAGCTCGAGGCGGCGCTCCGGCAGATCCTGCCACCCAAGGCAGCGCCCTGATCGCCTCCGGTCGTGCGCCCTCCCAAGCCGGCTGCTCCGCTAGAATCAGCGCCTTCGTGCGCGCTCCTCGGCCCAAGGCATGGTCATGATCACGCTCCGCCGCTTGGCACCCTTTCTCCGCCCGTACTGGCGAGCCATCGCCGTCTCGACGGGCGCCATGGTGCTGGTCGTCGCCGCCGAACTACAGATCCCCCGCCAGATCCAGCACGTCATCGACGACGGCATCGCCCTAGGCGACGCGGGCGTCGTGGCCGCATCGTCGGCCCTCATGGTCGGCCTTGCCCTTGCCAGCATGGCGCTGTTCTTCGTCAACATCGTGCTGACCACAAGGGTCTCGGAGGCCGTCGCCGCCGACATCCGCGCCGCCGGCTTTCACAGCACGCAGGGCTTCTCGTTTGCCAACCTCGACCGGCTGCAGACCGGCGACCTGCTCGTCCGCCTGACGAGCGACGTCAACGTCATCAAGTTCGCCATCGTCCTGGCGCTGCGGATGATCGTGCGCGCGCCGCTCATGCTCGTCGGCAGCCTGGTCATGCTCGTCCTGACCAGCCCGCGGCTGGCCCTCCTCCTGGGCGTGCTCCTCCCGCTGACGGCCGGCATGATCTGGGCGTTCGGCAAGCGCTCGGAGCCCCTGTTCGCCGGGCTCCAGGCGCGCCTCGACCGGGTGAACACGATCTTCCAGGAGAACATTGCCGGCGTGCGCGTGGTCAAGGCCTTCGTACGCGCCGAGCACGAGAGCGCGCGCTTTGGCACCGCCAACGAGGCGTACCTCGCGCGTGGCGTGGAGGTCAACCAGCTGCTCGCGCTGCTCATGCCCACGATGCTCCTGATGCTCAACGTGGGCGTGACGGCCATCATTTGGTTCGGCGGCCTCCTCGTCCTCGACGGGCAGCTGACCACCGGCGCCATCGTCGCCTTCACCAACTACCTGCTCACCGCCATGTTCCCCATCATCCTCCTGGGCATGGTCCTGCCGCAGATGTTTGCCGCGGGCACGTCGTTCCGCCGCATCCTCGAGATCAATGACGCGGCGCCGCGCGTGGTGGACCGCCCCGACGCCGCGCGCCTCGACCCGGGCGCCGTCGTCGGGCGCGTGGCTTTCGAGGGCGTTTCGCTGCACTACGAGGTCGGGGACGGCGTCCACGAGCCGGTGCTACGGGACATCGACCTGGTCGCCGAGCCCGGCCAGACCGTGGCCGTCCTGGGCGCCACGGGTTCGGGCAAGACGAGCCTGGTCATGCTCGTCCCGCGGCTCTACGACGTCACGGCCGGCCGGGTGACGATCGACGGCGTCGACGTGCGCGACGTGGCGCAGGCCTCGCTGCGCGCCGTCGTCGCGGTGGTGCTCCAGGAGGCCGTCCTGTTCAGCGGCACCGTGCGCGACAACATCCGCTTCGGCCGCCCGGACGCCACCGACGCGGAGGTCGAGGCCGCCGCGCGCGCTGCAGAGGCCCACGACTTCATCATGGCCCGGCCCGAGGGCTACGACGCGGTGGTCGGGCAGCGCGGCGCCAACTTCTCGGGCGGCCAGCGCCAGCGCCTGGCCATCGCCCGCGCCCTGTGCGTCCGGCCGCGCGTCCTCATCCTGGACGACAGCACCAGCGCCGTCGACGTCGACACCGAGGCGCGCATCCAACGCGCCTTGGCCGAGGTGGCGGCCGACGCCACCACGTTCGTCGTCGCCCAGCGCATCAGCACCGTGCTCTACGCCGACCTCATCGTCGTGCTCGACCAGGGCCGCGTCGTCGCGCGCGGCGACCACCGGACGCTGCTGGCCACCAGCCCGATCTACCGCGAGATCTACGCGTCGCAGCTGGGCGCCGTCGATGCCGAGGCCCTGCTGCCGGCGGCCCCCCGTGTTTAGGGCCTCCGAGGCCAGCCACGCCGCGACCGCAGAGGACGCGCGGCGGTCGCTGGGCCGCCTGCTCGGCTACCTCCGGCCCTACCGGCTCTCGGTCGCCGTGGTCGGGCTCCTGGTGCTGGCGTTCACCGCGCTCAGCATCGTCGGCCCGTACATCATGGGCCGCGCCATCGACCGCGACATCATCGGCCGCGATCCCGTCGGGCTGGTGCGCTCCGTGGGGCAGATGGTGGTGGTATACACCGCCATGTGGCTCGCCGGTGCCTCGTACGGGCGGCTGATGGCGTCCGTGGCCCAGAAGGCCATGCGCAAGCTGCGCCAGGACCTGTTCGACCACATGCAGGTCCTGCCCATGCGCTTCTACGAGGGCCGCTCCACCGGCGATCTCATGAGCCGCCTGACCAATGACACGGACGCCATCGGCCAGCTCCTGGCGCAGAACCTGGTGGCCATGATGAGCAGCGTCGTGGCGCTCGTCGGCGTGCTCGGGGCCATGTTCGTCCTGAACGCGTGGCTGGCGCTGGCCTCGCTGATCGTCATCCCCATCATGTTCGGCCTGGTCGGGCTGCTCATGAAGCGCATCGGGCCGGCCTTCCGCGACCAGCAGGCGTCGCTGGGGGCGCTCAACGGCCTCATGGAGGAGAACCTGAGCGGCCAGCGGGTGGTCATCGCCTACGGTCGCCAGGGCGCGGCGCTGGCCGAGTTCGACGCCGGCAACGCCACCGCGCGCACGGCGGGCGTCCGGGCCAACATCCTGGCGGGCATCATCCCGCCGATGTCCATGATGCTCTCCAACCTCAACGTGGTCGTGGTCGCCGGGGCGGGCGCGGCCATGGCCATCGCCGGCGTGGCCGGGGTGACGATCGGGCTCATCGCCACGTTCACGGACTACACGCGCCGCGTCGGCCAGCCGCTCATGCAGATCGCCAACCTCTTCAGCACCATCGTGGCCGCGCTCGCCGGCGCCGAGCGGATCTTCGAGGTCATGGACGCCCCCGCCCAGGACCGCGACCTGGGCCCTCGCGGGGCGCTGGGCGACGTGCGCGGCGAGGTCGTGTTCGAGGACGTCGACTTCGGCTACGCGCCGGGCGAGCCGGTCCTCAAGGGCGTCAGCCTGGTGGCGCGGCCGGGCGAGACCATCGCGCTGGTGGGGCCGACGGGCGCCGGGAAGACCACGATCGTGAACGTGCTCAGCCGCTTCTACCGCGTCGATGGGGGCCGCATCCTCATAGACGGCCGGGACATCGGCCAGGTGAGCCAGGACAGCCTGCGCCGCCAGCTGGGGATCGTCCTCCAGGACACCTACCTGTTCTCGGAGAGCGTCATGGAGAACATCCGCTACGGCCGGCTGGACGCCACGGACGCCGACGTGGTGGCCGCGGCGGTGGTGGCCAACGCGGACGGCTTCATTCGCCGCCTCCCCGACGGCTACGACACGGTGCTGTCCGAGCGCGGCAGCACGCTGAGCCAGGGGCAGCGCCAGCTGCTGGCCATCGCCCGCGCCGTGCTGGCGGACCCCCGCATCCTGATCCTGGACGAGGCGACCAGCAGCGTGGACACGCGCACCGAGCGCCAGATCCAGGACGCGCTGCTGGCGCTGATGGCCGGCCGCACCAGCTTCGTCATCGCCCACCGCCTGAGCACCATCCAAGGCGCAGACCAGATCCTGGTCATCGACGGCGGCCGGATCGTGGAGCGCGGCACGCACGCGGCGCTGCTAGAGGCCGGCGGCGCCTACCACGCGCTCTACACCAGCCAGTTCAAGGGGCGGCTGGACCCCGCGGCGTGAGCGCGTGACACATCGCGATGGCCAGGCGCAGGTCTGCTGCCAGCCACGCCACCGGGACGCTGACCCCTGCGCCCGCCCAGCCGTAAACGGCCGAGCTCGTTCATGACCAAGCCCCCTCCGGGGGCTCGTGCGTGCACCGGCCGCGCTCGATGACCCGCCCTACTCGTTGGGCGGCGTCCAGTACTCTCTTGGGTTACCGGTCACGCGGTCAGGGTGCAGTAACGACCACCGACCCGACGGCTCGGCTACCGAAACGCCGCCCACATCACCCCGAACACCGCCCACGCGTCGAGCGCGACCACCGCCGCCGCCAGCAGCCACGCCCCGAGGCCGGGTCGGCCGCCAAGGCGCGACGCAACGCGCTCGGCCAGCGCCGCCGCCGGCATCGCGAGCGGTGCCACCGCGGCGATCAGGTAGCGGCCCTGCGGCAGCTTTTGGTCGCCTGTGCCGGCCAGCGATCCCAGGACGGCGACGGCGATGGCTGCGAGGGCGGCGATGCCGCAGAGGCGCAGCAGCACGGGGAGCGTTTCGGTGGCCTCCGGCTCGCCCCGCCTGCGGCGCGCGTCACCCCCCCGTGGCTCCCCCGCCAGCCAACCCGGCGCGGTGATCGCCACCGCCATCGCCGCGATCGCCCACGCCGTGACGCCCATGGCCAGCGCGCTGTACGACGCCGGCGGCCACACCTTCAGCCACCCAAAGCCGCCCCAGAAGCTCTGCTCTGCGAACGCGAGCCCGCGCCAGAGCCGCGCGAGCGAGCCGGCGGGATTGCTGAGAGCCGGTCCGGCGGCGGCCGCCATGCGCGGGAGGTTGGCGTACTCGGCCGCCCACCGGACTAGCGTCGATCCGACCCGAACGGGCCGCTCCGCGCCGCCGTTGGCCAGCACCGCCCGCCCGCCGATGACCATCGACGCGTCGTCGATATCGATCGCCCCGGTCCCGGCCAGCGAGCCGTCGCCGGGCACGATGGCCAGGCGGACAACCCGCGCCGGCACCGGAAGCGCTGCTACGACCACGACCTCGGTCCACGCGCCCGGCACCAGGTCGACCAGCGTCGCTTGCCACGTCCCCGCGTCGTCGCTCAGCGCCAGCGAGGCCCGGCCCCCGCCCGAAGCGCGCAGCCAGGCGCGCGCCTCGACAAGCTCGCCGCCGGCCACCGGCCACGACCGCTCGATGTACTGCCAGCCGTCCGAGCGCCGGTCGACGACCTGGATGCCCCACACCCCGGTGCGCGCCGCCGCCCGCGCGCGCGCCGGCCCCCTCGGCTCGCCGGTGACCGTCCACCCGGGCGCACGGTCGGGCAGCGGCAAGAGCGCCAAGGCCCCGAAGACGGCCAAGGCCATCACGGTCCACGCGCTCGCGCCAGGAGGGCGGGCCGGCGCCATCGAGCCGCTGCCTGGCGGTCGCCGCTCGCGCCATGCTGCGCGCGCCCGCCATACCTCCCAGAGCGCCAACGGCAACACGCCGACCACGTACAGCCCGGTGCGCTTGGATGCGGCAGCCAGCAGGGCCAGCCCAACCAGTACTGCGATGCGCTCACGCCCACGCCCAAGCCCAGGCCGCGCGAGCGCCGCCGCCAGCGCGGCAAACCACGCGGTGGCCAGCGCGGCGGCGGCCAGGTCGTTGTTGGTAATGCTCCCGGCAAAGCCGACCATGGGGAGCGCGACGGCCGCCAGCGCCGCCGCCGGTGCCGATGGCGCCGGGAGCGCCCTACGGGCCAGCGCAAGCGCGCCCATGGCCAGCAGCGCGGTGAGCACCACCGACGTCAGGCGCATGCGCGCCAAGAGGTCCTGCAACTCGGCTGCCGGACCAAGGCGCAGCGCCGCGGCCATGGGCAGGTAGCCGATAGGCGTCTCGTCTGCGTGCTGCGCCTCTTCGCCGGCAAACCACGGCACGTCGTCGAACGCCTCGGGCGGCGGGTCGGGCGCCGGCGCCTCGACCAGGCGCCAGAAGTCGTTGGCCGCCATCGACTGGAGGATGGCAGCCTGGAGGCGCGGCGCGTCCACGCCGGCCGGGTACCGGCCGGCCACCAGCATGGCGTGCTCCGCATGGCCCGGCTCGTCCGGTCCCTGCCAAGGCGGGATCAGCCAGGCCAGCAAGAGGCCGCGCCCGAGCGCGTACGCGACCAGGGCCATGTACGCCTTGCCTCGTTTGGTGACGACCGGCGTTTCCGCTATCATGGGCGTTTGTTGGTTTTCCGCCATCGTCGCACTGCGGTGCCTGCTCATCCGGACGAGGTGACCATGTTCTTCAAGTACCCCGACATCCCGTCCGGCAGCCTGTCACAGGACCGCGAGGCGCGCGCCAAGTTCCTGGGCGAGCGGCTGCCGCGCTCCAAGACCGTCGACATCCAGAACCGCCAGGTGACGCTGGAGCTGGTCGACAACGGCGAGCTGGTCGTCGGCGACGTCGCCCACTCCGGCTTCACCGTGTACTTCGGCGGGTTCGACTGGGTCACGTTCCCCACGCCGCAGCATGTCCTCCAGAAGTTCCCGCAGTTCCTCCCCCTCCCCCAGCCGGCCTACGACGACGACGGGCTCCTCTAGCCACCGCGGTCGCCGCCACCCTCAGACAACCTCGACCCGCGCCCAGCCGCCGTCGGCCGCCAGCGAGCGGTCGACCGCCTCGAGGACCTGCACCACCCGCAGCCCGGCGCAGCCGTCGGTCAGCGGCGCCACCTCGCCCCGTGCCACCGCGACGAAGTGCTCGCACTCCAAGCGCAGCGGCTCGGTGCCGTCCAGGCGCGGCGTGACCACGTCGCCGTAGCGGTACGACAGCTGGAACTCGCCGTACGAGTCCGTGTGCGGGGGCGCTTCCACGCCGCGATCGAAGATGCGCACCTTGTCCAGCGTCGCCGCGTCGTCGAAGACCAGCATGCGCCGGTCGCCGACGACCGTGAGCTGGCGCACCTTGGACGGCGCCAGCCAGCTCAGGTGGAGGCTTGCGGTGATCCCTCCGGGATAGTCCAGGGTCAGCCACGCCACGTCGGGCACGCCCGGGCGCACGTGGCCGACGCCGTGTGCGCGCACGCGGCTCGGCGGCCGTCCGATCAACATCTCCAAGATGGTGAGGTCGTGCGGCGCAAGGTCCCAAGCCACGTGCACGTCCGGCTGGTGGATGCCCAGGTTGGCCCGCACCGCGTCCACGTAGTAGATGGTTCCCAGCTGGCCGGTGGCCACCTGCTCGCGGATGTACGCCACCGCCGGGTGATAGGCAAACGTGTGCCCGACCATGAGCATCCGCCCCGCCGCCGCGCCGGCCGCGACGACCGCGCGCGCGCCCGCTGAGGACGCCGCCAACGGCTTCTCGACGAGCACATGGCACCCGGCGTCCAGCGCTTCGATGGCCAGCGGGACGTGGGTCGCCACGGGTGTCGCGATCGCCACCGCGTCGAGGCCGAGGCCGAGGAGCGCCCGATGTTCGGCCAGAACCTCGGCCCGCGGGTATTTGGCCGCCATGTGGGCGCGCCGCTCGGGCGATAGGTCGGCGACGGCGACCAGCTCCACGCCCGGCAGCTCGTCGAAGTTGCGCGCCAGCTTCGGACCCCAATAGCCGCAGCCGATCACCCCGACCCGCAGCACGCCGTCCGTCACGCGGTTCCCTTGGATCGGCTTCTGGCCGAGCGCCAGATCGCAGCGGGCGTGCGCAGCAGGATGGCGATGTCGGCGGCCGGCGAACAGCGCGCCGCGTAGTCCAGGTCCAGGCGGACCATCTCGTCGAACGTCGCGCGGCCACGCCCGGCCACCTGCCATAGCCCCGTCATCCCGGGCGGAACCCGCAGCCGCTCGTGGTGCCACGGCTCCCATGCCGCGATCTCGTAGGGGAGCGCCGGGCGCGGCCCGACCAGGCTCATCTCGCCGCGCAGGACGTTGAGCAGCTGCGGCAGCTCGTCCAGGCACGTCGCGCGCAGCCAGCGACCCACGCGCGTCACGCGCGGGTCGGAGGTCGGCGCCACCCATGCGGCCCCGGAGCCTTGCCCCCTGCGCATGAGGCGCGCGACGTGCATCGCGTGGAGGGAGGCGTCGCCGTCGCTCACCATCGTCCGCAGCTTCCACATGGCAAAGGGATGGCCCGCTCGCCCGATCCGTTGCTGCCGCAGGAGCGCGGGGCCGGGCGAGTCCAGGCGGACGATCAGCGCCAGGAGCGCGAGGAGCGGCGCCGTGCCGACCAGGAGCAGGCTGGCCACGACGACGTCGAGGGCGCGCTTGCCCCGCGCCGCCGCGGGCAACGCGTCTCGGCCGGCCGCCGGGGTCATGGGGCGCTGGCCGTGATGATGTACACCGGATCCGCGCCGTACGGCACCTCGACCACGCCGTCCAGCCGCCCGTCGTCGGCGTCGCGCAGCGTGAGCGAATCGCCGAGGTAGTGGACGCGCTCGACGGACGCCGCGGCCACGCGCAGGCGCCCGATCGGGCCGTCCGTCCAGGCCACGCCAACCCGCTGGCCGCGGCGCCGGAACCAGTACACTTCGCCCGCGGCGCCCGGCTGCCTGCTCGGGCGCTCCCGCTCCCCGCCGGCCAGCCGCCGCGACGCCTCGAGAAAGGCGCGCCGCGCCGGCTTGGGCCGTAGGTCGTAGTCGACCAGCCCGCGGTCCGGGTCCCTGACGCCGCGCACGTCGTCGTATTGGAACCACACGACCATGGCCACGCCGGCGGCCATGGCGCGCGCGTAGAGCTGCGGCACGTAGCGGGCCTGGGCGCGCGGCGTGGCCGGGGGGTAGGGCGGCTCGGCCCCGCTCCAGCTGCCCGCCTCGGTGACGAAGATCGGCTTGTCGAGCCCGTGCGCGGCCAGCTTCTCGCGCGCGGCGGCCACCTTACCGGCCACGTCCACCAGGCCCGGCCGCGCCCAGGCCGAGGCGAAGAGCGGGTAGTAGTGGAAGTTGTACACGTCGAAGAACCGGCCACCCCCGGCGGCCAGCACGTCGTCGGTGAAGCCCATGTCGAACGGGTTGCCCTCGGACGCGACCTCCTCCCAGGCAACCCCGCCGAACACGACCACCGCGTTCGGGTCGGCCAGCTTGATGACCGGCGTCACGCGCTGGAGCATGCGGGCGTACTCCGCCCCGCGGTCGCCCCAGAAGCCCCAGCCGCGCCCTTGCGCCGCAAGCGCCGTGCTGCGGTTGTCCGGCTCGTTGTACATCTCCCAATGCCGGACGACCGGCCGATCGGGCGCGTCCCGCCACCCGTCGCCGTCGTAGCGCTCCACGGCCGCCGCCATGAACTCGGCCAGCGCCTCGAGGTCGTCGACCGGGCCGCCGGGGTAAGGCGCGGCCCAGCGCGGGTTGCCCTGGATCTCGGCCACGATCTCGATCCCGAGCCGGCGCGCGTTGCCTAACAGCGCGTCGTAGTGGCTGAAGTCGTACGTCGGCGGTTCGGTCCGCACGGGCTCGACCTCGTCCCAGAACATGAACGTGCGCCACCACGCCACGCCGGCCGCCCGCGCGTCGGCGAGCAGCGCCGGGTCGCGGAAGCGCAGCTCCGAGAGCTGAATGCCGAGCGGGCTGGCCGGCTCCGGCGGGCCGCTGTGCGCCACGGGCAGGAAGATCGAGGCGATGACCGGCTGAGCGGCGGCCGGCGCCATCGAGCCTGGACGCGGTCCGTCTGCCGCCATCGCGGCGCCCAACGCGACGACGACGGCGACGGCGACGCGGCTGGTCCAACGCCCCAGGCTCACCCGGCATCCCCCCTCTCCGCGTCCGCGACTCCGGCAACTTGCCCGGCCAGCGCCTCGATGCGCGCGACGTAGCGCGCGGCCATGACCGGCCACCCGTGGCGCGCCGTCCACGCGGCGTCCGCGGCGGCAACCAAGCGCTCCTGTTCCGCCCGGTCGCCCAGAAGCTCGCGCAGCGCGTCGGCCAAGGCTGCCGGATCGCCTGGCGCCACGTAGCGCACGGCCTCGGACGGGAAGTATGCCTCCACCGCCGGCGTTCGCGCCACGATCGCCGGCACGCCCAGGGCCACGTACTCCAGCAGCTTGGTGGGCACGACCAGGTCCATGAACGGGTCGCTCCGGTTGGCCACGATGCCGACATCCGCGGCCGCGACGCGTTCCGCCACGCGATCGAGCGGCACGTGACCGCCAAACGCCACGCGGTCCGCCACGCCCAGCTGGGCGGCCAGGCGCTCGAGGCCGGCGCGCGCCTCGCCCTCTCCCAAGAGGTCCAGGGTCGCCCCGGGCACGTCCGGCAGCGCCCGGAGGAGCACGTCGAACCCATGGCGCTCGACCAGCGTGCCGTGGCTCACCACCCGCGGCGGCCCGGCGGCGCGGTGCCCCGCGCGCCAGCCCCTGTGGAACCAGCGCGGGTCCGCAGCGTTCATGACGATCGTGAACGCTTCGCGCGGTGCCCCGCGCGCCACGTACCGGCCGCGCACCGGCTCGCTGACCGCGAGCGCTGCATCAGCGAACCGGATGGCCGCCTGCTCGATGGCCGCCAGCGCCCGCGGCAGCGGATGCCGCAAGGGCACGCCGAACTTGGACGCGTAGAGCTCCGGCATCGCCTCGTGCAGGTCGAGGACGATCCGGCTGCCGAGCGCCCGCGCGCCGGCGGCGCAGAAGACCAGCGCGTCGGGCATGGTGTGCACCTGCACGATGTCCAGCGGGCGGCCGGCGCCGCGTCCGCGCGCGGCGGCCACTGTGACCCAGGCCGTGGCCAGCGCCATGAACGCCGCGTACTCGACCGCGTACCGCAAGGCGCTGCGCCGGCGATGGCGCACCGGCAGGCGCCGCACGGCGATGCCCTCGACGGCCTCGCGCGCCGCTTGCCCAGGCTCGCGCAGGCATAGGACGGTCACCGCGTGGCCGGCATCGCGCAGCGCCAGCGCCTCGCGGCGCACGCGCGGGTCCTCGGGGTAAGCGCCGTGGCGGACCAGGAGGACGTTCAGCGTCGCCAACGACCGCCCCTATGCTGCATGCCATCCTGTGCCGCGCGTCGCAGCGTGCTGCCTCGGCGCAGGGCGCCGGCCACCATTCCGCGCTCCCAAGCCTGCCACACGCGCGCGGCGATCGCGTCGGAGTGGTACGACTGGAGCGCGCGGCTGGCGTCGACCGGCCCGTGCGCCAGCGCCGCGGCCAGGCGGTCCGCCAACCGCGCGGCGAGCCCCGGCCCCTCGCCGACGACGGCGCAGCCGCTGACGCCCCCGACCAGCTCCCCGACGTCGCCCACATCGGTCGCGACGACCGGCAGACCGCACGCTAGCGCCTCCTTGACGACCATCGGGCTGCCCTCGGCGCGCGACGTGAGCAAGAGGGCATCGGCCGCCTGCAGCCACGTGGCGACCTCGGCCGGCGGCCGGCCCGTGACGACGACCAGCCGCGCGTCCGGGCGCCGCGCTGCCAGCAGCGCGAACGCCTCGCGCGCGAGCGCCGGCCGCTTCTCGGGGCGCTCCGCGCCGACCCACGCCACGATCGGGCTGGTCGTCGGCAGCCCCAGCACGGCGCGCGCAGCCACGGCGTCGCCGGGCCGGAAGCGGCGGCGGTCGATGCCGCACGGGACGACCGCCTCGTCACCCAGCCCGAGCCGCCGGGCCATGGCGCGGCTGGTCACCAGCGACGCGTCGCTGCACGCCGTCACGAAACGGCAGACCGGCGCCTGCCAGCCCTCGAGCACCTCGATGCCGTGGTGCGTGACGATGAGCGCGCCCGCCCGCCGCCGCGCGCCCGCCGCCAGCGCCACGAGCGCCGCCAGCGCGTGGTGCGCGTGGACGACGTCGTAAGATCCGCGCGCGATGCGGCGGGCGAGCCCCGGGATGGCGGCCGCGTAGTTGGCGGTGCGCGCCCGGCCATCGACAAAGCAGACGCGGAGGGCGCCGCCCTGCTCGCCCCGGCGGCGGCGCGCAGCCGCCAGCCGGCGCAGGTCCCGAGCCTGGCCGCGCACGAAGCTCCCGAACGCTGGATCGCCGGCGGTCGGCCACATGTTGGTGACGACGAGGACGCGCAGCGGGCGGGCGGCGATCGAGGTCATCTGGGCACCGCTCGCCCCGCGAGGCCGAGGCGCCAGACCGCCGCCGTCCAGAGCCAGAGCGGGATGCTCACCAGCGGGTCCTCGAACGACGGCGCGAACGCCGCCAGGACGCAGGCGGCCGCCCAAGCCCCGAACCCGCCGATCGCGAGCGCGCGCAGGACGGCATCGTCCGCACGGCGCGCCCGTGCCATCGTCCGCACGCCGGCCGCCGCCAGCAGGACGAACGCGACCGCGCCCAGCAGGCCGAACTCGGCCGGCAGGCGCGCCCAGAACACGTCGAGCGGCGCCAGCCGGCCGTCCAGCGGCAGGAAGGCATAGGCTTCGTAGATCGGGCTGCCAAAGCGCTCGGCCACGGCGCCGCCGAACCGCCCGGCGCCGGCGCCCAGAAGCGGGTGGTCGGCCCAGACGGCCAGGCTCTTGCGCAGCGCGTAGACACGGTACTCGCCCCGAAACGCCCAGTCGTCCAATCCCAGCTCGAAGTCGTGCCAGCCAGCGGGAACGCCCGCGGCTCGGCGCATGAGCTCAGCCCGCAGGACGGGCGATGACGCGTACGTGACCAGCCCGGCTGCAACGACGATGCCCGCCAGGGCGAGGAGCGCCCACCGCCCGCCGCGGCGGCGGCGAGCGCGTTGGAGGGCTGCTGTCCCGGCCGCGCTTGCCGCCGCTGCGCCGCCGGCGACCGCCGATACGGCGGCACCCCGCGCCAGCGGCCAGAGCGCTGCGACCGCGGCCATGCCGACGATGGCGGCCACCCACCCCTCGCGCGACGCCGACGCGATCAGGCCGCCGAGCGTGGCCAGCTCGGCCGCCCGCACCGCGGGACCGGCCGGAACGCCGGCCGCGCGGCGCCCCAACCACCAAGCGCCCGCCAGCACGGACGCATGGGCCAGCGCGTTGTGGTGGGCGAAGAGGCCAGGGGCCTTGGCGCCGTGCCATATGGCCAGGTGCGCGGCCTGGCCGGTCGCCAGGAAAGCCGCCTCGCCGCCCAGCCGCTGTACCACGGCCACCAGGCCGCTCGCAGCGACCAGCGCGGCCGCGCCGTCCGCCGCACGGCGCGCCCCGTCGGCGGTCAGCGGGATCCGCGCGACGGCCGCACCCGCCAGCGCGCCCTTGGTCACAGCAAGGATGCCCAGGCCCGCCACCAGGGGGGGCACCGTGCGCCACGCGGCGCCCACCGCCGCGACCACGACAAACCCCAACAGCGGTGCGTCCCAAGGCGCGCCGCGCTCCACCTGCTCTGCACGTCGCTGCCTCCAAGCGGTGGCAAGGACGAGCACGGCAATCGCCACCTCGTCGGCCTGCTGCGCCCACCCCAGCCCCGCGCCGACGAGCGCGTCTTGGGCGACGACCAGCCCGAGCAGCGCCACCACGAGGCGTCCCGGCCAGCGCGTGGCGGCCAGGGCCACCGCGACCAGCACCGCTGCCGCCGGAACGACCAGCGCCGCCCACGGCGCCTGCCAGGCCGCCAGCGCCGCCGCGAGCCCGGCCGCCAGCACGGCCGGCAGCGTCCGGGTCGGGCTCAAGCTGGGGCTCGGGCTCGGACCCGGGACCGCGGCCGGAGACGCACGGCCCGGCGTGCCGGGATCAGCCACGGCGCCCGGCCCTCGCCGCTGCCGCGATGGCCGCCAACGGCCCGCGCGCCGCGAGCGCGGCCGCCACCGCATACCCGGCCGCGACGGCAGCCTGCACCACGATCCGCCCCGTCCCGCCGTCCGGCTGGACGAGCGCGAGGAGCAGCCCGCCGAGCGCGAGCAGCCCGATCGCGCGCCGCGAGATCGCGGCCGAGGCTTCAAGCGCCACCCCGTATCGCCGGCGGGCCACCACGATGGGCACGCCGGCGGCCACCACCGACCCGACGGCAAAGCCGGCCGCGGCACCCGCCGGACCAAACGCGGGCACGGCAACCAGCCACGCCAGCGCGCTCCCCGCCAGCCCGGCCACCCCGGCGCCGCTCACCACGCCGATGCCATCGGCGCCGGCCAGCGCGACGACGCTGGGCGATGCCAGCCCGACGAGCCACGCCCCGACGACCACCGCCACCAGCGCTGGGGCCGCCGGGGCAAACGATGGCCCGAAGAGGACGACCAGCACGAGCTCGGCACCGAGCAGCAGCGACCCGCCGAGCACGGCCATGGCGGCGGCGACGACGGCCGTCGCTGCGGCCGTCCGGTTCCGGAGCGCCGCACGGTCCGACCGGCCGTAGGCGGTGGCCAGCGAGGGCAGGAGCGCCAGCTCGAGCGCGCGCGGCGCCAGCATGAGCGGCGCGAAGAGCGCGAAGGCCGCTTGGAGCTGGCCGACCGCGTCGGCGGCGTGGACCGCTCCGGTGACGAGGATCGGGAGCCGCAACCGGGCCAGCGACGCGGCGGTGCCCAGGTAGGCCGTGGCCACCCAGCGCGTCATCGAGCCGGGCGCTGGCGACGGCAGAGCCGCGACGTCCGGCCCGGCGCCGCTGGCGCCCACCGCCCTGCCTAGCCGTTGCGATGTTGGGTCGTCCGGCTGTCCCCGCGCCCGCCAGCGCCACAGCGCCCCCAGCCCCAAGGCGACCATCACCACGTCCGCGCCGATGAAGGGCGCGATGGCGGGCAGCGACAGGCCGCCTAGGACCATGATCAGGAGGGCGACGAACACGGCGCCGCCGACCCCCTCGAGCACCGCGTAGCCGCCGACCCGGCCGAGGCCGTACAGCGCGGCCTTGATGCCGAAGTACAGGCACTCCAGCCCGGCAAGCGCCGCCGCGGGCGCGACGAGCGCGCTCGGCAGCCCGATCCGCGCCGACCAGGCCGGCGCGGTGGCCAACACGCCGAACGCGAGCACCAACGCCAGGGCCGCAAACGCGCCAAGCCCGCGCGCCAGCGCGCGCCGCGTGCCGGCGTGGTCGTGCTCGCGCCGTGCCGCGACGAACCGTGTGAGCCCACCGACGAGCCCGGCACACGCCACCTGCGGGACCCCGGTCCCCACGGCCAGGGCCAGCGCGGCATGGCCCAGGCCATCGTCGCCAAAGCGCCGGCCGTAGAGGATGGCAAACGCGGTGGCGCTCAACCCGACGATGCCGATGGCCGACGCGCTGAGCATCGCATCCCAGACCCATGTCGGCGCCAGCGCGCGAAGGCGGGATGCGAGGGTTGCCGGGCCGCGCGCGTCGATCATCGCCGCCGACCAAGGCTGCTGGCGCGGCGCACGGCCGGCCGCGCGAAGCCGGCCCGCGCGCTGGCCGGGCGGCTCAGCGCACGATGTCGCGGGACCAGAACAGCACCAGCACCCCGCCGAACACCGCGCCGAGCATGGCTGCCGCCAGGATCGTGCGCCACAGCGCACCAAGCGCCGGGATCGCCGGCGGCGCGGCGGCGATGGCGACGCGCAGCTCCGGGAGCGCTGTCTGGCGCTCGGCGTCCAGCTCGGCCGCGCGACGCGCCAGGGCGGTCAAGCGATCCTCGGCCAGCGAGCGTTCCCGTTCGAGCCCGGCGAGCAAGGCGCGCTCGCGCATAAGGTCCGACCGCGCCGCGTGCATTCGCGCCGGCAGCGCCTCCGCCGCGGCCTCGGTCGCGGACCGCGCGGCCGCCAGCTCGGCGGCCAGCTCCCCGACGTCCGGCCCGTCCGATAGCGCCGCGGCCGGCAGGTCGAACCGCGGCGCATCGCCGCCGGCTAGGCCGCCGAGGGCGCTGAGCCTGAGGACGGCGGCAACCGCGTTCGGTCCATCCGCCGCGGTGGCGCCCGAGGCCAGCGCGGCGACGGCGATCTCCGCGGCTTCGAGGCGGTCGAGGTCGGCCAGCAGCCCATCGTAGCGCCGCGCCAGCGCGGTGACCTCGACCTCGAGCGCCGCCAGGCCGTGAGCGGCGTGGAACGCCGTCACGGCCGCGTCGGCAGCGGTCAGGTCGGCGGCGGCGGCGTCGCGCGCCGTGCCCAGGGCCTCGAGCGCCGCCTCGGACGACGACGGGTCGAAGACGCCCGCCATGAGCCGGCTGAACGTGGCAGCAAACGCGTTGGCCAGCGCCGCGGCGCGCTCGGGGGCATCGGCGCTGGCCGTGACGACGAGCAGCGTGCCGTCGGCGGCGGCCCGCACGCGCACGCGCCTGGCCACGCGGCGAGCCGTCCACCCCGCCGGAACGCCGCGGCCGAGCGCGGCGAGGGTCTCCCGCGCCACGACGTCCATGCGGGCCAGCTCGGGGTACGCGCGAACGGAGCCCACCTGGTACGGAAACGACGGGTCGACGGCAGGCTCCCTGAAGCGCTCGTCGAGCGAGAGCGCTGCGCTCGGCCGCCCGAGCGCCAGCACCGCCTTGGCCTGCCATCGCTGGTCATCCGTGGCCCACCACAGCGCAGCGGCCGCCACCGCAGCCACCGCGCTGGCCAGCACGATCGGGCGCCAGCCCGCGACGAGGGCACGGGACAGCTGGTGCCGGTCGCCCAGCATCGAGAGGACGTGGTGGGTCGGGCTCATGGCGCGGATTGTGGCCGTCCCTGCGCAGGGGTCAAGGGCGGCGCGCTGGCGTCGCGGTGGGCGCGACGGTGGGCGCGGGCAGCGCTCCGCGGGCCGCTCGGGCCGCAGCGCGCTGGATGCGCTCCGCTGCCCCCGCCCCGCCCGGTCGCCGGCAGGCGCGCCAGGCCCCCCTCGGCGCGCCCGCCGGCCCCCTCGTGGCCGATGTCGGCCGCCATCCGCGGCATGAGGCGGTAGCCGCCCTCCCACGGCGCCGCGGTCGCGGACTGGCCCGCGATGCCCACAGCGGCCCAACGCGCGCCGCGCGCCAGGCGCGGGAACGCGGTGCTGGTCGAACGCAGCAGCACGACGTGCGCCGGGCCGGTGCCATCGTCCAGCGTGAGGCTGCTCCGCGCGAGCGCGACGATCCTGCCCTCGAGGCGCACCAGCCGGCCCTCGACGTCCTCGCCCAGCCGGCCGGTGGCCACCGCCACCGGGAGGACCTGGCCGGGAACCCCATCCCACCACACGTCCGACGCCTTGGCCACGCGCACCTCGCGCTCGCCGTTGAAGTCGCCCAGCGTGCCGATGACGGCGACGGCGTCGTCCATGGCAAACGCGGGCAGCTCGCCGTCACGCGGCATGAGGAAGACGCGGACGCCGCCGGTCTCGTCGCCGATGTACATGGCGCGCGCGCCCAGGAGCCCGGGCGGCGCGATGACGCGGCCCCGAACGACGACGCGCGCGCGGCGGCCGAGGGCGCGCAGCTCGCCCAGCGCCGCCGCGCGCGCGGGCGGCTCGGCGCGCCCTCGGCCGCCATCCCCATCGCCGCCGGACCCGCTATGCGGGCGGTTGGCGGCTCCGGGCGTGACGTCCCAATCGGCGCTCCAGCCGTCCGCCGACACCCGGCTGAACGACCGGTCGTCGCCCGGGCTATCCGCCCAAGCGTGCTGATCGACGACGACGCCGTCGGGGCGCACCAGCGACAAGATCTCGCCGGCGTGGTCCAGAGCAAGGCCCGTGTCGGCCCGGTACAGCACCAGGTAGCTCTCGGCACCGATCATGGTCCCGTCCGGAACCCGCGCGGACCACGCGGGGTCGGCGAGCTCCCAGCGCGATAGGTCCTGAGCAAACGGGGCCGGGTTGTACAGCTCGATCCACTCGTCGGTGCTGTTCGCCGTGCCGTCGCCGTCCCAGTCGACACGCCAGGGCGCGGGCAGGATCTCGTTCAGCCGCACGCGCGCCGGCCCCTCGTGGCGCTCGCCCTGCCGGCCGGGCGACGGGGCCGGCTGCAGCCACCAGTCCTCCGCGGCGTCGGCGTCGGCGCTGCTAGGCAGCCGCTCGATCGACGAACCCGCCGGCCCCACCGGGACCGACGGGTCGAACGCGTCGAGGACAGAGCCCCACCCCACCGCATCGACGACGGCGCCGGTCGGGCCGCGCAGCCGGACGACATCGCCCGCGTTGCCCAGCCCGCCGCCGATGACGCCGTCCGCAACGCGCACGACGCCAGCTCCGTCGGCGAGCGCCATGGTCACGTCGCGCGCGGCCACGACGACGTAGCCGCGTGAGGGCACCACCGCATCGCCCAGCGCATCCCAGGCCGTCCGATCGCCGATCGACCAGCCGGCGAGCGAGGCCGGCGAGGCGCCCGGGTTGTACAGCTCGACCCACTCCCATGCCGCATCCGTGCCGCTCGGGGCGGGATCGTAGAGCACCTCGCTGATGAGCATCGGAAGGTAGGCCGGCGCTGGCGTCCCGGACGCGGCCGGCGTCCCCGGATCGGGCGGCGGGCTGTCCGTCGCCGCGGGCGGCGTGGTGGCCGTGGGATCGAGAGGCGGTGGTGCGCTGGGCGGCGCAGCAGGCGGCGTGCCGGGATCGGGAGGCGGGGTGGCGCCGCCCTGGCCGTTCGGGCCGCCCGGCGACGGCGTCAGCGCGTCGGCCCACTCGCCGCCGTCGGGGGATCGCGCCCAGCTGGCATCGGGTGCAGCCCTGGTATAGGACGCCGTATCGACCTCGACGCCGTCAGGACCGAGGAGGCGAACGGTGTCGCCGCCGTTGTTCAGCGCGATGCCGGTCTCCCGCTTGAAGAACGCGCGGTGCCCGCGGGCGGGGACCACGACGCTGTCGGGCACGACGAAGGGCGAGGACCCGCCGCCGGCGATATCGTCGAGCTGCCACCCACGCAAGTCGACGGCGATGTCGCCGGCGTTGAAGACCTCGATCCACTCGTCGTCGCCCGAGGGCGTCCCGTCGCCGTCCCAGTCCACGTCGCGGGGCGCGGCGAGGTACTCGTTGAGCACCACGTGCGCGCCGGGCGGTGGCGGGGCCAATGTCGCCGGCGGAGGATCCGTCGGGGGCAGGCCGGACGGCAGGCCGCCCGGCGACGGCGCCGGCTGGTCGGCCCAGTCGGAGGCCGCGTCGGTGTCGACGCCCGCGGGCACGCGCTCGAGGCTGTGGCCGGCCGCGACCGGCGGCACGGGAGGGTCCAGGATGCCGGCGTCGTCGCCGTAGCTCAGCGCGTCGACGACGGTGCCGCCGGCATCGATGAGCTGCACCCGGTCGCCCGAGTTGCCGAGCCCGTTGCCGATCGACGCGACCGTCACCAGGGGGCCGGCGTACGCCGGAAAGAGCTCGAGGAAGCGCTCTCCCGCGACGACCAGGAACCCCCCTGGTGCGATCGTGACGTCCGGCAAGGGGTCGGCGGCTCGGTTGTCCGCGATCTGCCAGCCGGCGAGCGGCACGGGTTGCTCGCCTGCGTTGTGGAGCTCGATCCACTCGAAGGCGTTCTCGCTCCCGCTCGGCGCCGGGTCGTACTGCACTTCGCCGATGACGATCCCCCCCTGTTGGGATCGCACCGGCGCGGCCGTCGCACGCGACACCGCCGAGAGCCCCGCGGCCACCAGCACGGCGAGCGCCGCGCCGAGCGCCGCGTCCCGCCGGCCGGTCCGTCCCGGTCCCTGCCCCACTCCGACTCGCTTCACGCTGCCTCCTTTCGCCGGCCCCGGCCGGGCCGGCCACACCTTAGAGGCCAGCTTAACGGGTGCAATCGCCGGCGGGAAGGGGGTTTGCGCCGCGTTCGCGACGCCCTTGCGACAGGCCTCCGAGGGGCTGGTCAGCGAGTGGTCAGGTTCCCGGCATGGGCGCGACCGGCCGGAGGCAGCCTGTCGCCATGACCGTGGCGGCAGGCGGTCAAGCGCCGGCCCTTGAGATCCCGTAGACTGTCTCCACGCTACAGCGTTCGACCGGACCGGGCCACGAGCCGGCGACACAAACAGGAGATCCCGATGCGCCGCTTGCTCCAGACCGCCTTCGCCGTTTCCGCCGTTGCCGTCGCCCTCGTCGCCAACGCCGATCGCGCAGCCGCCGACGACTTCACCGAGTACCGCCGGGCCATGAAGGACTTCGGTCCGGTGATCAACGATTGGCTCGGCGAGGTCGACGCGTACAGCGCGGCAGCCAAGTCCAAGCCCGAGATCCTCCAGGACGCGGCCCTCTCCGACCTCGCCGCCCGCGGTCACTCGATCGCCGGCGACCTGGTTGGCACGGTCGCTCCGGGCACCTACGCGGACAGCCACGCCACGCTCACGGCCGCCATTGAGGCGCTCGCCTCGGCCGCCGATGACGCCCCAGCCGCCGACGGCAGCGCGTTCGCCAGCGCGATCGCGGACGACATGTCCGCCGCGCGCACCGCGCTCCGCGACATCTACAGCTACGCGGTCCGCCGCGGCAAGGGGACCATCGACCTTCCCGTCCCGCCGGTGATGGGCAACTAACGACCGGCGCATCCAAGCCGAAGCCGGCGGGCGCTGCCCGCCGGCTTCGGCCGTTAAGCGGTAGCCGATCGGCGCTGGTCCGACCTGGCGCATCACGTGCAGGCCACATATCCTCCCTCCGCCACCGCATCGCAGACCGGAGGGTCCACCATGGCGCGTCGCCGCTCGTTCCTCCCCGTAGCCGTTCGCCTTGTCCCGCCCGCGGCGCTGGCGCTCCTGGCCGGCCTCTACGCCGGACACGCCGCCGCGCTCCCGGCAAGCGCCCAGCCCCCGCCCGCGGCCGCGGCCGCGTGGACGACCGTCCTCGGCGGCTTCGCGCGCCTGGAGGACGTGGTCGCACGCGGCCCCGACGACCTCTGGGCGGTCGGCGACGGCATCGTGCACTGGAACGGCGAAGAGTGGCGCCAGGTGCTCACCGGCCCGCGCCCGCACCTGCGGGCCATCGCGGCGCTGCCCGACGGGACGATGTGGTCCGTCGGCGCCCTCCGCGCCGGCGCGTGCGACGTCGCGCCCGCGGTGCTGCGCTTTGACGGCACCGCGTGGCACCCCGAGGAGGTGGAGAGCCACCAGCCGCTCTGGGACGTGCACATGGTGGCTGCGGACGACGGCTGGGCGGTCGGCGGCCTGGAGCGCCCGGTGATCCTGCGGTACGACGGCGCGCGCTGGCGGCCGTTCGCCGAACCGGAGATCGGCCCGCTGCGCGCCATCCACCTCGTGGCGCCCGACGACGGCTGGGCCGTCGGCATGCATGGCGCGCTGGCGCGCTGGGACGGCCGCGACTGGCGGGCGGTGGCGCCACCGCGCGGGGGCATCGACCTGTACGATGTGGTCCTGGTCGATGAGGGCTTTGGTTGGGCGGTCGGCGCTGGGATCCACGAGCGCGCCGGCGTGATCCTGGCCCTGCGCGACGGGGCTTGGCGCATCGAGCAGCTGGACCGGAGCCCGCTGCTGGCGGCGATCAGCGCGCCGGCGCGCGACGTGGCGCTGGCCGTGGGCCGCTTTGGGACGCTGCTGCGCTGGGACGGCACCGCGTGGCGCGACATCGGGCGGACGTACCCGGGCGGCTTTGTCCCGACGGGCGGCGCGGCGCCGGTGCCGGGCGCTCAGGCGGCCGACGGCGCGGCCGGCCAAGATGGCGCGGCGGTGGACGGCGAGCGGCAGCCCGCCGCGGCAGCCGTACCCGATGTGCCGGCCCGGCGCGACGACCACGAAGAAGGTCCGGGGCAGCGCTTCGGGCGCGAGCGCGTGTTCGCGGAGGGCGTCTACCTGCGCGGCCTGGCGGTGCTCACCGACTCCGAGACGACGATCGCCGTCGGCGATGCCGGCCAGGTGGTGGTCATCGAGGGCGCGCACTACCAGGAGGTGCATGCCGGGCGGTCGCTGCGCGCCATCGACATGCTGCCCGACGGCAGCGAGGGCTGGATCCTGGGGCGGGACGGGCCGCCGCTGCGCTGGAATGGCCAGGCGTGGCGCCCCGAGCCGGGACCGATCGAGCTGACGTGGCTCCGCGCCATCGACGCGGTGGCGCCTGGCGTGGCATGGGCGGTCGGGGACGCCGGCACCGTCATGCGCTTTGCAGACGGGCGGTGGTCGCGGGTGCCGTTCCCGACCGAGGACAACCTTGGGTGGCTGAGCTTCGGCGCTGCCGACGACGGCTGGACCAGCGTGACCGGCTACTCAGGCAATGCAACGGAGAGCCGCATCTACCGTTGGGACGGCAGCGCTTGGCGCGAGGCCATCCACCTGTGCGCGGTCTATGTGGGTGTGGGTGCTGCCGACGGGCGCGGAGGCGCATGGTTCACCGCGTCGGGAGGCTCCGGCAGCAGCAGCGACCTGCTCCGCTTCGATGGCCAGGGCTGGTGGTGGACGCCCGTGCTCGGCGCTCAGGCAGCGCACGACCCGATCGCGGGGCACTACGCGCTGGCCCTCACGCCGGACGGCGGGGGCTGGGCCGCCCGCGGCGGGGTGTCGCGCTTTGACGGCACGTCGTGGCGAAGCCTGATCGACCTAAGCACAGCCAACGATTGGCGCAACAGGGTGCGCGTCGTCTACGTCGATGCCATCGCGGCCGCCAGCCAGAGCGCGTTCTGGGCGATCGTGCGCGATCTACGCTTGTCCGAGGGCGACGTGGAGGACGGCACCAGCGGCTCGTGGGTGGCCTGGTTCGCCCCGGGGACCGGCTACGACCCGCGGCGGCCAGACGACGCCTTTGGATCCGCTCACCTCAGCACCATCCGCCTCAACGACATCGCCGTCGCCCGCCTCGCGGACGGTTCCACCGAGGTGTGGGCTGTGGGAGAAGGCGCCACCGTCCTGCGCTATCGGCAGCCGGGTCCGGCCAGCGTCCCGGTCGCGTCAGCAACCCGCCCGTCCCTACCGGCCGGCCGGTGGCCCACGCCCACGCCCCACGCGGTGCTCGTGCAATCCGCGGCAGAGGCCAGGTTCCGCGCGCTGGTCCCGATCGTCGAGGATGCCCCGCCGCTGGTGTTCGAGCGCTTCGAGCTGACCGATCGCGCCGGGGCGCTAGCGCGCATGGACCGCGCGCTTAACGACCTCGATTCGTTTGACGGCTTCCGCGTTGGGCGCGGTGGGGGCCTGCGCAGCTACACCTCGACATGCTCGCCGAACTGGACGGCGTGGTGGTGGATCGAGGCACGCGGATCCACGGTGTGGGGTTGCAGCCGCATCATTGGTGCGCTGGACGCGACGGACGGCGAGAGCGCCGAGTTCGTCTGCACGGCCCGAGCGGGCGCCGTCTACCTCCCCTTCGCCCAGACGCGGCCGAACAGGCCGGGCGAGCCGACTCCCTCGCCCAGCCCCACCAGCACGCCGCGTTCGCTCACCCCGGTGGCCGTGCTCAACGTCGACGGGCCGTGCCCGACGCCGACGCCGTATCCTACCGGGGGGTGGCCGTACCCGTAGGGCGCCTTTCAATGCCTGGCGCTGAAGTCCCCCGTCGGCTAGGATTGCCGTCCCATGCTGAAGCCCGTCCTGCGCCCCCACGTTCGCCGCGCCACCGCGGGCCGCGCGCTGGCGCTGGCCGCGGCCGGCATCGCGCTCGCGGCGCTGGCCCTCCGCCCGGCGGCGCGCGCGCAGGAGCCGGCCACGCCCACCACGTCGCCCGGCGCGCCGGTGCTCGCGCCGCTCACGGAGACCCTGCCCAGCTTCGCCTACACCGACGGCCTCCTGACCGCCATCCCACTCCGGCTCGGCGCCGCGTGGCCGCTGGGCGTGATGGCCCCGGACAGCGAGGTGGCCTACGGCATCACGCTCTTCGGCTTCGACACCGAGGCGTTCGCGGCGGAGCAAGGCGGCTTCCTGACGCGCCACCTGGAGCTGGTCGACGGCCAGGCAACCTTAGGCCCAGCCATCGTCGAGCGCGTGGCGCGCGAGTACTCCGTGGGGCCGCGCGTCCTCCTGGCGCTGCTCGAGCTGTCCAGCGGCTGGGTCACCAACCCGGCGCCGGCGGTGACCAGCGCGCCGATGGGGGGCTCGGCGACGGACCTGTACGGCGGCCTGATCGAGGCGGCCGATGCGCTCAACGAAGCCTTCTACGGCTGGCGCGCTGGCGGCCGGGCGATCCAGCTCGGCGACGGCACGTGGGTCGAGATCCCGGAGGGCAACGCCGGAACGATGGCCATGCACCACTGGCTGGCGCGCCATGCCACGCTGGTCGACTGGAGCGCGCTCCAGGAACCGAGCCGGTTCTGGACCACGTGGGTGAACCTGTACGGGGAGGATCCCGTCAACTTCGCCGGCCCCATCAACCGCCCAGCGCCGCTGCCGCCGGCGGCGCTGGCGCTGCCGTTTGCGGCCGGGCCGGTGTGGTACTTCGTCCAAGGGCCGGCGCCAGCCGCCGGCATGCGCGCGGCGCGCGCCGCCGTGGCCTTCGCGCCGCCGCCGGCCGACCTGCCGGGCTGCGTGCCCTCCGTCGAGCCGGTCCGCGCCATGGACGACGGCATCATCGCGCGCTCGGACGACGTCGCCGTCGTGCTCGACCTGGACGGGGACGGTGACGAGATCAGCGGCTGGACGGTGGTCTATCGCCACCTGTCGACGGTGCAGCGCGCGCCAACCGGCGAGCGCGTCGACACGGGCGACGTGCTGGGGTATGCGTCGTGCGATGGCGGCGTCGAGCAAACGCAGGTGTCGGTGGCGCGACGGTTCAACGGCGAGTGGATCGCCGCGGACGACCCCGAGGCACCGATGGTCCTGGGCGGCTGGCTGGCGGTGCCCGGTGAGGCGGCCGGCGAAGGCACGCTGGTGGCGCCGGGCCTCACGCCGCGGCGCGCCCAAGCGGCACGCGTCGATGCCGAAAACGGGCTCACGGCGCTTGCCAACCCGTAGCCGCGAACGCGCAGAGGAGGCCCCAGGGTATGATCTTTACGCAGTGGTACCGGCGCTTCCGCCGCGCCCGCGCCCTCATCATCCTGGGCCTTCTGATCCTCGGCGCGCTGGCCTCGGTGTTTGCCGATCCGCTCGGTCGCGTGCTCGCGCCGACCTGCGCAGAGCCCCCGACCTACCACGCGGACGTGCCGGACGACGTGCGCGGGGTGCTGGACTCGCTCTTCGACAACGACCTGCTCTACTGCGCTGAGCCCAGCGAGCCCTTCGCCGGCCTCGATGGACCCATCTACTGGGGCTCGGACGGCCTCTCGAGCTGGGTCTTCTTCCAGGCCGACAACCTCCGCGGGGTCGGGCTGACGCGGTATGCGTTCGGCGAGGACTTCGCCGTCACGCCGCCGGGCGACTCGCCGCCGGCGAGCTACAACCCCACGGCGGCGCGCAGCCGCGCCAACCAGGCGACGGCCGAGAACCCGACGTACTTCTTCCGCCGCGACGGCGCCCCGTCCAGCGGCGACGCACGGGTGGCACTGCGCGTGCGCGGGCCGCAAGCACCGACGGCCGGACGGCCGGGCGCGCGCAGCGTCTGGCGCGATCTCGATCGGCTGATCGGTTGGTTGCGGGGCGACGCGCTGGCCAAGGGAACGGTGCCCAGCGAGGTGCTCATCGCCCGCCAACCGGAGGCGCTCGTCCAGCGGGTCGAACGGCGCGTCGCGCCGGGCTTGGCCGACGAGGCGGGCGAGCTCGACAAGGCCAAGCTGGCGGAAGTGGCACTGGGCGAGCCGGTGCTCATGCAGGCGGTGACCGGCATGTTCGGCAACTCGGTGTGGGTGGCGGGCGTGGTCACGGACACCGTGCCGGCGCTCGAGCTGGTGCCGCCGGGCGGTGGTGAGCCGGTCGCGCCCTTCGACCGTTCGCTGTGGCGTGGGGGCGAAGGGCAGGCGCCGCTGGCGTTGTTTGCCTTCGACCCGCTGACCACCAACGCGCCCCACACGGCGCGCTTCTGGCTGGACGGGCTCGCCGCCGGCAGCGGCGCTGCGCCGGACGCAGCGTGGCCGGTCGAGTTCCCGTAGCCGCTCCGCCGGCGCGCCACGTCGATGCGGCCGAGCTATGCGAGGCGGCCGAGGCCATCGCGCGCCAGGCGGGCGAGCTGATCGCGGAGCGCTACGAGCAGGGCGGCGCCGAACACCAAAAGGGCCACGCGCACAACCTGGTGACGGCGACCGACCTGGCATCGGAGGCGCTGATGACCGCCGCGCTGCGCGCCCGCTTCCCGGGCCATCGGATCGTCGCCGAGGAGGGCGGCGACCTGAGCGGCGACGATCCGGACGGCCCAGACGCGGTGACGTGGGTCGTGGACCCGCTGGACGGCACGAACAACTTCGCCCACGGCGTCCCGATCTTCTGCGCAACGCTGGCGGCGCTGGTCGGCGGCGTGCCGGTGGCGGGCGCCACGTTCGACCCGCTGCGCGACGAGCTGTTCGCCGCCGCGCAAGGCCAGGGCGCCTTCCTCAACGGCCGGCCGCTCCGCGTCTCCCGGCGGGAGACGCTCGACCAGTCGCTGGTGGTGACCGGCTTCCCGTACGACAAATCGTCCAACCCCGACAACAACGTGGCCGAGGTCGTCGCCGTCGTGCCGCACGTCCGGGGCTTCCGGCGCACGGGCTCGGCCGCCATCGACCTGGCCTGGGTGGCCGCCGGGCGCTTCGAGGCGTACTGGGAGCGCGGGACCAAGGCCTGGGACGTGGCTGCCGGCGTGCTGCTCGTCCAGGAGGCCGGCGGTTACGTCACGGACATGGACGGCGGCCCGGTCGCGGTGGACGGGGGCCGGTTCCTGGCATCCAACGGGCGCGTGCACCAGGCGCTCCTGGAGCGGCTGCGCGCGGCGAGTCCGCTGCGCGGGGCGCTGGCGGCGTGGCTGCCACCAGGAGGCGGGCTTTGACCCGCGAAGCAAGGCGGCGGCGCGAGATGGTGCGCGCCCAGCTCGCCGCGCGCGGGATCAGCGACGCGGCCACGCTGTCCGCGTTCGACGCCGTGCCGCGCGAGGCGTTCGTGCCACCGCAGCTGGCCGCGCGCGCCTACGCCGACGAGCCCCTGCCCATCGCCGCCGGCCAGACGATCTCGCAGCCGTACATCGTGGCGTACATGGTCCAGGCCCTCGGCGTCGGCCCGGAGGACCGCGTCCTGGAGGTCGGGGCCGGCTCGGGCTACGCCGCGGCCATCCTCAGCCGGATCGCGCGCGAGGTGGTCGCGGTGGAACGCCACGCCGAGCTCGCCGATTCCGCGCGCGAGCGGCTGGCGGCCCTTGGCTACGACAACGTCCGCGTGGTGTGCGCCGACGGCTCGCTGGGCTGGCAGGACGGCGCGCCCTACGACGCCATCCTGGTGTCGGCAGGCGGCCCCGAGGTCCCCGCCGCCCTCGTCGGCCAGCTGGCGCTGGGCGGCCGCCTGGTCATGCCGGTCGGCGACGAGGACGATGGCCAGCAGCTGGTCCGCGTCACGCGCGCCGGCGATGGTGCGGTGCGCCGCGAGGCCCTGGACAGCGTGCGCTTCGTGCCGTTGGTCGGCAAGGGCGGCTGGCAGGCGTAGCAGGACCGATTACGCCTGCGCTTGCGCCCCTGCCGCCTTCTTCGCCCGCTCCTCCGCCACCAGCCGGTCGCACGCGCCCGCCCAGAGCGCGGCCGAGCGCGTCACCTTGGTCACGCCGACGTCGGCGAAGCGCGGCGCGATGTCGGCCAGGACGACCGGCAGCCGGAGCCAGTCGCCGACGCGGATGAGGTTGGCCATGCGGTCGGCCGAGCGCCCGGCCCACTCCCAATCGGCGCGCAGGCGATCGGCCTTCATATAGTAATGCCGCTTGTCCCAGACGGTGGCCGACTGCTCCACGCCCTCGGCGATCTCGCGCAGGCAGAACACGATCAGCGCCGAGAGGTCGCGCGCCTCGGCGTCCAGCTCGCGCTTGGTGGCCAGCAGCTTGAGCGCCTCGGCGATGGTCCGCCGGAGGCGCTGGCGCTGGGCGCCCGTGCTGTCGGTGTTGATCAGGCGGCCCACGGCGGTCCTCCAAGGCGGTTGCGCGTGCGCGGTGGCGTTCAGCGGCGCCCCGGGCGAACAGGTGTTCGGATTGTAGACCGACAGGTGGAGGGGCGTCAACGTCGCGCGGTGCCGTCGCGTCGCGACCACGCGACCCGATCGTCGGACGGCCTTCGGGGCACGCGACGCCAGATCAGTGTATCGTGTCGTCGATCGCCCGCTTGGCCGAGGAGGCAACCTCATCCCCGCGCCCGCATCGATCGGCATCTTCACCACCCTCACCGGCGCCGGGTCGCGCGCCCTGGTCGAGCGCGTCCTCGCGGCGTGCCACGACGGCACGCTGCCCGGCGTGCGGACCGCCTTCGTGCTGGTCAACCGCGCCGCCGGCGAGAGCAACGTGACCGACGCGTCCGTCGCCGCGCTCGAGGCCGCCTTCGCCGTGCCCTTCGTCCGAGTCTCGGCCACCGCGTTCGAGCGGGCGGCCCGCCGCGCTGCCCGCGCCCGGGCCGAGGCGGGCGACGAAGCGCCGCTGCAGGCCTGGCGCGATGCCTGGTGGGCCAGCTTCGGGCATCGGCTGCCCCCAACCGACGTCGACCTCTGCCTGGGCGACATGTGGATCTGGGGGCCGCGCGAGTGCGCCGAGCGGCGCGGGCTCAACCTCCATCCGGCGCTGCCCACGGGGCCGCTGGGCAAGATGTGGTTCGACGTGACCTGGGACCTCGTCGCCGCCGACGCGCGGGAGTCGGGCGTCATGATCCACCGCATCATTTCGGCCGTGGACGAGGGACCCGTGGCCGCTTGGTGCCGCTACCCGCTGCGCGGCGGCGACCTGGACGCGCTGTGGTCGGCCATCCCACCGGCCGGACCGGCGCGCGACGCGTGGGTGGCCGAACGGCGCGGCATGGGCCGGGACTCGGACCATCCGCTGTTCCTGGCGCTGCGCCGGGCCGGCATGGCGCGCGAGGTGCCGCTGCTGCTGGCCACGGTCCGCGCCATAGCCGACGGGCGGCTGCGGATCGAGGCGGGGGCTGGGGGTGGGGTGCTGGGGGCGGGTTCGGAGGCGTTGCCGGGAGGGCTGGACCTTACCTCGGAGGTCGAGGCGGCGGTGGTCATGTAGCATCGGGCAAAGATGGCGATCGAGACGCTCGACCTGATCGATGGCGAACTGCCGCGTCGAGCGCTGTCGCTCGTTCTCGAGTGGGCGGCTCTGCACCGCGGCGACCTGGTGGCTAACTGGGAGCGCGCCCGCAACGGCGTGCCGCTCGAGCCGATCGCGCCGTTGGATTAGGACGGCTAGGAGCAACGATGTGATACTCGTGCGGTCCGTCGAGGTCTTGGGTGGTTTCAGGGTTCGCCTCGTCTTCAACACGGACGAGATCAGGGAAGTCGATCTTGATCCGCTGCTGCGGGGTCCGATCTTTCACGCCCTTCGGCAGGACCCGGGTCTGTTTCGGCGCGTCCGAGTGGATGACGAACTGGGAACGATCGCGTGGGAGAACGGCGCTGACCTCGACCCGGATGTGCTGTATGGCAGTCACGTTCCGGAGTGGGCCGAGGCGGAACCTTCATCGACGCATTAGATCGACCCCTTAGAGATAGCCACCGCCCGCGCCAACAGCACTCCCCGAATGAGCTGGAACACGTGCGCATGCGTCGCCATACGGCGGGCAAAGCAGACGTCGTCGCCCAGGATGTATCCCCTTTCCGACCGTGCTACAATCGCGCGCCTTCCCTGCCACGACCGAGGTGTGAACGTGCCCACAAGCCCCACCCGAACGGTCCTGGTCATCGGCGGCGGCGGCCGAGAGCACGCGCTGGCATGGTCCTTGGCGCGCAGCGCTGGGGTCGAGCGCGTGTACGTGGCGCCAGGGAACCCTGGCACGGAGGCCGAGCCCGGCGTCGAGAACATCGCGGTGGCCGAGCACGACGCGGAGGGGCTGGTCGGGTTTGCCAAGGCGCGGAACGTCGGCCTCGCGGTCGTCGGCCCGGAGGGGCCGCTGGCGCTCGGGATGGTCGACCACTTCCGCGCCGCGGGCCTCCGCGTGTTCGGCCCGACGCGCGCGGCGGCGCGGCTTGAGACCAGCAAGGTCTGGTCGCGCGAGTTCATGCGCCGCCACGCCATCCCGCACCCGCGATTTGCCGTCGTCGAGGACCTGGCCGCTGCGGACGCGGCCGTGCGCGCGCTGGACGGGCGCTGCGTCGTCAAGGCAGACGGGCTGGCGGCCGGCAAGGGCGTGGTGGTTTGCGACGACATCGCATCGGCCACCGAGGCCTGCGAGGCCATGCTGGTCGGCCGGACGTTCGGCGAGGCCGGCGCGCGCGTCCTGATCGAGGAGCGGATCGCGGGTCCCGAGCTGTCCGTGATGGCCATCTGCGACGGCAAGGACCACCAGATGCTCGCCCCAGCCCAAGACCACAAGCGGCTCCTGGAAGACGATCGCGGCCCGAACACCGGCGGCATGGGCAGCTTCGCGCCGGCGCCGATCGCCACGATGGAGGTCCTCGAGGCGGCGCGCCGCCAGGTGATCGAGCCGACGCTGGCCGGGATGGCGGCCGAGGGCGCGCCGTTCGTCGGCTGCCTGTATTGCGGGCTCATGCTCACCGACGACGGCCTCAAGGTCATCGAGTTCAACGCGCGCTTCGGCGACCCCGAGGCGCAGGTGCAGCTGCCGCTCGTCGCTTCGGATCTGGCGGCGCTGCTCGCGGCGGCCGCCCGAGGCGGCGTTCGCGACTCGCCGCTGACCATGGCGCCGGACGCCACCGCTGTGTGCATCGTGCTCGCGGCGGCGGGCTACCCGAGCGCGCCCCAGCGGGGAGCCCAGGTCCACGGGATCGCGGAGGCCGAACGGCGGGAGGGCGTCAAGGTGTTCCACGCCGGCACGCGCCGAAACCAAGGGCGTTTGTTGGCCTCGGGCGGTCGCGTCGTCGGCGTCGTGTGCGTGCGCGACGGGCTGCAGGCGGCGCTTGCCGGCGCCTACAGCGCGATCGGCCCGGACGGGGTGCACTTCGAAGGCATGGCCTATCGCACCGACATCGCCTTCCGCGCCCTGGCGCGCTGAGGCCGAGGCATGCTCATCACCACCCTGGGCAGCCACACCGCGCTTCAGATCCTGCGCGGCGCCTCCGACGAGGGCCTGGGCAGCGCCGTCGTGGCGCCGGAGGGCAAGGACGCGCTGTACCGCCGCTACCCGTTCATCGACGACGTCATCACCATCCCGCGCTACGCCGACTTCCCGTCCATCGAGGAATCCCTGATCGACCGCGGCGCCGTGGTTGTGCCGCACGGCTCGTTCGTGGCCTACCTGGGCCAGAAGGCCAACGCCGAGATGCGCGTGGGCTATTACGGCAACCGCGCGGTGCTCAGCTGGGAGGGCGACCGCGACCTGCAGCGCCGCTGGCTGGAGGCGGCGTCCATCCCAATGCCCGTGGAGTTCCCGGACCCGGCCGCGGTCGACCGCTGGCCGGTGATCGTCAAGACGCACGGCGCGGCGGGCGGCGCGGGCTATTCGATGGCGCGCTCGCCCGAGGCGCTGGCGCGGCAGCTGGCCGAGCTGGGCGACGTGCCGGTCACGCTGCAGCACTACGTGGTGGGCGTGACGCTGTATATCCACTACTTTCGGTCCATCGTCCGCGACCGGCTGGAGATCCTGAGCATGGACCGCCGCTACGAGACCAACGTGGACGGCTTGGGCCGGCTGCCGGCGCGCGCTCAGGCCGAGCTGGAGCCGGTGCCCAGCTACGTTGTGGTCGGCAACTCGCCGCTGGTCCTGCGCGAGTCGATGCTTGAGGAGGCGTACCAGATGGGCGAGCGGGTCGTGGAGGCCTCGCGGCGCCTCATCGACCCGCGGGGGCTGTGGGGGCCGTTCTGCCTGGAGACCATCATCACGCCCGACATGCGCTTCCACGTGATCGAGATCAGCTGCCGGATCGTGGCCGGCACCAACCTGTTCGTGGACGGCTCTCCGTACGCCGCCCTGTGGTTCGACGAGCCCATGAGCACGGGCCGCCGCATCGCCCGCGAGCTGCGCGAGGCGCGCGAGGCGGGGCGGCTGGCCGACGTCGTGACGGGCGCGGTGCCCCGATGACCTGGCTGGACGCGGCCATCGCCGCGCTGGACCGAGAGCGGCTGGGCGTGGCGGTGTTGGGCAGCCACTCGGCGCTGGAGGTCTGCCGCGGGGCCAAGCTCCAGGGCCTGGAGAGCACGGTGGTGGCACAGCGCGGCCGCCACCGCACGTACGCCGAGCATTTTGCCTACGACGAGCGCACCGGGCGCGGCTGCGTCGACCGGACCATCCTGGTCGAGCGCTTCAAGGACGTGCTCGAGCCCGACGTCCAGGCCGCGCTCAACGCCGCCGGCGCCGCGTTCGTCCCGCACCGGTCGTTCGAGGTCTACCTGGACAGCGACTACGAGGCCATCGAGCAGCGCTTCCTGGTGCCGATGTTCGGCAACCGCCGCCTGCTGCGCATCGAGGAGCGCGAGCAGTCGCCCAACCAGTACGACCTGCTGGCCGCCGCCGGCATCCGCCACCCGCGCCTGTACGCCAGCCACCGCGACATCGACCGCCCGGTGCTGGTCAAGGTGCTGGAGGCGGCCCGCGGCTTCGAGCGTGCGTTCTTCGTGGCCAGCTCGCCCGACGAGTTCGAGCGCATCGTGGAGGCGCGCATCGACGCCGGCGTGTTCACCGAGGCGGCCATCGCGGCGGCGACCATCGAGGAGTACGTGCTGGGCGCGCTGGTCAACTTCAACTTCTTCCACTCGCCCCTCTCGGGCAAGCTGGAGCTGTTGGGAACCGACACCCGCCGCCAGACCAACGCGGCGGGCCTGGCCACGGTGCCGGCCACACTGCAGCCCGAGGTGCTGGCGGCCGTGCCGCTGAAGTACGAGGAGGCGGGCCACGTGGCGGTGACGGTGCTGGAGAGCATGCTGGAGGACATCTTCGAGGCCGGCGAGCGCTTCGCGGCCGCCGCCCGCGCGCACTACGCTCCGGGCGTGATCGGCCCGTTCGCGCTGCAGAGCATCGTGGTGCCGGGACCGCCCAAGAAGGCGTTCGTGGTGGTGGACGTCAGCCCGCGCGTCCCGGGCTCGCCGGGCATCACGGCCACCCCGTACAGCGCGTACCACCACGGCCGCCCGGTGTCGGTGGGCGAGCGCATTGCCATGGAGCTGCGCGCGGCGGCGTACGCGGACCGGCTGGGCGAGGTGCTGACGTGACGGCGGCGGCGTGGATGATCGGGCGGCTGGGGGAGGAGGCGTCGTGAGGCGCTCGGTGATCGAGACCTCGCTGTCGATCGAGGGAGTCCGGCTAGTCGGCCTGGATGCGCGCGCTGAGCTCTCGCCCGAGTATGTCGCCATCCTTCGGGCGTTGCCCCCCGGCGCACGCCTTCAGCAGGCGTTTGGCCGGGCGCTGTGGTCTCCGTGACGGGTAGGTCCTTTCATCGAGCAAACGGCGTTGTGCACCGTCCCGTTGGCCCGTGGTCGAGTTCGGTTCACGAGCTACTGCGTCACCTTGAGAACGTCGGGTACTCGGAGGCGCCTCGCTTCCTCGGCATCGACGACGATGGGCACGAGATGCTCACGCTTATCGAGGGCCAGGTTGGACACTACCCACTGCCGAGACCTTTCTGGTCTGATGACGCGCTTCGGGGAGCCGGGCAGCTTCTGCGTCGATTTCACGACGCCACCGCCTCCTTTGCTTCCAGTTCGGCCACGGGCTGGCAGCTCACGCCGCCGGATGATCTCCCCATCGAGGTGATCTGCCACAACGACTTCGCACCATACAACTGTGTGTTCCGCGACAACTTGCCTGTCGCAATGATCGATTTCGACATGGCGGCACCGGGAAGTCGGGCGTGGGATCTAGCCTACACAGCCTATCGGTTCGTACCCCTCACGTCGCCGGTTCACTGGGCGCAGTTCGGGCTTCCATCAGGCTATTCAGATGAGCAGAGGCTCGCGGTCCTGCTCGACGCGTATGGGCTCGACCGCCGCGCCGGCTTCATCGAGCTGGTCGAGCGCCGTATCCGGGCAATCCACGACTTCACGGAATCGCTCGAAGCGGAACGGACTCCCGCCGGTGAGCGGGTCCGCCGGGAGCGACACGTCGCGTCTTACGACCGCGATCTGGAGTGGCTTTCGTTGAATGCTCGGCGCCTTGGCGGTGCGATCGGATCAGAGTGGTCATCTCCAGGCGATCGTGAGTAAGCTTGCCTGCGGCGGCGGTTGGTCGAGCGCACTGGTACTCGTCAAGCCCATCCGCCGCCTTGATCGTCCGCCAGGAGACGCCCTCGATGTCCCTCCGTGGTTGCCTGCTCGGCTGCTTCTCGATCATCGGTGTCGTGTTGTTCTTTGCGTTCCTGATCGGCCTCGCGGCTTGGTTCGAGGGCAGCGCGATGGCGCGGCTACCCGAATCCGACGAGCCGATTTCTATCGAGGGCAACTGCCCCGAGGCGGAGGTCGTCGCCTGGTTCGATGACGACCCGCACCCGCTGGTCCGGGCCCTCAAAGCTGACGACCTCGACCCTGAGGCCGACGAGTCGGCCTACCTTCAGGGCCTTAGAGACGGGCGGGCAGAAATAGCCGCCACACCGGTCGCGGCGTGCCTGGTGAGTGTGCGAGAGGTGACGCTGACCATGGTGGACGCCTATACCGACGCGATGGCGCACGTGCAGGACGATGATGTGACCCTCAACAGACCCAGTGTCTATCGCCAATTGGTCTCGCTGATCGCAATGAAACGTACGACGGACGAGCACTTCCCACGGGTCGAGGACGCACAGGTTCGCCTCGAGGAGCGGCTTGGCGTCGTGCTGGGAGACGAACCCGGGGCTCCTTGATGGGGGTTTCCGTTCGGACATCGTGAGCCTCCGTGCGTTGTCACAAGGGCAAACGCGCGAGGTCACGTCACCTGCCCCTCATCGCATGAGGGATGAACCAGAGCTGGCAGCCAGGAACCGCCACCGGCACCAGGTTGTTGCTCTCGTCGCTCTCGATGACCTCGTTTGCCGGGTCGATCATCAGCGGGGCGGTCGAGCCGGGCTGCGGCGGGAGCTGGAGCGTGGCGCCGGCCAAGAGGCCGCTGACCCGCCATGCCGGCAGCGGCCCAGCGGTGGAGCTCACGGAGAAGGGGCCCGCGTCGGCATCGCCGCGGTTGCGCATGGTGACCGCGATGGCGGAGGTCGTGCAGCCCTGGTATGCGAAGCCGACGAGGTCGGGCAGGCCTGCGGTTGTCTGGGTAGGCGTCGGTGTCGCCGTAGCTGTCGACGTCGGTGTCAACGTCGGCGTCGACGTCCATGGCAGCGTGGGCGGGGTCGTCGTGAGGTCGGCGGTCGGAGGCGGTGGGAACGTCATCTGCGGCATCAACCAGACCAGGAGCTCAGGCTGGCCGGCGGCGGCTTCGCGGCTGTGGAAGGTGCGCGTGTAGATCCGGTCGTCCGCCGTGGTGACGGCCAAGCCGTGGTTCGCGGCGCCGCCCACCCACCCGCGGACCAGCTCCGTGACATCCCACTCCATCACCCCGCCCACTGCGTCGGTGCGCTCGCTCAGGCTCGCGCCGATGTTCGGCACCTGCCCATCGGCCAGCGAGGCCTCCTCCCAGGCTTCCTCCACGCGATGGATGTTGGAGCGGTGCGGCCGCGACGACCCGGGCGACTCGCTAGCAACCGTCAGCCGCAGCGTGGCGCTCATCAACCAGTTAGGAAGCCGCGGAATCTGGGAAACGTTGAAGCGCAAGAAGGCAACCTGCGTGCCCCGCGTATCGTCGATGCCGGTGACCAGCACGGCCTCGGCGCCATGGATGGTCGCGGGCGCTGGCGGCGTGACGACGACAAACCGCCAAGCCCAGGTGTCGGCCTGCGGCGCGAGCGTCACGGACCAGGGCGTAGCCTGAGGAGCGGCGTGAGCGAGTTTGGCGGCGGACGCGGGGCGTTCGAGGCCAGGCTGAAAGCGCGAGGCGGCAGGATGCGTCAGACCACGCGAGAGCTGGAGCGCTCCGAGCCCAACGAGGGTTCCGGCGACGAGCCACGCGAGACGATGCCGCTGCATGGCAAGGCTCCTCTGGGTGTTGCGGGCTGTTGTCCAGTGTCGTTACCGAGGCCTATTCTAGGCCAGCGTAGAGGAGTGGAACCATGCCCTACCCGCGCCGCACCCGCACTTACATCGCCACCCTTCTTACGCTCGCCGCCGTTGCGGTCGCCCTCAGCCAACCGAACCTCGAAGGCGATCCACGCCTGCGCGCCGCATCCGCCATCGTCGTCCGCCTCACCCCGATCGCCGACACGTGGATCGAGGTGCCCATGACACCCGGCGCCCGCGGCATCCCCACCGTCCTCCCCAACGCCACGCCGCGCGGCAGCGAGCCCTCGCTGCGCGCCGGCTGGAGCCATCTTTCGCCCGACGAGCGCGCGCTGATGCGGTTTGCGATCCCGATCGTCCCGCCCGATTCCGTGCTGGAGGAGGCCGTGCTCGCGCTGACGCTGGTCGATGCGGCCGCTCACACGTATGAGGGTCCGCCGCCGGTCTTCGGCACGATGGCGCTCTTTCTCGCGCCGGTTGCGAGCGCGTGGGACGAGTCGTCGCTGACCGGCGCCGGGTCGCTGCCCGATTTCGCGCCGATCGAGCATCGCGGCGACGTCGCGTGGGGCCCGTGCGCCGGCGGGCGCTGCGGGACGGCGGAGGTGGATGTCCTGCCGCTCGTTCGCCGCTGGGCGGGCGCGCCCGAGGCGGATCACGGGCTGGCAATCGACGCGCGGTATGCGGGCCAGGAGGCGTCCTTCGGCGCGTACATCGTGGCCGCCAGCCGCGAGTCTGCCACGGCGCCGGAGCTTCGGCTGCGCTACGTGCCGGCCGGGATCGACCCAACGCCGACGGCGATCTCGGACCTGGCGAACCTGACGGGAAGCGCGTTCTTCGACTGCGCGAGCAGAGGCGTCCGGCTCTCGGTGACCAACGTTGGCCTTGCGGAGACTGGGCCGTTCAGCGTAGCGTCGAGCCTTGGGCCCCGTTGGGAGATCGACGATCTCGGTCACGGAGAGGTTCGCACGATCTTCGACCCTGGCTCGCGCATCAGGGCGTATCGGATCGACGCGGACGACGTGGTACGGGAGAACGATGAGTCGGACAACGTGGTCGATGTGGCGATCCCGGTTTGTCCAGCGCCGACGGCAACGCGTCCGGGCGATGCACTGGGGCGCGTGTGGATGCCATGGGCGCGGCACGGGAATTTCTAGATGATCGGGGATGCAACGCGATGTCCGCAGACACGGCCTATCTGGACCGGAACTGCCGCGAGCGCAAGCGGCTACACGTCGGAACGTCAGCCAGCGTACCGTGCGCGAGAATCCGTGGCTGGCGTTCCTGGAACGTGCTGGCTCGCGCCAGGCTCGCCGCCGATCAGAAGTCCGGCCGCCAAACGTTGGCCAGGTCGAGCACAAACCCGGGCAGCTCGGGATCGGCGGCGATCGATGCTGGCTCGACGACGCGCTCGACGAGCTGGCCAGGGCGATACACCTGCACGGTGCGCGATTCGGGATCGATGAACCAGCCGAGGCGTTCGCCAGCCTCAGTGTAAGCGAGCATCTTGGCCTCGAGATCCGAAGGCCGATCGGTGGGCGAGCGCACCTCGATGACGAAGTCTGGCGCCAGCGGCAGGAAGCGGCGCTTCTCCTCCACGCTCAGCGCGGCTAACCGCTCGCGGCGCACCCAGGCGGCATCGGGGGAGCGGGTCAACCCATCCGGGAGCTGGAAGCCGGTCGACGAGCCGAAGACGATGCCCTCTCCGTTCGCCACGGCCCAGTTGTACAGCATCGCACCGATTGCCTGGACGCGGTAGCCGGACTCGCCTCCTTCGGGCGGCACGATGACGATCTCCCCCTGGGGACCGCGCTCGAGGCGCAGCTCGGGATTGGCGGCGCACAGCGCGACGAAGTCCGCTTCCGACAGCTGTGCCAGGGGCGACAGGTCGACGACCATGCGGCTCTCCCCGGATTGCAGGATTGCGACGGTCATGGCGGTACCTGGTTCGGCGCGGCAAGAGGGATGGCCATGCGGATTATAGGCCGGCGCATCGTGCGGCGAACGCCAGCTCGAGCGTCGTATCGGAAGCGACCGGCGGTCGCCGCTCACGCGCGTGTGGGCTCGGGGCTCGCTCGCAGCGTTTCCAGCGCATCGTCGCGTTCGCTCGAAGCCTGGCGATCGTCATGCACCCATTGGGCAATCGACTCCGGCGTGTCGCCCCATGGGCGCGGCTCACCCCGGGCGCTCCCGATCGCCGACTCGGCAGCCTCGATGAGCTCGAGATGCGCCAACTCCCGGGCGACCGCGTCGTTGATGAACCGGCTGCGACGGCGGGCGCCAACGAGTCGATCGATCGTGTCGACCATGGCCTTGGACATGACCACGTGTGTGCGAACGACGGGTTGCTGGGCCATGGACTAGCCTCCTTGGTGACGTACGAAGGGCAGTTTCGCACGCGGGAGTGTGAGTTACAAGCTGCGGGGCCAGTCATCGCGGTCGCGCCGGATAGGGAGCGACCGCGTCCGGGAGGTAGCGTGAGCCCAGCGCGTCGCTTCGGCACGGCCTCTACGGACGACCGTCGCTGTGCAACGCCGGCAGCAGCAGCGGCACCCGCGGCCGAACGGCGAGCACGCGCAGGTGTGCGCCCTCGTCCGGCGTGTAGTCGTCGACGACGAGCAGCGCGCCGTCGGGGCTGAACGTCGGTTGGTTGCCCATGCCCGCGATCCGCCCGACGACCCGCCCCGCGGCGACATCCCACAAGGCGACCCCGCCGTCGTCGCCCCGGGCGGCCAGCAGCCGGCCGTCCGGGCTCCACGCGAGACGTCGCATGTAGTAGCCCTGCGCGAACGTGAGCCTGGCCACCACCTCCGTCTCCCGCCAGACGATGATCACCCCGTTGGTCGGTCGTCTGAAGTGCGCGGCCAGCAGGGCACCGTCCGGGCTGAACTCCAGGGTCGACAGGAGGGAGTGGCCTCCCACATCGGGCTCGGTCAGCAATCGGACCTCGGCGCCGCTCCGCGCGTCCCAGAGTCGCACGTTCCGCCCACCGATGCCCGACGCGATCTCGTCGCGACCGGGATGGAAGGCGGCGCCGGTGTAGCGACCCGAGGCACCGCCGACGCTTCGCAGCAGCGCGCCGCTCGCGACATCGTAGACGTTGACGGACGCGTCCTGGCGCGGCACGGCCAGCAGGGTGCCGGCGCCGTTGATCGCGACGCCGGCCTGCTGTCCGCCGCGGTGCTGCCGGGCGCGCTCCCCGATGGCGAGCGCGTACAGATCGACGGAGCCGAGCCCATCCCGGTTTGGGACGGCGGCCAGCTGGCCGTCCGGGCTCACGGCGAGACCCGGCAGATACGACGGCGCTCCGACGCTGGAGCTGGGACCGATGACCTTGTCGACCTCGAGATCAGGCATCCGCCAGACGACCAGCCGATCGGTCGTGCCGATCAGGCGCTTACCGTCGCGCGTGAAGGTGGGCAGCCCGATCGGCGTGTTGCCCCCGACGGCGATCCGGCCGACCTCGACCAAGCGGTGAGCGTTGCCGGGAACGATCGCGGCAGGCGACCGCGGTGGCGTCGGCAGGGGCTGGCCGACGATGATCGACCGGCCATGGGGCGTCGGATCGGGCGGCGGGAGCGGCGTCGGGGTCGGATGCGGGAGCGGCGTCGTGGTCGTCAGCGGCCGCAACACGTCGTCGGCGCGTGGCAGCGCCGCACCGGACGCGCCGGACATAGGCCAACGGAGTACCCCGACGGCGGTGAGCACCATCAGTATGGCGAGCGCAAGGGCGAGTCGCATGTTGATCGGCCTCCAGGAGATTGGATGGCTCACACTGCATCGATGCGCGAACGTCGCGGCCAGCGCGGCGCGTCGCCGCTCAACCATCCGGCGACGCCCCAACAGGTGGCGGTCCACGCCACCGTGAACGTGATGGCCGCCAGGAAGTACGGTCCGCCGCCGATGTCGCCGAATACGCCAGGCCCCCTGACCGCCCAGTAGCGGTCAGCGCGAAGCCCGTACAGTAGCACGCCGAACACGCTTGGAGGGACGGTGCCGAGCGCGATCAGGACCGCGGCGGTAAGCCGTGGCCACCGGCGGCCAACGAGCAGGCGCGTGAGCGCTGCGACGGCGAGCGCCGCAACGATTGCCATGGCGAAGGTGAACGTCGAGACGGCAACGATCGTGTCGACCATGGTCCGAGCTCCCAGGCACTGCGGATTGCGCGCTCGTCTACACCAGACGAGTCCCGGATACACTGCGCCTTCAGCGACTCGACCGCTCGTCGGCGGTTAGAGCGCACCGACGCCGATCGCACCGCGAAGCCGCCGCGCGTTTGACGATAGCCACGCGAGATCGCGGTCGTAGGACTCCACATGCTGCTCGCGGCGAACGCGCTCACCGCTCGGGCTCGGCTCCGCTGCCATCGCTGCTGTGAGGTCGCGAACGGCAGCGACACGGCGCACTACCAGCTCGATGAACCCGCCGCAGCGCTCAAGCCCATAGGCGTCGAGCAGAGCCACCAGCCGCTGTTCGTCCGATCGGCCCGTTGGGAACCCAAACTGAGGCCAGTGATCCGGTGACGTGAGCGGTACGAAACGATAGGCCGTGTAGGCTAGATCCCAACCCCGGCTTCCCGGCGCTGCCATTTCGAAGTCGATCATTGCGACCGGCACGCTTCCGCGGAACACGCAGTTGTACGGCGCGAAGTCGTTGTGGCAGATCACTTCGATAGGGAGATCGTCCGGGGGCGCGAGCTGCCAGCGCGCGTCCGGACTCGAAACCAGGGACACGGTCGCGTCATGAAAGCGGCGCAGAAGTCGCCCGGCCCCCCGTAGAGCATCGTCGGACCAGTAAGCGCTCGGCAACGGGTAGTGCCCGATTTGGCCTTCGATGAAGGTGAGCATCTCGCGCCCATCGTGGTCCGTGCCGAGGAAACGGGGCGCCGCTGCGAAGCCGACACTCTCCAGGTGTCGCAGTAGCTCGTGGACTGAAGCGGACCACGAACCGCTGGGACGAAAGATAACGCCGTTCGCTTCATCGATTGGCCCGCTGGCTCCTGCAGGAAAGTCGTTGGCTGTCATCGCAGTGCTCCTGACCTCATCTTGGCACAGTGGGGACCGGTGGAGGAGCTCACGGAGACCCCCGACCACATACGTAGCCCGTTGTTCTCTGGTAGAGGCGCACGGCCGTGCGCCCCTACAGGACCTTGCCTGAACGACTCGATTCGCACCAATTGGCCACTACAGACGACGCCTTCGCCAAACCCCACCACCCGCGGGACGGTTCTGGGCCACACCCCCGCGTGGATCAGCACCAGGCTGGCCGCCGATCAGAAGTCCGGCCGCCAAACGTTGGCCAATTCGAGCACAAACCCGGGCAGCTCGGGATTGGCGGCGCACAGCGCGACGAAGTCCGCCTCCGACAGCTGTGCCAGGGGCGACAGGTCGACGACCATGCGGCTCTCCGCGGATTGCAGGATTGCGACGGTCATGGCGGTACTTCGTTCGGCGCGGCAAGGGGCAGTGTTGAGGATTATAGGCCGGCGCCTAGCATGCCCTGCCAGTCGTCACGCAGGTCGCCGCTTGTGGGCCGGAGGGACAACGAGCGCGGATTTGTCCAAGTAGTCGATACAGACTATTCTAGTCGAGGAGGCCCACATGACCACACTCGTCAGTCTCTCCGACGCCAAGGCACGGCTCTCCGAAGTGGTCCGCGCTGTGCGAACCCATGGCGAAGACGCCGTCATCACCGTGGATGGCGAGCCGGCGGTGCGCGTGGTGCCGGTGCATTCGGGCCCACGCCAACTCACCCCCGCGGAGATGGCCGGGCTTCGCGCGCTCATGGCCAGCCTGTCGCGCATCGCGCGGCCAGATGAGCCGTTCGACGCCGTCGAGCTCATTGGGGATGTGCGCCGATGACGCCGGTGTTAGACGCATCCGTGTTTGTCGCGGCCATCTCGCCCGCCGAAAGTCACCATCGCCAAGCCCGGCTGCTGTTCGACAGTCATGCCGATTCGGCGCCGTATCTGGTGCCCGAGCTGTTCCGGGTGGAGGTGATCGCCGCGCTCGCACGGCGTGGCGAGCCCCCGGAACTGCTCGACACCGTAGATGCCATCGTCCGAAGTCCCCGGTTCTACAGTTGTCCACTCGACGAGATCCTGATCGAGGAGGCTGTCCATGTCGCACGCGTCGCGCGCATCCGAGCATACGACGCTGTGTACGTCGCCTTGGCGTTGAACCGTGGTGAGCCCCTCTTCACGCTTGATGGGGATGTGGGCTCGCGCAGCCAGTCAGCCTTCCCGGATCTAGCCGTGATCGGCACCGATTGATCGCAATCTCGGTTTCCCTCAACCGGCCGGCTTCCCACCGCCCTCCGGCCACACCGCTAGCCCCGCCCCCGACGCGGCTTTGGCCAACCGCCGATCGAACGTTGCGAGCGCCACGGGCAGCGGCGCGAGCTGCTCGGCCAGCGAGAGTGCCGCCGCCAGGTGCACGGCATCCAAGCTACGAAGGGCGTGGGTAAGGGCCAGGCTCGCCGCGGACTCCGCATCGAGATCGACGACGGCGATGGAGCGCCACGTGTCGCGGAACAGGTCGACCGCGGCTGCTGCGGCCTCGGCCGTCAGGTGCCCTTCGCCGCGTCGCCGACCCAAGGCGGCGTAGCCCTCGACGAGCCCGATGCAGCTACAGGCCGCCTGATCGGCGTCAGACAGCCAGCGCAACACGCTCTCGCTGTCGGCCTCTTCCACGACCACCTTCAGCAGCGCGCTGGTGTCACAGTACACGATCATCGCGACCCGCGCTCACCGTCTCGGCCATGCTCTCACCGCCCAACAGCCGGACGCGACGGGCGGCCGCAGGCGGCTCGAATCGGCGACCTGACCACGTGACCTTGCCGGCTTTGGCCAGCGCCAGCAAAGCGCTGGTTGCCGGCGACAGCGGCCCCAGCTCGGCGATCGGCTCACCGCGTTCGGTTACGATGATCCGCTCACCGGCATGGGCCCGCGTCACGTAGCTGCCGACGGCTTCGCGCAGTTGGCGAATCCCAACGGTTGTCATGATAGGCTCCGTGATGGTACACATCGGTACGCAAGCAAGTGTACCGCGCGCGAAAGCCCCTGGCAAGTCATCGTGGGACGCGCAGTCGCGCCTGAAACGCCAGCGTGCGTTGTCCAGGATTGCCATCAGGGCCTATCGTTCCGGATCGTCGGCGTGGGCTCGCCACGGCAATCGTGACTTGATCGGGGATGAAACGCGATGACCGCAGACACGACTTACGTCGACCGGAACCGCCGCGAGACCGAGCGGCTGCGCGCCCTCGTCGAGGGCGTGAGCGACGAAGCGTTGCGGCGCTTGGTGCACGGTACGTGGACCGTTGCCGCGGTCCTGGGCCACATGGCGTTCTGGGATGCCCGCGCCCTCTGGCTGGCGGGCAAGATCGAGCGCGGCGAGCCGTTCACGGCGGCGGATGTCGAGCCAGAGGACGTCACCTGGATCAACGATGCCGCCGCGACCTTGATCGATGCGATCGCGCCCCGTGAAGCCGCGAAGCTAGCCCTGCGCCTTGCCCAGGCGATCGACGCGCGCATCGCGGCGCTCCCGCCGACGCGGTTGTGGCCGAACGACCCCCACAGCCTGCTCAACGCGTTTCGCGCCGAGCATCGCGCGGAGCACCTGGACGAGATCGAAACGGCGCTTAGCGGCGATGGGCCTGGGCAGGCGTAACGCGGGGCCGCGACCGTTCGTCGTGGTCAAGGACGGGAGAAGATCCCGCACGTCGAGTTCGATCACCACGGAGAGGGACCATGAACCTGAACAGCATCTTGATCGGTTCCGAGGATCCCGCGCGCCTGGCCAGCTATTACCGCAAGCTGTTCGGCGAGCCGGGCTGGGATGAGGGCGGGTACACCGGTTGGCGGCTCGGCAACGGCTGGGTGACCGTCAGCCAGCACGACCAGGTCACGGGTCGGAACGCACACCCCGGCAGGCTGGTCTGGAACATCGAAAGCGCCGACGTGCAAGCCGACTTCGCCCGCCTCAAGGCAGCCGGCGCGACCGTCGTCAAGGAGCCCTATTCGATGGCTTCGGAGAACGAGACAGGCGAGGCATCCGAAGCCTGGATCGCCACGTTCTCCGATCCGGACGACAACTACTTCCAGCTCATGAGCCCGATGTAGCCAGCATCCCGTGCCCGCAAGGCCCGTCCAAACCGGCGTGCCTTTCCCAATTGCCGCCCTACGGCTGGAATGCGATCCATACCGCGCTCATCCCGTAGAGCGCATCCTCCGGCGCCAGCTCCGCGGCTCTTGCGATATCGGCACGAACGGTAGCTGCGCCGGGTGTTGCTAGCCAGGCGGTCCAGCCGCGGAGGAAGTACATCGGAGCAGGGCTCCAGACGAACGTCGGATCGATCCCCGACAGCTTCGGGCCATAGACGAGGGCATCCCCAGCTGCATTGGCGATGCGCTCGGCCAGTGCCGTGAGGTGACCATCGGCTGGGGTGCCCACGATGAGGGGCGAGTCCGCCGCGAAGAGGCGTTCCGGTGGATAGGCCCGCAGGTGCTCGACGGCAGGGGTGGCGGGGGCCGACGACGGTGTCGGCAAGGTTGGTGTACACGACGCATTGGCACTTCCTGTCGGCACCTTGCACGTCACAGCGAGAGGGGTGGCGGGAGGTGGATTAAGGGCCGCTCAACCGGTCGACGCTCCGCTCTCCTCCGGCCACACCGCGAGCCCCACGTCCGATGCCACGCGGGCCAACCGCCGATCGAACGTCGCGAACGTCATGGGCAGCGACGCGAGCATCTCGGCCAGCGACACAGCCGCGGCCAGGTGCATGGCGTCCAGGCTGCGAAGGCCACGCGCCATCGCCAAGCTCGCCGCCGCCTCCGCATCGAGATCGACGACCGCGACCGTGTCCCAGGCATCGCGAAAACGTTCCGCTGCTGTCGCCGGCCCCTTTGCCGTCAAGGTACCGTCATCGCGTCGCCGAGCAAGTGCGGCGAAGGCCTCCACGAGCCCGATGCCGCTGCACGCCACGTGATCGACGTTGGACAACCAACGGACCACGAGCTCGCTTTGCACGATAGCGATAGATGAACGTGATCGTCGATGCCAGACAGGGTTGCGCTACCCCGCTCCGCGGCGGCGAGTCCCAGCATGCCGCGTTCCCTGCGCTCCTCACCGCCAAACAAGCCCCAGAAACACCACGCCGATCCCTTGGGGAACGCCGGTCGCCGCGTCCGTCGGCGTCGAGGTGCCTTCAAACGCCACCGTCGCCGTCGCCGGGGCGGTCGCGCTCTCCGTGGCGGTCGCGCTCACCGTCGGGGACGTGGTCGCCGTCGCGCCGCCGCCGCCGCCCTCCGCGCACCCGATCGGCTGCGCCGAGATCACGATGTTGTCGAACACCCGCCACTGCTCCTTGGGCGATCCGTCGTTCCAGTAGTTCTCGAAGAAGACGGCGTTAATGCCGTAGTCCCGCCACCGGCGCACGAAGTCCAGCCCATCGCGCCGCGCCTCGAGGCGGCCGTCGACCCAGAACTCCTGGACGCCGTTGGCCTGGCCCGGGTCGTTCAGCCGGACGTGGGCTTCGACGCAGAACCATGTGCCGCCGCTTGCCGTCGCGAATACCGGTGTCACGCCGTTCAGGTTGCCGATCCAGTCCATGTTGGCGAAGTCGTTGTACGTGGTGCACTTCACCCGGTCGTCCGGGCCGACGCAGCGCACCGGGTCGACCAGCAGCACGTCGCCGCGGCCGCCCCAGAGGTGGGCGACCATGGCCTGGGTCCAGTCCGACGCGTGGTTGAAGATGGTGGCGCGTGACAGCTTGGCCGGGTTGCCCTCCTAGCCGGGCTGGTGCAGGAGGTCCATGCGGTAGTACACGTCGCGGAAGTCCTCGTCGGGGCGGATGCCCTTCTGCATGTAGCGGTTGGGGTTGCGCCCGAAAGCCACCTTGATGCTCCCGGCGCCCACCTCGCCCGCCTGCCACACCCCGCGCAGCCCGCGCGATCCGGCGCGGCCGGCGCCGTCGATCACGGCGAAGTCGCCGCCGTCGCCGTCGTGCTCGAACCAGCGACGCGGCCCGACGAGCGGCGCGGTGCTCTCGAAGTCGTCGCAGAAGATCCACTCGGGGTGCTCGGACGGCCAGTCGGTGCACTCGGCGGGCGGCTGGGCGCGAACCGCGGGGTGGGCGGGCACGGCCAACGATGGTGCTGGCTGGGCCAGGGCGAATGCGAGCGCGAGCGCCGCTGCGATGGGGATCGCGATCGGCTTTGGCTTCGGCGCGGACATCATCGTGGGTTCCCTTCATTTGGGTCGGGATTCGCCAAGCTTCCTTCAGCGACCGTCGCGGTAGAGTATTCTATCGACCTAGGAGGCACGGCGCCACGAGCTTACCGGCTAGCCGAGGTTCCTCACTCCGCCCTCGAGCGAACGATCTTGAACTCAGGTGCACGACCCCATGGGATCACGGCTCGACCTAACGCGCGCGCAGATCCTCGCCTTCCGGCGCCGCGTCGGCGCGCTCGACGAGCGGCTCCCGCGCGGTCGGAGCGCGCTCCGGCGCGCGGCGTGGGCTGGCCTGCAGGACAGCATGCCCCGCGCGGCGCTCCTCTCGATCCACGCGCGCGTCGAGGGGACCGAACCGTCCACCTGGGAGGACCGGTCGCTCGTCCAGATGTGGGGTCCGCGCTACAGCACGTACGTCGTCCCGTCGCGCGACGTCGCCCTGTTCTCGCTGGCCAGGCTGGCGGACGATGGCAAGGGCCGGCGGCGCGCCGAGGACATCGCCGCCCGCCTGCACGCGTTCCTCGGCGGGCAGCGGATGGCCGACCGCGACGTGGGGCGCGGGCTCGGCATCGACCCCAACGCGCTCCGCTACGCCGCGCCGACGGGCACGGTGCTGATCCGCTGGGACGGCGCGCGGTCCCCGACCGTCTGGACCGTGCCACGCCCTGAGGTCGACCCACGCGACGCCCGCCTGGAGCTCGCGCGCCGCTACCTGCACATCTACGGTCCGTCAACGCCGGACGCGTTCGCACGCTGGGCGGGCATCGCGCCGCCGCAGGGCTCCGAGGCGTTCGACGCGCTCCGCGGGACGCTGACCCCGGTGGGGACCCCGATCGGCGACGCGTGGGTCCTCGGCCGCGACGAGCCGACGTTCCGCGCACCCGCGGGGCCTGCAGCCACCACGCGGCTCCTCCCGAGTGGCGACGCCTACTTCCTCCTCCAAGGCGCCGATCGCGAGCTCCTGGTCCCGGACGAAGCCTATCGGCGAGCGCTCTGGACCTCGCGCGTCTGGCCGGGTGCGGTCCTGGTCGACGGCGAGATCACCGGCACGTGGCGGCGTGCGGAAGGCAACCTGACGGTCCAGGCCTGGCGCCGTCTCTCGCCAGCGGCACGCGCAGCGGTCGAGGCCGAAGCGGCATCCTTGCCGCTGCCCGGCGTCCGAGGTCCGATCGTCGTGCGTTGGGAGGACTGAGCCTACCTAAGCCCGGAGGACGCCGCCTTGCGCCGCACGCCCAACCGCCTACGAAAGCTCCAACCGAATCGGCTTGACCTGCACCTCTTCGTACAGCGGTTCGCTGCTGTCCGCGCTGAAGGACGGGAAGACGTACTTGGTGGGAAAGCAATCCAGGTAGGTGTACGTCTTGCCGGCCGAGCCGTCCTTCAGGATCTCGCGGACGGTAACCGTGCGCCGGTCATCCACGCCCCGCGCCGCCACCATGATCCACTGGCAGAGCGCCTTGCGTCCTGCGGTCACCGGACCGCGCAGGGTCAGCGTGTCGACGTACTTGTGACCGGGCGACGACGTCGCGAACCTCCCATCCGGTTCGGCGATAACCTCATGCGCCACGAGCACGATCGCGCCGCCGTTGGACGTCTCCCAATCGCCGTCCACCTCGGATGTGCCATCAAGGCCGGAGATCGTGACCGTGAACCCCATGATGGTGTCGGTGGGCAGAAAGCCTGGTGTTGGCATGTCGCTATCACCCTTTGGTCAGCTTAGGCCAGCTCGACGCGGCCCATCTTGCACGTTATCGACTCGCAGGCCACGTTGCTCGACGGGCTGTAGTCGCCCGGATCCCAGCGCGTCGGAAAGCAGTCCAGGTAGTTGAAGGAGCGCGCTTCCTTGCCGTCACGCGTGAGAATGATGACCGAGATGCTCTTGCGTCTGGTGTTCCCAGTAGCGGCCTCCTGGAACCACTCGTACAGCGCCTTGGAGTCCTTGCCAACGCGAGCGCGTATGGTGATGGAGCCGTAGTGCGCGTCGCCGGGCCCGTATACCCGGTAGTCCCAATCCGCGCCCGTGGTCAGCTCGCGCTCGTCGATGGCGAGCGGCTCGACAAGGACGGTCTGAACGGCGCCGGGATCGAGGGCAACCCCGTCGATCTCGACCCTGAAGTTGTGGGCCGGCAGGTAGTCGCCTCCGGCGCGCGGCGCGGCGTTGACGGCCTGGCTCGGCAGCCGGTCGCCCAGCGCAAGGCTGCTCACGCCCACAGCAGCGGCTGCTCCCAGCTTCAAGACATCGCGCCGGGCCATTCCGCTTGCGGCTGGGCCACGTTTGCTGGCCTGTGGGGACCCTGTCGTGTTGGCCACTGCACGCTCCTCGTCGCTGTTTCGTTTCGCTCACAGGCACTCAGAGTGTATTCCGCGTGCGTGGCGTGTCAATGACGTGCTCGGGCGGAAGCGGCGCCGGATGCGGCCGCAGGTCGAACACGCCGGCCGCCAATGCTCACGTGGGCAGCACCAACATCCCCGGCGTGGGGTGCGCCACCGTTCCGACGACGCAGATCGGCGCCGACAAGGCGATGGCCGCGAGCACGCCGTCCGAGATCTCCTGGTCGCGCAGCCATCGGCGTCCTCCGCCCTCGATGCGGAAGCCGAGGATGACCAGATGGTAGTCTACGCCGGGAAGGCCGGAGACGGCCGCGGCGAGGTCCGGCGCGCCGTGCGCCGGATCAGCCGCGGCGCTTCCCAACACCTGGAAGAACGAGCACGGGCGATCGGCCGAGGCGGCTCGGCGGGCGATCTCCGGCCCGAGGCGCTCGTCGTGAAGCCATGCCACCACGAGCGATGGCCGGCCGACCCGCTCGAGGTGCTCCGAAAGGGCAGGCAGGAAGTCGGCCCTGGTCCAATCCAGCGGCAGCCGGTGGTGCACGCACGCGATCCCCGCGAGCGCGCCATCGAGGGCAGCGAGCGATCGGTCGGTCCGCGCGACGGAGGTCAGCGCGCGGGACCGCCGGGCGAGGGCGACGCTCGCCGCCAAGAGCATGCCGGTGCCGCCGATGATCAGCGTGTGGTCGTGCATGGTTTGGGTGCTGAACGCATTGGCAACTTCCTGTCGGCACCTCGCGCATCATAGCGAGAGGGGTGGCGGGCTTGCCAGTCGGCGCACTGGGCAGGCGGCTGGGCGCGAACGGCGGGGTGGGCGGGCACGGCCACCGACGATGTGGGTTCCCGCTGGCCGTTGAAGCGCTCATCCGAGATCGCGCGAGCGAGCGTCTCTTGGCCCAGCTCAATGATGCCTACGCCGACGGCCCTTCGGAATCGGAGCGCCGCTGGCTCGAAGCCGGCCAGCAGAGCTTTGTTCAAGTGATCGCCGACGAATGGTGATCCGTCAAGGGGACATCTACTGGGTCACGCTCGGTGCTCCGGTCGGTTCGGCGCCCCGTATCATCACCCCCATGTGGTCATCCAGAACGATGTGGCCAATCGCAGCGCGCTGGCAACGGTCATCACGTGCGCGCTGACGTCCGACGTCCAGCGCGCCTCGGCGCCGGGCAACGTCCTCCTCGATCCACGGGAGACGAGCCTTGCCAAGCCAAGCGTGGTCAACGTCTCCCAGGTAGTCACCGTGGACAAGCGACAGCTCGACGAGCACGTGGTCACGCTGTCGCGCCGCCGTGTGCACGAGATCCTGAGCGGCCTGCGGCTGCTCACCGAGCGGCGCGACGGCGACCCTTAGGTCGGGGTCGCTACCGCCGATGCGGTTGTGGCCGCGCAGCGTCGCGTGAGCAGCATGATCAACCAGAAGACGTCGAAAGCCATACGCCGTCCGGCCCATCGGTACCCGTGGGCAGCGCATGGAAGCGGACGGCGTCCACTACGGGAGAGTCGGTCATGACAAGAGCCAAGGTCGTCGTCGGCGCAATCGCTGCCCTGCTCGTCCTTCTAGCCCTCACCGCAGTCCGCCAGAACCGCGAGCACGATGTCGAGCCCGCCGAGGCGACCCCGCCCGCAGCGAACGCGACCCCATCGACGACGGCGGCCCACGAGGCCCTCCTCTACGGCCGTGTCACCACCGATGATGGCACCCTCTACGAGGGGCGGTTGCGCTGGGGAGGCGACCAGGAGGCGTTGTGGGGCAACTACTTCAACGGGGTCAAGGACGAGAACCCCTGGACCGCTCTGGTGCCTCCCGAGCGGCTGAAGGAGCGCCGGCCGATCGAGATCTTCGGCGTCGAGATCGCCGGCAGGGAGCATGAGATCGACCTCGGCCGGCCATTCATGGCGCGCTTCGGTGATGTTGCACGCATCGAGGCGCCCGGCCGCGACCTGCGGGTGACCCTCAAGAGCGGCACCGTGTTCGACCTCGACCACTTCTCCGCCGACGACCTCGCCGACGGCGTCCGCGTGTGGGACGGCAGACGCGGCGTCGTGGACCTGGACGAGTGGCGGATTCGCACCATCGAGCTCCGTGCCACGACACGCCTGGACGCTGTCCCCGACCGGCTGCACGGTACGGTGCGGACGCGGCACCGCGCGTCATCGATGCGGCGCCGAAGTGGCGCGGAAGACCCCATTGCTCCGCCAACGTCTTGTAATGTTGTACAAGGGCTGGCGGCGCCATGGTCTGGCACCGGCTGATCCGGATGGGTGCCGGCTGGATCGCCCGGCCGGCTTGCGGCGACGCCGCCTTATGTGTAGAGTCCTGTGTAGCACGCGACGCTTGCGGCAAGAGAGAGGTACTGGATGCCGACCAACCTGGCCATCGACGATGAGCTCCTGGCGGAGGCCCTTGCCTTGGGCGGTCACCGCACCAAGCGCGAGACGGTGAACGAGGCGCTGCGCGAATACATCCAGCGCCGACGACGCAAGAACGCCGTCGCGGGCTTCGGCACGGTGGAGTTCGATCCATCCTACGACTACAAGCGCGCGCGGCGGATCAAACGGCCGGAGCCCAGTGCATGATCGTCCTCGACGCCTCGGTGATGATCTCGGCCTTCCGGCGCCACGACAGCCGTGAAGTCTCCGGGGACGCCATCGAGCTGGCGCGCCTGATCGACGACGACGCCCCGTTGGCCGTGCCCGGAATCGCCTGCCAAGAGGTCCTGGCCGGCGCGCGGACCGCCATGCACTTCGATCGCCTCCGCCAGCTGCTGGCTGGCTTCCCCGTGCTCCTCGCCGATCAGAGCGTCCACCATCAGGCGGCGCGAGTCGCCGCCATGTGCCGCGGCAGCGGCATCGCCGCGACGGCCGTCGACTGTCTGGTCGCCGCGCACGCGCTGGCTGCTGGCGGCTGGCTGTTCACGCTGGATCGTGATTTCGAGCCTATCGCTCGTCGGTGCGGGCTGCGACTGCATCCATGGCGCTGAAGGCCGCATCCGACTCGCGCCCGCGCGCACCAACTTGTTGGGCCTGACGAGCGGCGGTTATACTATTGGTCGACCAAGGAGTACAACCATGGGGACCGTCAAGACAGCCGTCTCGCTGCCGGAGAACCTGTTCGAGCAGCTGGAGCAGCTCGCGCGCGAGCTCGACGTTCCGCGGAGCCGTGTCGTAGCGCTCGCCCTTGAAGCGCTCATGCGAGATCGCGCGAGCGAGCGTCTCCTGAACCAACTCAACGATACCTATTCCGACGGTCCTTCGGAATCGGAGCGCCGGTGGCTCGAAGCGGGCCAGCAGAGCTTCGCCCATGTGGTCGCCGACGAGTGGTGATCCGTCAGGGGGACATTTATTGGGTCACACTCGGTGTTCCGGTTGGTTCGGCGCCAGGGTATCGCCATCCGCACGTGGTCATCCAGAACGATGTAGCCAATCGAAGCGCGCTCGCCACGGTCATCACGTGCGCGCTTACGTCCAACGTCCAGCGCGCCTCAGCGCCGGGCAACGTCCTCCTCGATCCCCGGGAGACGTGCCTTGCCAAGCCAAGCGTGGTCAATGTCTCCCAGGTCATCACTGTGGACAAGCGCCAGCTCGAAGAGCATGTGGCCACGCTGTCGCGCCGCCGGGTGCGCGACATCCTGGGTGGCCTGCGGCTGCTCACAGAGCCGCGCGACGGCCACCCTTAGGTCGGGAAGCCCCTCGCCTCCGCCAGCTGCTGGCCAGTTTCCCCGTGCTCCTCGCCGATCAAAACGTCCACCATCAGGCGGCGCGAGTCGCCGCGATGTGCCGGGGCAGCGGCATCGCCGCGACGGCCGTCGACTGCCTGGTCGCCGCGCACGCGCTGGCTGCTGGCAGCTGGCTGTTCACGCTGGATCGTGATTTCGAGCCCATCGCCCGTCGGTGCGGGCTGCGACTGCATCCATGGCGCTGAGGGCCGCACCCGACTCGCGCCCGCGCGCCTCGCGGACCTCAGACTCGGCCGGCGATTCCCGAAGGTCCGCCCAGCCGCCTACGACAGCTCCAACCGAATCGGCTTGACCTGCACCTCTTCGTACAGCGGTTCGCCGCTGTCCGCGCTGAACGACGGGAAGACGTACTTGGTGGGAAAGCAGTCGTGGTAGTTGTACGTCTTGCCGGCCGAGCCGTCCTTCAGGATCTCCCGGACGGTAACCGTGCGCCGGTCATCCACGCCCTTCGCCGCCCCCATGATCCACTGGCAGAGCGCCTTGCGTCCAGCGGTCAGCGGGCCGCGCAGCGTCAGCGTGTCGACGTACTTGTGACCGGGCGACGTGGTCGCGGCTGCCCGGTCGGGCAGGCCTGCGACCTCATGCGCGACGAGCACGATGGCGCCGCCGGTGCACGTCTCCCAGTCGCCGTCTGCTTCGGACGTGCCATCGGGGCCGCTTATCGTGACCATAAACCCCTTGATGGCGTCATTGGGCAGCATCCCTGACTTTGGCATTTCGTCTCTCCCCTAGGCCAACTCGACGCGGCCCATCTTGCAGGTGATCGACTCGCGGGCCATGTTGCTCGACGGGCTGTAGTCACCCGGATCCCAGCGCGTCGGAAAGCAGTCCAGGTAGTTGAAGCGGCGCGCTTCGGTGCCGTCACGCTTGAGGCAGATGACCGAGATGCTCTTGCGCAGGGTGTTCCCCTTGGCCGCCTCCTGGAACCACTCGTAGAGGGCTCTGGAGTCCTTGCCCACGCGAACGTGCAGGGTGATGGAGCCGAAGTGCGCGTCGCCGGGCCCGTAAACCCGGTAGTCCCAATCCGCGCCCGTCGTCAGCTCGCGCTCGTCGATGGATAGCGGCTCGACCTGAACGGCCTGAACGGCGCCGGGCTCGAGGGCAACCCCGTCGATCTCGACCCTGAAGTTGTGTGCCGGCAAGTAGTCACCGCCGGACTGCGGCACGGCGCTGGCAGCCTGACTCGGCAGCCGTTCGCCCAGCGCAAGGCTGCCCACGCCGACGGCAGCGGCGGCTCCGAGCTTCAGGACATCGCGGCGGGCGATCCCGCTTGCGGCCGGGCCGCGTTCACTGGCCTGCGGGGTCACTCTCACGTCGGACATTGCACCCCCCACGTCGCGCTTGCTTGCAGAAGGGCTAGGACTCTACTCTGCGTGCTCGCCCATGTCAATGGCATTCGGGCGACAGATCGACGACCATGCGGCCCTCTGCGGACAGCAGGATGGCGAAGGTCTAGGCGGCACCTCGGACAGCACCGCAGCGGCTACCAGTGCGCTAGCGGAGCACGGTGTCACCGAAGTGCGTCTGCCTCTTCGACGTCCGGCACAAGAGTACCCGTGGACGTCGCATGGAGGCGCACGGCAAGGCCACGGGAGGGTCGTTCATGACAAGAGCCAAGATCGTCGGCGGCGCGCTAGCCACCCTGCTCGTCCTTCTTGCGCTCGCCGCCGGCCGCCAGAACCGCGAGCACGATGTCGGGCCCGCCGAGGCGACCCCGCCCGCAGCGAACCCGACCTCTTCGACGGCGGCGGCCCTTGAGGCCCACCTCTACGGCCGTGTCACCATCGACGACGGCACCGTGTACGAAGGGCGGTTGCGCTGGGGAGGCGACGAAGAGGCGTTGTGGGGCAACTACTTCGACGGGGTCAAGGACGAGAACCCCTGGGCCGCTAAGGTGCAGCGCGAGCTGCTCATGGAGCCCCAGCCGATCGAGATCCTCGGCGTCGAGATTGCCGGCACGGAGCGTGAGATCGACCTCGGCCGGCCGTTCATGGCGCGCTTCGGTGACATCGCGCGCATCGACGCGCACGGTCGCGGCCTTTCGGTGACGCTCAAGAGCGGCACCGTGTTCGACCTCGACCGCTTCTCCGCCGACGACCTCGCCGACGGCGTCCGGGTGTGGGATGGCAGACGCGGCGTCGTGGACTTCGACGAGTGGCGAATTCGCACCATCGAGCTCCTCTCCACCGCGCGCCAGGACGCCGCCCCCGACCTGTTGCACGGGACGGTACGCACGCGGGACGGCGACTTCACCGGCTTCGTCCAGTGGGAGCGGGAGCAGTGCCTCGGCTCCGACGTGCTCGACGGCCACACTGCCGACGGTAAGCTCAGCCTGCCATTCGACACCATCCAACACATCGCGCGCCGCTCGCCCGACAGCGCCCTGGTGACGCTGCTCGACGGACGCGAGATCGTGCTCTCCGACACGCGCGATGGCGGCCAAGGCGACCGCGGGATCTACGTCGACGACCAGCGCTACGGACGGGTGTTGATCTCCTGGGACGCCTTCGAGCGCATCGACTTCAGCCCAGGCGGCCCCGGCCCCGGCTACGACGATTTCCCGCCCGGCCAGCCGCTCACGGGCAGCGTCATCACCCGGTCCGGCCGCCAGCTCGCCGGCCGATTGGTCTACGACCTCGACGAGCGCGAGTCCACCGAGACGTTCGATGCCCCATCGGAGGGCGTCGACTACACCATCCCGTTCGGCCTCATCGCCTCGATCGTGCTCCCCGGTGTCGAAGCGCGTGACGCCCCGCGTGCCAGGGTGACCCTCTATGGCGGCGAGGAGCTGCAGCTCGAGCGTTCCGGCGATCTCGGCGAGGGGAACGCCGGCATGCTGATCTTCCAGGGCGGCCAAGAGCGGCCCGAGTACGTGCCCTGGACCGACGTCGCAGAGGTCGACTTCGACCGCCCTCCTGAGATGTACCCGCCTGACGTCAGATCCCGCAGCCGAGCAGAGCAGCCCCGGCACCAACCATAGAGTGGACAAGCGCCAGCACGGTGAACGGGCGCATCGTGGAGTCGGCGCCACGGACATCCCCCGATCAGCGATACCCGATCGGCAGGTAGATCCTTCCCGCCGTCGTCGGCACGGTCGGCGTCCAGGTCGGCGCCTCAACCGTGGCGCGTGCGGTCGTCGTAGCCGTTCCCGAAGCTTCGGTCGCCGTCGGCTCGTCCGGCGTCGCCTCGAGCGACGGCGTCGCGGTCGGGCTCGGCGCGCTTGTGGCGGTGGGCGATGCTGTCGGCGAGGGCGCCGGCGGCCCCGCGACCAGCGGCCCAACGTGGATGGCCACGGTTCCGGCCCGGGACACGCCCGTCGGGCTGTCCGCGTTCCAGGTGCCGAGCAGCGCGTCGTCCCGCCCGTCGCCGCTCACGTCCTCGAACCACCAGCCCACCGCACCCTCGATCTCGCTGCGCTCCGGCACGCGCAGCACGTAGTCGCCCTGGCCGGAGGACTTGCCGATGGCCACCTCACCGCCGGGCGCGAACGGCCCGCGCACGACCCGCCACTCGCTGGGCGGCAGCCAGATGCTCGGCGGCTCCCACGGGATCAGGAGATCGCGCGCGCCGTCCCCGTCCACGTCGCCGGCCATCCAGATCGGGCGATCGACGACGCGGAGGTCGCAGTCGCTCAGGTCCTCCTCGGGCCGAAACGCACGGCCGCTGAAGAGCACGCACTGGGCCTCCCCGTGGGCGTCGAAGTAGTCGACGACGAGGTCCCGATGGCCGTCCCCGCTGATGTCCTCGATCTGCCATGCCCGCGCGCCAGGGTTGTTGCCACCACGCTCCATGGCCACGTCCGCGACCGCGACGAGCTCGGCATCGGCCGGCCACTCCGGGCGGCCGAAGACGAGGTAGCTGCGCGTGCCGGTCGTACCGGACTTCCAGGCCCGCAGCACCAGGTCGGAGGAGCCGTCCCCGTTCAGGTCGTCCGCGTTGCCCGCGAACGCCCCGCAGCCCAGCTGGACCGCCAGCGTCCCCGCGCTGGGCGCCCGGATGACGGCGTCCGGCTTCGTCGTTCCGAGGTCGATGCGCTGAAGGCCGCCCTCCGGCGCCAGGTACAGGTGCACGTCGGTGCTGCCGTCCGCCAGGTCGGGGTCGGTCACGCCGCACGATCCGATCGCCAGGTCCTGGCGCCCGTCGCCGTTGAAGTCGCCGGCGTAGAAGGTGTCCGGCATCTGATACCGCTCGGCCTCGCGCGGCGTCCAGGGCACGCGCGCCTGCCGGACCAGCAGGTCGGGCGCGTCCTTCGTCACGTCGATGGCCCCCCAGCCCGGTTTGCCGAAGTACACGCGCGCCTCGCGCGCCTTCGGGTAGCCCGCCTGGCGCTCGTCCTTCCGCACCACCACGTCGTCGAGGCCGTCGCCGTTGGCGTCGAGAAGGGCGCCCATGGTGTAGTCGGGCGCGTTCGGGCTCAAGTTGTCCACCAGCGGCAGGCCCAGCGTGTGCACGTCGGACAACCCCGACACGCCGGCCAGCGCCGGCCAGTCCGGGCGCCCGAGGATGACGGCGGCCTGGTACGCGAAGCGCGTCGGGCGCGGGTACCAGGCCACGACCAGGTCCTGGATACCATCGCCATCGATGTCACCCGTGTCGATCAAGGTGAAGTACGCGTCCTTGGCCTCGCCGTGCACCAGGGCATCGGGAGCGAGGACGATCGGGGTCGGCTCGAGGTCCTGGGCGGCGGAGAGCGTGGCGGGTGGCGCCAGGGCAAGGGCGAGCGCAACGATGGAGCGAGGGAGCGGCGAGGTGTTCACGGTGAGCCTGCTATCGTCCGAGCACGGCAGCGGCTAGATGCCGGCAGCGCGCGTCGTGGATGGGGCGCCGCTGTGGCGCGGAAGACCTGTGTTTCTCTTGCATCGTCTTGTCGTGTTGTACAACGTCTGGCTGCGCCATGTTCCGGCGCCGGCTGGTCCGCACGGGTGGCGGTTGGATCGCCCGGCCGGACGCGCGCCCCACGTGAACCGCGCGTGCTGTCATCCGTTCTGTGCTTCGTCGCTTGCCAATCGGTAATCGGCCCTGTAACGTCGCCGCCACATGACACACCGCTCGCCCGGCCACCCCCTGACCTACGCCGCCGCCGGCGTCGACTACGGCTCGCTCGACCCCGCCAAGGTCATGGCCCAGCGCGCCGCCGCGGCCACCGGCCCGGCGCTCCTGCGCTGGGGCGCCGCCGAGGTGCCCGCCAGCCGCGGCGAGAGCGCGTTCGTCTGGGACGAGGGCGAGGTGTACCGCGCGTTCGTCATCGAGGGCCTGGGCACCAAGAACCTGGTCGCCGACGCCACCCGCCCGATCACCGGCCGCACCCACTACGACGCGCTGGCCCAGGACACCGTGGCCATGATCGTCAACGACCTGGCGGTGGTCGGCGCCGAGCCGCAGGTGGTCAGCGCCTACTGGGCCGTGGCCGACGGCGCCTGGTTCGACGACCGCGAGCGCGCCGCCGACCTGGTGCGCGGCTGGGCCGCGGCCTGCGACCTAGCCGGGGCGACGTGGGGCGGCGGCGAGACCCCAGCGCTCGGGGGCGTGGTCGTGCCGGGCACCATCGACCTGGGCGGCGCGTGCGTCGGCATCGTCCGCCCCAAGGAGCGCCTGGTGCTGGGCGACCGGCTGGCCGCCGGCGACCGGATCGTCCTGGTCGCCGCGACCGGCATCCACGCCAACGGCCTCTCGCTAGCCCGCAAGCTGGCCGAGCGGCTGCCCGACGGCTACGCCACGGACGTCGGCGACGGCACGGGCTACGGCCAGGCGCTGCTGGTCCCCACGCCGATCTACGCGCCGCTGGTGGCCGACGTCCAGGCCGCCGGCGCCGACGTGCGCTACCTGGTCAACGTCACCGGCCATGGGTGGCGCAAGCTCATGCGCGCCCCGCGCGACCTGGGCTACCGGCTGGACGCGCTCCCCGACGTGCCGCCCGTCCTTGGGTTCATCGCCCGGGAGGCGGGCCTCGACCCCGCCGAGGCGTACGGCACGCTCAACATGGGCGCGGGCTTTGCATTCTACGTCCCGCCGCGCGACGTGGCCACGGTCGTCGACGCCGCGGCGCGGTATGGCCTGGCGGCCTGGGACGCGGGCGAGGTGGTCGAGGGGGCGCGGGCGGTGGAGATCCGGCCGCTCGGTGTGCGGTTCGCGGGGGAGACGCTCGGGGTGCGGGGGTAGGAGGCGGGGCTGGCGGGACGGCGGCTGCTCTCCAAGTGGGATGGCATGCGCAGGTAACGATGTTCGTGACGCGGGCTGGAGCGCGACGATGACCCAACATGCCGTGGTGATCGCCGGAGGCGGCCCGACGGGGCTGATGCTGGCGGGCGAGCTGGCGCTGGCGAAGGTCGACGTCGTCGTCGTCGAGCGGCGCCCCAGCCAGGATCTCGCCGGCTCGCGCGCAGGCGGCCTGCTGGCGCGCACCCTCGAGGTCTTCGATCAGCGGGGCATCGTGGAACGGTTCCTCGCGGAGGGACAGGTGGCCCAGGTCACGGGGTTCGGCAGCGCCCGCCTGGACATCGGCGACTTTCCCACCCGGCACAACTATGGCCTCGGGCTGTGGCAGAACCACATCGAGCGCCTCCTGGCCGGCTGGGTCGGCGAGCTGGCGGTGCCGATCCACTACGGCGTCGAGGTGACCGGCTTCGCGCAGGATGACGCCGGCGTCGACGTCCAGCTGTCCGACGGCCGGTCGCTGAGGGCCGCGTTTCTCATCGGGTGCGACGGCGGGCGCAGCCTGATCCGCAAGGCTGCCGGCATCACGTTCCCCGGATGGGACGCGACGACCAGCAGCCTGATCGCCCAGGTCGAGATGACCGAGGAGCCGGAAACGGGCATTCGTCGCACGCCCTCGGGCATGCATGCCATCGGCAAGGTGGAGTACGAGATCAAGGGCAGCGAGGTGATCTACAAGAAGGGCGGGACGGTGGGGGTCATGCTGACCGAGGCGCAGGTTGGCACGACCGAACCCACCCTGCGCGATCTCAGCGAGGGCCTCGTCGCCGTCTACGGGACCGATTACGGGATCCACAGCCCCACCTGGATCTCCCGGTTCACCGACATGGCCCGTCAGGCGGAGGCGTACCGCGCGGGGCGGGTCCTGCTGGCCGGCGACGCGGCGCACGTGCACAGCCCGGTGGGCGGGCAGGGCCTCAACACCGGCGTGCAGGACGCGGTGAACCTGGGATGGAAGCTGGCCCAGGTGGTCAAGGGCACCTCGCCGGACAGCCTCCTGGACACCTACCACGCCGAGCGCCACCCGGTCGGCGCCCGCGTGCTGCGCGTGACCATGGCGCAGACCGCGCTCATGCGCGTGGACGATCGCATCGAGGCGTTGCGCGAGTCCGTGTCCGAGCTCTTGAGCATGGACGAGCCGCGCAGACGGTACGGCGCGATGATGTCCGGCATGGACATCCACTACGACCTGGGCGAGGGCCACCTGCTGCTCGGGCACCGCATGCCGGACCTCGACCTGGTCACCGCCAGCGGCCCGCTGCGCGTCTTCACGCTGCTGCACGATGCCCGGCCGGTGCTGCTCGACCTGGGCACGACCGGCGGCATCGACATCGCGCCGTGGGCCGACCGGGTCCGGTCGGTCGTCGCCGAGTACGCGGGGCCCTGGGAGCTTCCGGCGCTCGGGGCGGTCACGGCTCCCGCCGCGGTGTTGATCCGGCCCGACGGGTATGTGGCGTGGGTGGGCGATGGGACCCAGCTAGGGCTCGCGGACGTGCTGACTACGTGGTTCGGAGCGCCTGCTACGACCGTCAAGCCCACACACGTTGCCACACAGCCTAGTGTGTCGTAGAATTGGCGTCTGCACGCCAAGGACGGAGCAATGCCATGGCCACCAACTTACAGCTGGACGACACGCTGATCGAGACCGCGGTCAAGCTGGGCAAACACAAGTCGAAGCGTGAGGCCGTCACGCAAGCCCTCATCGAGTACAACCAGCACCTCAGGCAGCTCGAGATCCTGAGCCTGTTCGGAAGTATCGACTTTGATCCCGAGTACGACTACAAGGCGCAGCGTAGGCGCGCGTGAACGTCGTCGTCGATACGTCCATATGGTCGCTGGCCCTTCGCCGATCCGCGCCGGTGGAGCCTGCCATCGTCGGCGAGCTGAGAGCCCTCATCGCGGAGCGGCGCGCCCAGCTCCTGGGACCGATCCGGCAAGAGGTGCTGTCCGGGATCAAGGATGGACGGCAGTTCGATCGCCTCCGGGATCATCTGGCCTCGTTTCCCGATCTTCGGCTGGACGTCGACGACTATGTCCTGGCGGCCGCGTTCTTCAACACCTGCCGCGCTAAAGGCATCCAGGGCTCGAATACGGACTTCCTCATCTGCGCGGCGTCCGCTAGCCGGCACTTGACGATCTTCACCACGGATCGCGACTTCATCGGCTACGCCGCCGAGCTCCCAATAGCCTTGCACCAGCCGCGTTGACCTCCTGGGGCGCGCCGCGCCGTGTTCGAGCGCCCGCGGCCTCCGCAGCGTCCTTGCCCATCTCCCCACCCTGCGTGTAACGTCCCCAGCCCATGACGCGCTCGCTCAGCCAGAACGCGGTCGACGCCCACGGCCCGCCCTATGCGGCGCTGGTCGATGCGCTTCGGTCCCGCGTGCCCGGCCTCCTCGCCGCCTACGCCTTCGGCAGCCGCGTCGCGGGCACTGCCGGGCCGGAGAGCGACCTCGACCTGGCCGTGCTCGTCGAGGGCTACGCCGATCCCGTGGCCCTGTGGTCGCTGGCCAGCGAGCTGGCCGACGTGGCGGGCTGCCATGTGGACCTCGTGGACCTTCGGGCGGCGTCGACCGTGCTCCAGTACCAGGTCGTCACGGCCGGCGAGCGGCTGTGGGCGCGGGATTCCCAAGCGGCCTTCTACGAGGTCTACATCCTCAGCGCGAAGACCGCACTCGACGAGGCGCGCGGGGGGATCCTCGCCGACATCGAGCGGACGGGGACCATCTATGGCCGATGATGTCATCGTCGGCAAGGCGGCCACCATCGAGCGGTGCGTCGCACGAGCGCGCGAGGAGTACTTCGCGGATCCCGACACGTTCGGCACGGACCACACGCGGCACGACGCCGCCATCCTCAACGTCCAACGCGCGTGCGAGGCCGCGCTCGACATCGGCCAGCACCTCGTCCGGCGCGAACGGCTTGGCGTGCCACAGAGCGCGCGCGATGTGTTCACGCTCCTGGCCGACGGCGGTTGGATCGACGACGAGCTGGCCAGCTCGCTCAGGCGGATGGTCGGCTTCCGGAACACGGCGATCCACGACGACCAGGAGCTGCAGCTGCCGATCACGGTCGCCGTCATCACGAAGCACCTGGACGAGTTCCTGGCGTTCACGCGCGCCGTGCTGCTGCGCGACGCCGCGAGCCGCCCCGCGGATCGACCGTGACCGGTCCGGGCGACGCGCCGTCTCTTGCCGCCGGCACGCGCGGCCGCTGGCCTGCCACCATCGCCACGCTGGGCTTCGTCGCCCTGTACTGGCTGGGCGTCGCCACCGCCGGTGCCCTGGTGCCCGGCTACGCGCACCGAGACGACTACATCTCCGCCCTCGCGTCGCGCGGCTCGCCTGTAGCGCCGTTGGGCATGGCCACCATCTCGTCCCTGGCGCTGGCCCACATGGCCGGCGGGCTCGTGGTCAGGCGGGCATGGCGAGCCCGCGCCGCCGCGACGAGCCTGGCAGTGAGCGCCCTGTTCGGCTTCGTCATCGCGGGCTTCCGAATCTACTGCCCCGACGGCCCTCCCGGCTGCGGCTTCGAGGCTGCGCCGCCGATCCAGGACCTCGGGGACGTTCTGCACGGGCACGGCGTGCGCGGATACCAGGTGTTCACGGTGCTGGCCATGGCGGCGCTGGCCGTCGGATCGGCCAGGGGCGCGCGATGGCCGCGGTGGTTGGGCGCCGTGAGCGTGCCGGTGGCCGTCGTGTCGACGGCGTGTCTCCTGAACACCAGCGGCGCGGACAACGGCCTCTGGCAGCGGCTTTGGCTGGCCAGCAACACGGGGTGGTTGGTGTTGGTCGCACTCGCGGCGTGGCAGGTCCGATCGCCTCAACCGGGAACCGGCTGAGCAAAGGCTTAAGGCTCACGCCCTTTGGGGCAAAGGAGCTAAGCCTTTGGCCCAAAGGCTTAGCTCCTCTTGGGCGCAGCAGCCTAGGGCCACATCCCCCGGCACGGGATCGCGTACGCGATCCGCCCGTAGATGGCCGCCAGGTCGCGGGCGTCCGGTGCGGGGTAGTACCAGTCCGACCGGCTGGCCACCGCCTCGAGCAGCGCCGCGTCG